>CXWK01000342.1_pt1 | contig 160517 bp, 129 predicted proteins | sample 590851 | NCBI WGS metagenome assembly CXWK01 (sample SAMEA3498364, study PRJEB10139) | wastewater metagenome | biome: wastewater treatment plant; material: activated sludge | place: Denmark | collected 2014-08-01
CACAGATCTCAGCGAGGTCAGCGAGGAGTTCCTCAAACGGGGCTCGCAGCTGATCTTCCGGTTCCCCGGCGACTACGGCGCTTGTCAACTTCCTCTTCGCACGTTCCCCGAACGATGAGATGGCCGACGCGAGGGTGAGTTGCATTCTGGGCGTCCGTGAAGGCATTCCGACGCCTGATTGTAGGAGGTCTGAAGGTTAGAATCCTGTCGCGAACAGGTTCTCAAGATGCTACCTCACCGCCGAATTGGAATCCGGCAATAGTAATACGGGCAGAGAACCCGGAGAGGCCCGCATACTGAGCGGCCTCTCCAGAACTCTCTAGAAGAATCGGCAGCCTTTAATGGAAACCACGTCGGATGGTTATGGGAAAACCCAGTTATTTCACTAGCGCTGGACCAATTCGAATAATCCCTCACCACGAGGTTTATCCTTCCCGTGGTCTCGTGGCTGCAGCAAGTTCTCCGCCCGACGCCAGAGACTCCACATCCTTTCAGCGAGATCCCTACCAGTCGAATTCTTCATTCTCTTCGTCGACGCCTCAAGTGCGTCCCTCGCCCACGACAGGCAGACGATCTGGGACCCCTACTTCGTCAGCCTCTTCATCACGTAGTCGAGATCCCTCCGCAATTCGTCAGGGGCCGAGTTCCGATCTATCAGAGTCAGCTCCTGTCCAGCAACTACCAGTCTCGATCGTGCGTCGCCAGGAAGAACAGCCAGGTAGTGGCAGGCAGTGGCGAGGAGGGATACGGTCCGATGGAAATCGAGTCTACCCGGACGGTATCTCAGGTCGTCGAGCCTCTTACCGAGATGTGGCGGAGAAGAGTGGTGTCCGTTGAATTCACTTATTCTAAGAATCCGTTACCGCGTGCATCTACCGGTTCGCAGCAAAGATCTCGTCGATGGCACTCAGAATCTTCTGTTCTACGTAGTTTGTGCTTTGCAGGATCCTGGGCTCTTGCTCGCCGGTGGCCCCAGTGACGATTTGGCGGCTTCTATCACCAGCGTTCCATGACCAAGTTGTCTTCGAGACGCCGCCCGTTGTGACGTCGGTTACCGTAGCGACGACCACGAAGCGGGCATTCACCGTGATCCTGGTTTTCTCTTTGGAAACCTCCGTGACAATCAAGTTGATGCGGCCGTCAAATGTGCCGTTCAGGTACTGCTCAACGTAATCGGAGTAGTTGCCATTAAAGTCAATTTTTACCTTCTTCCCTTGAACTCCCATCCAAATCGCCTGCCCATCAACCTGGGCGGAATTGTCAAACTTAAACATGCACTGACCGCCATCCACGGCTTCACTGAACGGTGACGTGGTGAATTGGAGTGTAAGTAGGCCAGACTGTTTTTCGAACTCGTCAATTGCAAAAAAACTCTTGCCGATGCTACTAATCAGTGCGCTCCAGGTATCGTCAAAGGCAGCATCTACGACTCGTTCGTACTGAGGCAGCGCCTCAAGTTGCTCCGGTGGCGTGTATTCAAACTCACTCACGACCTGGCAGGCCGGCAGAGAATTCAGAGCGAGCAGAGCCAGCATTAGGAACGATTTCATCGGATTAGGCTTCGCGTGTTGTGCGGGGTGACGAGCGTTCTGTCTGAAATGCGGGCAGTCGCGGGGTCCGCACCCTCATGCACGAAATCCGCTTAAGAGGAGAACCCGGCCCCCTCTCGGGAGCCGAGTATCTCTTGCTATTGGTAGCGGGGACAGGATTCGAACCTGCGACCTCCGGGTTATGAGCCCGACGAGCTGCCAGCTGCTCCACCCCGCGTCGGGCGTTCGACCTCACGGCCGCGCCCACTTCCCGGCGCGCTTGGACCGCGCATCGGGGTGGAGATCCTAACCCTGCCGGTAGAAGCGGTCAAACGCACCGCGCCTGCGGGCACCGGACGCGCGCGCGGCGTCCCGTCCACCTTGCTTCCTTCGCGCCTCGCTTCACTCCGGAGTGCCGACCGCCGCCTTCTGTTCCGGCACCGGCTCCGGCGCGGGCGGCTCCACCGGCGGCGGGAACAGGGCACGCACTTCGCTCGCCGCCGCCGCGAACTCCTCCGGCGGCTCACCCAAGCCAGAAAGCAACTTCCATCCGCGCTCGTAGAGTCCGGCGGCCGCCGCCGCGCGCGCCACGCGCAGCGCCAGCTCCCAGCGCAGTGGATTCGGCACCGCAGCTTCGAGCGCCAAGAGCCGCTCGGTCGCGCCGAGCGCGGCATCGGTGCGCCCGAGCAAGAAAGCCAACTCGGCTTGCAGCTGCGGCCACTCCGGCTCGGTGGGCCAACGGCGCTCGAGATCGGCGAGGAAACCGAGCGCGTCGGCCGCGCGCGCTGCATCCGCGCCGCCGACGCCTGCCTTCAGCAACCACTCGGCTTGCGTGCGCGCGAGCATGCGGTCATGACGCGCGAGGACCTCCGCGGCCATCCCTTCCCGCGTGAAGCCATAGGCCAGCGCATAGGCGCCGTCGGCGCGCGCGCGCGCGCTGAGTTGCGTGACGGCGCGCTCGAGCGCCGAGAAATCGTTCCCTATGAGAGCCTGCAGAGCGCGCACGTGTTCGGTGTGCAGCTCGGGCGGCGGCTCGAAGGCCAGCAGCGGAGCGAGCAGCGTGGGCAGCGGCTTCTCGCGCAGGGCCTTCATCAGCTCGGAGAGCAGCGGTGGCTCGGTTTCGATCGCGAGTCTGGCCGCCAACAGCTCCAGATCCCCTGCCTCGCCGAGCCGTGTCAAGCTGCGAATCGCGCGACCGCGCACCGTCGCCGCCGCGTCCGCCAGGAGCGAAGGCAGGGCCGCGCGCAGTTCCAACGTCTGGCCCGCGCGCAGGAACATCACGGTCGCCGATTCCAGGGCCGCCGCGCGGTCCTGCGCAAGTCGTGCCACATCCATCGCGTGCGCGAGCAAACGATCGCGCAAGATCTTCTGCGGGAAGCGCGCGAGCAGGGCGTATTCACGCGCGCGCACGGCGGCCTCCGGCTCGAGTCCTTCGAGCACCGTCAGCAGCAGTCCGATCAAGTGCGCTTCGGGCGCGGGCGCGAAGCTGGGATCGGAAGCCAAACTGAGGTTGAGCGCACTCCACAGCGCGTTGCGGAAATCAGAAGGCTCGCGCGGCGCACCGTCGAGTGGATAGACGCGCAGCAACTCGCGGGTGAGCCGATCCCAGGCCGCCGCGCGATCGCGCAGGGCACCGAGCTGCTCCACCGCGCGCAGGCGCTCCGTGGCGTGCGGGGAAGCCAGGGCTTGCTCGAGCAACAGGCCCGCCGGCTCGCCTTGCAGGAAGCGCGCGACCAATCCCACGAGCAGCAGGCGCAACTCCGGATCGCGCTCAGTCGCGAAGGCGGTGCTCAGCACTCCTGCCGGTTCCGAATCCGGCGGCAGTCCGGGCGGCGGCTCCAAGCGCGCGAGCGCTTCGTAAGCGAGCCGACGCACTGCCGGCGAAGGATCGCGCGCCGCGATGATGCCCCAGGCCGGCTCGCGTTCGAGCAGGAGGATCCAATGCTGAAGCGAGCGCGCGCGCTGCGCCTCCATCGCGTTGGCAAGCCACTGCGCGCGCGTCTGGGTCTTGGCGCTCGTCCACCACGTGGTGAAGGCATCGAAGGTCGCAAACTCGTGACCGGTCACGCGGCGGAGCGCTTCGGCTGCGGCGGGTCGCAACTCGGAGCGCATCATGGCCGCGGCGAGCGCCTCGACTTCGGTCTCCGAGTCGAAGGCGAGCCAACCCACGGCGGCGAGCACCCCGCGCTCACGCACGAGGTCTTCGTGCCGCCCGTCGAGCAGCAGCGCGCGCACTTCTTCGCGCGTCTCCGGGCGTTCCGTGCAGATGAGTCGGAAGGCCGGCTCCAGATCGGCGTGAAGGATTCCGGCGCCCTGACAGTCGAGCAAGAAAGGCAGGCGCTCGACGGCTGGGATCGAGGCAAGGCGGTCGAGCAGCAGCGTGGCGGCGGCGCGGCGCGCGCCGAGATCACTGCCCTCGCGTGCGGCTTGCCAGGCGGCAAGCACCTGCGCATCCCCCTTCAGCGCCGCCGGCAGCTCGGGCTCTCCGATCGTGGCCAGGGCCAGCGCGAACGGGAGCCACCACGTCATGTTCCTACTCTATCGGTCGAGACGCAGCCTTGTGAGTGAAATCGGGCAGGGCATCGCCGATGCCGAGCTCGGCAGCGGCAGCGCGCGCATCGGCGAGGGCGAAGGCATGGGAAGCCTCCGTCTCGACACAACGATCCGCGCATGCGCGATACCAAGGCAGACGCCGCGCCTGAAGCTGTGCGAGCTCCTGAGCGAGCGGGAGTGCCGTCAGCGCCGGACGCGCATCCGCGTGCGCGCGGCGTCGCGCTTGCTCCTCCACGCTCGCGTGCAACCACAGGATCGCGCCGTGATCCGCCAGGAGGCGACGGGATCGGAAATCCTCCACCACTCCGCCGCCGAGCGCGACCACAACATCTAGGGTGTCGAGCAGCTCGACCAGCAGATCGGACTCCGCCGCGCGGAAGCTCGCGGCATCTTCCGGCAACCAGGAAGCGATCGTGCGACCGCTGCGCCGCTCGAGTTCCTCGTCGGCGTCGAGGAAGCGGCGACCCAAACTCGCGGCGAGGGCACGGCCGAGCGTGGACTTCCCGCTGGCGCGCGGTCCGATCAGCAGCAGCGCTCGGCGAGGGTCGGGATGCCGCTCCTTCAGCGCGCGCGCCAACTCGGCACGCAACGGCGCCAGCTCCGGCTTGGTACCGCGCGCCAGCCGGTACTGCGCGACCATCTGTCGCAGCAGCATTTCCGCGCCGCCGACCGCCACCCCCCCCTGCGCCTCCGCCTGCACGAGGAAGGCCGTGCGTGCGGGTTCGTAAACCATGTCGAGGGCGATCGCCCCGCGCGCGAATTGCCGGCCCGCGACCGGATTGCCGGGCTGCGCGGTGGAACCGAGGGTGGTGGCTTGGATCACACCGTCGAAGTCGGCGAGCGAGATTTCCTCGATTCCCGCGACCGCTGCGGTGCCGAGAGTGGCGAGAGTGGCGAGGTCCGCGGCCAAGGCGGCGACGGCTTCAAGGCGGCGCGCCGCGACGCAGACGCGATGCCCGCGGCGCAAGGCTTCGGCAGCAGCGGCGCGAGCCGCGCCCCCGGCACCGAGGATCAGGAGCGAAGCGTCCGCCGCGAGTCCGACCGAGGCCATCGCGTCGAGCGCCGCCGCACCGTCGGTGTTGGTGGCACGCCAGCCGCCGGGCACGCGTTGGAGGAAGTTCGCCGCGCGGCAACTTGCCGCCGCCGGATCGGATTCGCGGGCGGCGCGAAATGCTTCCTCCTTGAAGGGCGCCGTGACGGAGAAGGCGGCGAAGGGTGCAGAATCGTGCGCTGCTAAAAAAACGGGAAGCGAATGCGCCGCGCAGGCGGCGTAGGCGGCACTCGCGGGCGGCTGCTCACGCCGCAGCGCGGCGCTCCACAAGCGTGGGGAAAGCGAGTGCGCGATGGGACGGCCGATCACTCCGTAGAGCGATGCCTCGGCGGAGACACCCGCCGGCAGCAGAGCTGCGAGCGCGCGCCAATCGAGCTGACCGGGCGCCGTGGCTTCGCCGGGCCAGCAGGCGAAGCTCCACGGTGCGCCGAGCGCGGGCGCCCATGTGCGCGTGGCTCCCCCCCCCTCGCCCATCGCGAAGGCGATCAGTGCGCCGCGCGGGGCGCGCGCGTAGAGCGGAATCACGCGTGCCGCATCCTCCGCCGCATCTGCCCAAGCGACGATCTTGATCCAATCCCCATGAGCCGTGCCCGGAGCGCGTGCAGCCTGCAGGGCGCGCGCCAGCACCGCGTCGAGATCGGTCGGCGCGCCGGGCGCTTCGTGGAAGGAATGCACGACGCGGAGTTCCGGGAACTCCACGAGGCGTGGGGAACCGAGCGGCAAGTCCACAGCGTCGAAACCCGCTTGGGCGGCGCGGCGCAGGACGGCGGCGCGCGCGGCCTGTGCCTCAGCCTCCAACGGCCGCCAAGTGGCGAGAAAAAGCAGCTCCGGGAACTCGGCGCGCAGCGCGGCCAGATCCAGGTCCGGCGGCGCGCGATCCAGCCGCAACTCCACCCAGGGCACGCGGCCGACGAGCAGACGCAGGCGCGCGCGCAGCCGCCGCGGCTCCTCCGCGAACAGGGAGACCGCGATCACCCGCCTCAGCGGTTGCGCTCGGCGAGCTCGCGCAGTTCGCGCACGCTTTCAGGATCGAGCCGCTCGCTCTTGACCGCGAGATTGAGCACGACGTCGAGCAGCCCGGCATAGCGGTGGCGCTCTTCCTCACTCAGACCGGCGAGATGTTCGCGCACCGTCGCGACGTCCCCGCGCGCGATCGGACCGGTGAGCGCAGCGGCCGGACCGACGGCGCGAGCGGCGCCCATCGCCTGGCTGGCCATCGCGTCCACCACGCTCCAGGCCTCGTCGCCGAAGGCGGGATGAAGCAATTCCTCCGACCACGCCAGCAGCGCCGTGATGTGATTCGAGGCGAGTGCAAGCCCGAGGTGGTAGCGGCGGCGATCCACGTCGGCCTTGAGCCGCACCGGACGCGCACCCCACACGGCTGCGATCTTGAGCGACTCCTCGCGTGCGTTCGGCGAGGCAGTGATGGTGACGATCGCGTGCGCGAGCATTTCGAGATCGCGCTCCGGTTCCACGAACTGCATGACCGGATGCATGGCAGCCGTGAAGCCGCCTTCGAGCGCGGCAGCCTGCAGCACGTTGACGTCGTGCATGCCGCTGACGTGCACGATCAGCGTCCCGTCACAGGGGAGATCGCGCGCGCAATCGGCGGCGGCCTCGGCGATGGCGCGGTCGGGCACCGTGAGGATCACCAGCCGCGGCTTGGGCGAAGCGCCGTCGGCAAGCCGCACGCTGGCGGCGATGCCATTCTGCTTGGCCCATTCTTGCCAGGCACCGGGCTTGCGCCCCACGAGAAGAATCTCTTCACCATTTCGGTGATGAGCCAGGGCGAGTGCGCGGCCAACGCGGCCGGGTCCGACGACGAGGGTGCGGGTCATGGGCAACTCACTCCATCCTAATGCGGAGTGCCGGCCCTTCGAGTAGCCGAGTCAGGCGAAGATGGCGGCTCCGCCGCTCCAGGGCCTCGACCTGGGCCCGCTCCCGCGCGTGGCCGGTGGCGACCGCGAAGTGTGCGGAGCCGCTCCCGCTCATGACCAGCGGAAAATGCTCCGTGGCGACCGTGATCCAGGCGGCGAGCGCGGGTGCGACGCGCAGCGCGGCAGCGCTGAGTTGATTGGGGCCGGGCGTGGGCGAGGGTGCTTCCGGTCGCGAAGGCGCTTCGCCAGTCCACAGCGGGGCGGCGAGGGCCGCATAGACCGCGTTCGTCGCGAGCGCGAGTGCCGGCACGGCGACGACCACCTGCGTCGTCGGCAACGGTGCCGCTCCCAGCAAGATCTCCCCGCGTCCGCCGCGCCACTCGGCACCACCGCGATGCTCGAGGAAGAAAGGCAGATCACTGCCGAGTTGGAGAGCCATGGCGTGCAGGCGTGCGCGGTCGGCACCCTGCGCTCCGGCGAAGGCTTCGAGCAGAGCCAGCGCGCCCGCGGCATTGCCGGAACCGCCGCCGAGTCCTGCTCCGGGCGGAATCTGCTTGTCGAGCGTCCAGCGTAGGGGTGGCACGCGATGCGCGCGATCTAGGAAGGATTCCCGCCACGCGCGCTCAGCGCGCAGCACGAGGTTCGAGGCATCGGCGGGAACACCGTCGGCAGCGTCGCCGACGAGCGCGAGCGAGGAATCCCCCCCCCTCGTGGGTTCCGCAGTGAGCCGATCCGACCACTCGAGGGCGAGGAACCAGGAGCGCAGCTCGTGGAAACCGTCGGCGCGGCGGCCGAGTACGCGCAGATCCCAGTTGAGCTTGGCGGGCGTGAGGACTTCGCCGCGCATGCTCAGGCCGGACCGAGCAGGGCGTTGTCGAGCAAGCGTACGCCGTGCACCTCGGCCGCGAGGATTGCGCGCCAAGTGCCGGCGGTGCCGAGCTGAGCGAGCTCGAAGTCTGCTTCGCGGATCACGACCGCGTAATCAGGACGCACGGCGCCATGGACCGCCGCACGCGTGAGCAACTCGGCCATGACGCGCTCCAGAGCGCGCGGATCGCGCTCCCCGCGCGCGAAGGCCGTGCGTACGCTCATGAGCGCACGGTGCAGGCACAAGGCATCGGCGCGCTGCGCGGGATCGAGTCGGCGATTGCGACTCGAGAGCGCGAGTCCGTCCGCCGCGCGCACCGTCTCGCAACCGACGATTTCGCTGCTCAGGTCGAAGTCGCGCGCCATGCGCCGCACGAGGAAGAGTTGCTGCGCGTCCTTTTCGCCGAAATAGGCGCGCCGTGGCGCAACGCGTTGCAAGAGCTTGAGCACCACCGTCAGCACGCCGCGGAAGTGGCCCGGCCGGGAGGCGCCCTCGTAACGAGCAGCCACCGGACCGGGCTCGACCCAGGTCTGGAAGCCGTCCGGATAGACCTCGGAATCCTCCGGCGCATAGACCGCGTCCACGCCGTGCGCGGCGCACAAGGCGAGATCAGCAGCGAGCGAGCGCGGATAAGCAGTGAGGTCGGCCGGACGGTTGAACTGCGGGGCGTTGACGAAGATGCTCGCGAGCACGCGGCCGTTCTCCCGGCGCGCACGTTCGAAGAGTGCCGCGTGACCTTCGTGGAGCGCCCCCATCGTCGGTACGAGGCCGAGCGGCTCGCTCCCACAGGCCGCTCGCCACGCGCGCAGATCTTGGGAACGATTCAGCAGCGTGCAGGTCGCGGCGCGGGTCATGAGGCGAGTGCGCGCGCGCGCACGGCGGCCGTGCTGCCGTCCGGCAGCGGCAAGCGCGGCGCGAGTTCGGCAAGTGGCTGCACCACGAAGGCGCGCTCGCTCAGTCGTGGGTGCGGAAGACGCAGCTCCTCGGACTCATGCCGCAGTGCGCCGTAGAGCAGCAGATCCAGATCAAGGGTGCGCGGTCCATGGGCGATGCCGCGCACGCGTCCGTGCTTCCGCTCCACCTCGAGCAGCAGCGCAAGCAGATGCCGCGGCGAAAGCGAGCAATCCACGCGCGCGGCGCCGTTCACGAAATCGGGCTGGGGAGGTCCACCGACCGGTGCGGTGCGCCGCAGAGTGCTGCAGGCACGCAAACGCAGGCCGGGCGCAGCGCTGAGCGCGGTCAGCGCGCCGCGCAGGTTAGCGGCGCGATCGCCGAGATTCGAGCCCAGCCCGAGAAAGACGTCCGCCATTCAGGAATCGCGCAGTTGCCGCAGCACCGACGGGAAGTTGGCGATCAGCGGGATCAGCGCGTAGGCGAGCGCGAAGCCGGCCAACGCGAGTTCCGGTTCGAGCGTGAGCAAGCCCACGAACAAGACGATCTTCGCGAGCGGCGCCACCGGTCCGCGCGCGCGCCCCATCCACGCCGTGAAGTGCGGATAGGGAATGCGCGAGACCATCAGCAGCGCCATCAGCAGGATCACGAAGGGCAGCGCGATCAAGATGCCGTCACGCACCAGTTCGATCGTATCCGGAGCGAAGCGCACCACGCGCGTGTCCACGATGCCGTACCACAGCAGAACCAACGCGATCAGCACACCGGCTGCGCCCGGCGAGGGCATGCCGACGAAGGAGTGGTGCGGCTGATTCGGATCGTCGCCCTCGTGTTCGAGGTTGAAGCGCGCGAGCCGCAACACTGCACAGCAGGCGTAAACGATCGGCGCCACCACCAGTAGCCGCGGATGCATGTGGATGTCGTGCGCCGGACCCTGCATCTGTACCAGGGTCACTGACAGCACTGCCGGTGCCACGCCGAAAGTGACGGCGTCGGCGAGGGAGTCGAGCTGCGCCCCCATCGTGCTGGCGGTGCCGGTGAGCCGCGCGACCTTGCCGTCAATCGCGTCCAGCACGGCGGCCAGGACCAGCCACCACCCGGCGTGGTAGAGTTTGCGCGGGTCGTCCAGCAGCAGCGCATGCGTCGCCAGCACGATCGCGCCGACGCCGCAGGCAAGATTGCCGAGCGTGACGAGGTTCTGCGGGGCGAGCAGGAGCCGGGGGCGAGTCTCCGTACTCATCCGCGAGATTCTATCCTGGTCCCCGGTGCCCCCGTCCGGCGGTGCCTCTCCGCAGCCATGAAACGCCTCGCCTCTCTCCTCCTGCTCCCGCTGCTCGCCGCGCCCGTCCGCGCGCAATCTGCCTCCGTCACCGGTCTGCCGCAGAAGGACGCGGTGGTGGATGCGATCTACGCAATCCCCGATGCCGAGATGAAGGTCATGGGAATCCTCGACGAGCTGGCGAACGGCATCGGCCCGCGCCTGACTTCGTCCACCAACCTCACCGAGGCCTGTCACTGGGCGGCGAAGCGCTTCGAGGACTACGGTCTCGAGAACGTGCGCCTCGTGGAATGGGGAACGTTTCCGGTCGGTTTCGATCGCGTGTCCAAGCGTGGACGCGTGGTCGAGCCGGTGAAGATGGAATTGGACTTCACCACCAATGCTTGGACTCCCGGAACCTGGGGCACGCAGCGCGGCCGCGCGCTGGTGGCGCCGGCTAACGACGCGGAACTCGAAGCCGTACGCGCACTGCTGCCCGGAAGTTGGTTGCTCTGTGCCAGTCGCAACGCCTCGCCGAGCTACGGCGAAGGCGACGCCTTCCGCGACCGGCTCGGCCGAGTGTGTGACGAGCTCGGCATCTTCGGCGTGATCTCGCCGGGACGCGGAGAGCTGGTGCACACCGCCGGCAACTACCGCATCGACCCGGAGAACTTGCCGAGCCGCGTGGCCATCACCGTGCGCCGCGATCAGTTCGCCGAGCTCCAGAATCGCGTGACTGCGGGTGAAGCGGTCGAACTCGAGTTCGACATCCAGCAGACCTTCGTGCCCGGCCCGATTCCGCTCTACAACGTCATCGCCGAGATCCCAGGGACCGACAAGGCCGAGGAGATGGTGGTCTTCGGGGGTCACCTCGATTCTTGGGATGGCGCGCGCGGCACCCAGGACAACGGCACCGGAACTTCCACCACTCTCGAGGCGGCGCGCATCCTGTCCAAGACGCTGCGCGAACAGGGCCTCAAGCCGCGCCGGACCATCCGCTTCATGTTGTGGAGTGGCGAGGAGCAGGGCTTGCTCGGCTCCCAGGCCTACGCCGAGCAGCATCGGGAGGAGCTTCCCTTCATCAGTTCGGTGATCGTTCACGACGGCGGCACCAACGCGTGCTCGGGCATCCAGGCCTCGGCGGCGATGAAACCGATGCTCGAGGAGGTGTTCGCGCCGATGATCGCGCACACTGCGAACGCCGAGGACGAAGTTCTCCGCTTCCGCGTGGTGGACGTGGACCGGCTGCCGATGGGCGTCGGAAGTGACCACGACACCTATCTCTCGCTCGGTGTCCCCGGTTTTTTCTGGGATCAACGCGGCAGCACTTCCTACGGCTACATCCACCACACACAACACGATCTCTACGGTGAAGCGGTGCCGGAGTACCAACTATTCACCGCGCGCGTGGTGGCGGCCGCGGCTTGGCGCCTCGCGAACGCCGACACCATGGTGCCGCGCACCGATCTTCCGGGAGGCGGGGAAGGCCGCCGCCCGCGCCGGCGCATGGGCTTCCAACCCGGCGACGACGGCATGACGGTGACCAGCGTCACCGACGGCGGCATGGCTGCCAAGGCCGGGCTCGTGGCCGGCGACAAGATCCTCAAGATCGGCGAACGCGATGTGAAGGACACGCAGACCCTGTTCGAAGCGCTGAATGCCGAAGGAAACCGCAAGTTGATCGTCTGGCAGCGGGGCAATGCCAAGCTGGCGGCTTGGTTCGATTGGGACAAGGAGAGCGTCGAGGTGGCGCCGGTACCCAACTGAGCGGGACCGCCGCGATGGAACTTCACCAGCAACGCTGCGTTCCTTGCACTGGAGGGATCCCGGCGCTGCCGGCGAAGCGCGCCCTCGAGTTGCACGCACACCTACGCGACTGGGCGCTGATCGAGAATCACCATCTCGAGAAGGAGTGGCGCTTCGCCGACTTCGCTTCCGCGCTAGCCTTCGTCAACCGCGCCGGCGCGATCTGCGAGGCGGAAGGCCATCACGCCGACTTCGAGTTGGCATGGGGGCGCGCGCGCGCGCGGATCTGGACCCACAAGATCAACGGCCTGACCGAATCCGACTTCATCCTGGCCGCCAAACTCGATCAACTCTGAGCGCTAGCGTGCGCCTCCCGCTCCTCTTGTTCGGTGTGTGGTGTGCGCTCCTCCTCCTGGCCGGCGCGGCCGCGCGGAATGCCGCGGACACCGCATGGGCGAGCAGCGCGCGCGATTCCGCGCACGGCCGCTTTGCCGCCATTCCGATGGAGGAGTTCACACGCGACCGCGCCAACCGCATGGCCGGACGCGTGCTGGACGAGAGCGGACGGCCGGTCGGAGGCGCCGAGATCCTGATCTTCGACGCGCAGAGCTGCCTGGATGCCGCGCGCCTGGCGGAAGCCGGCGCATGGCCGGCGCCGCAGCCGGAACGCACGGCGCACAGCGACGCCGCCGGCGATTACGCCTGCGAGGGTCTGAGCTACGGCGAGAAGTTGGTGGTGGCGCGCGGCGCCGGGATGCGTTCGGACTTCCTCCCGCAGCTCTACTTCGCCGACGGCTACGGCGCCCCCGACACCGACTTCGTGCTGCGGCGCGGTCCTGCGCCGCGCATCCGCCTCCTACGCGCCGACGGCGAAATTGCCGCAGGCGAACGCCTGCGCCTACTCCCGCGCGTGTTCGGATTGGAGTCCCGAGAAATCGTGAGCGATGCCGACGGCTGGCTCACGCTGCCGACGGAGCTCACATGTCCGAGCGGTCTGCCGCGCGCCCTGTGGGGTGAGCCGCCCGTGCTGCTGGAGCTGCCCGCGGACGGCGAAAGTCTCAGCCTGCCGGCCTGCTCCCTCCTGCGCGTGGAGATACCGCAAGGAAATGGGGAAGAAATCGAGCTGAGTCTGGCGCCACTGGGCGCAGGCCGCGTCGGGCTGCTACGCACTCGGCTCGCGGCCGGTGTCGCGCGCATCGAGTTCCCACGCGCACCACTCGGATCCTGGGTACTGATGGCCGTTCAGGGCGAGCGCATCGCAAGCCGCAACCTCCTGCCCGGCGAGCGCGAAGCCGTGCTCCCGCTCGCGCCACGACGCGCACTCACTCTGCTCGCGCGAGGTGAAGACGGCGAGCCGCTGCCGGCGGAATTCCTGGTGCAGACGCGCGCGCCGCTGGAGCCGCCGGTGTTTTCCTCCGATCCGTTGGTCTGGTTGGAACATCACGATGCGAGCGCGCTCTTCCTCGCCAGTGGCGCGGACGGCACCGCGCAGACCGCCGCACCCTTCGCTGGCGCGGGTTGGGTGATTGCTTTCGCGGATCATCACGCACCGAAGGCGCAGTCCGTCGCGCCGGGTGCGAACCGCGTCGAAATCCAACTTGTCCACGCGCACGAGGTGATCGTGCGCACCGATCGTCCCTATCTTCCGGTGCTGGTGGAAGCCACCGGTTCGCCGCCGGCTTTCGGACGCACCGATGCCGCGGGCGAGGCCTTCGCCTTCGCCGCAGAAGGCCCATTCACGGCGCGCGTCGGCGTGGCGCGCGGTGGAGCCAGTCTGCCACGCGGCAGTCTGGTGCGTGAGAGCGCCGATCCGGCATTGCGCTTCAGCGCCCTCGACGAGCCGGGCAGTCCGCGCGGCGGCGTGCACGGCTTCGTCCTCACGCCGCGCGGCGAGCCCTGCGCCGAGTTGATGGTTTGGATTCAGGGCGCCGACGGGAGACCGAAGAGTGCCACCACCGATGCGCATGGCTGGTACCGCTTCACCCAACTCGACGCCGGCTTCTACCTCGGTTTCGCCGACTCGCAGGAAGCCGATGCGCTGTGGCAACAGGAGTCGTTGATCGTGCCGCAAGCAGCGGATGGCGCAGGTGTGGCGCGGCTCGACTTGATCTTGCACGAGGGTGTGATCGAACTCGCGGCAGAGACGCACGGACTGTCCGCAGGCACCCGCGTTTCGCTCCGCGATCGAGAGGGCGGCCTGATCTGGGAAACCGTGATTCCAGAGAGCCGCCGTCTGCGCCTGAGTCGCGTGCCTGACGGTCAGTTCCGGCTGGTCGAGCAAGTCGGTGAGGAGCTGCGTGTTCTCGGCAGCCTCAGCGTGGACGCGGCGCGCGGCACGACGCGCGTGCTGGAGCCCGAACAGTGAACGGAATCGCGATCGCCTGTCTCTGGTTCGGCGGCCTTGCGCTGCACGGACTCGCAACGCCGATGACGCCGCCGGTACGCGCCGCAATCGCGATCGGCGCGCTGGTGGTGCATGCGCTCCTGCGTGCACGGCCGCAGTTCGACGCTCGCGCGATGAGCCTGCGCGCGGTGGCGCTGATCGCGATCGCGACGGCGTGGGCCCTGTTGCCGGCCGCGCCCGCAGTGCGCGGTCCCCTCTACGCACTCTCCGCCGCAGCGCTCGGCGCACCCGCCGGCGCGACGACCGCGCTGCTCGCCGCGAGCCTCCTCACCACCATCGCCGCTTGGTTGCCGGGCGCGAGTGCACTCGGCGTTGCCACCGCGAGCCTGCTCTACGGCGCACCCGCCGGTCCCACCGCAGTCGGCCTCCCGGCAATGCTGTGGGCCTTGATCTTCCTCGCACCGCGCGCGCGCGCGTTGACATGGTCGCGCCTCGGCCTTGCGCTCGGCCTGATTCTCGCCGCCGCGCTGCTCGCAGATCCGCTCGCGCAGTTCTGGCATCACCGTTTGGGCAGCTACTCGGGGGACGCGCACGCGGGGCACAACCATCCGCTCGGACTCTTCGCACGGATTCCGCTGCTGCTGTGCCTCTGCGCAGCCGCCCTGCTCGTCGCGTGGTGGAAGGTCGCCGACGCCGCGCCGATGCCCGCACAACGGATGGACCGCCGCAACGGGCGTCGGCTCGCCGCCGCGGCCTTTGGCGGTGCCCTGCTCGCGCTGCTGGTCGGCGGTTGGCGCGCGCCAGGCGCCCCCGACCGACGCATCGCCGTGCTGAACGTCGGCGGCATGGATTGGGACCGACCGAATTGGGAAGCATTCGGCAGTTACAGCGGCGGCATGTTCGGCCTGCTCCCGCGCTACCTGCGCGATGCAGGGTGGCAGGTCGAAGCACTCTCCGAGGAGGAACTGCCCTCCTTCGGACTCTCTCGCGCGCGCGTGCTCGTGATGATCAACGGCCATCGGCTGTGGAGCGAAGCCGAGCGCGGCCGCATCGAGGCTTTTCTGCGCGACGGCGGTTCACTGCTCATGATCGGTGACCACACCGACGTCTTCGGCCTGATGCGCGGATTCAATTCGCTCACCGTGCCGTGGGGCGTCGAGTTCCGCTACGACAGCGCCTATCACCACGGCGGCGGCTGGACCGATGACCTCGAGTGGAAGCCGGGCGGACTCGGCGCCTGGCGCGATCCGCGCGAGGCCTTCATCGGCATCGGTGCCTCCCTGGCATTGCGTCCACCTGCACGTGCGCTCCTCACGGCGCGCACGTCCTTCAGCGATTTCGGCGAGCCCGAGAACTTCATGGGCTCCTTCCTCGGCAACTACGCACCCGATCCGGGCGAACGCGTCGGCGACCTCTGCCTGATCGCCGAGCGCGATTTCGGTCGTGGACGCGCCCTGATCTACGGCGACACCTCCGGCTTCCAAAACGGCAGCCTTCCAGTGAGCTTCGCCGCGCACATCGCGCCCATGCTGGAGACGCTCGCGCGTCCGCGCGGCTTCGCCTTGCCCTTCGCACTCGAAGCCGCGCTCGCGCTGCTGGCAGCCGCGCTCCTCCTGCTGGCGCCTGCGATGTCGGGCGCGACCGTACCGCGGGTCCTTCTCGCCGGCGGCCTCGGCTTCGCGCTCGTGAGCGCTGCTCTCACTGCGAAGGACGAGTCTGCGCGCCTCGCGGGAGTGAACCTCGACCGCGCACTGCTGGTGGATGAGTCCACACTTCCGGAAATCGGTCACTATTCGGCCGAGTGGAACTCGCCAGGACCGCTCGCAAGCTGCGCCTTCCGCTCCGACCTGAGTGTCTGGCACCAACGCGACTGGTCCGGCGAGACGGTGCGCCGCGCGCGCGGCATCGCCTTGATCGGACCGCGCATCACCCTCTCGAAGGCGCAGGCCGCGGACCTCGACGCTGCTTGCGCGGCCGGCGCCACCGTGCTCGTGGCTGCGGCCCACGGTGACGAGCAGGGTGTCGCCGACTGGTTGGCACGGCACGGAGTGCGCTTGGCAGCCACGCGCATGGGCTCGGTGCCGCCGCAAGGGCGACAATCCGAGGACGAACCGCGTTTCCTCGATGCCTCGCCACTGCTGCTCGCCCCCGGCCTCGAGGCCACCGAGCTCTACCGCTACGGCGAGCATCTCCTCGCCGTCGCCGTGCCGGTGGGCGCCGGCTTTCTGGTGGTGATCGGCGACACCCGCTTCTTCTCCACCACCAACGTGGAAGGCACCTGGGGTTGGTGGGGCGGCAATCTGCGCTTCCTCCACGACCTGGTCGGCGTTTATTTGGACGGCGCGCCGGAAGCCGTCGCTCCTCTGCTTCCCCCCCCCTCGAAGCCTCCGGAGGACGCATGAGCCTCCGCAGCTCCTGGTTGGGTGTCGCCCTGATCGCCGGCGGACTTCCTTTCCTCACGCAGGACTACGCCGGCGTGCATCGTGGCGAGGAGATCGGCGCTCTGCTCCTGCTCGGAGGATTGCTGCTACTCGCGCGCTCGGGTTGGCATCGCGGAGGAGGCGCGCTCGCGCTGCTGCTCCCGCTCGCCGCCTTGGCAGGCGCACTCGTGGTGGACGAGAGCCTGCGACCTTTCGAGGCTGGACGCCATCCGGAGCTCCCGGTCTTCGCGGGTTTCGCACACGGCCTCGCCCAGTTCCTCGGCGAGCCTTCCGCGCGCGTCGGCGGAGAGCTCCTACTGCAGGATCAGCAGGGTGCGCTGCGCGCCGCAGCCTCCTGGGGCGCCGTCGGTTGGCGGCCGCTCTTTGCCTTCGCGTTGCTCAGCGGCTTCGTCGCCTTCAGCCTCCACGGCAAGGGCTCGACGCGCGCCTGGCTGCTGGCCTGCGCCGCCGCGCTTTTCCTGGCGATGCTGCGCTTCGCGGTCATCGCACTGCACTACTCCGGTGTGGAAGAGGTGCTGACCATGGAGGCGCATCCCGCAGTCTGGAACTTTTACGATCCGTGGAGCTTGCTTGTCGTGCTTCTGGTCGCCGCGATCGGCGCCGGAGGAATCACGCCGACCGCAAGTCCGGCCCCGGCGGCGCCAAGCTCCGCGCCCGCTCCCTTCCGCGTGCTGCTGCTAGCCGCGATCGCCGGGCTCAGTTTCGGGGCCGCCGCGGGATGGTCCGACCCCGGCACACCGAAGCGCGGACGCGTCTTGGTGGACGAAAGGCTCACCGGAGCCTGGGAGCCGGCCGGGCGCATGCTCGACACCGAGCGCTACGGAGACTTCAGCGCTTATTCGCTCTCTGCAATGGTCGAGCAGCTCTCGCATCGCTTCAGCGTGGAGGTGAACGCCGAGCATCGCTACGACGCCGCCACTTTGGCGGAAGTGGACGTGCTCGTGCTGAAGACGCCAGAGCATGCCTTGGACGACGCTGAGATTGCCGCCATCCGTTCCTGGACCGAAGCCGGCGGCGGTCTCTTCCTGATCTCCGATCACACCGACTTGCTCGGCATGAGCACGCATCTGCGTCCCTTGGCCGAGCCCTACGGGATCGAATTCGGCTTCGACGCGGTCAACGACGCGGGCGGCGGCTTCAACCACTGGAGCGCGCGCCTGCTGCCCGAGCATCCGATCAGCACCGGGCTCGGCGAGCTCGAATTCATGACCGGTTGCTCGCTGCGCTGCCACGGCGCCGCGCGTCCGGTGCTCACTCTGCGCCACGCCGCGAGCATGGCGGGCGATTACAGCCAATCGAGCCACTTCGGCACGCGCGCTGCCAATCCGGCCGATCCGCAGGGTTTGCTGGTGGCCGCGGCGGCAGCACCGGCAGGGCGCGGACGCGTCCTCGCCTTCAGCGATTCGACGGTGCTCTCCTCCTTTGCCTGGCCGCTGTTCGCGCGCGCCGACTTCGTGTACCGCGGCATCGCCTGGCTGGATCGCAGTGCCTCACCCGCGCGACACCTGCGTTGGGCGTGGCTGCTCTGCGGCGCAGGCGCGCTCGTTTTTGCTGCGCGCGCTGCACGTGGACTCACCGCGCACGCGGCACCCGCGCTCGTTCTCGGCCTCGCCGCCGGGGGCATCGCCGGATTCTGGATCAGCATGCAGCTCCTGGCAAGCGCGCTACGCTTCCCGGATCCCCCCCCCTCGGTGCCGCGCATCGGCTTCGTGATCGAAGGCGGACACGCCGCGCTCCCGGCCGTGCTCGGCGATCAGTCGGCGGGCCTGCCCGAGCAATCGAATTTCGCCACCTTCTTCCAAGTGCCGCTGCGACTCGGGATGGAGGTCCAGACCGTCACGCGTGATCCGCGAGCCCTCGCCCAGCTCGACGCCTTGGTGGTGGTCAACCCCGACGTAGAACTCGGCCAACCCGAAGCTCCGGAAGGCTGGGTCGAGGCCGTCCACGCGTGGGTCGCCGACGGTGGGCGGCTGCTGGTGCTCTCGCGCGCTGGACACCTCGGCCACGACCACGACCGCGCGCCGCTCTACTTCGCGGGATTGTCTCTGGAGCACGCCGAAACCGCCGCTCCGGAAGTGGACGTGGACCTCGGCCGACATGGAAGCGGGCGCGTGGTGCGCGTCATCGGCGCCGAAGCCTTCGCGGAGGAGGGCATGGGGCACTGCATGCAGTTTCCGGGCCGGGACGAGCGCCGCCGCTACGAGGCGGCTTATCAAATCTATCATCAACTGTTGGAGCTGAGCACACCGGAACGCCGGACCTGGCGACCGCGCTAGCCCAAGCTTCTCGCTTCGTGATTGATTGGCCCCGTTCGGCAGATCCGCTCATGAAGCTCCTATCCCTCCTCTCACGATGCGGTGCCTTCTCGGCCACCGCCGCCCTGGTTCTCCCTGCCCTCCCGAGCACAGCGACGCCGACCTTGTCCCCTCTCGCGGCATGTGCTGCGGCTCCAGCAAGTTTTCTTTCCCTATCCAGCCGCCGCGCTGCTCCGCAGCGGTCGTCGGCGGCACCGCGCAGCGCTGCTCCGCGCACTGCGACAGCCAACAGCGCTGCTCGGCCTTCCTCAGCACGGCAGGTGGAAATGCTGCTCAGTGTTCCACGCTCGGCGGCGTGCGTCCGAGCTGCTCCGTGCTGCAACCTCCCCTCAGCTCGGCGATCGGCCCCGCCGACTGCAGTGCCTTCGGCGGCGGTCCAGGCACGACGATCGAGTGCTCCGTGATCGGCATCGGCAGCCGCCAGATCTGCTCGGCGCAGAATCCCTCGCCCTCCGGACTCAGTCACTGTTCGACCTTCAACACCACCGGGGTGCCGGGCGGGACGCTGCGTTGCTCGGTGCTCTTCGGCGGTGGTGCCGCCGCCAATCGCAACAACTGTTCGGTCGGCCTCTCGGTCCCGCCTGGAGCGGCGCCGAAGTTCTGCTCCGCGAACTCCCCCGGCAGCCAGTGTTCCGTCCTGATCGGCAGTCGCGGCCGCTGCACGGCCTTCGCAGGGGCCCCCTCAGGCACCTGCTCCGCCTTCGGCGGCGGAGGCTCCTTCTGCAGCGTGATCGGCGGCGCACCCGGGCTCAATTGCAAGTGGCCCTAACGCCCCGCCGGGGCATCCTGGGGCGACCGGCGGGAGCCTGCCGCGGCAGGATCCACAATCGGTGATAGAGTGATGGACAGCACGGGTTCCGCAGCTGCAAGCAGCCTAGGCCACCCTGCGCCCCCGATCCTTCCTCCATCTCGATCCTCACGATCCTGTGATGAATCCATTCACCCTCCTCCCGCGGATCGGCGCCCTCTCAGCCGCCGCAACCTTGATCTGGACGGTGCTCCCGAGTGCGGGTGCGCCGCCGGCGACGGGCCTCACGCTGCAAGCGGCAGCGCCGGCCGTCTTTCTCTCCCAGCCCGGCTCCGCTGCGCTGGCGAGCAGTCTCACCGCAGGTTCGAATTTCCTGGTGTTGCCTTCCTCGGTGATGCCCTTCGGCACCTTCGGAGGCGTGTGCTCCGTCGAGACCACCGATCCAGGCGCGCCCCCGCGCTGCTCCGCGATGGTCGTCGGCACCACGCCGCAGCGTTGCTCCGCGCACTGTGACAGTGGGCAACGTTGCTCGGCCTTCATCAATGCTGGCGGTGGCCCCGCGGCTCAGTGCTCCACCCTCGGCGGGGCGGGTCCGAAGTGCTCGGTCCTGCAACCCCCGCTCAGCACCGGTGCTGTGGCGCCTGCGTCCTGCAGTGCTTTCGGCGCCGCTCCAGGTGTCACCATCGAATGCTCGGTGATCGGAGTCGGTGCGAAGCAGATCTGCTCGGCGCAGAATCCGACGCGCATCGGACAGAACCTTTGTTCGACCTTCAACGTCACCGGCGCCACCGGCGGCTTGGTGCGCTGCTCGGTGTTGTTCGGCGGCGGCGGCGTCGCGAACAAGAACAACTGCTCGGTCGGCTTGGCCGTGCCCCCCGGCACGCAGCCGAAGTTCTGCTCGGCGCACGCCCAGAACAGCCAGTGCTCGATATTGGTGGGCAGCCGCGGCCGCTGCACGGCTTTCGCCGGGGCGCCGGTCGGCACCTGCTCGGCCTTCGTCGGCGGAAGCTTCTGCAGCGTGATCGGCGGAGCAGCCGGAGTGAACTGCAAGTGGCCCTAAACCGGCCCTAGAAGACCATGGAATCGAGGTGGCGGGATGGCATCCCGCCACCTTTTCTTTTTTTCACTGTGGTCAGAATCCCCGGCCAGAGCGTCTGGACTGTGCTAGCGTGATCCTGGCCCCTTCTCCGGACACGGGTGCGCCTCCCAGCGTGCTGTGGATCCTGGAGAGTTCCTGTTCGCAGACACCGTCCGCCATGCAACACCTCAGACACCTCCCGAAGCTCAGCACGCTCGCCGCAGTCGCGGCACTCGCGTGGTCGGCGATTCCGAGTGCCGATGACCACGCGTCGTCCGGCCTCATCCAGCAGACTGCCGCGCAGTCTTCCTTCCTCGCCCTCGCCGGTTCCAATCCGATTGCTTCCTCATTGGACACGGGCAGCACCGCCCTCGTGCTCCCGAGTTCGGTGATGCCGAACAACCAGCAGAAATGCTCGGCGCAGTCCTCGGATCCGGGCAACCTACCGAAGTGTTCGGCTGCGGTCGTCGGCGGCGTCATCCAGAGATGCTCCGCGCACGTGGACAGTCGGCAGCAATGCTCGGCCTTTCTCGAAGCGACCGGCACCCAGGCGGCTTGCTCCACCCTCGGCCGCGACAAGCCTTCCTGCTCCGTCCTGCAACCCGCGATGGGTTCCATTGCACCTTCCACTTGCAGCGCCTTCGGTACTGCAGCCGGCAAGGCCACCTACTGCTCGGTGATCGGCGACGGCGGCAAGCAGTTCTGCTCGGTCGAGAATCCCGCCTCGCAAGCACAGAACCAGTGCTCGACTTTCCCTTCCGGGGGCGGTAGCGGCGGCACTCACATGTGCTCGGCGCTGATGGGCGGCGGAGCGCACAAGAACTTCTGCTCCGCGCGCAACGCCGCGCCTCCTGGCAGCATGACCGGTTTCTGCTCTGCACACGCTCCCGGGAGTGCCTGCTCCATTCGCATCGGACAGAAGGGCCAGTGCACCTCGCTCCAGAACGCCCCGCAAGGAAGCTGCAGCGCCTTCGCGGCGAACAGCCATTGCAGCGTGATCGGAGGCTTGCCCGGCAACACCGTCTGTCCCTGATCGGACTCCGTAACGCCCCCTCGGCGGCCGGGAGCAATCCCGGCCGCCGATTTTCGTTTCAGCGCTTCGCGTCCGGGATGCGTAGAAGAGAGTGGATGCCTTCCTCCCCGGACGCTCCGAGGGAAGCGGCGGGCGCCGCGCTCGCACTTCGTCTGCGCGCCGGTGCCGCCGACGCGCTCGGAGCCTGGTACGAGGAGGAACATCCGCAAGTCTTTCGCCTCTGTCTCGCCTTCCTGGGCGACCCGACCGATGCGGAGGACCTCGCACAGGACGCCATGCTCCACCTCGCCGACCGCATCGCTGCCTGGGACCCCACGCGCCCTTACCGGCCGTGGCGCACGCGCGTGGTGTTGAACCTGGCGCGGGATCGTAAGCGGCGGGGCGCGCGCCGTCCGCGCGCGGCGCTGCCGGAACTCCCGGACGTGTTGCCGCCACCGGAACTCATCGCGGAACAACGCGAACTGCAGGGTTTGATCGCCGCCGCGCTCGACGGCTTGCCCGAGCGCGAGCGCGAAGCCTTCGTGCTACACGATCTCGCCGGACACGAGACGGCAGAGGTCGCCGAAGCGATGGAGATCGGCGCGAGCAGCGTGCGCTCGCTGCTGACGCTGGCGCGTCGGCGTTTGCGCGAGCGGCTCAGTCCGCGGCTGACGGCGGCGGACGCGGGGGGTCGGCATGAGTGAGGAGCACGAAGCCCTGCGCTCGTGGTGGGAAGCATTGGTGCCGCCGCCGGCGCATCGCGCTCTCGCCGAGGAGGACGCCGCCACGCGCGCGGCCGTGGACTGGTTGCGCCGTGCACTCGCGCAGGCGCAGCCGACAAGCGCAGCGCCGCAACGCGCGCCCGCTGCCCGCTTCCGCTACTGGCGGAGTCTCCGCAGGGCGTCCGCTGCCGCGGCGCTGTTGCTGCTCCTCGGCCTCGGCTGGCGCGCGCAGAGCGCGACGACACGGACGCCGAGCACAAAATCCGCACAGGTGCCCACCTCACCGCGTGCGCCACCCGAAACGGCGCCTGAGGCGACACCGGTGCTCTCCTCCGCACCCACAGTCGAACTCGTCGAGAACGACGAACGCGGTCTCGAGCTGCGCTCGGGCCCCGTGTCCCTGCTCCTCCTCAACGCCAAACCACGCACCTCCTCATGATTTGCACTCTGCTCCTTTCCTTCACTGCGCTCGCGACGCCTGCGCTGCCGCAAGATCCGCCCACCGGCCTCACCCGTGATCAGCTCGAGCTCACCACCTACACGCCCACCTGGATCAGCGCGGACGAGCTCTATCAGGTCGCGCACGAGATGTTCGGGCGCGGCATCCGCATCGAAGATCGCCTGATCCAGAACCTCAATCTCCTCTACGACAGCATCTTGATCTACGATCTGCCGTCGGAATGCGCGCGCATCGTGTCCACGCTCACGCGGCTCGAGAAACGCTACGAGGACGCCAACGCGCTGACCGAGTCGGCGCAAGAACTGCCGCTGCTGCGCGACGTCCCCCTGCTCGACTTCCGGCTGCGCGCGATGGGCGCCGGCGCCGCCATGCAAGCGCTCCAACCGCACTTGCGCGACGTGAGCGCCCGCGACGAGGAAGGCGGTTTTCTGAGCTTCCCGAACGTGCAATTGATGGATGATGCGCTACTGCTGCTGCGCGATTCCAAGGAGAACCTCGAATCCATGCGCAGCCTGATCGAGAAGCTGGATCAACCGCCGCCGCAGGTCGCGGTCAGCGCTTGGGTGCTGCGCGGTGGCGAGGTCGAGACGCCGTCCGCCCTCCCCGCGGAATTGGGAAAGAATCTTGCGGCGCTGCTGCCGGGTATGAACTTCGAGATCGAAAGTCGCGGTATGTTGCAGTCCTCGGCCGAGCCGGGACTCCAGATCCAGCTCCGCATGCGCGGCGGTTTCGAGACGCGCTACGAGCTCAACTTGATCACCGGCCCCTACGACGCCAAGAATGGCCGCATGACGCTGCAGTCCTGCGAGTTCTTCGTCGCACCGGAGGGCGGAGAGTCCGAACTGCTGTTCGAGACCTCCACCGTCCTGCGCACCGGCGAATACGCAGTGATCGGCCTCACCGGCGCGGAGCCGGTGCTGCTGGTCCTGCGTTTCGCGCCGCTCTAGGGCTACTGGATCGCAATCGGGGCTGGGTCGCTGATCACGCGCACCTGGCCCCCCGCGTGCGTGTAGAACGCGATGCGGAAGACGCGGCCGCTGAGACTCGGGTTGTTCGGGATCTGACCCACGGCAGTGGCGGCACCAGCCGCGTTCAGAGTGCCACTGAAGCCGTTGAAACCGGCTGAGCTGAAGAACAGATTGTTCGGCTTGAGCGCCAGCACCCAGCCGGTGCCGATCGGCGCGACGTTCGGCAGCGTCTGCGGCGAGAGGTGCGCCTGGTAGGCGACGTTGCCCTCGTAGGGGCTGCTGAAGCTCAGGCTGATCGGGTTACCGATGCTCGGATTGGCGCCGACCGTGACGGTGGCTTCCGCCATGTCGAGACGGCTCGACCAGGCCACACACAGCCGCTCACTGCTGCCGTTGAAGCGGATCTTCGACAAGCGCAACTTGTGGGTGCCGGTCATGGTCGGCGTGAACTTCAGGATCTCGTAGGGATTCTTGGTGTTGGCGGAGGAAGCCAGCACCACACCGTTCGGTCCGATCACGCTCGCATCCAGATCCATGTTGAGAAGATCGGTGCTGTAAGTGCTGTTGGCCTGCGAGAACCACAGCCCGATCACGCGCGTCTCGTCGCCGGCGTAAGCAGTGAAGTCCGCGTCGTAGAGGTTGCCGCTGAAGGAGCCCGGGGTGAGCGTGGTGTAGAGGTATTGACCGTCGCGCAGCGCCGAATCCGCGGCGGAGGCGTGCACGCTGCCGGCGCCGTCGTATTCGGAAAGCACGGGGTCACCTTCGACGTTGTGCCAAGCCGAAACCATCATCACGGCCTTGACCGCCTCGGGACGGCCGGCGAGGAGCGGATCGCGGGCGGCCATCAGGGTCGCCACGCCGCAGGTGAGCGGGCTCGCCGAGGAAGTGCCGTTGAAACCGTAAGAGATCCACGGATTCGAGGTTCCCGCAGTGTCCACGCCGTCGCCGGGGCTCGCGATCTCCGGCTTCTCGTGGCCCTCCACCGGATCCCAGTAGGAGGAGTAGGAGGCCATCGCATCGCCCGTCCAGGACGCGCTGTTGCCGTCGTTGTAGGAGCCGGAACAAATCGAGTTGTAGCCGTTGCCGGGCGTGGTCGCATAGGGAGAAGATGTGCCACCCTGGTTGCCGTTCGACTTGAACATCATCATCCCGTATTGGCGTAGGGTGTAGTCGAAGAAGCGGTCGAGATACTGAATGCTGCCCTTCTGACCGGTCCACCAGGAGATCGTGCCGAAGGAAACGCCCGCGTTGATCGCAGCGCTCCAGATCGGCGGAGTCGCGGAATCGCTGTAAGCGGCGCCGCTGTAGAGCTGCGGCAAGCCGAATGCCGCGCCCTTGAAGGTGGGATGATTCATCGCGACGTTGCCCGCGCAGGCGGTCGAGTGCGAGTCCACGCCGACGTTGTTGAAGTAGATGATCGGAGGCAAATAGGGATTGTTTCCCGACACGTCGCCGACATCGTTCACCATCACCTTGACGGCGCCGCCCGACGCGCTGACACCGCGGTTCCAACTCACCTGCGTACGCATGGTGCTCTGAGCGTCGTCGAGTTCGATCCGATGCTCTGGTGCCGCCCAATAGGCTTGCTCCACTGCGGAATCGGCGGCCCATTCCGCCACCGCCGCCGCCGGGAGGCGCGCGCAGACCGTCGGCCAGCCGTCGGCAACCAGAGTGACTTCGAAGCCGGCCTCGGCGAGGCGGCCGGCGAAGGCGCCGTTGACCGGGGCGAACCGCTCCTGCGCCGCGGCGAAGGCGATGCGCCGCGCTTCCTCGGCTCCGAGGCCCGCAGCGAGCGCGGCATCCATGAGGTCGCGCCATTCCGAATCCTCGGCACGCAGCCAGAAGGCGATTTCCATCGCCTCCAGCGGCGCGGCCACGGCAAGTCGGCCGGCCAAGTCGCCCCCGAGCCCGCGGCGCGCATCCACGACGGCGCGCTGCGCCGCGAGTCGCAAGTTCTGGGCGTCCACCGCGTGGCCGCTGAGTGTGGCGCGACTGCGGATCCCCCCGGTGGCGCCGTCGAGCCAGCGCTGCTCGATCAGATCGCCGCCCCCGTCGGGCAGGGTCCAAACCACTTCTTCGAGGAGGCGATCCGGCTGCGCGGGATTCTGCAGCAGGGCGAGAGCGAGAGTCAGTAGCGAAGTCATGGTGCGATCGCGCAGGGCGCGTTCTTCAAGCCTAACAGGTGGTTGGAGGCAGGCGACGGCTTTCCGGCGCGGCTAAGATCCTTGCTGGGGGTCGGGGGCGGCATCGGAGGCATTCCGGAGGCGCTCACCGCGCCCGCGAGCCTTCCTGATGAGCGAAATCACCCGAGTTCACGCGCGCGAGATCCTCGATTCTCGCGGCAACCCCACCCTCGAGGTCGAGGTGGAGCTCTCCACCGGCGCGCAGGGCCGCGCGGCGGTGCCTTCCGGCGCCAGCACCGGCGCGCATGAGGCCGTGGAGCTGCGCGACGGGGACCTGTCGCGCTACTCCGGCAAGGGGGTGCTGGAAGCCGTCAGGCACGTGAACGAGGTGCTCGCCAAACCGCTCGAAGGCATGGATGCCGACCTCCAGGAAGAGGTGGACCGCGCCCTCATCGAACTCGACGGTTCCGTCAACAAATCGGCCCTGGGCGCCAACGCACTGCTCGGCATCTCGCTGGCGGTCGCGCACGCGGCGGCCGACGACGCCGGGTTGCCGCTATTTCGCTACCTCGGCGGCTCGGGCGCGCACCGCTTGCCCGCGCCGATGATGAACGTGCTCAACGGCGGCGCGCACGCCGACAACAACGTGGACTTCCAGGAGTTCATGGTGCAGCCCTGGGGCGCGCCGAACTTCAGTGAAGGATTGCGCTGGAGTGCCGAGACCTACCACGCGCTGCGCGCGCTGCTGAAGTCGCGCGGTCTCTCCACCGCAATCGGTGACGAGGGTGGATTCGCACCGAACCTGCGCAGCAACGAGGAAGCGGTCGAACTCCTGATCGAAGCGATCGAGGCAGCCGGCTTCGAAGCCGGTCCCAAGCACATGGCGATCGCGCTCGACGTCGCCGCCAACGAGGTCTATCAGGACGGCGCGTATCGCTTCGAAGGCAAGGCGCGCAGCAGCGAGGAAATGGTGGAGTTCTACGCGCGCTGGTGCGAGCGCTATCCGATCGTGAGCATCGAGGACGGCCTCGCCGAGGACGACTGGGACGGCTGGAAGTTGCTCACCGATGCGATCGGTGACGAAGTGCAATTGGTCGGCGACGATCTCTTCGTCACCAACGTTCAGCGGCTGCTGCGCGGCATTGATCAGGGCATCGGCAACGCGATCCTGATCAAGCTCAATCAGATCGGCACCCTCACCGAGACCATGCGCGCGATTCACGTGGCGCAGGAGGCGGGCTACGCTTCCGTGATCAGTCATCGCTCCGGCGAGACCGAGGACGTCACCATCGCCGATCTCGCGGTCGCGGTCGGCGCGGGTCAGATCAAAACGGGCGCGCCCTGCCGCTCCGACCGCGTCGCCAAGTACAACCAACTGCTGCGCATCGAAGAATGGCTCGGGCCTTCCGCGCGCTACGGCAGCGCGCTGCCGCTCTGAGGATGACCGCTCCCGCCGAACGCCCGCACGCGCGGCTCTTCGAGGGCCTTGCCTGGGCGGCGGCGCTGGCGGCCGGCGTGCTGGTGCTCCTGCCAGCCACCCTCGAGTTGCTCCGTGCGAACGATGCCCGCGCAGCGGCGCGGGCGCGCGCCGATTCCGCCGAGAGCGCCTCCGAGCGCGCGGCGCGCGAGCTGCTCTGGCTCGAGAACGATCCGGCAGCCGACGCCAAACTTCGCGAAGCCGAGGCGGCTTCGGCGCGTAGTAAGGAGACATCCCATGACTGATTCCAACCTCTCCGACGTGGCGGCCGCGAAGCGCTTCGCCCAGTCGTTCCAACGGCTGCGTGAGCAGGTCGGCCGCGTCATCGTCGGCCAGGAGCCCGTGATCGAGGAACTCTCGATCGCGCTCGCCGCCCGCGGCCACGCGGTGCTGGTCGGCGTGCCCGGCCTGGCCAAGACCCTCCTCGTCTCGACCTTCGCGCGCGCGCTCGACCTCTCTTTCCGCCGCATCCAGTTCACGCCGGATCTGATGCCCTCGGACATCACCGGCTCCGAAGTCCTCCACCAAGATTCGCAATCGGGCGAGCGTACCTTCCGCTTCGTACGCGGTCCCGTGTTCGCGCAGGTCCTACTCGCCGACGAGATCAACCGTACGCCGCCGAAGACGCAGGCCGCCCTGCTCGAAGCCATGCAAGAGCGGCAGGTCACGAGCGCGGGCCACACGCACGCGCTGCCGGATCCCTTCTTCGTGCTCGCGACCCAGAACCCGATCGAACAGGAAGGCACTTATCCCTTGCCCGAAGCGGCGCTCGACCGCTTCCTATTTCTGATCCGCGTGGACTATCCGACCGCCGGCGACGAGGCCGAGATCCTCCGTCGCACCACCGGTGCCGAGCTGAGCGAAGTCGAGCCCGTCTTCGGTGCCCAAGATTTGCTGCACCTGCAGGCGCTGGTGCGCGAAGTGCCGGCCGCCGATCCCGTGATCGCCTACGCCGTGCGACTGGTGCGCTCCACGCGCCCCGGTCCGGAAGCCCCGGACTTCGTGCGTGAGTGGGTGACCTGGGGCGCGGGACCGCGAGCTTCGCAGAACCTGATCCTCGCCGGCAAAGCCCGCGCGCTGCTGCACGGACGCCATCACGTCTCCACGCAAGACGTTGCCGCAGTCGCGCCGTCAGTACTGCGCCACCGCGTGCTGACCAACTTCGCCGCCGAGGCCGAGAACGTGAGTTCGGACGACGTGGTCGCGCGCCTGTTGCGCGGACTCGAAGCGCATCCGAGCGCATTGGACGGGGAGCGTGCCGCGGGCGTCGGATCCTAAGCTGCTCGCGCGGCTGGCGCGGCTCGAACTGCGCGCGCGCACGGCAGTGGATGGTCTGCAAGGCGGCCGCCATCGCTCGCGCGCACGCGGATCCTCCACCACCTTCGCGCAGCACCGCGAGTACACGCCGGGCGACGATCTGCGGCGTCTCGACTGGAAGCTGCTCGCACGCACCGACCGTCCGATCGTGCGTGAGTACGAGGAAGAGACCTCGCTCAGTCTCTGGATCGTGCTCGATGCTTCGGCTTCAATGGCCTTCGGCAGCCTCGACTGGAGCAAGTGGGACTACGCGACCTGGTTGGCGGCGGCGCTCGCGCGCGTCGCCTGCAATCAGCAGGATCGCTTCGGGCTCGTGATCGCGCGCGGCGCCAACGCCACGCTTGTGCTTCCGGCCGCAGGCGGCGAAGCCCACTGGCAGGCGCTGGTGGCCAAACTCGAGGAGTTGCGCAGCGGCGGCGAAGGCGATCCCGGACTTGCGCTGCAGCACGGCGCCGGACTGCTCGATCGACGCGGCGTGGTGGCTTGGATCAGCGACTGCTTCGGCGATCCAGCGGCCGCTGCGCAAGGCGTCTCGCGCCTGCGCCATCGCGGTCACGACGTGTTGGTGCTGCGCGTGCTCGATCCTGCCGAGATCGCCTTCCCCTACGACCAGATCACGCAGTTCGAGAATCTCGAGGGCCCCGAGCGCCTGCGTCTGGATCCGCGCGCGGTGCGCGACGCTTACCTCGAGGAGTTCGAAGCTCATGGCCGCGAACTGCGACGTCAGTTGCGCGGCATGGGTTGCGATTTCCGCCGCATGCCCGCCGACGAATCGCTCGACGTCGGGCTCGTCGAATACCTGACCCGGCGCGGCGCGCGCATGCGCCGCATGAGCCGATGATCTTCGGCGCGCCGTGGATGCTCGCTGCACTGCCGCTGGTGGCGGTGCCGGTGCTCATCCACCTACTCCAACGACGGCGGTTCCGCCGCGTCGAGTTCGCCGCGATGGAATTCCTGCGCCGCGCCATGAAGCGGATGCGCCGCCGTGTCCTGCTCGAAGATCTCCTGCTGCTGACGCTGCGCACCCTCGCAGTACTCCTGATGATCCTCGCGCTGGCGCGTCCGGGCGCCGAGCGACCGCCCGGCTGGCTGGCGGAGGCGGCACGCTCCGAGATCGTGATCCTCGACGCTTCGCTCTCCATGAACCACCGCAGCGGCGGACAGACCGCCTTCGAGCGCGCCGCCGATCTCGCGGCAAAACTCTTCGAAGCTGCGGATCCGCAGCGCGGCGCTCGCGCGGCCCTGATCTTGGCTGGCATTCGTGCCGAGCGACTCGCCGCCGGCGAACCGGCGGCGGCTCGCGCCGCCCTCGAATCCCTAACGATTGCCGGCAACGGCGCCGCCGATCTCGACGCCGCGCTCGCCATCGCGCTGCGCACGGCGGAGGACTTCGTACTCGACGCTCCGCCGCGCGTCAGCGTGCTCACCGATTTGCAGGCGCACGCCTGGGATCTCGCAGGCGATGGCGTCGCCGCCCTAGCACGGCTCGCCGAGGCAGGAGTGACGGTGGAACTGGTGGACGTCGGCGCACGCGAGCGCGACAACCTCGCCGTGATCGAGCTTTCGATGCCCAACCGGCGCATGGTGCTCGGCGACGCGGCGGACGCCGTCGCAACGATTCGTAATTTCGGCGCAAGCAGCGCCGAGGTGCTTGCGGAGGCGCTGCTCGACGGCGATCCGATCGCCAACACCGTGCTGAGGCTCGACGCCGGCGCCCAGGAAGAATGGATCTTCGCGGTGGATCCGCGGCTGCCCGGCGCGCGCGCGCTGGAAGTGCGGCTGGCGCATGACGCGCTGATCGAGGACGACGCGCGCGCCACGGCCTTCGAGCTGAGCGAAGCGCTCGAGATGGTGATCGTCGGCGAACCGGCGTTGCGCGAGCGCACTCCCGGCGTGTGCGACGCCCTGCTCGGCTACTTCGACCTCGGCGAAGGCGCGCCCCTGCGCCCCATGGCGATCGCACCCGGCGCCCTCGACGCGCGCGCCCTCGATGGTGCCGACCTGCTGGTGCTCGCGGATCCGGGTCCGCTTCCCGCGCGCAGCGCCGAGGCCGTTGCCGCCTTCCTCGCACGCGGCGGCGGCGTGATCCTTGCGCTCGGTCCGCGCACCACGCCGGAGGATTTGCTCGAGCTGCGCCGCGCTGCCGGGCTCGACGCAGTCGGTTTGGACGCAACGCGCACCGCGACCGATCCCTTCGGACGGCTACAGATCGAGGATCCTCAGCATCCTGCCCTGCGTTTCTTCGAGGATCCGCGCTGGCGTCCCTTGCTCACTGAGGTGCCCTTCCGCGAGTGGCGGCCACTGCGCGTCGAAGACAGCACACGCGCGCGCGTGGTGCTGAGCTTCTCGCGCGGAGAAAGCGTCGGCGGCGAAGGTGCGGCGCTCGTGGAAGAACGCTCCGGACCCGGGCGCGTGGCCTGGCTGAGCGCGGCACCGTGTGCGAGCTGGAACCGCATGGAGGAAGTGCCGGGCGGTTCGCTCGCACTGCTCTACGACCTCGCCTTTCACCTCGCGCCCGGCGCGAGCCTCGCGCGCGACACCGAGGTCGGTCAAGCACTCGAGGCGCTGCTGCCCGCTCCTCCCGCTGAGATTCTTTTGCGCGATCCGGACGGCGCGCGCTTTCCGATCACTCCGCTGCTGCAACCGGAGGAGAATGGTTCGCGCATCCTCGCCGTTCTGCTGCCAGCAGTGGAGCGTCCGGGCGCGTGGAGTGCCGAGGCCGTCGTGCTCGAAGCGGATGGCAGTGATCGGCGAGTGGAGTTGCGGCTCGCGGTCGGGGTGCCTCCCGCCGAAAGCGATCTGCGCGCAGCGGATGCCAATGCACTGCGGCCGCTCCTTCCCGAAGGCGTCAGCCTGCGGCGCATGGACGAAAGTGCCGCCGCGCCTGCGGAGGATCTCGGCGGACGCGCCGAGTACACGCGACTGCTCTGGCAAGCCGTCGTGCTGCTGTTCCTCGCCGAAACCCTGCTCGCGGCCGTCCTCGACCGCCGACGCCGTTGAGAAGCCTCGACTTCGACGCGCTGCCGCCGGCCTGGGTGCTGGGGCTGATTCTGATTCCGGGCATCGCCTTGGCCGCGTGGTGGGCCTATCGCGTGCATCGCGGTGCCGGCACGCGCCGACACTTCGCCTGGACGCTGCGCGCGCTGCTGCTCGGCGGCGCGCTGCTCCTCGCCTTCGGTCCGCATTGGCGCAGCGACGAAACGCGGAGTGAGAAGGCACCGCTCGCCTTGCTGCTCGACGACTCCGCCTCGATGCGCACCGAGGACGAAGGCCTTCCCGGCGCGCGCCTCGAGCGCATGCGTGCCTCGCTCGCCGGCGGATTCTCTGCAACGCTCGCCGAACGCTACGAACTCGATGCCTGGCGCTTCGGTGCGAGTTTGAGCGCCACCGCCGCAGACGGAAGCACGCTAAGTGGATCCGGCGAAGCCACCGCACTCGGTGACGCGCTGCTCAGCTACTTGCGCGAGTACCGCGGACGCGCCGTGCCGGATCTGGTCGTGATCGGCGATGGGCGTTCCAACGCGGGGGCCGCCTTGCCCGAAGCCACCGAACGACTCCGCGCTGAGGGCATCCGCGTGCATGCGGTGCTCGCTGGCCGCGCAGAGGAGGCGCCGGACCTCGCGCTCGAACGCATCCAGGCTCCCGACCAACTGCTTTCCGGGGACGTCGGACTCTTCTCGCTGCGCCTGCGTGCTTCCGGCGCAGAAGTGCCGCCGCGCCTGCGCGTGCGCTTGATGGATGAAAACGGCATCGTGCTCGATGACGCCGTGGTTGAAGCTCCCGGCGAAGACGGTGCGCCGCTCACGCTCTCGGCGCGACTGGAAGGCGAGGGCACGCGACGCCTGATCGCCGAGGCGGAGGCCGTGCCCGGCGAGACCGCGCTGCAGAACAACCGCGTAGTGTTCTCGGTGGATCTGCGCCGCGTGAAGATCCGCGCCCTCTACGTCGAAGGCCGTGCGCGTTGGGAGTACACCTACATCCAGCGGCGGCTTGCACGCGCAGAATCGGACGTGAGCCTGCAGTGCTGGCTCGCCGACGCAAGTCCTGGCTTCGTGCAGGAACACTCGGCAGACACCACGCCTCTGCTCCGCCTACCGGTAGATCCCGAGCATTTGCTCGAAGCCTACGACGTGGTGATCTTCGGCGAGGCCGAACCCGCGCGACTGACCAGCGATCCACTCGACGGCGCACGCTTCCTCGACGCGTTGGCGGAGTTCGTACGCCGCGGCGGCGGCTTGCTCTTGTTGTCGGGACCGCGCCACAACCCGCGCGCGCTCGCCGGTTCGCCGTTGGAGCCGATGCTGCCGGTGATCCTCTCGCGCGCGCCGGGCTCGGCGGCGACCGCCTTCCGCCCGGTGCCGCCCGATCCGCTGCGCCCCCATCCGGTGGTGACCCTCGAGACCGATCCCGAAACCAATCGCAACCTGTGGGAGAATTCCACGCCATTGCAATGGTTTCAACCGGTCGAGCGTCTGCGGCCCGGCGCGACGGCATGGCTAGTGCACGATTCACTCGGCAACGAACACGGTCCGTGGGTGCTGGCCGCCAGCACCTTTGCGCCAGAGGGTTGGATCGGTTGGATCGGCACCGACGAGACTTGGCGCTGGCGCTTCCCGGGCGGCGAAGTCCATCTCGAGCGCTTCTGGCGCGCAGCTTTGCGGCACGTTGCAGCCACGCGGCTACGCGGTGAGCAGGGCCGCGCGAGGCTCGACGTGGATCCGGGCACGGTGGAAGTCGGAGGTTTCGTGCGCGTGGAAGCGCGGCTGCTCGACGAGGCCTATCAACCGCTGATCGCCGAGAGCGTGCCAGTGCTGGTCGAAGGACGGGACGAACCTTTGCTGTTGTTGCCAGACGCTGGGCGGGCGGGTGTTTATGGCGCCCGCCTGCGCGCCGCGCAGCCGGGCTCGATCTTGCTCGCATTGCCGAATCCCGACGGACCGGACTCAGAACCGCTCGCAACCGCACGTTTCGAAGTCGTGCTGCCTTCGCGCGAGATGGCGCGCACCACGCCGGATCCGGCCGCGATGCGCCTGCTCGCCGAACGCACCGGCGGCCGCTTTCTTCTCCTCGAGGACGCTTCCAGCCTGCTCACCGATCTCGACGGCAGCGAACGCGTGGAACGCGTACTCGCCAGCCGCAGCGAACCCCTCGACCCGCGCTGGATCCTGGCCGCGCTCCTGTTGCTCGCCTCCGGCGAGTGGATTCTCCGTAAAACCATGAATCTTTCATGATGGGTGGCGCCTTCCTGTTGGCCGTCTTGCTCGCTGCGGCTCCCACCGCGCAGGAGCAGGAGCTGCAGCGCAGCACCACGTTGCCGGTGGATCGCGATCTCGGCGAGCAGCTCGCGAACTACGACCTCGCGCTGACCGAAGGACGCTTCGAGCGCGCCGCCAGCTTGTTACAGCGCCTGCTCGAAGCCGATCCTGCGCTGTTGGTGAGTAGCGCGGATGCGGATCTCTTGATTGGCGCCGCGGCTGTGGCGCACGCTCGGCTCGCGCAGGCACCGCCCGAGCTGCTGCTCGTGCGCCGCGAACAACTCAGCGCGCGCGCAGCCGAAGCTCTGGTGATCGCGCGCCTGCCGCCGGATCCGCAACGGCTGGTCGAGGTGGCGCGGCTGTACGACGGCCTCGAGCAAGCGCGCGAGGCGCGGCTGGCGCTCGCCGAACTGTGGGCGGATCGTGGACAACCGGCGCTCGCGGCACTCTGGGATCCGCGCGGCCATGCCGCGCCAACCGATCCCTTGCCGCCCTTCGGAGAGTTGGCAGTCGCGGCGCGGCTGCCCACGCTACGCAGCGTGAACGATCCCACGCTGCCTCTGCTCGACGCGGAGCGCTTGACGCCGAGCTGGAACTTCCTCTTCCGCCAAGCGCCGCCGGAACGGCTCGCGACGATCGTGCGTCACCGCGTGGCCATCGGAGACGGCCTGGTTTACGTCACCAACGGGATCGAGTTGAGTGCCCTGGAAGCCGGTAACGGCGTGCCGCGCTGGCGGTACGCCGGCGATCCGCAGTGGGAATTGATTCACTATTCCGAAGTTCTCGATCTCGAGGAGGCGGTGTCCGCGCATTCCTTGAGTGTGCCGGTGATCGCCGAGGGCATCGTGCTCTGCGTCCTGCAGGAGACCGAAAGACTCGGCCGTTCGGATTCCTACAGCCGGATTGACATCCGGCGCTTCTTGCCGGCGCGTCGGCTGCACGCTTTCGACGCCGCCACCGGAAGACGATTGTGGAGCGCGGCGACGCCGTGGGACGGCGAGGCGGTCAAGGAGCCGCGCGGGATCGCTTGCGGCGCACCGGCGGTCTCCGGCGGACGCGTGTTCCTCCCGGTTTACGACGCGGTGGGAACGATTGATTTCTCGCTGCAGTGCCTCGACCTGCGCACCGGACGCCCACTCTGGAAACGCTTTCTCGCCAGCGGCCAGCTCGAGACAAATCTCTTCGGCAACGTGCTGCGCGAACTCGCAACACCCCCACCAGTGGCCGAGCTCGACCGCGTGCAGGCCTGCAGTCATCTGGGCAGCTTTCATGCACTCGACGCCGCCACCGGCGAGGTGTTGTGGACGCGCACTTACCCGCGCATGCGCGTTGCTTCGACCGAGACCGGCCGCATCGCCGACCGCCCGCAACTGCTGGCCAGTAATCTCGGCGCGAGCGACGGGGTGCACATCGTCTGGGCGCCAGCCGACTCGGACCGCGTCAGCATCTGCGACGCGCGCAGCGGAGCGCTGCTCGCACAGTGGCCGGCAGTAGATGCGCGCTACCGCCACGTCGCGCATCTGCTCGGCCTCGCGCCGGATGCGGTTTGGGCGACCGGATCCCGTGTTTTTGCGCTGCCACTCGACGGCGTCAGTGAACCGCGCTCCACCCGCTCCGCCGCCGAAGCGCGCGGCGAGCTGGTGCTCGGACGCGCCGGCGTGATGGTGCAAGGTGAGATCCTGGTGCCCGACGGCATGCGCACCGTCGAGCGCTACGATGCGAACACTCTTGCCTACCGCGGCCGCGCACTCGACTTCGGCGGAGAGTATCTGGATTCGGGGGCGCTGCAGGCAGCGCCGGGCCTGCTCTTCGTGGTGCGGGCGAGCGGCGTCAGTGCGTGGGCGAGCCTCGCTTCCCTGCTCGCCGCACTGCGCGATCCCGCGATCAGCCTCGAGCAGCTCGAGCGCATCCTGCCGATCGCGAGCAGCCTCGAACTCGATGGCGATCCCACGCTCGCGCGTGGCTTCGCGGCGGCGGCCGCCGAACAGGCCGGTCGGCCGCATTTGAGCGCCGAACGCGAACGCCTCCTGGAACTCGCCGCGCGCTGCTGGATCTCCGCCGGGGATTTGAACGAAGCGGAACCTTTGCTCGCGGAATGGTTGGCAGATCCCGAGCTCGCTCGCACCCTCGAGGCCTGCGGCTTGCTGCTCGACGAACCGATGGTCAGCACCGGTGACGAGCAGCTCATCGAGCACGCGCGCCATGCGCTCGCCGCCTCAGGCGCAACCACGCTGCGCCTGCGCTCCCGGCAGGAAGCTCCGGTTCCCGCCGTGCTCGCGCGCGCCCGTGCGCTGCGCGCCATCGAGCGTGGCGACATGGACGAGGCGCGCGTCGCCTTCGCCCAAGTCCTGCAGCTGACGGACGACGGCAAACTCGCGGTGCGCGGCATCCCTTTGATCGCGTGGGCGGATGCAGTCTTGGAGTTGGTGCTCGAGAAGCCGGCACAGCAGCGCGCCTACGAGGAAGACGCCCGGCGTGCGCTCGAGAATCAGGCGCTCGATGAGCGCATGCTGCGCGCCTTCGCGCGCACCGCGGCCGGACAGGAACGGCTGGCGCGCGAACTCACGCGCTCGGGATGGCGGCGGGAGGATCGGCTCGAACGCGAACGTTGGCGCCACGATTGGGGCGATCCGGAGCGCGACTGGCCGGGACTCGAGAACTGGCTACCAGAATCCCCCACCCTGCCGCCGCTGCCGCACGCGCTCGACTTCGGTCGACGTCAAGCCGCAACCGGAGGCCTGTTGGCCTGGCAGTCCACGCCGTCCGCTCTGCTGCGACTTTACTTGCCCGTCATGCAGCAGCGGCGCGTAGTGGCGATCAGCATCGGCGCGCGCAGCGTGGCCGAAGAGTTCGCCTATCCGCTCGGCAATCTGCGCGTGGGAGAGGCGCTCATTTCGAGCGGCGCCTTCGCTACACCCGAAGGTTGCGCCGTGCTCCTGCCGGATCTCCTGCTGCACTTCGGCGCGGATGGCAATCTGCGCCGGATGGAACCGCCTGGGCGCTACCTCGAGTACGACCCGCTGCTACCGCTCGGCGACGGACATGCTGCGGCGGTGTTCGAAGGTAGGGAAGGATTTCTGCGCATCACCGTGTTCGACGGCGTCACCGGCACGATCCATCTGCAGGAGGAGCTGCCCGGCTCCACCGGTCGCCGCGTCGAGCTGCGCCGCGAGGGACGCTGGCTGCACGTGCTGGAACAGGACGCCGAGCGCGCCTACCGCCTGGATCTCCATTTCCGCACACCGCCGCTCGCCTACGGTCTGCCGATCCCGATGTCGGGCGCCGACGTGCGCAGCGCCGTAGCGATGGACGGAGGCATCGCCTTTCTCGCCAATCGCCGCAACGCGGCGGGATATGCGGTGCGGGCAATTCCGGGGGAAGAACCCTGGGTACAGGTCTTCGAAGGCACGGAACTGCGCTCAGCGAACAGCGGCCCCGGACTGGCTTGGATCACGCTGCCGCTGAACGCCGAGGCCGCGCGGGTGGAACCGCGCATCCTGCATTGGCTCGCCCCCGGCGCCCGTGCGAGTTGGAAACGCGAACTGGGAGGCGCCGAGGTGCGTCTCCCCGAACTCGAGCTCCCGCATCCGTTCGATCCGATCGGCAGCGACGCGATCGTCTTCACCTCCGATCCCGACGGCGCGACGCGCGTGAGCGCGCATCGCCTGGGGGCGGCCGCACCGGCGTGGACCCTACGCCTCCCGGAACTCGCGTATGCCTCGCTCCATGCCCGCCAGCCGCAGGCTCGGCGCGCCGCGGACGGTTGGGTGCTCTGCCTGCTGCAGACACCGCTGCCGAGCTCACGCGCGCGCATGCATCTGTTGTTGGTCGGCGATGAGGGCAGGGTCCACGCACGCCGCATTCTGGACGCGGGAGAAGGCGCGGTCTCTCAGTTCTGGGCCGAACCGGTGACCGGCGGCGTGCTCGTACGCAACGGCGATCACTATCTTCTGATGGGAGAATTCGAATGATGCTCGCACTGCTGTTGACCTTCGCCGCCGCGCCGCAAAGCGCCGCCGATCAAGTCGCCATCCCGGAGGAGGTGCTCTCCTCCACACGCCGCGGACTCGCGTGGCTGGCCGCCAATCAATCCCCCGATGGCGCCTGGCGCGGCGACGTCGGCTACAAACTGGAGGACGGCTACAAGATCTGGAACCGCGACGCGGAGCACGTCGGCGTGACCGCACTGGCCGGCATGGCCTTCCTCGCCGGCGGCCACGTGCCGGGGCGCGGCGAGCACGGCGCGGTGGTCGAGCGCGCGCTCGATTGGTTGATCCGTCAGGTCCGGCCCGACGGCTACGTCTCCGCCAATGAAACGCGCATGTACTCGCACGCCTTTGCGACCCTATTTCTCGCCGAAGCCTATGGTTTGAGCGAGCGCGACGACCTGCGCCCGGCACTGCAACGCGCGGTGGACTTGATCGTGGCGAGTCAGAACGAGGACGGTGGGTGGCGCTACCAACCGCACGTGGCCGACGCCGACATGTCGGTCGCCGCCTGCCAGGTGATGGCGTTGCGTGCGGCGCGCAACATCGGCGCACAGGTGCCAGTCAGCACGGTTGAACGCGCAGTTTCCTACGTGCGTCGCAGCGCGGTGCGCGTCGAAGACCCGAGCTGGTCCATTTCCGGCAACAACCGACCCGGCTCCTTCCGCTATCAGCCCCAACTCAACAGCCGCGCCTCCTTCGCGCTGACCGCGGCGGGCATCACCATCCTGAACGGCGCAGGCGTCTATGCCGACGCCGACATTGACCGCGGCATCAACCGCTTGGAGGAGGATCTCGCGATCTTCACGCGCCGCTACGGCTACGCGGACGGCGGCCACTACTTCTTCTACTACGGTCACTACTACGCGGTGCAGGCCTTCCACATCGTCGGCGGCGAGCGGTACCGCAACTACCTCGGCGTGGTGCAGCGCGAGCTCCTGCGCATGCAGGCAGCCGACGGATCCTTTCCCAATAGCTATGGACCGGGTCCGGCCTACGGCACCGCCACCGCCTGCTTGATCATGCAGATTCCGATGGAGTACCTCCCGATCTTCCAGCGGTGAAGCCGAACGTCCTTCCCCGCGGCATCAAGCGCGCTCTCAGCGCGCTCGAGCGCCGACTGTTCCGCGTGCTGTTCAGCTTCGGTTTCGGTCGCGCGGCGTGGAAGGGCTGCGCCTTGCTGTTGGCGCTGTTCTTGATGGATCGCTTCCTCGATCCACCGACCGCCGCGCGCCTCGCCGTCGCACTCGCCGCGCTCGGTCTATGGCTCTGGCATCTGCGCTCCGATCTGCTGCAGCCGATGCGCCGCCGGCCGCGCGCACGTGATCTCGCCGCGTGGTGGGAGCGCAGCGATCCCGCACTGGGCGACCTGCTCGCCACCGCGGTGGACCTCTCCGACCCGCAGCAGCGCGAAGCGCGTGGTTCGGTGGATTTCGCGGAGGAAGTTCTGCGCCGCGCCGAGGGCGCCGCCACGCGCCTGCGCGCCCGCGAAGTCGTGCCGAGCGGGCGCGCGCGCCGCTCCCTGTTGGCCGGAGTCGCGGCCTTCGCGAGCCTGCTCGCGCTCGCCGCCGCGCGACCGGAAGACACCTGGATCTTCGCGCAACGACTCGGTGGCCGCGACGTGCCGTGGCCCTCCGCCACGCGCTTGGTGCTGCAGCCGCTCTACGTGGACGGCGCCGCCGATCCGGTCTTGCTCGACCTCGAGCAAGACGAAGCGTGGCGCGCCTCCCTCGCGCGCGGCAGCGTCGTCACCGTCCGCGTCCGCGCCGAGGGCGAAGTCCCGGAGCGCGTGTTCGCAATGGGTGTCGGCGACGAGCCGCGTGCCATGCTCCCCACCGGCGGCGGAGAGTTCCTGCTGCGACTGCCGCCGCTCGAGGAAGAACTATTCCTGCGCTTCCGTGGCGGTGACGACGACGACGGCCGCCCCTCGCTGCGCCTGATCGCCGGCGATGCGCCAGCACTCCGAGACTGGCTGGTGCGTGCGTCCCCCCCCCTCTACACCGGCTGGGAGACCGAGGAGGACGAGCGCAGCGAGTGGCGAGTGCCACGCGGCACGCGTTTCCTGCTGCGCTTTCGCGGCGATCGTCCGGTTCGCAATGCACTCGCGGAGCGGCTCGACGGCAGCAAGGTCGAGGTCCGGCGCGAAGCCGACGGCAGTTTCGTCCTCGAGGTGTTCGCCGATCGCTCCGACCAGCTCGCGATCGCGCTGGTCGGCGAGGACGGTTTTTTGCGCCGCCGCGCGGGCGTGCTGCGCTGGGATGCGCAGGCCGACCGTCCGCCGCAGGCACGCATCCTCTTCCCTGAGGTGCGTTGGACCACCGTGCACGGCGCTGAGGTCCCGCTCGCAGTCACTGCCTCCGACGACTACGGTCTCAGCCTGTTGAGCCTGCGCGACTTCGCAGGCGCAGAGACCGCCTTGAGTCCGGATTCCGCGCGCAGCCTCTCCCGCGTGCTGCGCCTGCGCGCACCGCAAGGAGGGTCCGCCGAAGGTCTCGCCGAAGCACGCGTGCAGGCGGAGCTTTCCGCGAGCGACGCCACCGAACCCCAGCCACAGACCGCCAAGGCTCAGAGCGCGTGGATCGAAGTCGTGCTCCCGGAGGTCTTCGATCAGCGACAAGCCGAACGCCTGGTGCGCACGCGCGTGCAGATCGCCAGCTTGCGCGATCGTCTCGTCGGCGCGCTCGACGTGCAGGCGAACTGGAGCAGCGGCTTCGTGCGACGCGCGCGTCGGGATCTCGAGACTCAGGTCGGCGAGATCGAGCTGGAGTTGCTCATGCGCTTGTGGAGCGGGCTCGACGCGGGTTCCACAGCGCACGCGCGGGCGTCCGAAGCGAGCCTGCTCGAAGCGCGCCCGGAGCCGGGCAGCCGCCTCGACGCGCTGCAGGCTGCCGGATTGCCGCGCCCGCTCGAGCGCTCCGGTTTGCTCGCCGACCTCGCCGAGGCCCTGCTGCTCGCGCGCCGCGGCCCTGCCGCCGAGATGGAAGCGGCAGCCCTCGCTGCAGCGGATCCGCGCCCGGCGGCCAGCGCACTCATCGCCGATCTCGACCGCGTGCTCGAAATCTTGAGCATCTGGGAGGATTACCAGAGCGCGCTGAACTTGCTCCGGGACCTCATCCAGCGCCAAAGGGAGATCTTGCTGCGTACCCAAGAGGTCTCCGGACGATAAAGGTCCTGGGCCGTATGCTGGACGGGCCCGCCATGTCGCTCCTGATCCTCCTCGCCGCGCTTGCTTCCGCTCCGGCGCCTGCCGCCGCGGTGCCGCAGGACGGCGTTCAGATGGGTCGGATCGCCAGCGATCAGCGCCTGGTGGCCGAGCAGGTGCGGCGTTTGACCCGTCTGCTGGGGCAGCTCGAAGTGCGCGACCGCGCCGAGGGCCGCACGGAGCGCGCCGAGCTGCTCGCCACCGCTGCACAACGCCTCGCGGGCGTGAACTCCGGCACGGATCTAGCGGCGGCGATGGAAGCGATCGCCGGCGACCTTGCCTCGCTGCGCACGGGGGCGGCGGTCGAAGGTCAGGCGGCCACACTGCAGGCGCTCGAAGAAATCCTTCAGCTTTTGCTGCAGTCGCAAACGCAGCTTCAGGAGCAGCAGCGCGCGCAAGCCCTGAGCGAGCGGATCGCGGCGCTGGAAGAATTGCGCGAGCGTCAGCAGGCGCTTCGCAAGCGCACGGAGGAGATGCTCGAGCAAGCGCGCAGAAGCGCGTCGGGTGACCCGCAAGTGGCCGACCCGAAGGTAGGTGATCCCAAGCCGGCTGATCCCACGCTTGGAGATCCCAAGGCGGGCGAGCCCAACAAGGGCGATCCGAAAACAGGCGATCCGAAGAGTGCGCCCTCACCGGCGAAACCGGAGTCCGCAGGCGCACAGGAAGTCGGCGAAAACGCGGAGTCCCCGGAGGAGCGCGCGCTGCGCGAGGAACTCGCCGCCTTGGCGCGGGAGCAGGCGGAGCTCGCCGCACAGATCGCCGCTTTGCGCGACTCCGGCCGACAGGAAGCCGCCGAGCGCGCAAGCGAACACGCCGCGCAAGCGGCCGAGCGGCTGGAGCGTGCGGGCAGTGAGACTCCTCAGGAAGAGGAGGCGGCGGCCGGGGAGCAAAGTTCCGCGCCAAAACCGGAAGAGCAGGCGCCCTCAGGCGCGGAGTCCAAGCCGTCCGCCGGCCCGCCGACACCGCCGACCCCGTCGGGGCCGCCGAAGCCTGGACAAGCCTCCGGCGGATCGCCTCCCCCCCCCTCGGACCCGGAAGACTCCGAACGTCAGCAGGAACGCGCGATCGAGGAGCAGCGCAACGCGGAAGAAGCGCTGGAGGATGCCATCGAGCAAGCCCAGGCCGAGCTCGAGCGCATGGAGCAGCGCCAGCAACTCCAGGACCTGGAGGACGTGCGCATGCTGGCCGAGCAGATCCTCGCGCGTCACCGGCTCGAAGAAGCGGCGATTCAGGAACTTCTCGCCGTCGGCGCCGAGAACCTGACGCGCGCACAACGCGCCCGGCTGCGTCAGATCGCGCGGAGTGAGGAAGAATTGGGCGCCGCCACGCAGGGCCTGCTGATCAAGATCGAGACCCTCGGCGCGAGCACCTTCCCCTTCTTCCTCAGCAGCATTCAGAAGGATCACGAGCGACTGGCGCGCGAAGTCGGGCCGCCGCGCCTGCAACTCGAAACCCACGCCGCGACGCTCGCAGCAGACATCACCGGCAACTGGGAACTCTTGATTGACGTCATTCGCACCGAGGCCGAGCGGCTGAGCAACGAGATGGAGCAGCAGAAGCCGCCTTCGGAGGGCAAGCCCGCCGAGCCGGCACAGGAGCCCTTGGTGAACTTCGCGCAGGAGTTGCAGCTCCTCAAACGGCTCGAGGAAGGGCTCAGTCGAGATCTGGTCTGGCTGCGCCGCAAGTTCGACACCTTCGCTGCGGCCGGAATCGAAGCCGGCCCCGACGACGAGCACGCGCTCGGCGTCTTGCTCGATCGTCAGCTCGAACTGCGTCGGCAGTTCGAGGACATGCTCGCGCGGCTGCAAGCGCAGCAGGCCGAGCGCCTCCCCTCCCGAGACCTCTGATGTGGATCCTCCTCGCCAGTCTCCATGCCTGCGCGCTCGCAGCAATGCCCTGCGCACAGGAACCTGAAATCCTTCCGCCGACTCCGTCGCAGGAGCAGGGATCCGAGGAAGCGATTCTCCGCGCCATCGAGAAGCTGCGCGGCAGCTATGACGTGGCCGACGAACGCGTGCGCGACGGCGTCGAAACTCCGGCGCCCGGAGCAGAGGCGCGCGGTACGGCGCTCAAACCGGCCGAACAAGCGCTCGAAGAGCTGGTCGCCGACATGGAAGCGCTGCTCGCGCTGTTGCCGAAGCCTCCTTCATGAAGCGGCGGTTCATGAAGCGGCGGAGCCGCTCATCAGCAGTCTGCTGGTGAAAAAATGCCGGAACCGGAAGGCCAGCAACCCGGAGACCAGCAATCCAAGCATCAGAAACCCGGGGACCAGCAGCCGAATCAACCGAACTCCGGCGGCAGCCAGGAGCAGAACTTCGGCAAGCAGCCGCCGCCCGATGCTCCTCTACTCGAGGTGCCGCTGCCCGCTTCCTACGCGCGCTGGGGCTTGCTCCCGCCGCGCTTGCAGGAGGCACTGCGCAGCAGTTCCGCGAGTGACGTGCCCTTGCGCTATCGCCGCTGGCTCGAGCAGTACCACCTGCGCGGCGGCACTCCGCAGCGCTGAGCGGAGGGGCTCAGACTTCGAGCCTCCCGGCCGCCGTCGCAGCGCCGGAGCGGTAGGCGCGCAGCGTGAGCGTTTCGTAACCGGCGAGTGCTGCATCGGCGCACAGCAGCGTTTCCAAAGACCGCGCGCGCGCCAACTCCTCCGCCGCAACTTCGAGCACTGCGCTCGCCGCGCCGTAGTGGCGCACGCGCAGCACGCGGAAGCCGCGCCGCGCTACCGCCGCTTCGAAGCCCTCGACGCGGGCGAGCAACTCGGCGCTGACTGCGATGCCATCGGGGACGCGTGACGCAAGACAGGGCGCGGCGGGCTTCTCGGCGCTGGGCAAGCCGCGCGTGCGCGCGAAGGCGCGCACCGTCTCCTTGCTCCACGCGGCCTCGCGCAGCGGTGCACGCACGCCGCGCGCTGCAGCCGAACGCGCGCCGGGACGCAGCGTGCCGACGTCGTCGGCATTCTCGCCGTAGCACAAGGCCCAACCGCGTTCCTCTGCGAGCGGCGCCGCCGCCGTGAAGAGCGCTTCCTTGCACCAGAAACAACGATCACCGGCGTTGGCACGGTAGCGCGGATCCTCCAGCTCTTCGGTATACAACACGCGCAGCTCCACGCCGACCTGCTCCGCCTGCGCGCGCGCCGCGAAGAGTTCTGCGCGCGCCAAGCTCGGGCTGTCGGCGATCACCGCCAGCACGTGCGCGCCGCCGAGAATCTCGCGCGCCGCAGTGAGCAGCACGGCGGAATCCACGCCGCCGGAGTAAGCGATCACCGCCCCCGGCATGTCCGCGAAGGCGGCGCGCAGCCGCGCCCAGGCTTCAGCTTCGCTCGCCACGGCTCGTCGCTTCCTCGTTGAGGTAGGCGCGCGCCTGCCGCACGTAGTGCGGCACGGAGTGGCGCATGAACTCGATCTCCTTGTCGGAGACTTCGCGCACCACGCGTGCCGGCACTCCCGCCACCAGCGTGCGCGGTGCGATCACGGCGTTTTCCTTCACCAGAGCGCCCGCAGCCACCACCGCGCCGTCGCCGATGCAGGCGCCGCCGAGCACGGTCGCGCTCATGCCGATCAGCACGCCGTCACCGATGCGCACCCCGTGCAGCATCGCGCGGTGTCCGATCGTGCAGTCCATGCCGATGTGATGCGGCCGATCGGTGTCGGCATGAATGATGGTGCCGTCCTGCACGTTGGTGCGCGCGCCGATCCGCAACGGCGCGTCATCGCCCCGGATGACGCAGCCGAACCACACGCTGACGTCCTGACCGAGCACCACGTCGCCGGTGACCACCGCGCCCCACGCAACGTAGGCGCCGCCTGCGACGCGGCGCATCAGACCCGGCGCAGGCCACGGAAACGGCAGATCGGGACCGCGTACCGTCTCCTTCATCGGGTCATCCTAACAAGGACGCGCTCAGCCGCGCAGCCGACTGGTGGCCATCAGAGCGAGTCCCGCGAGCAGCAGTGCGGGTCCGGCTCCCCCCCAGAAGGGCGAGAGCGCTCCGCGTCCGCCGAGATCGCGCGCGACGAGATCCACTACGAAGTACGCGGCGCAGAGGCCGAGTCCGGCAGCGATGCCTTCGAGCGAACTGCGCCGCTCGAAACGCATCACGAAGGGCAGTCCGAGCAACACCAACAACACCGGCACCCACGGAGCCGTCCGCCAACTCCAGGCCAGCGTGCTGGCTTGGCGGTGATCTGGATCGCCGGCGAGCAACCCGCGGCAATCGGCGATGGACAGATCGAGCGGGCGCACCCGCGCGAACCAAGCGCGCTCGAAGTCCTTGGCACTGAGGCCGGCGCTGGCGAAGCGCGCGAGCGGTTCCTCGCCGCCGGGATAGACGCGTCGCCCTCCTTCCAGCACCCATTCGCCGTCCTCCCAGTGCGCGCTGACCGCGCGCACCATTTCTTCACCGCGCGGTCCGCGCAAGAAGACCTGCACGTCCTCGAGCGCGGGGCCGCCACTGACCTCTGGCGTGAAACCGGTGGCATGCATGCGCACGTCGCCGGCGCCGCGCACCCATAGATCGCGCGGAGCCCACACCACCTGGGAGAAGAATCGCCGATGCAGGGCCTCGTGTTCGGGCATCCAGCGCGGCGCCGCCGACTCGCGCATCCAGCTCAAGGCGCAAGCGAGCACGAAGGCGGCGAGCAGCACCGGTGCCACCGCACGCAGTGCCGAGCGTCCGGCGGTGAGCACTGGGATCCACTCACGATGCTTCATCAATTGCGTCACGGTACCGAGCGCCGCGAGCAGCGTGATATAGGGACCGAAAGTCAGCAGGAGAAAGGGCTGACTCAAGACTACGTAGCGGCCGAGATCGGCGAGACCGAGTCCGTAGCGTCCCGCCTCGTGGATCTCGTCGCTGCGCCCGAGGAGTTGCAAGGTCGTGAACAAGCCGAGCATGGCACAGGCCACCACGGTCCACCAGGACAGAAAGATGCGCAGCACGTAGCGATCGAAGCGCAACCTCTTCAGGCCCTCCTTCCGGCCCGGCCGAGCGTGAAGCTGAGCGGCGCAGCGGTCACCAGGAAGGGCAGCCATGCGCCTAGCCACGGCGGCCATCGGCCGGCCTCAACCAAGCCCGCGCCGAGCGAGTAGGCCGGGTAGAAGAGCAGAACCAACAGCCCCATGGCGGCGGCAACGCCAGCGAGCGCACCGCCGCGTCGCAGGCGCCAGCCGAGCAGCGCGCCGACCACCGCGAGTGGAAGCAGCGTAGCGGAGAGCGCGCGGCGCTGATGGAGGACGAAGCGCGCGCTCTGCTTGCGCTCCTCCGGCTCTTCCGGATCCTTCAACAGCCGCAACAGTTGAGAACTGGGAAGAGATCGCGGCCGCAGTTCGGCTTCCTGCGCATCCGCGAGACGCTCGAGATCAATGCGAATCAGCGTGAGGCCTTCGTTCTCCACGTTCCAGCCCTTGGCGTCGCCGGTCTCGCTGTGGGCACGCAAGCCTTCGAAGGAGAACACCAGTGCGCCGTCGGCGACGCGCATGCGGGCGCGGTCGGCGAGGATGCGCAGCTCGTCAACCGGCGGCTGCTCGCCGGGAGGCAGTGCGACCGCGTCGTAGGCCACGCCGGGTTTGCCCTCAGAACCCTGCGCACCGGCGCGCACGTGGAGGAGGACGTCGAGAAAGGCGCCTTCCTCGTCGCGGCCGTGCCACATCAGATTGAGCCCGCCGAAGTGAAGTTCGCTCGCGCTGGGATCGGTGTTCTCGAGCGCCGCCACTTGCACGCGCGCGGTGAGTTCCCGCATGCGCCGGTAGATGTCCGGCAGCGTCTCGGTGGTGAGCGGATGCGCGAGCGCCGCCGCCGCGGTTCCGGCCAGCAGTGCCGGCGCGAGCAGCCGCCACGGATGTGCGCCGGCGGCGAAGGCAGCGACATCCTCGCCGTCAGCAGCCATGCGTCCGTAACACAGCACCACCGCCGTCAGCAGAGCGAGCGGAAGGAAATAGGGAACCGCTTGCCCGATGATCAGCGGCGCGAGCGTGAGTGGCACCCACAATGGAGCGCCCTGACTGATGGACGAGGCCTTGATCGCCCCGCCGAGACCGATCAGGAAGGTCACTCCCACCGTCACCAGCAAGAGTCGCGTGGCGATCTCGCGCAGGAGGGCGCGGTCGAGGATCAAGCTGCCGATTCTCGCCCGGCGCGCCGCCCGGGGCTACTCTGAGCAGCTCGTGGGCGCTCCGGAACTCCCTCATCCGCTGCTGGACGCCCTGCTGCGCCGCGCGGCCGCTGCACCGGAACCCGCCGATCCACGTCTGGCGCAACTGCGCCGCGAGGCCATCGCCGGACGCGGCATCCTCCTCCGCCTCTCACCGCGCCGCGCGGTGTTCCGTATCCACTTGGCGGAGGAATCCTGGTTGCTCAAACTCGATGCACCGGAGCGAGTCCTCGAACCGCTGCGGCGTCTGTTGCGCACGGGACCCGCCGTGCGTGAAGCACGCTTGCACGAACGCCTGTCCGCACGCCTGCGCTGGGAAGGTCCGGCCTTGGCGGACGAGGCCGCCGACGGGCTGGCCTGGTTCGCCCGACCGTGGCAGCACGGCCGACTGCTCTCCGAAGCCTTGCCGGACGCGGCCGAAGCCGCGGGCGAGGGCCTCGCGCTCCTGCATGAACTCGGCTTCCACGATCCGGACCTTGCGCCGGGCGACGTGCTGCTACGCGAGGACGGCAGCCTGCTGCCGCTCGATCTCGGACACGCGCGCCTACGACCGCGCGGCGCGACCGGCCGTAGCGAACGCGCCGAGGATCTGGCCCGACTCCTCGCCGGACTGCCGGAAGCGCGCGCACGCCGCAGCATCGAGAACCTACTGCAAGGTTACGCACGCTTGGCCCCTGCGCCGTGCCGCGCGCACGAACTGCACTCCGCCTCGCGGCAACTGCGCAGCGAACTGCTGCGCAAGCACAGCCGCCGCTGCCTGCGCGAGTGCAGCGATTTCGAGCTGCGCGGCGGGCTGCCGCGTCGGCGCGAGGCGCTCCCCCCCCCTTCGGAGCCGCTGCACTGGAGCTGCACGGACCGCGCCTCCGCGCTGGAGAGCTTCCGCGCTTTCTACGAGCTCGAACTGCATGGCTTGCGCGCCGCGCGCGTGATCGGCGTGGAAGCGGACGGACGCGGTTTCACCGTCCACGCCGAGGCAACGGCGGGTAGCAGTGCGGCAACGGCGCAAGAATCCGCCCTGCTGGAGCTCGGCGAAGAATTCCTGCGTGCAGGCTTCGCGCTGGATCTGGATTGTTCCGCGGCCTTCCGCCAGGCGGAAGACGGGCGGTTGGTTCTGATCCATCCCGATGGCTTGCTCGGGCCACTGCGCGCGTCCCGTGACTGAGTGGACGCTGGAGTCCTAGTACGGCCGCGTGCTGCGCATGCGCGCGAACATCTCACTGATCACGGCGAACAGCAGGCCGCCGGCGAGTCCCGCGATCACGCAGAACAGATAGAGGCCGCCGACGCTCGGCACCTGCTTGGCTTGATCCGCACGCGCGCGCATGTTGGGCGACATCACGGTGAAGTGAAGTCCGGCACGCAGGTGGAAATCGAGTTCGGCGCGGCGTTGGCTGACGCGCTCCCAGTACTGGCGCGCGTTGCCGAGTTCGGCCATGCGCAACGCCACCTCGGACTGATAGCTCGGCAGCGCGGCAAGGCGCAGATCCACCGCCGCGCTGCGCTGGCGCAGCACTTCTCGTTGTGCGTCGAAGGAGGCGGCGGCAATGTCCATCTCGGCCAATCGGCCGACGAGTCGCAGCGCGAGGGCGTCCGGCGCCTCGGTGCGCGCCTGCAGCACCATCACTTCCTCGACCAAGGCAAGAGCGGAGGTCTTGACCAGTTCGAGCTCAGCCTCCAAACGCTTGATCTGCTGGTGTTCGTCGAGGTACTCGAGCCGCGCGAGGGCGAGTTGGGTGCTCAGCTCGCTGGTGCGACGGAGCGCGTCCTCGTAAGCCGGATTGCGTGCGTAGGTGGTGCGGTTGAGCGTGAACTCGGGCCGCTCGTCGAGGGTGCGTTGCAGCACCGGGCGCTCCGCCTCCGAGCGCACGCGCGCGAGCTCGAGCTGCAAGGACTGAGCTTCGATCGCCTTGCGGTCCTCGAGCAGTCGCGCAAGCTCCTGGTCCACGTCGGCGCTGCCGATCTGCTCCAAATAGTTCACCAGACCGCGGTGGATCTCGGTAAAGGCCGCCAGCGCCTTGGGTTCCTCGACAATCATCGCCTCGGACGTGCGCTGCATGTGCGCGATGGTCACCGCCTCCATCTCCTCCTGGAAGCACTCGGCGTAGAGATTGGCGAGCTCCGCCGCCTGCTCGGCATTCGGTGCGTAGGACAGCACCTGCACGTTGCCGAGACGATCAATGTTGCCGCGCAGATTGCGCTTGACCGCTTTCGCGTCGAGCTCCGGCCGCTTGGCGATCAGCCGCTGCGCGACGGTGCCGCTGTTGAAGAGACCGATCGCGCCCGCGCGCGTCTCGTCGGTCATGTCCGGGAGCAAGGGACCCTTCGGCAAGTTGCCGGTCTCCGAACTCAGAGTCGCGGTCGGCGGCTGCGAGGGCACCATCACCAACGCGGAGCACACGAACTCGGGCTTGACGCGCTTGCGATAGAGCGTGCCACCGGCGAGCGCGCCGAGCAGCACCAGCAGCACGGCGCCGCGGCGGCGGTAGATGGCGCCGAGAATCGAGCCGAAATTGTCAGCGGGCATGGCGGATCAGGCGGGCTTCGGGAGTGGAGGCAGGAAAGCGAGGTCCTCGGGTTCGGTGCCGTCCTGATTGCGCGCAGCGAGGCAGATGCACTCGGCGAGCGGGATCAGCAGCCACAGAAAACGCACCCACAGGAACATCACGAAGGAATTCTGGATCAGCGGGACCAGCGAAGCCACCAGCAAGCCCAGGATCCAGTCACGATCGAAGGCGAACTTGGAGTGAACGAGGGTCCACAGCATCCGCCCCAGCACGATCGCGCCGAACAGCGCGAAGGAGAAGATGCCGAGTACGCCCATCTCCGCCGCAATCTGCAAGTAGGTGTCGTGGACCTGCAGCTTCCATGGATTGTCGTAGTCGAGGATTCCCATCGTGCCGATGCCGATCCATGGATGGGAGCTGAAGGCCTCGATGGCGAGATGGTCGATGTGCCAGCGGAAGTCGGCGGAGGCCTTGTTGAGGCCTTCGACGAACTCATACCCCATTTTCAGCGCCCCGGTCTGCCAAGCGATCGCGCCGATCACCGCCATCACGGTCAGATACATCGGCGCCGCGCGCGGATAGCGCACGATCGGCACCAGCATCGAAGTGATGCCGAGTGACAGCCAGCCCGAGCGAGAGAAAGTGAACAGCACGCCGAGGGCCAGCCACAGATAGGCGCCGAGGTAGAGGGCGCGGCGCGCGCGCGTGATGCTGCCGAGCGGCCGCAGACCGAACCACAGCGTCAGCACGGCGATGGTCGAGATGCAGTTCGACTGCAGGTTCGGGTGGTACATCAGGCCGGTCAGGCGCGGGAACACGCCCCACGGAGTCGAAACCTTCTCGTAAGCGGCGTCGCCGAAGACCACCGGCATGCCGACTGCCATCGAAAGAATGAACTGCACCGCCTCCACGCCGACCGAAATGCAGGCGCACACGAGCAGCATGTGAAAGAAAATCTCGAGCTGTCGGCGCGTGCGCAGAAGCGCGGGCAACAGCACCACGATCAGCATGTTGCTGGTCAGGCGGAAGAGGAAGGTCGGCACCAGCACGAGATAGCTCTCGAGCACCAGGAAGGAGCTCGCGTAGCTGACGATCACGATCAGGAGCGGAATCGTCAGCGGCGTCAGCGGCGCATAGACGTCGCCGTCGCGCAGGATGCGGCGGACCAGCACCACCAGGATCAGCGCGACCGCGACCTGCGTGATTGCCGGGACCGCGTCCGCCACCATCGCGAAGGCCAGCAACGCCAGCGCTGGGCGGTCGAGTCCGCCGGTGCGAATCACCCACGCCATGAAACCCGCGACCAGCAGCCCCACGCAGCAAAGGCCGACGGTCAGCAGCCACGGCAGATCGTTGATGAGCAGCGGCTGGGCACCGAGGACGTCCACCTGCAGGCGTAAGTGGTTGCGGCCTTCCCAGAACACGAAGGCGGCGATCACCAGCCCGAAGGCGAGTGCCGCCGCCGCAGAAACTACGGTCCCGGCGGGGCCGTAATCGCGGGCGCGGACGGTGTCAGCGCGCATTCACTCCCGCAGCCGGGCGTCGGCGGAAAGCCGGGCTCACCACGCGAATTCGATCATCACGGAGGTGTTCGGCGGCAGCCGCAGCGTGAGCAGATCGCCCTCGAGCCGCACCCAATCGCTGCTCTTCACTTTGGCCGGCGAGGCCGCCGGATGCCGCGCCATCTCGCGCGGCACTTCGTACTGCGCACGATGACTCATGTCCTCATAGACCTTGCGCAGCAGGCTGGAGGTCTGCGACGAGAGGCCGGCGACGTTCTCCTGCCGCTTCTTGAAGCTCTCCTCGATCTTCGACATCTCAGCGGCACTCACGCCCTCCGCGCGCAGTTGCTGCAGCGTCATCTGCACCGTGGCCTGGAACCAGCCTTGCTCGAGCGGGCGGAACTTCTCGCGGAAATCCGCGTTCCTGATCGGGTTGCCGTTCTGCTCGTCGATCACCCACACGCCGCTGATGGATTTGGGCGGATCCACGAGCCGGATCGTGAGGCTGCGCTCCTTCGCGCGGCGTTCGACGCCGAGCGCGGTCAAGCGCTCCTTGATGTCGTCCCAGATCGGCTTCTGCTGCGCCGGCAGCCGCGACTGCGCGTAGTCGAGTTGCCCACGGACGTACTTCTCCGGCGCACCGGCCACGCCCTCGATGCTGCCGAGCTCGATGCCCGCCATCTCGATCAACTTCTTCGCGTGCTGTTCGTCCTTGCCGAAGGAGGAAGCCGCGGCCAGGTAGCCCTGCTTGCCGCTGCGCGTCGCCATCAGGCCGAAGTTCACCGGCAGCTTGGCGCGCTCGCGCACCGGCACCGCTGGAAGGCCGCAAACCGTGCGCATCATGCGCATTGCCGCCAATACCGATTTCGGCGCGCCGTGCAAAGTGAAGATCCCGACCGACTCACCGGCGAAGTCCTTGTCGGTGTCCCAGGAACCGTCCTGGAGCATGAAGAACAGGGAATGATTCACCGCCGTGCGACTGAGCGCGCAGGTCATCGAAACGAAACTCGCTGCGCCGCGGTTGTCGTCCACCGCCGGATAGGAGCCGCGCCCAGGCAGTCCGCAGTTCCATTCCGAGAGGATCAGCTCCGGCACTTTCAATCCCGCCTTGCGCGAGAGTTCGGTCACGCGTCCGGCGGTGTCGTAGTAAGCCTGATCCATCGGAAAGCCGCTGTAGTCGTGCCAGGACAGAAAATCCGGGCTCCAACCCACCGCCTTGCAAGCGTTCGCGATGTCCGCGAACTGGCGCATGCCACCGCCGTAGGAGGAAGCCATGCCCGGTCCGCCGATCTTGATCTCCGCCGGCAGCAGCGGACGCAGCGCCTTGCCCGCAGCAGCGAAGAAGGTCGCGAACTCCGCACTGCTGCCGCCCCACTGCTCTGGCATGTCCGGCTCGTTCCAGATCTCGACGTGCGTCACCGGCAGATTCCGCGCCAGCAGACCCTTCACGTCCTCGGCGACCTTGCGCGCCCACTCCGTCGGTTCCGGCGCTTCCTGAATCTCGCCCTGGCGCGTGTCCACGCGTGTCCCAGGCTTGCCGAGCACGGTGATCATCACGCCCATGCCGGCCTGCTTGGCTTCCTCGCAAGCCTTGATGTGCGTCTTGCCGAGTTCGCCGAAGTTGTACTTCAGCCAGATTCGCACCAAGCTGTCGCGCGGCTTGACGCTTTCGATGTAGGCCTTCCACACCCCCGGAGTGCCGTTGGTGAGGTCGTTGAGGCCGGTGACGATGCCGATCGGCACCGGCTTGCCGGCGGCACTGAAATCCACCGTGTAATCGGGCTCCTGAGCGGCGGCGGCGGCCGGGAACGCCAGGAGCACGGCCAGGAGGACGGCGCGCGTCAACATGCCCTCCAGTCTATTCCGGCCGCGCGGCTACTGCAGATAGCCGAGACCGCGCAACGAGTCTTCGATGGCTTTCGCCTCGTCCTCCCCGAAGGCGGCGACGACGTCGGTGCCAGCCTCCGGTTCGGGCTCCGCGTCCCAGGCCGGTTCCCACGGCTGCTCCATCAGGTCGCCACGGATGCGGCCGTCCATCCACTGCGGCACCGCCTGGTGCACGCCGTAGAGCAGTGTCGGCGTGGTGTCCTGGATGTGCATGTCCTCGATCACGCGCCCCGCAGCGACGCCGGGAGCCCACAGCGCGAAGACGCCGTTGAAGCGGTGTTGTCCACTGATCGGCGCGTTCTTGCGGCGCATGAAGAGGGTTTCGGTGCCCCAATCTTCCTTCGGGATGCAGGAAAGGCCCATCTGCTGGTACTGCAGGTCCGGTGCCTCGCCGCTGCGCGGTCCGCGGTAGTGCTCCTCCTTGACGAAAGTGCGCTCCACGCAGGGCTTGCCGTCCGGTCCCGCGAGCTGCTCCAGGCGCGCCACCAACTCCGCGATCACTTCGCGATAGCCGTGCTCGCCCTCGACGATGCCGTGGGGCTCGCGCCCCTTCAGGTTGACGCAGATGCCGTGGAGTTGCGCGAAGGCGCGCGTCTTCTCCCAGACCACGTCGCGCGCGTCGGCGCGCACCTTGCGCTTGAGGCGCACGAGCGGCAGCCGCGCCACCGGACCGAGCAGTTTCGCCAGCCCGCCGATGCCGACGCGGTGCAACGCGTCGCCGAGGGTGAGGCGCCCCCAAGTCCAGTACGGCACCTTGCGCCGCACGAGGAATCCTTCCTCCTCCAACCAGCGATTGACGTGAAAGTCCCAGAACTGCGGGCCGAAACCGTGATCGCTGACGATCGCGATCGGCACTTGTTCGCCGACGATCGCGCGCACGCGGCCGACGAAGTCGTCGGCGAGGCGGTAGGCATCACGGATGACTTCGCCGTAGCGGCGCGCGCCTTCCGCAGTCCAACCCGGATGCGAGCGATCCTGGAACTTCCAGAAGTAGTGCTGGCAGCGGTCGGTGACGGAGACCACCGTGAAGAAGAAATCGGTTGGTTTCTCGCGCAGGAAGTGCTCGGTGAGCTTGAGGCGATCGCGCTCCATCGAGAACAACTCCTCGCGCAGCCGCTCGTAGAGCTCGAGATCGTCCTCCGCGCCCTCGGTGTCGCCGTCGTAGGGCGCGTAGTCCATGTCGGGGCGGTAAGGATGGCCGAGCACGCGCTCCATCTCCGCCACCGTGCCCTTCGGCCAGGCGATGCTCTCGCCGCGCAGCGGCATCGGGATGCCGCTCACCATCCAGCCCGCGGGGACCGGGAAGGGCGGGTAGGTCATCGGCACCGAGAGCGAGCCCACGCTCCAGCCGCGCCGACTGAGCAGGCTCATCAGATCCTTGCCGGCGTAGTTGCGGCTGTCGTTGAGCGCGCAGTCGTAGGTGCCGAGCTTGCGCCGAATGAAGTGGAAGACGCCGTGGCGGCCGGGGTTGAGGCCGGTGAACATGGAAGTCCAGGCCGGCGGGGTCATGGGCGGGAGTTCGGACTTCAAGTCCCCGCTGGCACCTTCGCGCAGCAGGCGGGCGATGTGCGGCAATTCCCCCGCCGCCACCATCGGCCGAATGATTTCGTAGGTGGCGCCGTCAATGCCGACGATGGCGAGGCGAGTCATGGGGGGCAGCGGCCTTCCGGAAGCCCCTATTTGACCCTCCGCCCCCAGCGGAGACAATATGAGCGCGGTTCGACCGCCCCCACCCATGTCTGCCCGCCTCTCCGCCGCCCTCTGCGCCCTCACGGCCGTCGCGCTCGCCGCCGCCTGCACGACTTCGCCCTACGCGGATCGCGATCTGCCGAGCGTGGGCGAGAACCCCGATCTGCTCGGACCCAATCTCACCGACGAGATCATCTACGGGCAGTTCTTCGTCGGCCCCGAGGACAAGATCCGTTTCGACTTCCTGCGTCATCCTGAGTACGACGGCAGCTTCACGGTGCGCGGCGACGGGCGCTTGTTCCTGCACGACATCGGCCTGGTCGAAGTGACGGGGCTCACGCAGGACGAACTGCAGGATCTGGTGCAGGCGGAGTACGCGCGGCTTCTCGTGGAGCCTTCGGTGTACGTCGAGATCGAGCAGTACTCGACGCGGCGCAAGGTCGCGGTGCAGGGCTACGTCAACAAGCCCGGCGTGATTGCGCTGACTTCCCCGCGCACCACCATTCTCGACTTGCTCGCGATGGTGGGCGGTGTGAATCAAGAAGGCGACCGCGGCGCGATCCTGATTGCGCGGCGCGTCGAAGGGAAGGTGCAGATTGCGCGCTACGACGAGGAGCAGTTGTTCGCGCCGGCCGATCCGAACCTACGCTTCGAGATTCCCTACGTTCATGATGGCGACTACGTGTACGTGCTGCGGTCGTGGGGTGCCACCTTCGACGAGCATCTGCGGCGCGTGACCGACGTGCTGCGCGGCATTCTGTACTTGGAGCGCGACATCCTCGCCGTACCCCAGGTCGGCGACGTCCTGCAGGACGAATTGGGGATTTAGGCGGGGCGGGGTGTCGTGCTGCGGGGTGCGGAGAGGTGGGCGCGTTGCGCGCCTGCCCTCGGTCGCTCCGCGGATGCGGGATCGGCGGGTGGAAGCGCACGCCTGTGGATCATTCGTTGATTGGCAGGTCAGGTGGTGCGAAGGCGACATGCCGAGTGGACCGGAATATGGGATCATGTCACACCCGGTGCCCGCACTTGCGCCCGAAGCACCCGGATTCACAGCGGCGATTGGCCGCCTTGACGGCCTGATTCCGCTGCCCGAATCTGCGGTTTCGATGCTCGGATATTCCATTTCCTCCGCTCCCTGATCGCCCCACGCGCCACCCTCGTGGCCGAGAATCTGGCCCTCCGGATCCAGCTGGATGTCCTCGCCCGACAGGCGCCACGACCGAGGATCCGGCGCCGGGATCGGCCGTTCTGGGTGCTTATCCGCCGGCTCTGGAAGGGCTGGCGATCCTGCCTCGTGCTCGTGCAGCCCGAGACGGTGCTCAACTGGCACCGCCAAGGCTGGCGCCTGTTCTGGCGACTCAAATCCGGCAAGCCGGGCCGATCTCCTATCCCGCGACACGTGATTCTCTTGATCCGCCGACTGTCCAGGGAGAACCCGCTCTGGGGAGTGCCACGCCTGCAGCTCGAGTTGCGCCTCCTCGGCCACGATCTTGCCGAGGCGACGATCACGAAGTACCGCGTGCGAACCCGACGGCCTGGCCATGGCCAGCGCTGGTTCACTTTCCTCCGGAATCACGCATGCCAGATCGCGTCGTGCGACTTGTTCGTCGTGCCGACCGTGACCTTCCGCCTGCTCTATGTGTTCGTGGTGCTCTCCCACGATCGCCGGAAGATCCTGCACTTTGCCGTCACGGCTCATCCGAGAGATGCATGGCTTGCAGACCAGATACGGTGCGCGCTCCACGGCTGCAAAGTCTGGCCGAGGTTTCTCCTGTGCGACCGTGACTCCTCGTATGGCAAGCAGTTTCGCGCCGCTCTCCAAGATCTCGGAATCAAGACTCTTCGATCCTCTCCGCAATCGCCCTGGCAGAACGCGTACGTCGAGCGCGTGATCGGCACGATTCGACGCGAATGCCTGGACCACGTGATTGCACTCTCGCCACGAGGGCTTCGAACCATCCTGGCTGAGTACGTCGCCTACCACAACGCCGGACGCGCGCATCAGAGCTTGGCTGGTCGGCCGCCGTGTCCGCGGCCGCGACGCAGCGTCGGTCGAATCAAGTCGACGCAGGTGCTCGGCGGCCTTCATCACGTCTATTCTCGCGCCGCTTAGGCTGCGGAATTCGAATCGTACACAATTTTCTACCGTCAGAGATCTGTACCCGAGGAGCACCGCGCCGATTCGTGGTCAAGAGTGCAGCCCGACTCTCGAGGCTCGGCATCGGATCACCCTCGGAATTCGGCCGGATGGCATTATTGAGAGGGACAACAGGGACAGGCCGACTCCAGTGCAAGACTCCATCACTCTCCTCTTGGCCCTCCAGGCTGATCCTTGGCAGCCGTGCGGAGACGCTCCGCGAGGATTTCATCTAGTGCGCCAACAAGAGGATCCAACACGGATTGCTGTTGCGCATGAAGTTGCTCCAACAATTTCTGCTGCGTGTCTTGCCACTCACTCCGACTCATCTGTTCATCAGAATAGAGTTGTCTCCATCTATCCATACTGGCTCCGTATTCACGGTCGGCAGCAGTGAGGCCTAGAATCGCATCGCGAACCAGCACCGCGATGCGCGGATCATCGTAAGGGCTTAATCCTCTCGCAACGAGCAATGGGGCGATCATCTTCGGCATATGCTCTAGCCACTGCTGCGATGAGTCAGAAGTTCCCACGGTCTTAGATTCTTTCCCTGTTGCCTCACCTATTCCGTACGTAACTGGTACAGGCGTTCGTTGCACGCCCGCGAGATCGAGATTGTCGAGGGATATCTGCAAGGCCCTGAGTTGCTGCAAGATCGCACTGCTTCTCACGGCCAGATCGCGCACTCCCGTCTCCACTCTCTCCAGAGTGCCGTCGGCCACAGGGCTCACATTGTTAGCACCAGGTGCCTGAATCCAAGAGTGGCAAAAAAGGCTCCATACTGCAACGCCGAAGATGGCGCCCAGGGAGAATGCGAGGACCTTAGTAGTAGTCTGACTCATGGGACCTGTCCCTAGCAAAAACCTCATACGCCCAGTCTAACGCCTTTGATTCCGACTTGACGACTTTCTAGCGCGGCCCGAGGCTGGAGACTCGATGGCTTATCTTCTCCTCATTCTGAGGTATTGCCTCGCTCCTCGCGCCACCTTGGTCGCGGAGAATCTAGCCCTACGCCAGCAGCTTGCCGTCCTCAAGCGCCACGCGGCGCGGCCTAAACTCAGACGCAGGGATCGATTGTTCTGGGTCTTTCTTCGACGCGTATGGAGTGGTTGGCGAGACGGCCTGGTCCTGATCAAGCCCTCGACCGTGTTGGCATGGCACCGGCAAGGATGGCGGCTGTTCTGGAGACTCAAGTCTGGTCCCCCGGGCCGACCTCCCATCCCGGAGAAGTTGATTCGTTTGATTCGGCGCTTGTCCGAGGAGAATCCACTGTGGGGAGCGCCCCGCATCCAGCTCGAGCTCCGACTGCTCGGACACGATCTCTCCGATCGAACGATCGCGAAGTACATGAAGCGTCCTCGCCGGCCCGGCGGCGGTCAGAGATGGACGACTTTCCTGCGAAACCATGCACGCCAGATTGCCGCCTGTGACCTGTTGGTCGTGCAGACGCTGACCTTCCGGCTGCTCTACGTGTTCGTGGTGCTCTCTCACGATCGGCGCAAGATCCTGCATTTCGGCATCACTGCTCACCCCACCGACTCATGGTTGGCCGAACAGATTCGAATCGCGTTCAGAACCAAAGCCACAAGGCCACGATTCCTACTGCGCGATCGGGATTCGTCGTACGGCCAAGACTTCTGCGCAGCGCTTCACGACATGGGAATTCGAACCCTCCGCTCTTCGCCTCAGTCTCCTTGGCAGAACGCACACGTCGAGCGCGTGATCGGCACGATTCGGCGAGAGTGCCTGGATCACTTGATCGTCCTGTCCGCTGCAGGGCTGCAGGTGATCCTGGAGGAGTTCGTCGGCTACTACAACACGGGACGCGCCCATCAGAGCTTGGCCGGGATGCAACCGACCCCGTCTCCGCGACGGTCTTCCGGTCGCATCGTGGCGACCCGCGTCCTCGGCGGGCTGCATCACGTCTATTCACGAGCGGCTTAATCTGCGAATCTAATTCGAAGCGCAATTTCTCGCGTGAGAGATCCGTACGGATGCGCGCGCACGACGTCTTGCGCACCGACGCAGCCTCTCGCGCGAGCGAATCGGACCTGCGAATCAGGCCTTCTGTGCTCAAATGGAATTACTGCGAGGGACAGGCGGCGGCACCTCCATGACGGAGCTCCTTCACGCTGCGGAACGTCTCGGCGCCGATGCGGTCTTCCCGAAGCCGCTGTCCCCCGCCGTGCTCGCCGATACCATCCTTCGCCTGCTTCAGGCTCGGCCTCCAGCTTAGCCTTGAAATCCTTCCCATTTCCAGACGATCACGGAATCCAAATTCGGCGACTTGCGCCGCTGCGGCGGAAGGCGGTGAAGAATTCCTCGGCGGGACTCTCCCAGTACCGTTCCACATGCTGCGCGCCGCCGGCTTCGGCTGCATACCAGCGCGCGAGGCCGCGCTCCGCGCGTAAGTAATCCACCACCGCGACCTGCGAACGATGCGCGAGCACCGCGCGGTCCTTCTGCGCGCGTTGCGCCGCGCTCAACACCAACTCCGCGCCGAGCGGGATCGGTGCCCAGGCACCCGAGGCCGCGATGCGCGCACCGCGCAGACGGCGCGGCCAGGCAGCGGCCAGCGCGCGCACCGTCTCGTAATGATCCACGTGATTGTCGGCCCACCACACCACGTGCACCCGCTCCGGCGCGAAGTCCTCGAGCAGGCGACGCAGGCGCGCGATCCACGGCCCGCGCGCGGTGAGCTGCTCTTCGGGCGCGTCGAGGAAGTGGAGATCGTCCACCCCGAGTTCGGCGGCGGCAGCGCGCGCTTCTAGCTTGCGGATGCGGGTGGACTCCTCCGGCGAAACGGTCGTCACCCCGCGCGCTCCGTCGGTCATCCAGATCATGCGCACCTCCGCGCCCGCGGCACGCGCCGCAAGAATGGCACCACCGTACTGGATCGCCTCGTCGTCGAAGTGCGGCGCGATCACCACCACGCGCCGCGCCGGAGTGAGCGGAGAAGGCGGCAGCGCCGCGATCGCGGCGAGGCTGCGCTGATGATCGAGCGCGGTGGCGAGGAAACGGCGGTTCTGCAGCGGATCGGCGGCGTCACGGCCCCAGGCAGCGCGCGCGCGCAGCTCCAGAAGATCGGCGCAACGGCGCGCGGGCAGCGCGCAGAGGGCTTCGGCGAAACCGCGGCCGCCGTGGCGGAAGGCCGCGCGATAGGCGCGCAGACCGGCGCCGGGATGAAGGAAATCCCGGCTGGTGTCCGCGCCGCCGTCGTGCGCGAGTAGGTTCGGCCACAGCGGCCAATCCCGCTCGTAGAGCAGCACGCGGCGCTCCACAGGCAGCGTGCGCAAGATCGCGCAGAGCGCGCGCGTCTCCGCACCGGGGCGTGGGGCCGGTGCCAGCAGCAGATCACAGGCGTCGGTCCACGGCAGCGCATTGAGCCGCGCGAGGGTGTGTGGAATCCACGGCGTCGGATCGCCGTGCACATATCCCGCCTTGCGCGCAGGCGGCGGATCGCCGACCGCCGGCACGCTGACCAAGTTCGCCGGCCGGCGCAGCAGCAGAGGCAGGAGCCGGCTCATGGCGCCGTCCCCCGCTACTCCATGTAGCCGAGGGCGCGCATGGTTTCCATCAGGCGCTCCTCGTCGTCCGAGGAGCGGTCGGCGGCACCGACGTCGCGCGCCGTCAAGGAGTAGTGTCCGCTGCGCCGCTCCACCGGCCGCCGCGCGCGGTACTCCGGTGTGAAACAATCCTCCATCACGCGGCCGTCGAGGTGTTCGTCGAGCGGGATGCCGAGCAGGTGAAGGATGGTGGTCGCCATGTCGGCGATCTGCGGGCCGCCGTGACGCAAGCCCTTCTGGAAGATGCCCTTTCCTTCCCAACCGTAGATGCCGTTGATGCGGTGCATCGCCGGGCGTCCGTCCTTGGCTTCTTCGGCGTGCACGCGCGCCACCGGACTCGCGCCCATGTTGCAGGCGGTGTCCACCGTCATGCACTGGATGTCCGGCGCGAGGAAGACTTGCGGTCCCTCCCAGACGTCCTCGCGCTTGAAGGCGGCCGAAATCACGCGTCCACCGTCCTCTGCGCGCATCGTCGGCAGCTTGGCGATGATCTCTTCGCGCAGCTTCTCGTACTCCTCACCGGGTTCGACGATGCCCTGCGGCTCGCGCCCCTTGAGATTGATCAGCACGATGTCCTCGCCCCCGCTGAAGGTCGAGTAAGCGCGCGTCTTCGTCCAATCAATCATGTGCATGATCAATTGTTCCGCGTTCGGCAAGCGCTTGCCCTTGAGCGCCATGCGCGTCTGCATGCCGGTGCGGCGCAGGATCTTCTGCCAGGTCTTCTGCTTCCAGAGCCGGAAGCGCTGCCAACTTACCCCCCCCTTCAGCACCAAGTAGCCGTTGTCGGCGAGCCACTTGTTCATGTAGTAGACGTAGGTGATGCGTCCGAAACCGTGGTCGGAGCAAGTGCCGAAGGCGACCTCGCCGTCCATCGCAAGCGCCTTGGCGCGCAGACGGCCGTAGCCGGCGTCCACCGCTTCATAGACCTTGGCGAGGTTGTCGCGCTTGGCTTCCCACTTGCCGGGATTCTTCTTCTGCCACTCCGGATCCTGAAAGCACCAGGCGCTGTGGCTGGTGAGGTCCACCTGCCGGTACACCAGCGCGAAGAGGTCCGGCTTGTGCTTCTCGATCAGGTATTCGCCGATGCGCGTCAACTGTTCGATGACGTGGAAGAGGCTGCGGTAGCCCTGCTCCTCGCCCGCACTGTGATAAAGGATTTCGGGCTCGTTGTCCGCCGGCACGTCGCCGACCGCGGCTTCGAGCTCGGCGCGCATCTCGGGCGGCCAGATGAACTCGGAGTGGCGGTCGGGGGTCATCAGACCGCCCATCACCATGCCGTTCTCGATTTTCTCGGGCGGAAAGGTGAGCGGCACCGTGACCACGCAGACCTTCTTGCCGGCGTCGGACGCGATCTTCCAGATGGACGGCGCCTGCACCGAATCCCAGGACACCACCGGGCGCACGTAGCTGCCGGGATTCTGCTCGCGGAAGAAGAAGATGCCGTGCTTGCCGGGATGCACGCCGGTCTGGAAGGAGCTCCAGGCGAGCGAGGAATTCGGCGGGATGGTGCTCTTGAGCGGCCCATAAGCGCCCTCGCGCATGGTCGCTGCGAGATTCGGGAGCTTGCCCGCGGCCACCATCGGATCGATGATGTCCCAGGTGGCACCGTCAATCCCGGCGAAAACGACACGGCGAGGTGCGGACATGGCGCTGAAAGTCTATCGGCGCAGGAGTCCGCGCACCTTGGCGACGATTGCCGGGTGCGTGAGGCCCAGCGCCACGCTCGCGAGGCCGTAAACGGCCGCCCCCAGCAGTCCGCCGAGGATGGCTTGATTGCCGAGACCGAGCAGTGCGAGCAGGCCGATCATCGCGCCGGCGAGCAGCGCGTGCGGCGCGATGCTCGTCAGCAGTGCCGCCGGTCGCCCGAAGATCTGAGAGACGAGCAGGAGCTTGAGCACGAATTCCACCACCGCCGCGCCGATCGAGGCCCATGCGGCACCGAGGATGCCGTAGCGCGGAATCAGGATCACGTTGAGCAGGATGCTGGTGCCGGCGATGATTCCGCCGATCAGGGGCATCCGCCGTTCCATCGTGCGCATGCCCATCATCACCGCGCCCACCGGTCCGCCGACGCAATCGAGGAAGACCGCGATCAGGAGCAGGCGAAGGACGTCGGCGGTCGAGGCGGTGAGACCGAGTTCCGGGATGCCGTCGCGGTACTGCGCGCCGAACCAGCCGCAGACGGTGTCGGCGTAGTAGAAGAGGCCCGCGGCCAAGGGTGCCGCCCACCACGCCTGCCAACTCACGGCGGTGCGATAGGAAGTGAAGGCTTCCTCCATGCGCTCGCTGCCTTCGGTTTCGCGCAGGATCCGCGGGAAGATCGCGGTGGTGAAGGCGAGCGTGAGCGTGTGGAAGATGATCACCACGCGCACCGCCTGTGCATAGAGACCGCGCGCCACGTCGGGGTTCCAGGCTTCCACCGCCGCGCTCACCGGCATCACGATCAAGGTGCCGATCAGCAGCACGTCAATGCGGTTGCGCAGCATGCGCATCATGCGGAAGAGTCCGATCGGTCCCGACTCGACGGCGATCGCGAGACCGCGGCGCAGGCTCGAGGTCGGGAGTGGTCCGGCGGCGAAGACGCGTCGGTGCAGGAGGCGTGAGATCACCACCGAACGCACGGCGGCGCCGACCAGGAACAGGGTCCACACCGCGTAGAGGCGGTACTCGACCGGTGTGAGGATCAGCGCGAGCAAGGCTCCGCCGGCGCGCACCACACCCGACACGATCTCGACCATCGCCGGCGCCGCCATGCGCTCGAGCCCTTGGAAGACGCCTTCGCCGAGGCTGCCGAAAGCGTCGCAAAGAATGATCGCGCACACCAATCCGGCGAGCAGGAACTTCTGCGGCTCGAAAGCGCCGAAATCCCAACTCTCGTAGGCCAGGTAGAGGTAAATGGCAACCCAGGAGATCGCCGCGCCGACGCACATCGCCTTGCGGCCGTCGGCATAGACCTGCGCAGCGCGTGCGGGTGCGCGCGCGACCGAGCGCATCACCACCAGCGGAATGCCGAAGGAGGACGCGAGACTGCCGAAGAAGAGCAGCGAGTTCATCAACGAATAGACGCCGTTCTGCGCGGTCGGCACGTAGCGCGCGAGGAGTAGTCCGAAGATGGAATAGATCGCGACGCTGAAGAACTTCGCGATCGTCAGCAGGATCGTGTTGCGCGCGATCAGGCTCACGCGATCAGGACTGCGCGAACAGCGGAATCAGAGTGCTCTGGATGCGGCGGAAGAGATCCGCGGTGGCGCGGGTGTCGCGCAGGCAATAGGAAGCAATTTCGTCGTAATGACCCGCGCGCGCCTTGTCGGCCACCTGCGAGCCGTCCATCTTGCCCTTCGGGGACTCCACGCCGAAGCGGCGGCACCAGTAGTCGAGGGTGTAGGTGCGCCGTTGCGCACCGTGGAAGTGGATGACTTCCATCAAGTCGCAGTGATCCTTGATCGAGTAGCGATAGCCGAGCAGATTGCGCGTCGGCGCGATGCCGAGCATCGCGGAGCGAATCATCAGCACCGGGCCGTCGTAGCCGCGACCGTTGTAAGTCACTACCGTTCCCCATTCGCGCGCGAGGCTCCAGAACTCGGTGAGGATCTCGCGCTCGTTGCCGTGGAAGATCTTGGTGCCCTTCATCTCGTCGAAGGCCTGCCACTTGCAGCCGCTGCCGTGCGCGAGCACCGCGCCCGAATCCTTCTCGAGATTCCACATCCCGATCGCCACCACGCGGCCCATGCCCGGGATCAGGGCGAGGCGGTGCGGCAGGCCTTCGGCCTCCTCCGGAGACTCGCGGCGCGCGCGTTCCAACAAGTAGTGGCGCGTGGCCTCGTCCACTTCCTCCCAGGCGATGCCCGCGACTTCGATGTCGAAGGCCACGACCGGGGCGCGCAGACCGGGGGGCGCGCTGCTCATGCGGGAGCGTCGAGCACGACGTCGCCTTCGTGCACGGTGAGCACCGGCACCTTGGCGGTGCGAACCACTTTTTCGGCGGTGGAACCGAGCAGCAGGTGCGCGAGTCCGCTGCGACCTTGGGTGGCGATCACGATCGCGCTGCAGCGTTGATCGAGCGCCGCTTCGACCAAGGCCTGCGCTGGCTTGCCGCCTTCGAGCAACAGCGTCTCGACCTCCACGCCGTGCGCGCGCAGGCGATCGGCGGCGGCTTCGAGCGCCTTGCTCGCGCCGCGTCGAAACTCTTCCCGATAGTGGCCGACGTCGAGCGCGCCGGGCGCCATGAAGTGCGCGAAAACCGGGGCGGTGGCGACGAGGTCGTCCTCGAGCGCGTGCGCGAGCACCACGCAACCGTCGTTGGAGGCGGCCAAGCGCGCAGCCCAGGGAAAGGCGGCCTCGGCTTGCGGGGAGAAGTCCGTGGCGAGGAGGACGCGGCGGAACATCGGAGCCGCTTCAGCCTAGCGCCGCCGCGCTCCGGCTTCAGCGCACGTCGCCGTCGCTGCGCTTAGCCGCCGACGCCGGTGTAGCCCAGTTCGGTGAAGGTCTTGATGAACTCTTCGCTGGCGCCGGGCACCGGCTCGCGCGGGGGGAGCGGCGCGCGAAAGCGCGGGCTCGGCCGCCGCTTGGCCTCAGGGTGGGCGCTCTGCCACTCCGGCGTCATCAGGGAACGCAGGCTCGCGGAGGCGGTGTGATTCTGCTCGTCGCGCATCTCGATCAGAGCGGGAATGCCGATCAGATCGCAGAGCGTCGGTGCGACTTGCAGGATCGAACCGAGCGTGCGTTCCGCCGTCGGCAGCAGGCCGCGGCGCGTCACGCCGGTGCCGGAGAGCACGAAGCAACCGGGATCGCCGCCGAGATGATGGCCGCTCTGAAGTAGACGCGGATCCTTGATCTGGTAAGCACTCATGCCGTGATCGGAGACGAGCATCACCACGCGCTCCGCGGGCAGCGCGGCGAGGATCTCGCCGATCCATGCGTCCACGTCTTCGTAAGCTTTGTTCAGGTGCTGGCCGAAGTGCGCCAAACGTTCGGCGGGAATCGGATACTGGAAGGCGCCGGGTTCGTGGTAGCGCCAGAGCATGTGTCCGACGACGTCGAGCGCGCCGAAATAGACGAGGTTGAGATCCGCGACTTCGGCCTGCAGTTGATCGAGGAAGATCTTCTCGTGCGTGCGGTCGCCGACCCAGGTGCTGCGGAAACTGATCTCGCGCTGACGCTCGTTGCCGTAGGGTGCCGGGTCTTCGGACCACGCGCGCGGGGAGAAGCCGTAGCGCGCGAGTTGCTCGGCGGCGAAAGGGCCGTCGGGTGCGCCTTCCTGCAGGCGCGGTGCAATCTGTGCGTCGAGCGCGGGCGGCCAGGCGAGCTCGGGCAGACCGTTCCTCCACACGCCGGGCTTCCACAGCAGTGCGCCTTGGCCCTGCGCGGCGTAGGAAGCGACGATGCGGCCATGAGGAAGGATTTCGGCGGGCCAGGACACCCACCAACCGACGGCAAGCACGTCGAGGTCGGCGTCGTCGGCGAGGTTCCAGATTGCCGGGACGAGCCGGCATTCGCTGGTGTAGGGCAGGCCGCCGCGCTTCGGCTGGCCGGTGTTCGGATCCATCTCGCTGAAGAAAGGGATGCCGTGATCCTGCGGCAGCCGTCCGGTGGCGATGGAAGTCCACAGCGAAGGCGAATAGGTCGGGATCAGCGTGCGGAGCTCGCCGCCGACGCCCTCGTCGAGGAGGCGCTGCAGATTCGGCATGCGGCCCTCCGCGAGCAGGGCTTCGGCGACGCCCCATTCCATCCCGTCCACGCCGATCACGATCACCGGCGGACGCGCTTCGGCGCGCGAGCAGCCGACGAGCAGCGCGCATCCGAGCAGGAGTGGCGCCGCGCGCGGGACGATCTTCATCCCTTCATGATATCGCGCGTCGCTGCGACGGTCTGCAAGCTGCGACGACGCCGCAGCAGCAGCCACGCCGCCCAACCTAGCCCGAACCCGAGCAGTTCGCCGCGCACACTGCGCGCATCCACGCGATTCCCGATCACTCCCCCGCATCCGCCCGCGCCCGGCAAGCTCGCGCCGGAGCCGCCCGAGTTCGAAGTCGGACTCTCAAAAGTGAAACCGCTCATGAAGGCACCTTGGCCGGTCGCGGTGCGCGCGATGATGCCGTAGGTTCCTGCGTTCGGCTGGCTCGCAGTGGTGGCCTCGACGCGGCCCGCAGTGAGCACCTCCATGGTGGCGGCGAGCTTGCCGCCGAGCGCGGTGACCGGATCGGTGCCGAAGCGCACCTCGTCCACTTCACCGAGATTGATCCCGGTGATGGCAACCTTGGTTCCGCCACCCTTCGGCCCCTTCCCGGGAGTGAAAGAAAGGATGCGCGGATCGGGCGTGGTGACGAAACTGAAGGCGTTGATGACCTCGGTGTCCGGTTCGCTCGGGTTGCGCAGCGTGAGATTGACCGGACCTTCGACGTGCGCGGGCGTCACGATGCTCAACAGTTTGGGGCTGATCCATTCCACGGCCACCGGCTGGTTGTCGAGCAAGACCTGGATGTTGAGGGCGAAGGAGGCGCCGTTGACGAGCACGGCGGTGCCACCGTCTTGATGCCCGGCAATGGGGAAGAGTTGCGTGAAGAGCGGCTGCGCGGTGAAGCTGAAGGCGTCGTCGAGTTGATCGCTCTGGCCATCCGGATTGTGGACGGAGACGTGGACTTCGCCGGGCAGTGCGTTCGGCGTGGTCACGTTCAGCGTGTTGGGGTCCACGTACTCCACCGCCGCGGCCTCGAAACCGCCGAAGAGCACCGCCGCCCCACTTTGGAAGCCGCTGCCGATGAGGTTGATCACTTCGCCGCCGGCAGCATTGCCGACGATGGAGGAAAGATTGCCGAGGATCGGCGCAGGCGCCGCGACTTCGATCAACGCGCTCGCGGCATCGAAAATGCCGCTGCTGTCGCGGACGTAAACGTCGTAGGCACCGTAGGGCGTGCCGACGGCAGTGTTCACGGTGGCACGCGCCCAGCTTGCGCCGCTCTCGACGTTGCTGACCGTGAGGAAGGGACTCTTCACCACGAAGCTCATCTGATCCGCTTCGAAGCCGCTACCGTACACCGTCACGGTCTTGCTGTCGTTGCGACCCATCAACACCGGACCGGAGGTGGATTCCACCCACGGACGATCGGCAAAGACGTTGAGGTTGCCGAGGTTGGTGGTGGCGTTCGGGTTGATCGTGACGACGCTCGGCGCCGAGAAACCCCCGAGAAATGCAGCCGCGAAGGCGGTGCTCACCGGTCCGTTGCCCGTGAGGTTGGCGGTGCTCATGGCGCCTTCGAGCGGCGCGGCATAGACGTGGTAAGCGCCGGCAGGCAGACCACGGATTTCGAAGACGCCGTCGGCACCGGCGAGGGCGTTGCCGACGTGGCGGCCGTCGTCGGTGCGGATTGCATGCACGCTCGCGCCTGGAACCGGAACACCGGCGCGGCGCACGATGCCGGTGAGGCGCGACGGATTGCCGATCGGAGAAATGGCGATCGCGCCATTGCGGTCGTCGAGGCTCAAACTGCGGTGCAGCCACTGACCGAAACTCACGTAGGGCCACATGCTGCAAGTGACGGACGGCGAGTGGTCGAGACCGATGAAGTGGCCGATCTCGTGCGTGAGCACGTCCTGCACGTCGAAACTGCCGGGCGCGCTGGTGACGGACCAAGTGTAGTCCTTGGCGTTGAAGACGATGTCGGCGTCGAGGATCTGCCCGCTGCCGACGTCATAGGAGATCGGCGTGATGGCGACGATGCCGGCGCCGTTCGGGAAGTAGCCGGTTTCGTTCACTTCGTCGAACATCACGACGTGGTTGGCGGCGGCGGGACCGTTGGCCACGTCCGCACCGCGCACGAAGCCGAAGTTGGACCCGGCGGCGGATTCCCACGCGGCGAAAGCCTCGAGGATCGCGAATTCGTGCGATCCGTCGGGCAAGTCATCGCTCCCGGCGAGGTGCAGATTCCAGCTCAGGTTGGGCGAGCCCCAGCTCAACAGCTTGCCATTGATCTGGATGCGCACGTAAGCCTCCGCGGCACCGAGCAGGAGCAGGCCTGCCGCGAGTCCGACCCCGAAACCGAGCAAAGTTCGGCTAGCGCGCATGAGACTGACGCTCGACCTCGGCTTGGATCGCGGCGAGGAAATCGGCGTGTTCGAGCACGCGCGCGTCGGTGCCCTCGCCCGCCATTCCGACCACACGCGCGGTTCCGGCCGCGAGATCGGGAATGACTTCATAAGTCCCGGCGGCGAGTCCGACCGGCATGCGCCAGCCGCGTTGCGCCGAGGCGAAAGAGAGGAAGAGGATCGCGCGCTGTCCGGTGCGCAGACGCGGCAGACCGGGCAGCAGTAGTCCGCGGCCCGCGACTTCGCCGCCAGGCATGCGGATTTCTTCGAGTGCGGCGGCGGCCCCCTTCAGCGGCGAGAGGGTGGAGACGAGGTAGCGGGTCTCGATGAGTCCGTCTTCCAGCCGCACGCACTGCGACTCGAGCACCTGGACTTCGCAGATCCGTTCCGCCGCCGCGACCAGCCCCGCTAGGTCCGCCGGCGCCGTCGCGCTGGCCGAAGCAGCCAGGCGGCTCAGCGGGAGACCTCCGCAAATGGCGGCCACCAGGCCTGCAAGGATGGGGACGCGCATGCTTCCTCTCCCATCGGATGGGAGGATGTTGCTCTTGAGGGCACCCCACGGAATCTGGCCCAGACAAGTGGTGCAAATCGCGCTTAAGTTATTTCATGGAAAGGACTTACGTCGGAAATGGACGGCGACGCGATGGACGATCCCAAGTCCTGCTTCTGTAAGGGCTTCCAAGCGACGAACTCCACGGAACTGGGCCAGTTTCTGTTCAGTCGCCCACGTACCCCGCCTGCACCATCGCCCTCGCCCCCGCCGCGTCTCCCCCCGCCGATCTCCTCGTCACCCTCCCCGGCCTCTCCTCGATCCCCGCCACGAACTCCGCCCAGGCCTCGGCCAGATTCACCCGTTCCGCGGGATCCGCCGCGAGATCGAAGGCTCCCACCACCCCCTCCGGTCCGAACACCAGCTTGCGGTCGCCGAAGCGCACGGACCACTCACTGTTCCACGGCTGCGCACTGCGCAACAAGTTCTCACTGCGCATCGGCAACTCGACGAGCGGACTCTTCGCGAGATCGCGACCGGGCGAGCGCGAGGCCTCGTCGGTCGGCGGCAATAGGGATTGATTTGCGGCGGCGAGCACCGTTGCCAATAAATCCTGATGACCGACCACCGCCGACTCGACGCTACCAGCGGCGCGTCCAGGCAGGCCTGTGATCACCAACGGCACGGCGAGCAACTCCTGCCACAACGCGTGTCCGTGCTCGATGCCTCCGTGCTCGAAAAATTCTTCCCCATGGTCGGAGAACAACACCACCACCCGCCCACGCGCAGGCGGCGGTCCGAGCGCGTCGAGCACCTCGAGCAAGGACCGGTCCACACGCGCGATCTCCGCGTCGTAGGCCCGGCGCAGGCTCTCCCGACCCTCCTCACTCCGCCACCATGGATCCGCACGGAAGGCGTGCGCATCCCCGCGCTCCAACTCCATGCGCCGCTGCCAATCCTCCACGCCCGAGTTCGCCGCCTCACGATACGGAAAGTGACAGTCGAGGAAATGCAGCCACAACAACAAGGGTTGCTCCTCGCGGCGAGCCTTCAGCACGGCGCGCGCACCCGTAGCCAGATCCTCAGCGTCGAAGAAGGGCCGCCGACCCCAAAGCTGCAGCGCCGATGCCAGATGCGCGGCGAAGGGACGGGCCTCCAGCGTGCTGCGCGTGCGCGGCAGTGACCAGCGCGAGCGCGTCGTTGCCGCGTCCCAAACCGTGAACCCGCGCGCGAAACCGAAGGCTTCTGAGCAAACCGGATTGTGCACCAGTGCCGCGGTGTCGTAACCGGCGTCGCACAATTGCTCGGCGAGCACCGGCACGTCGAAAGGCAGGCCGACGTAGCGCCATCCCTCACCGCTCCCCGCTGCGTGCGACCACGGCGGCAAGCCGGTCATGACCGTCGCCATCGAGGGCAAGGTCCACGGACCCGCCGCTTGCGCGCGTGTGAACTCCACACCCTCCGCTGCGAGTCGTTGATAGGACTGCATCGCGCGCGCGGCATCGAGCCGCAAGGTGTCCACGCACAAGAGCACCACGTCCGGTGCGGTGGCGGCGGCCTGCGGAGCCGCATCGCTCCACTCCACACGCACCGCGCGCTCGGGCCAGATGGCACACAGCGGCGCGAGCAACAACAAGGCCCAAGCAGCGCGCGGACGACTCGCCAAAGCCGCGCACGCGAGGTATGCAGCCAGCACGGAGACCGTGAGCAACAGCGGAGCGAAGGCGCCGTTCAACACACGCCACGCGAGCACAGTCACCGCCGCGAGCAGCACGGCCGAACCCACAGGTCGCGAGATCGGTCGCTGATAGCGCAAGGCGGCGTTGACCCGCCAGCCGACGAGTACGAGCGTCAAGGCCAACACCGACATCGGCCCGAAGCGCGGACGCAGGACCGAAGCCGCAGCGAAAATCACACCCGCGCACACGAAGAGGCCGGGCAAGGCTCCCGCGAGTCCGAACGCGGCAGCGCGGAGCCTTACGCGCGCGACCGGCAAGCTTCCAACCACAAGCACGGGCAGCAAGCCGAGCGCGAGCAACAGCGCAAGCGAAAGGGCCAGATCCGCAAGCGATTGCTGATCGGAACTCAGGCGCGCCAGCGCGACCTCCGCCGCCCAGAAGAACAGCACCGTGCGCGCGGCGGCGCCGAAGGGCGGAGACGATGCCTCAGGCATGCGCGCCAGCGACCGCGCGCTCGAGCTGCGCATGCGCCTTCGGAAGCTCACCCCGCGCCTCCTCCACGTAACCGTCGGCCGCCATGGACCACGCGCGCGCGAGCAATCGCTCGCCCGTCGCGAATCCGTCCCACACGCGCACGTACTTCTCAGTGCCGAGCGCGCGTAGGAAGTCCTCGTTGCGGTTGCCGAGCAGGCGGCACTGCACGATCACTTCGTCGAGACGGTCGGCGAGTGCGGTGGCCTCGAGGGAGGCGGCGTCGGATTGCACGGAGTGTGCCGCCTGACGGATGCGCTCCACAGCCGCGCCGAGGGCCTGGAGCGAAAGCTCGCCCTCCGCGGCAGACGCAGCATCCGCGCGGGATCGCTGGCGCAGCATCCAACCGCTGCCGAGCGTCACCAACAGACCGGCGACGAACATCGGCCAGGCATTCGGCTCCACGTCCTCGGCGAATCCGGTCGCGCCGATCGTGGCCACGCAGAAGGCGAGGATGAAGACGATGCGGAGGAGGAGGCTCATGGAATCAGAGCGCGCTGGCCACGGTGACGACGGCGGCGCCGATGTTGACGAGCGCGTCGCCAACGATGAGTCCGGCAGCCACGGGCAAGCCGGTGTCCTCGACCCAGCGTTCACCCTTCCGCCGCGTGAAGAACACCGCGAGCAGACCGCCGATGCCGAACACGATCATGTATTCGAAAGGCAGGTAGAGCGACAAACCAACCATTACGCCGATGCCGGGTGAGACCAGCAGAGAGACCAGCAAACCGATGATCGCGCCAGTCAGGTACTTGCCGAGCGGGACGTCGCCCGACTGCACGATCTGGATCGCCGCCTCGAGCGCGCCCGCCTGCGGAGCACCGAGCTTGGGAACGCCGTCGGCGAGATTGGTTTCCGATCCGCCCGCGGCGATCAACTCGGCAAGTACGGCGGGATTCGAGTCCGCCGCTGCGCGCTCATAGAGCACCGAAGCTTGTTCCGGGCCGAAGGCGTAGGCTTTCCAGAGCAGGACCACGGTTGCGAGTGCGATCGCGGGTCCGATCCAGGCCACGCCGATCTGCGCAGCCTGTTGCCGGAATGGACGGCTGCCGACCAAGTAGCCGGTCTTGAGGTCCGCCATCATGTCGGCGCACATCGAGGTCGCAACGCAGATCGCGGCGCCGATCGTCACCGCCGGCACGATCATCTCCGAACCGGTGCCGAGGATGCCCATCATGATCGCGATCGCGATCAACGCTAGTCCCGAGAGTGGCGACCAGTCGGTGCGTCCGGTGGTTTGCGAGACCACCAAACCTGCCAGCCACAACCAGAGTCCGCCGGCGAGGGTGCACGCGAACGCCTGCCACCAGCTCACCTGGTCGCTCGACATGTGAATCGCGATGAAGAGCAGGATCAGGCCGCCGAGGGTGCCGGCATTGATGATCTTCATCGGCATCTCCTCGCGCTCACCCGCCTCCGCACCTTTGCTGCCACCGCCACGCAAACTGCCGAGCGCGGCCTTCAGCGCCGGCAGCGCGATCAGAATGCCCGCGATCGCACCGCCGAGGATCATGCCGATGCCGACGTGGCGCGAAGTGAAGCGGCTGAAACGGGAAATGAATCCGGCGGCTTGATCTCCGTGCGGGATCGCGTTCAGCGAACCCTCGTACACGCCAGCCATCTCCGGCGGGAGATTGGCCGGCAGCCAACCGAGCAGGATCGCGGCGGGCACCAGCACCCAGTAATTGAGAAGGGTTCCGTAGAGCACCACCAAACCGCCGCGACCGGCGATGAAGCCTGCGCCGAGCGAGAGCAGACTCACGGCGAGCACCAGACTGAAGGCCGAGGGCACCATCAGCACGCCGCCGAGGTCCACGTGTTCTGGCACCAGCGTCCCTCCCCCCGACTTCGGAATCTTGGTGAGCAGGGTCACCAGACCCGACACCGCGATCCCACCGAGCAGCAACCGCGACTTCCGCACGCCCGCGCCGGGGCTGCGCAGGATCGCCGCCACCGCAGTTCCTTCCGGAAAACGCAGGCGCTCGTAATCAATGATTTGCTTGCGCAGCGGAATGATCATCACCGTGCCGAGCATCGAGCCAGCGATCGTCGCCAGGATCAGAGCAGGCACGTCAATCTGACTCTCCATGCCGAGCAGAAAGAGCACCGGCACCGTGAAGATCACGCCGGCGTTCACGGTGTTCACCGCGCTCGCCACGGTCTGGAAGATGTTGACCTCCAGGATCGTTCCGACGCGCAGCAGCCCGCGCAGCACGCCGAAACCGAGCACCGCCGCCACCGCACTACCGACGATCGTGAAGCCGATCTGCAGGCCGGCGAAGCAGATGCCCATGTTGAGCACGGCGCCGAGCAGCACGCCGCCGATCACCGCGGCTGGCGTGAGTTCACGATACGGACGGGAGCGGTCCACGGCGTCAGTCTAGGAGTTCTGCTACCTTCCGCGCGAGCTTCCATGGATGCGACCGCCGAGGATCAGGAACGCCAGGAAGGCATCGCCTTCACCAAGCGGCTGGGCCGGGCGCTCCACCTGCACGGCGCGCCGGCCTATCGCCTGGAAGCCGTGCTCGAAACCCTCTCGAGCATGCTCGGGCTGCGCGGCGACTTCTTCACCACGCCCTCGGCGCTCTTCTACGCCTTCGATCTCCCCGGAGAAGGCGGCCGCGCCTATCTACAGCGCGTGCGTCTGCACGAGATCCACTTCGCGCGTCTGATCGCACTCGATCGCGTCTTCAACGACGCGGTGCTGCGCCGCGTGGACCTGCGCGAAGCGAATGCGCGTCTCGACCGCGCGCTCGCCGCGCCCTCGCCGTGGCCGCCGTTGCTGGTGGCGCTCGCCTTCGCGGCGGCTTCCTTTGCCGCTGCCTTCTTCTACGGCGGAGGCGAGCGGGAAATGATGCTCTCCGCCTGCGCCGGCGTCGCGCTCGGTGCGGTCTATCTACTCACGCACCGCGCCGCGGGACTCTCGCGCCTCTTCGTCGCGCTCGGCGCGATGGTGGTGGCGGCGACCGCCACCTTGCTCGCCGCACCTCTCGGCGCCTCTGACGACGTCGCGACGCTCGCAGGATTGGTGGTGCTGGTGCCGGGCTTCAGCATCACGGTGGCGGCGACCGAACTCGCGCTCGGGCATCCGCTTTCGGGCGTCGGACGCATGGCGAATGCCTTCATGATTCTGATGATGCTAGGCATCGGCGTGGCATTCGGGCGCGCGGTGGCGGAAGCCCTCGGCGGCGCAGCGCCCACGCCCGACGCGATGGTGGCGCTGGCGGGATGGTGGGAGCCATTGACGCTGGTGATCGCGGGCCTCGCGCTCGGGGTGCTCTTTCAAGCGCCCGCGCGCCGCCTGCCGATCGTGGTGGCCGCGGTGTTCGTGCCATGGTTCGTGCTGCAAGGCGCCGAAGGCCGCATCGGACTCGAAGGCGCGCTCTTCCTCGCCGCCTTCGCCAACGGCATCTTCGCGCACGCGTGGGCGCGTTGGCGTGATCTGCCCTCGATGCTCGTGCGCTTACCGGGCATGCTGATCCTGGTGCCGGGCGGCACCGGCTTCCTTTCGATCAGCGCCCTGATGGAAGGCGACGCGCTCTCCGGAGTGCAGACGCTCTTCCGCGTCGCGGTGTCGGCGATCGCAATCGTGACCGGAATCCTCACCGCGTCGGTGGTGTTGCCGCCACGCAAGGCGCTCTGATGAGCTACCAGTCGAAAGCGAAGCGCAGCGTCGCCGCGTAGATCTCGTCGAAGCCGTCGAGTTCGATGCGCGAGACGGTGAGCAGCCAGCGCTGATGCGAGGTCCAGTGCCAGACCAAGCCCAGACTGGAAACCAGGATGTCGTTCGGATTTCCTGCGCCGGCGGTGTCACCCAGATCCAGTTCGCTCAGACGCATCACCGCCTCCCAGGCACCGGGACCGGCACTGAAATCCGCGGGATCGAAAGTCGCCAGCGGTTCGGTCCGCGCCCAGGTCGCCTTGCCTTCGTCGTAAGCACGACGCTCGCCAGTGAGGAAACTGCCGAGCGAAAGCGTCCAGCCGCTGAGATCGGCGCTGCCGCCGGAAGCTGCATCGGGTTGGGCGAAGAAGAGCTCGAAGAGGCCGAAAGCAGGGCCGTAACTGCCCGCAGCCTCGAGTCCGTAACGCCCGAAGGCGTCCGTGCTGAGCTTGCCGCTGTCGAGGAATTCGCCGAGGAAATGATGCTCGGGATCCGTAGCGAAGGAGCTGCGGCCGTCAGGATCTTCCCAAGCTGCTTCGGCAGCCAGATGCAGGAGGCCGTCGCCGTCCTGGTCGTGCCAGGGACGCCACACTCCGCGCGCGGCAGCGCCCCAGGAGCCGCGCTCCACGCGAGCGCGGGAATCGCTCACCATGTAGAGCGCACCCGCGGCGGTCCATGCGGACGTCCAAGAACTGTGAAACAATCCCGTGCGCCGTCCGGGCGGGATTGCCTGCTCCGGGACCGATTCGCCGACGAGATCGAAATCGTTCGAGGAGAGCATGCGCTCGAAGCCGAAAGGCACCTTGGCGAAACCGAGCTTCCATTCTGTTCCGTCCGCGGGCGTCCAGAAGAGCGCAACTTCGCGTGGACGCGTGTCGCCGCGCGCGAAGTCGAAGTCGGCGCGAAAGCGCCAGGCCGCCGCGAGGGTCCAATCGGCGCGCAAGCGCGCACGGCGGATCTCGCCGCCGCTCTCGAGATCCTCCCCACGCGAGGTGCCGAGATCTTCTGCGCCGCTTCCTCCCACCCAGGTGTAATCCGCGTGCAAACGGCCGCCGATGCGGATCGGCAGCTTCATCGCGCTGGACTCCTGCGCCTCCAGACCCGCTTGGGAGCATCCAGCGAACGCAGCGAGAAGGAGGCTCGGGATCACGCTACGGGGTGAAGCGCGAGATCTGCCATCGGCTCGAGACCGCCGGTCAGCGGCAGCGCGTAGTCGCGGAAGGCCGGGCTCACGCCATGCTCGCCAGCGAGGAATTCTTCCGGCATCTCCTTGGTGACCTTGGCAACGGTGTGCAGTGGCGTCACGAAGGTCTCGGAGTGATAGCGCGCGCCCGTGAGACGGCGCAGTGCGATCGAACCGCTCGGCTCGGCACCGGTCGCAGCAGCGAGCGCGGCGGCACGTCCGACCTCGCGCGCCTCGGCGGCGTCCACCGACGAGACGTCGGCCGGGAAGGAGCGCTGCAGATAGCCGAGGGTGTCGGCTCGCACGCGCGAGATGCCAAGTTTTTCCTTCACCAAATTGGCGAGGGCATCACCGAGCGCACCGGTGCCGCTCAATTGCACGTTGCCGTGGCTGTCGCGCGCGCCCGCGAGCGCGGAGCCGGACTGTTCCGCATAGACCTGCAGGAAGGGCTTGCCGCTCTCGTCGTGGATGCCTTCGCTGACCGCGACCACGCAGCGCTTGAGCCGGGAGTGCACTTCCTGCACGGCGGCCAGGAAGCGTTCGGGGCTGAAGACGCGCTCCGGTAGATACACGAGGTGCGGTCCGTCCTCCTCGTTGCGGCGTCCAAGCGTCGCGGCGGCGGTCAGCCAGCCGGCGTGGCGTCCCATCACCACGTTGATCTTCACGCCGGGTAGGGAACGATTGTCGCGGTCGTCGCCCTGGAAGGCGTGCGCGACGAAGCGCGCGGCGCTGCCGTAACCCGGGCAGTGATCGGTCACCCGCAGATCGTTGTCAATCGTTTTGGGCACGTGGAAGCAGCGCATCTCCCAGCCCTGACCGGCGGCCTGTTCCGCAACGATGTGCGCGGTTTCCGCAGTGTCGTTGCCGCCGACGTAGAAGAAGTGGCGCACGTCGTGCGCGCGAAAGGTCGCGATCATCACCGCGACGTCCTCGGCCGTCGGTTTCTGGCGCACCGAGCCGAGCGCCGCCGCCGGCGTGCGCGCCACGCGTTCGAGGACTTCGGTGCTCTCGCGCCCAAGGTCCACCAGCGCGCCGGTCATCATGCCTTTGACGCCGTGGCGCGCGCCGAGCACGCGCGTGAAGCAAGCGTGCCGCCGTGCTTCGAGCACGAGGCCCACCAAGGATTGATTGATCACCACGGTGGGGCCGCCCGACTGCCCGATCACCGCAGCTCCGCGCGGAACGCTGTTCATGCGTTGCGGATTCTACAGGGCTGCGTATTCCTCGGGCAGCGGCGGTAGATCGCGGCCGCGGCGGCGATCGGCGCGCAGCGCCTCGGCGTGCGCGACGAAGGTCGCGAGCGCAGCGAAGCGTGCGCCACGGCAGGCGATGCGGCCGAAGGGCAGGAGCAGACCGAGCGCGAGTGGCCCCATACCGAAAAGCGAGGCGGCGCCGAGCAATGCGCCGATCCACAGCAATTCGAGACCGAAGCCTGCGCCGACCAAGACCCCTAACGCGAGCGGGCGTCGCGCGAATTCACGCAATCCGCGGCCGAGGGCGATCAACGCGGAACTGCGCTGTCCGACCGCCAGCGTCGCCCGTGCCAGGTCGAGCGTGAGCTCGATCGCGAGCAGTCCGGCGACGTAGAGCACTTCGCGCGTCGCGCTCACCACGCGGGCGAGATGCTCCGAACTCGCGAGCGCTTCGCCCTCCGGCAACCACCAGCTCGCGAGCCAATCTCCCGGCGCGCCCCACGACATCCAGGTCCACAGCGCGAAGAGCGGCAGTCCGAGGAACCACGTGCGCAAGAAGGCGATCAGGAGTCGGCCCCCGCCCCCGAAGAAGGCGCGCAGGCCGTGGCGCGCGCGGCCGTGCACCGCCGCGTGCATCCAACCGGAGGAGACCAAGAGGCCGAACCAACTGCTGAGCAGGAGCAGCGGCAGCAGCGCGTCGGCGGCCGCGGCAATCTCGCCAGCGCCGACGTGTTCCCACTCGCGGAACATCCAGGTCGGCGTCAGGCCGGCGAAATCGGCCGGTCCCTCGGAGGCGGGAGCCCAGGCTTGCGTGAGGTGGCGCTCGGCACTGCCCGACATAACCAGCGCTGGAGCGAGCGGCAGCAACCAGGCCCAGCCGCAGAGCACTATGAGGACGCGCGGCCGCCCGAGCGCGAAGCGCAAACCGGCGAAGAGGTGCGCGGCGCCGGAGGGCGGCGCCATCTCCCCCTCGACACGGACCTTCGGTCCGTCAATCGGGAAGGCATCCACCACCAGCGTGGTGGCCGGCGGTCCGGAGCGGGTGCGCGGACTCATCCGACGCTCCCGTAATAGTGGATCATTTGCTGAGCCCAGAGCCAGGTGCGCGCGCCGACGTTGCGCGCGCGTTCGTGCAGCGGCTCGGCGCGGCGCGCATTGTTGAGCCAGTTGCGATCGAGCAGGAGACGGCGCTCCGGGTCGATCAACAGCAATGCAGCGCGGCGCTCGCTGGACTGGATGCGGTGAGTCCAGACCTCGCCGACGCCGTCCCACCAGAATTCGGCGGCCTCGCCATCTTCCCACACCAAGCGAATCTCGACCGGGACGCGGAAGCCGCCGAGCCGCCGCACGCCCAGTTCGATCGTCCAGGATCCGTCGGGTTGCACGTATTGCGCGAACTCCGAAACGCCGAAATCGAGCCGCTGGTTGCCGAAATAGGCCTGCTCCCAGAAGTCGTCCCAGTCGAAGCCGCTCGCCCCCGCGATTTCCTTCACCGTCGCGATCAGTTCCTCCGGTTGCGCGTGGCGGAAGCGCGTGCGCGCGTGATAAGCACGCATCACGCGGATCCAGTCCTCCTCTCCCATCAGGCGCGCCATCGTCTCCAGCGTCAGCGCTGGACGGCGGTAGGCGTTGACGCGACGCATCGGCTCCCGATCGAGCGCGTGCGTCGGCCATGCCAAGGGCAGCGACCAGTCGAGCTCGTGCACGTGGCGGTTGAGCAACATCGCGTCGTCCACCACCTGCGGGTAGTCACTGAGCGGTGGCAGCTCCGCAATCCAGCGCTCCAGCGAACTCGCGCGCCGCAAGGGCAGCGAGAGCGGACCGATCAGGACCAGTTCCGGTGACTCCCAACGTTCCAGACTCAGGAGCGCGCGCAGATCACCGGCTTCCGCTGTGGGCAAGCGCAGCGGTGCGCGCCCCGGACGCTCCACGCCGAGCACTTCGCGCATCGCGAGCGCTCCCGGCCAGGCCTTGGCCAACACGCGCTGCGTGCTGAAGGTGTTGAAGCCCTCGTCGAGCCAGGCGTGATTGAATTCGTCGTTGGCGCTGAGTCCGTACCAGAACTGATGGCCGAACTCGTGGACGGTGACGCTCTCGGGTGAGTGGGTGCGCGTATGCCGCCCCTTGCTCACGCCGCCGGTGAAGAGGCGCGGATACTCCATGCCGCCGGTCTCGCGCGCGTCGTGCGGCGGATCCACGCAAGTGACGGTGGGATAGGGATAGGCGCCGTACCAAAGTCCGAAGTAGTAGAGCGAGCGCGCGATCGCCGTGAAGTAGCGCTCGCGATACTCCTCGTGTTCCGGCTGCAGCATCAGGATCATCCGCACCGGCAGTGGCCGCACCTGCGACGCCGGGACGCCGAGCGCAGCGGCGACGCGCTGTTCCTCCTCCGCATCGCGCCACTCGTCGGGCAGGAAGGCGCGTTCCTCGATGCTCGCTTCCGGATCCGCGGTCCAGGCGAAATCGTGCACGTCGGTGGCATGAAAGACGTAGCGCACGGATCCGTCGGGCAGCGACTCGGGCGAGGAAGGATGCGGCGATCCGCTCGCCACGACCTTGCCCAGGTAGCGCGCCGGGAGCGTCAGTTCGACGAGGTAGCTTCCGAAGTCGGCATAGAACTCGGTCAGGAAGTGGTAGGGAAGGCAGTTCCACCGCCAGCCGGAACCGGCTGCTTCCCACACGCCGAGCTTGGGGAACCATTGCACCGCGTGCAGGAAACCGTTCTCACCCCAGCCGCTGCGACGAAAGGCGCGCGGCATGATGCAGACGAAGTCGAGCGCGATGCTCACTTCGCTTCCGGCGCGCACCGGCTTCGGCAAACGCGTCAGCGCCACCGTGCGATCGCGCGGCGCTTCCGGTTGCGGTTGCCATTCCCAAGCCAGCTCTTGATCCGGCGCTCCGTCCGCACCGCGCAAACGCGCGCGCATGACTTCGGTCGAACCCCAGACCGTCGGGAGCTCGGGCTCGCCGTCGGCGAAAGCGCGGGACTCGCGGAGCCACAGCGATTCGGCGTGCTCCCAGGCGTTGTTGTAAACGTGCCACCACAGCTCGCTGGTGGCCGCGCCTTGATTCTTCCACTTCACCTGCAGCGATCCGCGGATCGTGCGGCCGTCTTCGTCGAGTCGGACCTGCAGCGTGTAGTCGGTGACGAGCGGACCGCGCTCGGGCAGCGTCGGCAACTGCGCGGCCGCTGCGGGGCGCGCGATCTGAAGCAGAACCATCACGCCAGCGGCGATGAGCCTCGCGGTGCGGCCCGACATGCGGACCATCCTAGCCGCACGGCCGCTGCCGGGTGCCTGCCGCTACTTCCGCTCCATCGCCTTGCGCAAACGCGTGCGAGCGTTCGAATGGATCTGACTCACGCGCGACTCGGTAAGGTGCATCTGCTCGCCGATCTCCTTCATGTTGAGGTTCTGCCGGTAATAGAGTTCCATCACCAGGCGCATCTTCTCGGGCAGTGCTTCGATCTCCTTGACGAGGACCTCCACGAGGTCCTGGGTCTCGACCTCAGAGGCCGCCGTCGGAGCGGCCAGACTCTCGTTGCCGTCCTCGTCGGTCGGGATGGCGAGGATCGAAGGCGCGTCACGGCCCTCGGCTTTGGCGCGATCACGCAGCGAACGCGGGAGATAGTCGAGACGGCGCAGCTCGTCGCCGATCGCGCCGCGGATGCGGTGGTAAGCGTAGGTCTTGAACTCCGCGCCACGCTCCGGATCGTAGGAGCGGCAGGCTTTCATCAGGCCGAACATGCCGGCGGAGAAGAGTTCGTCCTCGGAAACGCTGACCGGCAGACGTAGCCGGATGCGGTTGACCACGTACCAGACCAGGTGGCGCCACTGGTCAATCTCGGCTTCCAGGTGGGCGCGGCGGGCGGCTCGGTTCATAGGGATGGGCGGGAAAGACGTCGGGAAAGCCGGCGTCGCCCCCTCCATCGGATAGGATGTTGCTTCTCGTTAACAGGAAGTTGCTTATTCGGGAGGGTCTCCGGAGGCCCCACGGCGCTGGAACTTGGCCGAACGGGCTGCCACACTGCCCGCCGCGCCCTTTCCCGGGCGCGCACCCCTCCCTTGGCCAGGAACCCGCACCGCACCGCGGAGGAGATGGCGGACGCCCAACGCGAAATCTCCGTCTCGGAGTTCTTCGCGAAGAACCGCCACCTCCTCGGCTTCGACAACCCGCGCAAAGCCCTCCTCACCACCATCAAGGAGGGGGTGGACAACTCACTGGACGCCTGCGAGGAGGCCGGCATCCTGCCCGATCTCTTGATCGAGATCGTTCAGCTCGAGGAGGACCGTTTCCGGATCGTGATCGAGGACAACGGGCCAGGCATCGTCAAAGCCCAGATCCCGAACATCTTCGGGCGGCTGCTCTACGGCTCGAAGTTCCACAGTCGGCGGCAGTCGCGCGGGCAGCAGGGCATCGGCATCTCGGCGGCGGGCTTGTACGCGCAGATGACCACGGGCCGCGGGCCACGCATCGAGTCGAAGACCGCCAAGGGCAAACCGCACCGTTTCGAGGTGCAGATGGACTTCTCGAAGAACAAGCCGCTGATTGCGCTGGAGGAGGAACTTCCGCAGTGGCATCAGAAGCAGGGCACGCGCTTCGAGGCCGATTTGGAGGCCAGCTATCAGAAGGGCCTGCGCTCGGTGGACGACTACGTCAAGCAGACCGCGGTCGCGAATCCGCATGCAAGCATCCGCTACCTCGCACCGGGGATGGAGCAGCATCACCTCTACGAGCGCGCGGTGTCGGAGCTGCCGGCACGCGGCGACGAGATCAAGCCGCACCCCTACGGCGTGGAGCTCGGCGAACTCATGAAGATGCTGCGCGACACCAGCAGCCGCACGCTGTCGGGTTTCCTACAAGAGGAGTTCTGCCGCGTCGGAGCGAAGGTGGCGGAAGAAATCTGCAGCAACGCCAAACTCACGCTCAAGGCCTATCCCTCGCGGATCGCGCGCGAAGAGGCCGACGCGCTCTTTCGCGCGATCCAAAAGACGCGCATCAGCGCCCCGCCGACCACCTGCCTCTCGCCGATCGGCGAGACCCTGATCACCGAAGGATTGATGAAGGAATGCGACGCCGACTTCTACTCGGTGGTGTCGCGCCCCCCCGCCGTGTACCGCGGCAATCCCTTCCAGATCGAGGTCGGCATCGGCTGGAGCCGCGCCGGCAACGAGCGCTTGGAAGTGGACGAGAAGGGCCGCATCCAGAAGTCGCGCAAGAAGGGCACGGCCGACACCGAGAATCTGCTCGGGGGTGCCGACGAGCCAGTGCGGGTACTGCGCTTCGCCAACCGCGTGCCGCTGCTGTTCCAGCAATCGGGTTGCGCCTTCACCAAGTCCATCCTGCAGACGGCGTGGAAGAACTACGGACTGCAGCAGCCGCGCGGTGGGCTGCCGATCGGATCCGCGGTGATTTTGGTGCACATGGCGAGCGTGTGGGTGCCATTCACCAGCGAGGCCAAGGAGGCGATCGCGCCCTATCCCGAGATCCTCAAGGAAATCAAGCTGGCGCTGCAGGAAGCCGGCCGCAAGCTCGGCCAGCACATCCGCAAGGGCAAGCGCGTGGAACGCGAATTCGAGAAACGCGAATACATTGACAAGTACTTGCCGCACGTCGGCATCGGCCTGCAGGAGATCCTCGGGCTCAGCGACGTGCAACGCGAGGAGACCGTCGAGACCCTGCGCGAATCCATGGAAACCTCTCGCAAGATCTAGGAGTCCTCATCGTGGCCGCCAAGAAGAGTAAAAAGGAGCGCGGGGACGGGAACCGGCTCAAACAGGTCGCACTGAGCTCGATCGAGAAGGTCGCGCGCGACGTCTATGCGCAGGCTCAACGCGGCGAGCTGCCGGACATGAGCATGCCGCAGCGTAACCTGCAGAACGTCCGCTTCGATCCGAAGGCGGGTTACTTCGAGATGAAGGGCAACCTCAAGACTCGCACGCTGGACGTCAACTCGGTCAAGACCTTCGCGCAAACTCTGCGGTTGATGTCACTCGCCAAGGAGATGGTTTCGCAGGACGATTTCGCCACCAAGCGGGAAGCCTATTACGTCAGCAAGAACTGGGGCGACGCCAAGTTCTCCGAGCAGCCGGAATCCGACACCGTGCTCGACGACATCGAGGCGATGTTCTCGGTCCACGAGGTCACGCGCGAGACGCTGCGCTTCGTACCCGAGGAGCACGGCGGCAGCGTGGTCGGTCCACTGACCGTGATTGACCGCGATCCGGAAACCGGCACGCCCATCCGCTCCGATTGCGCCGCGATGGGCAGTGGTGCCTACACGATTCCGTCTTCGGTGGACCACCTGCAACTGGAATCCACTGCCAAGTTCGTGCTCGTGATCGAAACCGGCGGCATGTTCCAGCGCCTCAACCACCACCGTTGGTGGCGCAATGCGAATTGCATTCTGGTCGAGATGGGCGGTGTGCCGACACGCGCCACGCGCCGCTTCGTGCGCCGCGTCGCCGACGACCTCAAGCTCCCGGTCTATGCCTTCGTGGACTGTGATCCCTACGGCATCTGCAACATCTACCGCACGCTCAAGGTCGGCTCCGGGCTCGCGGTGCACGTGAGCCGCGAGTTCTGTGTGCCGACGGCGACCTTCATGGGCGTCACGCCGCAGGACATCATCGACTTCAAGCTCGAGGACGCCACGCACCCGCTGCAACCGGTGGACGTGAAGCGCGCCAAGGACGCACTCAAGAACGATCCCTTCTTCCAGGCTTATCCGAAGTGGCAGAAGGCGCTCAAGCAGTTGCTCGACATGGGTGTGCGCGCGGAACAGCAAGCTTTCGCCAAATGGGGCCTCAACTTCGTGATCGAGGAATACCTGCCGACGAAGCTCAAGAAGGCGAAGGACTTCCTGCCCTGATCCGGCGGATCGCGCTCAAGCCGCCGATGGACGCATCCGCAGAGTGAGACGGATCCCGGCGCCGCCGGGTTCGTCCCCCGTGCGCCGTTCCGGATTCACCCTGCTCGAGGTCGCGGTCGTCGCGATCATCATCATCCTTCTCGCGGCGATCGTGGTGCCGCAGTTCCAGGGTGCGCTCGAGGAGGCGCAGACCAATGGCACGCGCCAAATGCTCGAGCGTGTACGCACCGCAGTCGAGTACTACGCCTTCCAGCATGATCAAGAATTGCCCGGCAACCTGGGTGGCGTCTGGAGCGGTCAGAATTTTCTCGACCAGTTGATGCTCGCCACGGATCTCGACGGAGACACCGCACCGGTCGGTACGCCGGGCTATCCCTTCGGGCCCTATCTCACTGACGCGATCGGCGCGAACCCCTTCAATGATCTGAGCGACATCAAGCTCATCGGCCCGGGCGATGCCATGGGAGAGCCGGACGAAACCACCGGCTGGGTGTTCTTCGCCGACGGTGGCGGCTTCCGCGCAAACGCGAGCTGCACGGGTTCCACCGGCGTTCCGGTGTGGGATCTGTGAGCCGAACGCGCCGCGATTGAGCCTCAAGCGAGGCCCGATTCCGGCCCGATAAAGACGAGGCCGCTGTGGCCATCCCATGCCTTTGAGCCTCACGTCCCGCACCCCGATCGCGGTCTATTTCGGCGCCCAGGACTGCCGCATCCTCCAGCTCGCGGAGGCCCGGCGCGGGCTCTCGGTTTCGGGACACCTGATCGTGGACGCTTCCGGGCGCACGCGTCAGACCGCGGTTGCCGAGGCGCTTGCGCCGCGGCTCAAGTCGCTGCCCTTCCGTGGACGCGACTGCGCGATCGGTCTCTCCAACCAAGAGGTGGCGATGACGCTGATCCCGATTGATGCCACGAGTCGTCCGCGGCGCGCGGCGATCCTGCAGGAGACGGCAGCGCGTGGCGTCGAAGACGCTGAGGGAGTCGAGTACCGCTGCCTCGCGGTGCACGAAGAGGAGGCTGCGGGTGCCGACTCGATGCGCGAGGAGTACTTGGTGTTCTCGGTCGGCAGTTCCGACAAGCGCCGCTCGCTCTCCGCGATCGAAGCGCTGCGCTGGCGTCCGGTCAGCATGGAGGCTGCGCCCTTCGCCCTGGTGCGCGCGCTCGCACCCGATTCGACTGGCACCGAACAGGTGTGGGGTGTGCTCCATCTCGGATTCACGCATTCGCTGTTCGCGATCGTCGAAGGCAATCAAATTCGCTTCCTCAAGCAGATGCACCTCACCGGTGAACGCTTGCTCGGGACTCTGCACCGTTCCTTGCAGGATTCGGGGGCAGCGACTCAGGACGCGGCGCTGCTCGCGCGCATGCTCAACGTCGGTGGCAACGAGAACGCCAGCGAATCCACGGTCGGACCCTCGCTGCTGCCTGACGTGCAACGGCTCGCGGTCGGTCGTGCGCAGGCCGTGCTCGACGCGCTCAAGCTCGAGACCGAAGCCTTCGCGGGCGAGGTGCGCGCTTGCATCCGGCACTTCGCGAACCGCCACGGCGGCGAGCGCTTGCAGACGCTGCGGCTGTCCGGCTTCGGCGCGGCGCTGCCGGAGATGGAATCCGTGATCAGCAACACGCTGGCGGTTGACGCACGCATTGCGCGTCCGTTCACGGAGCGCGGCATCCGCGCTCCGGAGAGCGTCCTCGCCGAAGAACATCTGTGGGCGATTCCTCTCGGATTGGCCATGCGCAGCACTCAGGCATGAACACGATCGACTTCCTTCCGGCGTCCGCCTTCGCGACGCACCTCGAACGACGCCGCACGCCTGCGCGCATCGCCATCGTTGCCGCCTACGCGCTGTTGTGCGTCGGCGCTGCGGTCGCGGTCGAAGTGGAAACGCGCGGCGAAGAACAGACCATGATCAATGCGGAAGCGCCCAACGCCGCCGAAACGGTGGCGAATCAGGAGCTGCGCTCGATCTATGCCGAGATGAGCTCCTACGCCGATCGGCTCGATCCGCTCGCTGCGCACCTGCGCATGCCGACGGTGGCCACGCTGCTCGCCGGCCTCGGCGACGCGGTCGGCGAACAAGTGCTGATCGAAGAGGTCGCGGTCGAGCACAAGTCCTCGATCAAAGCCAAGAACGTTGAGTACGCCGAGCTGCACCTGAGCGTGAAAGCGCTGGTACACGGCGACGCCACGCTGCTCAGCCTGCCTGAGAAGCTGCGCGCCACGGCGGAGTTCCGCCGCGCCATCACCGAATCGAGTGAACTCGTGGCCGGCCTGCGCGACACCATGCGCACCAAGGTGCTGGTGATCGGCGATCTCCTGTTGCCCGGCATGACCGCGGCGAAACTCAATCCGGAGGGCCCGCGATGAACTATTTTTCCTCCAAGCGGCGACTCGCGTTCTTCGCAGCCTTCATCGTGATTCCGGTCGCCCTGTGGGCGGCCGAGATTCGGCCGACGCTCAAGGATCGCGCCAGCTACCTCAAGCGCCAGGCTGATGCCGGCGCCGTCCAGGCTGCCAACTCGAAGTTGCCCGCGCAACGTGACGAGCTGCGCAGCTCCTGGGAGGCCTTCCTGCCCCGGGTTGCCGGCTCCTTCGGGGAACTCTCCGACGACCTCAACCCGCACCTCATCCAGAAGCGCATCTTCGAGGTCGCGCAGGATCTCGGTTGCACGGTGAAGATTGCGCGGCTCGCCAGCCGCGACGACGCGAACTTCCTGCGCTTCTCGCTGATCGGCGAAGGCGTCTATGGCGCGCTGGTGCGCTTCGTGGACGCGCTCGAGCAGGGTCAGCACTACGTGCGCTTCGAACGCGTGGACCTCAAGCTTCCCGGGCTCGAGGCGATGGAAGGCGAGCGCAACGTGAGCATCACGGGAGTCCTGCTGATTCCGGTGATCGCGAGTCTGGGTGAGCAAAGGAGCGCCCAATGAAGACCGCCTCCTCCAAGCCGCTGGCGAGCACTGCCGCCGAACGTCAAGCACGCAAGAAGAAGCGCATCCTGATCGTCTTGGCAGCGGTGACGCTGCTGACATGGTCGCGGAGCGTCCTCGGCGAGGATGCGAAACCGGCCGCGGCGACCACCGCGGGCACCGCAGTGAACGCAGGCGGCTCCGCCGCTTCCGCAGTCGCCGCAACGCGCCCACTGACGAAAGCGGTCGCCAACTTCGAGCAGGCGACCGAACGCATGAGGATCTGGCCTGCCGCGATCGAACGCCGCGTGATCGAAGGCGCGATCGGCGACCTCAGCCCGGCTTACTGGCTCAGTCGCGCCGCGAGCCCCGTTTCGGATGAGCAGGCTTCCGCCGCGCTGGTCGAGATTCCGGAGCCGGAACGTGTCCTGCCCCCGGCGGGCAGCCTTTCCGACGTTCTGCCGCTGCGCTTGCGCAGCACCGCTCTCCTCGGCAGCCAACGCTACGCCGTGATCGGAAACACTCGCTATTCGGAAGGCGATCGTATCGAGGTCGCTGGACTCGGCGAGTTCCTGCTCGAGACCGTGCGCAGCCGCGAAGTCGTGCTGCGTCAGCAGGAACGGACCTGGACCTTGAGCATTCAGCCCACTCTCCCCGCAGATCAAGACAGCGTCTGACCGGCGCCGCACACCAACCCGTGAAGCACACTCAACGAATTTTCTCCGCCGTCCTCGCGACGGCACTACTCCACGGCGCCGTGCGAGGCCAGGAAGGCGAGGTGCGCGAGCGCCCGCTTCCGTTCCGGCATCTCAGCGCTGACGAAAAAATCACCGTCAATTTCCAGGACGAAGATCTCGGCGCAGTGCTGGAAATGTTCAGCACGGCCTACAAGCTGAACATCGTCTATGGCGCCGACGTGCTCGGCACGGTGACGATGAACTTCTTCGACGCCCCGATCGAAGACGCACTGCGCCAGATCCTGCTTTCCAACAACTTCAACTACGAAGTGGATGGAGCTTTCCTGCTGGTCAAACCGGCTCCGCCGACGCCGGTCAGCGGCCGCGCCAACGCGCATCCCCCGACCGTGATCTATCTCAATCACCTGCGCGCGCAGGACGTGGTGCCGATGATCAAACCGATGCTCTCCGGCGCGGAAACCGCGATCGAGGGTTTCAAGAGCCAGAAGGGCATCACCAGCATCACCGACGTCGGTGGCAACGAATCTGCTGACCGCGAGATGTTCGTCCTGTATGGCAGCGAGAAGACCATCGAGGGCGTCCGCCGTCTGCTCACCGAGATTGACCGTCCGCCGCCGCAAGTGCTGGTGGAAGCCACCATTCTCTCCGTGCGGCTCTCCGACGACTTCCAGCTCGGCGTGGACTTCACCGCCTTCGCTGGCATCGACTTCCAGGAGCTCGGCGGTAGCGGCCGCATCTCCGACGGCGTCAACGCCGACGACCTCGACACCGACACCACCAACATCGGGGGTTGGCTGGGTCAAGCCTCGCAACGCGGCTTCACCAACAGCGGCGCCGGATTGCACTTCGGCATTCTGCGCAACCAGGTTGGCGTGTTCATCAGTGCGCTCGAGGAAGTTGGCAACGCCACCGTGCTCTCGAATCCGCAGATCCTCACCGTCAACCGTCACGCCGCGCAACTGCTGGTCGGCCGCAAACTCCCCTATCTCGAAACCACCACTTCGCAGACCAGCACGCAACAGAGCGTGAAGTTTCTGGAAGTCGGCACCTCGCTGGTGTTCCGCCCCTTCGTCAGTGACGACGGATACGTGCGTCTCGAAATCCATCCCAAGAAATCCGACGGCGTGATCAACGCCATCGGCCTGCCTGAGGAATCCACCTCCGAAGTCACCACCAACATCCTGGTGAAGTCCGGCAACACGGTGGTGATCGGCGGTCTGATGGAAGAAACCCAGACCATCGGTTCGAGCCAAGTGCCGCTGCTCGGTTCGCTGCCCTTCATCGGGCAGTTGTTCCGCAGCGACTCGGTGTCGAGCGCCAAGAACGAAGTGATCGTGCTGCTCACACCGCACGTGGTCGGCGACGCCGAAGTCTCCAAACACTCCGACCAACTCCGCCAGCGGCTCGAAGCCGCGCGCGCGCAGGTCGCCGCTTCGCACCCCGGCTATCTGCGGCCGTCGTTCGCACGCCGCATGTACTCCGAAGCCGCCGGTGCACTCGCGCGCGGCGATTCCGAAGCCGCGTTGGCCAAAGCCGAATGGGGTCTGCGCGCGATGCCCGCCGATCCCGATCTCGCGCTGCTCGCGCGCCACTGCCGCATGGAGCTCGACTCCAGCCGTGAAGAGGCGGAAGAACTCCGCCAAGCCATCGAACTCATTCAAGGCCAGAACCGCTAGGCGAAGACCGACATGAAGCAAACTCTCAGCAAACTCTCCCTGCTCGGCGCTCTCACGGCGCTCGCTGCCTGCTCCGCGCCTACGACCAATCCGCAGCCTGTGAACGAAGTGCGCAACTCCAATTCGGTCACCCAGGTGCAGAACGCCTCGGCCCAGAAGGGCACGGGTGAGTGGAGTGAAGCGCGCGGCGGATTGCTGCGCAACTTCGCCTTCCGCGCCCTCGAGCGCAATTTGCTCGAGGAAGGCCGCCACTATCTTTCCCAAGCCTGCGAAGCCGATCCGAGCGACGGCATCAGCCACGCCGCCCTGGCGCGTCTCTATCTCGCCGAAGGCGATGCCGGAGCCGCGCTCGTCTACGCCGAGCGCGCCGCCGCGTGCATGCCCGACGATCCCGAAGTGAGCATGGTCTATGCCGCCGCGCTCGCCGAGAACAATCAACCGGACAAGGCGACCGAAGTGCTCGAAAAGGCTTGGGCCGCGGTCGAATCCGATCCCGAGTTCGCACGTTCGGTGCTGATGCACTTCACCGCGCTCGGACAGACCGAACGCGCGAAGGACTTCGTCACGCGCCGCATGGAGGAAGATCCCAACCGCGCCTCCTCGTGGGCAGCGGCCGGCGATCTCCTGCTCGCCGAAGGCGACCTCAACGGCGCGGTCGAGAGCTATCGCCGCGCGCTCGTCCTCGACGCCTCGGTCTCCACGCCCGAGAGTCTCGATGCACGCATCGGCCGCTCCAACCGCAACGAAGATCCGGTGCTCTCCGCGGCGCGCGCAGCGGAGGAAATCGGCAATTGGCCGGAGTCGGAGAATCTCTATCGTTTCCTGGTCAATCGCGAGCAGAGCTCGCACGCGGCGCGACTCGGCTTGGCGCGCTGCCTCTCCCAGCAAGCACGCTGGCAGGAATCCGGCGTGCAACTCGCGCAGGTTCCCTACGGCGTGCGCGGTTGGCGCGGCCATTTGCTGCAAGCGCGCCTCGACATCCGCGCCGAGCACTGGGCCGCTGCGCGCGGTGCACTGCTGCTTGCGCTGCAGGAGCGCCCCGGTCAGAAGGCTGCGGAGCTACTGCTGAAGCACGTGGACACGCAGTTGGAGTCCGTGGCTCCGGCTGCGGACTGAGCGCTCTCCCCTCATGGCTCTCACGCAGTCTTCCGAGTTCTCCCTCCCCACCGTCCTCAACTCCGGCCGCGAGGAAGACCTCACGGCCCTGTGGGGTCGCGTGCGCTTCGCCGAGGCGACGCAGGTGGACGGTTCGCAAGTGGCGAGCCTCGACTCGGGTGGACTCGCGATGCTGCTCGCAGGTCTGGAGCAGTTGCGCGATCAGGGCTTCGCGGTGCGCATTCTTTCCGCATCGCCCGCTCTGCGTGCCGCACGGCGCGCGTTTCGTCTCGGCGAGCGGCTGCCCTTCGACCAGGAGCACAAGGACGACGAGATCCCGCCGATCGAACTCGGCATGCGATTGGGCGAACTCCTGGTCGCTCTCGGCCACATTACCGAAGCGCAACTCGAGTCCACACTCGCGCTGCATCGCGAACGTCCGGACAGCATGATCGGACAGATGCTCCTCGAGCAGGAGCTGTTGGACGAGGAAACACTCGCGCGCACGCTCTGCCTGCAACACGGCCTGCCTTTCGTGGATCCCGTCAACGACGGCGTGTTGGACGTGGCGCTCGGGCTCGACATCCCCTTCGCCGACCTGCGCGTACATGGCATTCTGCCCTTCCTGCGGCTGCGCGACACCGTCGCAGTGGCGCTCAAGGATCCGGCGGACGTCTATGCCACTGACTCGATTCGTCGCAACACCGGCCTGTCGGTGATCACCACCGTCGCCCCACCGGCTTCGATCAACACGGGTCTTGATGCCCTGCAGCGTGCGATGGCCGCGCGCGGACATGGACCTGAGCAGAAGGACGACGAAGGCGTCGGCGCGGAAGAACGGCTCAACGAATTGATCGTCAACGCGATCATCGCGGGCGCGAGCGACATCCATGTCGAGCCGCGCGATGGCTCCTACACCATTCGCTACCGCGTGGACGGCGCCCTCCACGATTCCGCCAAGGTCGGCTACGAATCGGGCTCCTCGCTCACCGCCCGCATCAAGGTGATTGCCGGCTGCGACATCTCTGAGAAGCGTCTGCCGCAGGACGGACGCATCCACTTCAAGGATCGCCATCGCGACGTGGACCTGCGCGTGAACACGCTGCCGACCGTGTACGGCGAAAAAACCGTGATGCGCATCCTCGACCGCACCTCCAAGGCGATCGAGCTCTCGCGTCTCGGCCTCAAGGGTAAGAACCTGGAGTGGTTGATGCACGGCATCAAGCAGCCGCATGGCTTGGTGCTGGTGACCGGACCGACCGGCTCGGGCAAGACCACCACTCTCTACTCCGTGCTCGACGAGATCGTGACGCCGGAAATCAACGTTTCGACGGTGGAGAACCCGGTGGAACGGACCGTTAATGGGGTGAATCAGACCCAGGTGAACCAGAAAGCGGGGCTCAACTTCGGAAGTTGCCTGCGCGCTCTGCTGCGCCAAGACCCTGACGTGATCATGATCGGCGAAATCCGGGACCGTGAGACCGCAACCATCGCGGTCGAAGCCGCGCAGACCGGCCACTTGGTGTTGGCAACGCTCCACACCAACGATGCGCCTGGCGCCGCCACGCGTCTGATCCAGATGGGCGTGGAACCCTTCCTAGTGGCTTCCACGCTGCGCACCGTGATGGCGCAGCGTCTCGTGCGCAAACTCTGCGAATCCTGCAAGCGTCCAGTGACGCTGCCCGCGGAAGCTTGCCGACGATTTGCCGAGGAAGGGCTCGCGCCGGGCGGCGCCGCCTTCGGTGCGAGCGGCTGCGCCGCTTGCCGCACCACCGGTTACGACGGCCGCCGCGCCGTCTTCGAGGTGATGCGCGTCAACTCCGAGATCCAGGATCTGATCGCCGGCAACCCCTCCTCGGTGGAGGTGCGTGCCAAGGCGATCGAATCGGGAATGGTTTCTCTCCTGCAGGACGCGATTGACCGGGTCAATCTCGGCCTCACCACCCTGGAGGAGGCGCTGCGCGCCGCCGGAACGAGTCACTAGATCATGCTGGTCAAACCCTCCAAGCAGAAGAACGCTCCGGAACCCATCGGCGGCGCGATCAAACCGGTGTCCAAGGATGCCAAGACCGAAGGTCCGGCGCTGGTGGACGAGCGGCTCAAGCTGCGGCCGAAGGAGTCGCTCAACTTGCTGATCCAGTTGCGTGCGATGCTCGCCGCCGGTGTGCCGATGATGGCCGCACTGCGCTGCCTGATCGAACACGCCACCACCGCGCCCTCCGAGCGCGTGCTGACGCGCATCGCGCACATCGTCGAGAGTGGGCATCAGCTCTCCTACGCGGTGGACTGCCTGCCGCGCTGCTTCGAGAAGTACGTCGTCCACTTGCTCTCAGCGGGTGAACAAGCAGGCAACCTCGACGAAGCGCTCGACCGCTCGATCGAACTGCTCGACAACCAGATCAAACTCGGCGGCAAGATCAAAGGCGCTCTGGCTTATCCGGTTTTTCTGCTCGTCATGACCGCGATCATGACCACCGGCATCCTGATGTTCCTGGTGCCGAAGTTCGAGAGCCTTCTGATGAAGAAGCCGCACCTGCTGCCGTGGTCCACCAAGCTGGTGCTCGGCGCGAGTCACATGCTGCGCGAGTCGCCGGCGGTGGTCGGCATCGGCGCTCTCGCGCTGGTCGCAGCGCTGGTATTCCTGGTCAAGTCGAAGAAGGCGCGTGGCGTAATGTTCGACGCGGTCAGCCACACGCCGGTGATCGGAACCTTCATCTACAAGGCCTATCTTTCACGTTCGGTGAGCACGCTCGCGCTCACGCTCGAGTCCGGCGTGCCGATCCTGACCGGCCTCGAGCACGCACGTCAGGTCGCACAGCTTCCGCGCCTGCAGCGGGTGTGGGAATCCGCCGGCGAAGTGGTGCGCGACGGCCGTCCGCTCTACACCGCGTTCCAGGGCCAGGATCTGCCGCCGGCCATGATACAGATGGTGGTCGCGGGCGAAAGTTCCGGCACGCTCGACGAGAGCTTGCGCCGCACCGCGGGCTTCCTCGAACGCGAGACGCAAGCCGCACTCAACACCTTCACCTCGCTGCTCGGACCGGCCACGGTCGTGTTCGCGGGCGCAGTGGTGGGTTTCATCGTGGTCGCACTAATGACGCCGATCCTGACCATGGCCAAATTCGTGGCCTGAGGAATCCCCATGCAGACGCTCCGCAGTTCCCGACGCTCCGGTTTTACCCTGATCGAAGTCTCGGTAGCCACCGTACTGATCGTGCTGGTGGCAACCTCGGCAATTCTTTCCCTACAGATGGGATTGCGCACCATCACTGGAACGGAAGCCGCGGCCGATGCCGCCGCAGCGATTCGCGAATTCCGCGAGTTCACCATCGGCGAGACCATCGAACAGACCGATGCGCGCGACGGCCAGTCCTATGACCCGGTGCTCGCCACGGGAGCGCCGATGACCGGCGCTGAGGGCCTCGTGCTCGAAGTCGAGGTCACACCGGTGAGCGATCTGGATCCTGAAGTGGTGGTGCCGAGCGGAAGCTCGCGCACCCGCCAAGTGCAGATCACTGCAGTGGTGGACGGTAGGCCCACGATGGAGGCGGTGTGGATCGTCGCCGAGCACTAAACCGCGGCTTCACGCTGCTCGAGATCATGATCGTGCTCGTGATCGGGGCTCTGCTGTTCGCGGCGGCCGCGCCGCGCACCTCGGACCGCGATCAGTGCGGTGCTTCCGCGCGCTCGGTGGTCTCTGACGGCGCACGCGCGCGCTCTTACGCCGCGCGCATCTGGGAGCCGGTCACGCTCGACGTGGACGTCGCCAACGGTGCTTGGCGCGTGACGCGCCAGAACGGAAGCTGGCTGGAGCTACCGGGAGTCAATCAGAACGGCTGGCGCACCCTCGATCCCGGCCTCAGCTTCGAGGTTGTCGAAGGCTACGCGACCGACACCGTTTTCCTTCCCAATGGACGCATCTCCGCCGAGGCGCGCGTTCGACTGCGTTCCGGCAACGACACTTGGCTTCTCAAGGTCGAGACCATGACCGGACGCATCACCGCAGATCCGGAATCCTGAGCTGATGAACACCCTTCCGCGCTCTCCGTACCGCCGCGCCGGCTACAGCTTGGTCGAGGTCCTGCTCGCCGTCACCATCTCGATGGTGCTGCTCTACGCTGCGGTCTTCTCCGCCTCCGAGGCGATGGCGGTGGTCAGCGAGGGTGACACGCAGATGCACACCCACGTCCAGGCACGCCGCGCCATGGACCGCATCCTCAATGACGTGCGCTACGCCTCTGCAGTGGAAGTCGGCGGCGACGCCGAGAGCGGCTGGACGCTGGACGTCCTGACCACCGGCTCACTCTCGGCCGGATGGGTCAGCTATGCATGGGACGCCGGCACCGGCCGACTCTCTGTGAGCAACGGCGGCGGCGCGGAATGGGTACTGACCGGTCTCCGCGAATACACCCTCGCCACCGAGACGGTGGACGTGAACGGAGCGCCGGAGATCTCCGGCGTGATCATGACCTGGGTGGTCGGCGAGGACGCCGGCTCTCTGGCCGGCGAAGTGGCGATGCATGCGGAGCGCGAGACCGAGCTCTCCGGCTCGGCGCGCCTGCGCATCCACGACCGCTAACGCTCAAGGCGGGCTGCAATGCAGCCGCCAATGAGACGGGCCTGGAGTTTCCGGCGCCCGCCTCAACCATGTTGCGACCTCTATCAGCTCCCCACGACCGCCGCCGTCAAGGCTCGGTCCTCCTCACTGTGATCATGCTGATGTCGGTGCTCTTCGCGGTCTCCGTCTCGGTGACCTCCTCGACGCAGGATCAGATCGAGATCCAGGTGGACGGCAGCGACGCGCTCAAAGCCGCGCTCGCCGCCGAATCCGGTCTCGAGTACGCGCAGCGGCGCTTGCTGCTCGAACCCAACTGGACGGGTAGCGGTGCCGATGGCTACGACTTGCCCGACGGTTCGCGCTTCGTGATCGCGGCTTCGCTGGAGTCCAACAGCCAGTACGGCACCGACGTGCACGAGATCACTGTCGAGGGCTACCACGGCGAGGGCAAGGCCAAGATGGGCGGTGGTCTCAAGGTGTACGCCGGCGACGGCGGCACCTCGAGCCTCGCGCTGATCGTGCTGGCCGAGAACTTCAAGATGTCGCACGGCATGGTCTATGGCGACGTGCTGCTGGTGGATCGCGCCAACAAGTGTGACGACTGGATGTACACCCCGGACGGTGAGGGCTACTACGCCGAGAGCCACGGTCCGGCGGCCGACGGTGTGAAACAATTCGTCTGCACCGGCGTGGACGGCAACCTCTTCAAGTACCGCGACGACCTCGCAGACTACCAGTGGCTCGGCCCCGAACTGGTGATCACCGACAACTCGATGATGCCCTCGTGGGATCTCGAGGAGTTCCAGACCCCTGGCCCGGGCAAGATCCAGCTCGTCAACCCGCACAACATGGGCAACACGATCTGGAAACTGAACGGCCTCACCTACGAGGAGACCGTGGTGATCACGTTGACCAACAACCAGACCGTGACCCTCACCAACTGCCACTTCAACGGTGGCTTGGTGGTGATCAGTCCCTTCGCCACCGATGCGCGCGAAGGCAACTCCAACCTGGTGCACGTCAAGAAGGGCACCACCATCGGCGGCGGCACCCAAGGTGCCTACCCGCACCTCGGTCTGATCGCCCCCGGTGGCAAGCTCAAGAGCGACAACGATGCTTCGGAGTTGATCGGCTTCACTCTGGTCAAGGACGTGGATCTCTTCAAGTACGCCTCGGTCAGCGGTCAGATGGTCATCCTCAACGACTGCAAGAACATGGCCGACTGCGAGATCACCTATTTGCCCGAAGTCGGCGACAATCTGCCGCCTTGCTTCAGCTTCGGCACGCCCGGCGGCTACACCGACGTGCTCGCCTTCTACGAACAGTTCGACTAGTTCGCGGACGATCCGGCGTCCCACGCGGCGCCGGATCCTTGCGCGCGGCTCGGGGCTTNNGCGCAAGGATCCGGCGCCGCGCACGCATTGCGGGCAAGCCGGCGAGCCTCTGGTGCATCGTGCGGTCGGCGAAGCCCGCCACCTCGATCACCTCCTCGAAGGCTCCTACCCCTCCTTCGGCGGCGGCTATCTGCGTCGGGTCTGGAAGCTGCTCGACGAGGCGATCGGTGAAGGCTTGCCGATGACGCTGGCGATCAGCGGTCCGGTCACCGCGAGTGGTCAGCACTACGCCTGGCTCAATCCCTTGCTCGACAGCGGCTGGTTCGCCTGGATATCGGTCACCGACGCGATCTGTTACCACGACGGCCACCGCGCGTTGAGCACCGTCGCCGAGTCGGACTTCCAGGAAGTGCCGATCTTCGGCGACGACGGCGCGCTGCGTGACGAAGAGATCATCCGCATTACCGACGTCGGCTTCCCCGAATCGGTGCTGCTCGACACCGACGCCTGGCTGTGCGCGCTCCTGCGCCTGCCGGAGTTCCAACGCCGCATGACCGGCTGCGAATTCCGTGCGCTCCTCGGCCACCACTACGCTGCCGCCGAACGCACCCGCGGCGCCCGTGAGGGCCTGCTCGCACTCTGCGCGCGCAAGGCCATCCCGGTCTTCGTCGGCGCGCCCGCCGACGGCTCCATTTTCCTCAACTCCGTCAAGTTGTGGGCCATGCGCGAAGCCCTCGGCGAGGACTATGCCTTCGAACTCGACCTCCACCGCGAAGTCTTCGAGTCCTGCGCCTACCACCATTGGGGCCTGTTCGAGTCGGAGTCCAAGAATCTCGGCACCCTGATCCTCGGTGGCGGCGTGCCCAAGAACTACAACCTGCAACCGGAGCCCGCGCTCGGCCAAGTGTTCGGTTTCGAGGGCATTCACGGCTACCTTTACGACGTGCAGATCACCACTGCGCCGGTCACCGACGGCTCGCTCTCCTCCTGTCCCCCGGCCGAAGCCGTGACCTGGGGCAAGGTGGACAAGGATCACTACAAGCAGACCACCGAATCCTTTCACTGTGATTACTCGGTGGTGATGCCGATCCTGGCCAAGGCACTGCTCGACAAACGCGCACGGCTCGCGCGCCTGAGAACGGAACTCGGCGAGACCGTGCTGCTGGAGCGACATCCCGAGGCGCGCGGTTACCTGCGCGACGAAGCTGGCTTCCGGCTTTACGACCGCCGAGATGCCCTCCTCGCGACCCTGCTCGACAAGGTGCGTGCGAACGCAGATCGGCTGCGTGAGGAGTCCGGCGCGGCCTGATGCTCTCCGTCGTGATCCCCGCGCGCGACGAAGCCGAGAACCTCGGCCCACTGATCGCGGAAACGCACCTCGCACTGGCGGAGATCGAGCACGAGATCCTGATCGTGGATGACGGCAGCACCGACGGCACTGCGGAAGTGTTGCGCAAGCTGCGACGCACGGATCCGCGGCTGCGCGTCCTCGTCCACGAGCTTTCCTGCGGACAAAGCGCGGCGCTGCGCACCGGCGTGCGCGCAGCGCGTCATCCCTGGATCGCCACCCTCGACGGCGACGGCCAGAACGATCCCGCCGATCTGCCCGAACTGTGGCGGGCACGACCGCCAGACCACGATCCCGCCCAACCCTGGCTCGCGATCGGGCATCGCACCCAGCGGCGCGACACCCCATGGCGGCGCTTCGTCTCACGCTTCGCCAACGGCGTGCGCGCGCGCATGCTCCGCGACGGTACGCCCGACACCGGCTGCGGCACCAAGCTCTTCGGACGCGCTGCCTACCTCGAACTGCCGTGGTTCGACCACCAGCATCGCTACCTTCCCGCACTCATGCGACGCGCGGGCGGCGAGTCGGTCTCGCTGCCGGTGCGTCACCGTCCGCGCGAACGCGGCCAGAGCAAGTACGGCACTTGGGGTCGCGCCGTCGCCGGCATCAGCGATCTGCGCGGTGTGCGTTGGCTGATCAAACGCAATCGTTTGCCGCAAGCGCGGGAGCTCGAGTGAGCACCGCCGCCGCCATCTGGATCGGCATCGGCTTCGGCGGACAGGCGCTCTTCTTCGGCCGCTTCCTCGTGCAATGGATCGCGTCCGAGCGCAGCGGGCGCAGCGTGATTCCGGTGGCCTTCTGGTGGCTCTCGATCGGCGGCGCCGCCATTCTTCTCGCCTACGCGATCCACCGTCGCGACCCCGTCTTCATCGCGGGCCAGTCGCTCGGATTCCTCATCTACGGCCGCAACCTCTGGCTGATCCACAACGAGAAGCGCGAAGCCGACCCGCCGCAATGAGCGGCGGCCGTCGCTTCGCCCTCGCGTGGGGCGCCGCGCTCGCTTGTGTGTGGATTTTGCGTCCACCGCTCACGCCCGACGAGTTGCGCTATCTCTCGGTGGCGTGGGAAATGCGCGATCAGGGCTCCTGGCTGGTGCCCCTGCTCAACGGCGAGCCCTACAGCCATAAACCACCTCTGATGTTCTGGCTGTGGGAGTTGAGCTGGCTACCCTTCGGACCGAGCCTGTGGAGCGCGCGTCTGATCCAGGCGACGGCCGGTCTGTGCGCCTTGCTGCTGACCGCGCGCCTCGCGCGCGCGCTCGCGCCGCGACGCGCGGATTTGCCACGCAACGCAGCCTTGATCCTCGGCGGCAGCATCGCCTTCCAAGCCTACTCCGGCTTCCTCTGCTTCGATCTCTGGCTGAGCGTCTTCGTGTTGCTGAGTTGGCTCGGACTCGTGCGTGCCGTCCCCCCCCCTGGAGCGGGAGTCGCCGCGCCGCGCCTCGGCTGGAGCCTCTTCGCGCTCGGTCTCAGCGGGGCGCTCCTCACCAAAGGTCCTGCCGCCTTTCTCGCCATTCTCCCTCCCGCTCTCCTGCATCCGTGGTGGAGTGGCGCGCGCGGCCGTGCCGGCGCGCGCTGGCTCGGCTTCGGCGCCGCGACGCTCGCAGGCTGCGGGATCGCGCTCGCGTGGGCGCTCCCTGCAGCGCGTGCCGGCGGTGAGGAGTACGGGCGTCTGATCCTCTGGGGGCAAACGGCAGGCCGCGTGACCGAGTCCTTCGCGCACGCGCGACCCTTCCACTTCTACCTCTGGGTACTGCCGATCACTCTGCTGCCGTGGTTCCTGATGCCGCGCTTCTGGCGACGCCTGAGCGAGGATGCACCGCGCGCCCCCCAACGCTTCGCACTCGCCGCCTTGCTGCCGGGACTGCTCTGCTTCTCCGTGATCAGCGGCAAGCAACCGCATTATCTGCTGCCCTTGCTCCCGGCTTGTGCGCTCTTCGGTGCCGCACGCCTAAGCGCGAGCGCCGCGTCTGCGCCTTCGCGCATTCCCATTTGGGCTTGCGCCGCGCCGGCGCTTGCACTGCTCAGCAATCTCGCCTTCGCCATCGGCTGGGCGCAACGCTACGAGCTCCAGCCAGCAGCGGACGTCGTAGCCCGCGCGCAAGTAGCCGGCCGCCCCGTCGCGCTCTTCGGCATGGCCTATCACGGCCAGTTCCACTTTCTCGGTCGGCTGCGCACTCCGATCGCGGATCCGCCGGACGCGCAGAGCATGCGCACCTGGATGCGCGAACATCCCGACGGCCTCGTGCTGCTCGTCATGAGTCGCGACGGCGCCGGCGAGGAGCCACGCAGCGCGCAAGCGCCGGTGCTCCAGTTCGGCTCGCGCGAGCTCGGCCTCTGGCGCGCCGCCGATCTGGCGGAATTCTGGCCTCCTCCGACGATGCGGTGAGGAGGCGTGCCGCGGGGCGCGCTACAGGAAGATCGAAACGCCGGCCGTGAGCTCGCTCACGCTGGAATCACTGCCGTCCTCGAAGTCGCCGTAGGTCTGGCGGAGGACCAGTTCGAGAGCGAGGCGATCGAAGAGCACCCACATCAGTCCGCCGCCGGCGGAGAGTGCCCAGCCGGTTTCGTCGCCGGTTCCGTAGTCCACGCCAGCGAGCCCACCGGAAAGCTCCAGCAGCGGACGCACGCTGTAAAGATTCATCAGGTAGTAGCGACCGTAAAGCCCGCCAATCGTCACGTCGGCGTTCGCATCGTCGAAGCTGGTGGAGCTGAAGCGGAAGCCGAACTCGCCGGAGTCCCCGATCACTTGACCGACGTCGAAACCGGCGGAGGAAGTGGTGTCGTCCACGCCAGCAAGGTCGCTGGACTCACCGATGCCGCCGACGAAGCCGCCGATCCTCCACGCGCCATCGCTCAGACCGGGCGCACTCTGGTGGAAGCGCTGCACGCTCGAGCAGGAGAGCGTCGCCAGAGCGAACGCAGCGATCAACAGGGAGCGACATCCCATGACTTACCAGAACACCGCGAGACCAACACCAACGTCAATGTTGTCGCTCTCGACGCTGCCGTCGTAGTTGCCGACCGAGTTGCGGATGCCCACTTCGAGAGCCACACGATCGTTCAGAAACTGCGTGAAGCCCAGGCCGACGGAGTAGAGGAAGCCCGAAAGATCCACCGCGCCGGTGTCCACCGACGAGCTGCCGAGCGCGAGCTCGAGCCACGGACGCGTGGCAGAGCCCGGAGTCACGTACCAACGGCCGAAGACCAGGTAGTCCGAGATGGTGGTTTCAGCGGTGCCCGTGTCCGTGGTGCTGTAGCTGCCGCGGAGACCGAGCTCGAGGTTCTGTGTGAAGAAGCGGCCGACGTCGGCGCCCACTTGGAGGGTGTCCGTATCGCCGCCGTTGAACTCGGAGTCCTGGAAGTTGAGTCCCATGCCGCCGCCGAGTCGGTAGCTGCCGGCCGCGAAGGTCGGGCCCGTGGCGCTAGCGTTCCACAAGGAAGTGCAGGACGCGCCGAGCAGGACGACGCCGGACAGGAGCAGGGAAAGGTGCTTACGGATCATGAGCAGACGAGCCGACAGCGGGCGAACCCCGACGCGGCGACCGGAGAGCCTAGACCTCCCCACCGGGACCCGTCAAATCGCGCGCCGTCCGCCCCCTGCGCGGGGGCACCGCCGTTCCTGGGGTATCCTTCTAGGCTCCATGGGCTCCAAACGCATCCTCCCCCTCATGATTGCGATGACCATCCTCGCCTCTCAGGCGATCGCGACTTGGTCCATCGTGGTCGTCAATCGGCGCACCGGCGAGGTCTGCATCGCTTCGGCGACCTGCCTCGAGAACTTCAACTTGCGCAACGGCATCGGGGTGGTGGGCGTGGAGGTCGGCGTCGGCGCGACGCAGTCCTACGCCGTGGCCGCGATCACGCGCAAGAAGATCCACGACCTGATGCTCGAAGGCGTGCCGCCGCAGGAGATCCTCGACATCATCGCGGTCGGCGACAGCCTGTGGCCGGCGCGCCAAATCGGCTTGGTGGATTTGGCCGGACGAGCGGTGACTTATTCCGGCGCCAACTGCGGCGGCTGGTTCGGCGGCGTGACCGGCGAGCAAGGCGACTACGTCTATGCGATCCAGGGCAACGTGCTGACCGGGCAGCCGGTGGTGTCCGCTTGCGAGACCGCTTTCCTCAACACCAGCGGCGACCTCGCCGAGAAAGTGATGGCGAGCATGGAAGCGGCGATGCTCATGGGCGGCGACGGTCGCTGCTCCTGCTCGGTGGGCGGACCGCAGGGTTGCGGCTCTCCCCCGCCGAACTTCACGAAGAGCGCGCACGTCGCCTTCTTCGTGATCGCGCGTCCCGGCGAGGCCGAGATCTGCACCAACAGCGGCTGCGCGGGCGGCGCTTTCTACCTCGCGATCAACAAGTCCACGCAGACCGCCGCCGATCCCGATCCGGTGATCCTGATGCGGCAGGATTACGACGTCTGGCGTCTCGGGCTGCAGGGGCGTCCCGATGCGATGCACTCCACCGTGTGGCCGGCGCATGCGCGCGTCCCGAGCGCGGGGAGTGCAGCTCTGGAATTCGAACTCGATCTCAGCGATGTCGAAGGCCAAGCCGTGCAGCAGGGTGGCGCCACGATTCGGATGGTGCACGACCTGCGCTCAGCCGGACTCGCAACGCTCGGGCAGGTCTTCGATCACAACGACGGCACCTACACCGTAGAGGTGTTGCCCGGCGCCGGAGTGGGAACGGATCTGCTGCGCTTCGAGGTGGATGATGGCATCCAGGCGATCCAACTCTGGCCGCCGGTGCGGCTGCAGCACGATCCGGGTGCCTCCGCGCCGCTGCAACGCGCGCAGACCCCGACAGGTCTGGCCGGACTTGCGCAACCGCAAGCCGTGCATCTCTCCGCGGATCGTCTGAGCGTGTGGTTGATCGCCGAGGCCGGCGGCCCGCCGGAACTCTTCACGGCGACGCGACCGCAACCGGACGCGGCCTTCGGTCCGCCGAGCGCGGTAGATCTCGGCGGTGCACCGCTCGCGCAAGTGAACGACCTCGTAGTGTCTGCCGATGGCCTGCGCATGTTCTTCTCGGCCGAGGTCGGCGGCATCTCACGCTTGTGGAGCACGACGCGCGCGAGCCTCGGCGTGGGCTTCGATCCCCCGCTGATTCTTGCGGATCTCGACAGCGGCGCGGGCGATGCGCATCCTGCGCTCTCCGCCGATGAGCGCGAGTTGGTCTTCGCCTCGCGTCGTGACGGCGATTGGGACTTGTGGCGAGCACGGCGATTGACGCCGACGGCACGCTTCTTCCCGCCGGAGAAGATCGCCGAGCTCTCCTCGCCGAGCGAGGACGAATTCGCTCCGCAGTTCGACGAAGCGAGTGCGCGCCTGTGGTTCGCGCGCGCGGGCGCGGGACAAACTTCGCGCCCGATGAGCGCTGGGCTGCAGGCGGATGGGAGTTTCGCGACGGCCACCCTCGCACCCGGCCTGTACGGCCAGGAAGCGCGCTGGCCGGTGGCGGTGGAAGCCGGTGAGGCGCCGGTTTGGACGCTGGCGGTCGGCGGAGGCCAGCGGCGCTTGCAAACGCAAGCGCGCAGCGGAGGCTCGCTGAGCGCCGACGCGCTGACGCTCTCCGCCGCGACCGGAGGCGTGCTCGATCTGCAACTCGATGCCGGTGCGAACTGGTCCGGCGCGGCCTATCGCATCACGGCGGGCAGAGCGGGCGTGAACTTGCTGCCGCGCGTGGGCGTGGTGCTGCCTTTCGTGAAGGACGCGCCCATCGAAGCTTGGCTGCGGGATCCGGCACACGCCGCGCAACTTCCCGGCTTTCGTGGCGTGCTCGACACGCAGGGCCGTGCGACTGCGCAGTGGATCCTGCCTGCAGGTTCGCTTTCCGGTTCGGCCTTGATCGGCCGCAGCCTCTCACTCGCCTACGTGGCGGTGGATGCAGGCGCGAGCTTCCTGAGCGCGGCGGTGCCGCTCGTCATCACGCCCTGAGTCCGCACCAGCGCATCCAGCCCGCCTGCGGAGGCGTGCGGCGACCGTGCAGCTTGCCCGGAAAGCCCTCGCTGCGTTCACGCTCCGCCGCGAACGGCAGTCCGAGGAAGATCGCGCCGATCCAGCATTCCTGCGCGCCCATCCCGCACCAAGCGCGGAGCTCAGGCGCGTTGAGCGAACCCGCGGTGCACCAGTAGCTGCCGATGCCGCGCGCTTCCGCGGCGAGCAGTAGTGCCATCGCGGCGGCAGCCGTAGCGGAATGATGATCCAAATCCCGCGGCGCGCGCGCGGGATCAGTTTCCGCGAGGAAGCTGAGCTGGACCATCGCTCCGGCGCCGGCGAGGATCTGCGGCAGTTTGCCGGGTAGCAGGTGCGGGAATTCGCGCGCGAGTGCATCCAGGGCATCACGATCGAGCACCGTGAAGCGCCAGGGCTCCGGGACCTCCTCCCCGCAGGCGTAGTGGAAGGGAGCGAGGCCGGCGAGGGCGATCGCCTCACGCACGGCAGCCTCGAAGGCGGCGCGCGTCCCGGGTCCGCACGCAGTGGGAGAAAGGCGGGCGCCGTCGAGCAGCTTGCGCGTGCGCCGCGCACGCAGCAGCGCGTCGAACTGCACCGCGGCTGGGGATGACGTCGGTTCGGCGCTCACGCCGCGATTCTACGCCGGGCTCAGTGCGTCTCGTGCAACAGGCTCTCGTCCGCGCCGAACATGCGCCAAGGCGCGACGCCTTCGCGCGGATAGCGGCGGCGACGCGAGGCGCGCAAACTGCCGTCGGGCTCCAGCAGCACTTCAGTCTCCCAGGCCAGCCGCCGACCGTCCATCACGCAGGGACGCGAGAGATGCGCGCAGGAGAGCGTGCCGTCGCGCCAGGTCCACACCGGAAAGCGCGCGCTGCACGGGATGCCGCTGAGTTCCGCGTCCACCGGAAGAATGCGCCAGGATTCGATCAGGCGTCCGTCCACGCCCACGCTCAGGCGAGTGCCTGCGGCGAACTCCATTCCGTCCACCGAGGCGGACGCTGCGCTGAGTCCGTTCGCGACGCATCCGTCGGCATACAGAAAGAGACAGCCGGGCGCGGCGGGGAACGCATTCACCCGCCTCGCGCGCGCGAGGACCAGAAAGCGCGGAGCACCATCCGGGTGAAAGCCGAGAGGACTTCCGGCGCGTACCGGGAAACCGCGCACCAGCGCATCGCGCGCGAGCGTGGCCGTCGCGAGCCGGCCACTGCGATGGAATTCGACCTCCTCACCCGGCGCGCAGATCACGCCATCAATCAAACTCTCTTCGCCGAGCACCGCTCGTGCGAGGGTTTCGTCCTGATGGAAGAGCAGACCACGATCCGCGAGGATCAGCAGGCCGGAGTGGCGCAGGAGGGCTTGCATCGAGAAACGGCCGGGTGCCGCGTCCCATCAGGACGGATTCCGAGCCTTCCGGGTTCCGGGACCTTCGTCGGCAGAGCGGCGCCAGTGGTGTAGAGTGGATCAGGCCCCGTTCTGGAGACCTTCCATGAAGAAAATCCTCCTGCTCCTCCTCCCCATCCTCGCCGTGGTGGGACTCGCGCAATCCATTGCTGGCGCCACCAGCGCTGCCGGACGCACCGGCTTCGTAGTCGGCATGGTCAGCGCGCATGGCGCGCCCGCGGCGGGCGCTGCGGTGATGCTCGAGGTCGTTCTGCCGGACGGCCGCATGTGGACGGCCCACGCACGCAGCGATCACCGCGGTCACTTCCGCTTCCGCGACGTCCCGGCCGGACACGGCGTGGCACGCGCGCGGCATCCGCGCGGCGGGCACGACGAAGTCCGCTACCTGCTCGCTCCCGACGGCGTGGCGCGCGTGCACCTGCAGTTGCATCGCTAGCAGGCGGGATTTTCCTCTTGGCGGACGGGCGCGGCTACCTTGACGGGCCGTGACGGCTCGCCTCGTGCTCGGTCTGAATCAATACACGCACTCCGCGGCAGCTTGCCTGCTGGACGCGGATGGAGCACCGCTCGCGATGGCGCAGAAGGAGCGCCTCAGCCGCAAGAAGCACGACGGCGGCGACGTGGCGGACCTCGTCGAGCATCTGCTCGAGAGTGCCGGTGCGCGATTGCGCGACGTGGCGGTGGTGGCTGCGAACAACCACTTGTTCCGCATCGATGAATTCCACCGCGATCTGGAGTGGGAAGTCGCGCTCTATCAGCACCGCGAATCCTTCCTTTCTCCTTTCAACCTTCTGCCCGGAGTGCCGCGCCTCGAGCTGTCCCACCATCTCGCGCACGCTTGGTCAGTACTCCCTTATTTGCCGTTCGACGAAGGTCTGATCGTGGTGATGGACGGCATGGGCACCACCCTGCGCGATTTCGAGCAGGAAGCTGAGCACTACCGCTCCGAACGCGAGTTGCGCCGGGCGCCAGGTTTCCGCGAGGTGCGGCGCGGCGCTCCGACACCCTTCGGCTGGCGCGAAGCCGAAACCGCCTACCTCTTCCGCGGCCTCACGCTGCGTCCCTGCTTCAAACGCTGGACGCCGGAACCCACCCCTGCATTCCTTCACAATTACGGTTTCGCCGACATGGAATCGCTCGGCGCGATCTATTCGCGAGTGGCGACCCACGTCTTCAACGACTGGAACGCCTGCGGGAAAGTGATGGGGCTGGCGCCGTGGGCGAAGCGCAGGCGCCGCCGCCCGCTGATGCGCGGACCGCTCGAACGCCTGCAAGTGGACTGGCAGCGACTCCACGCCGAGCCGCACCCGAACGGCTGGGATGACTCGCGGCACCACGCCGGCTATCAAAGGCTGGCGGCCGACGCGCAAGCCGGACTCGAGGAAGTGGCGGTGGATTTCTTGCGGCGACTGCGCAAGCGCACCGGCGCGCGCAAACTCGCCTTCACCGGTGGGGTCGCGTTGAACTGCGTGCTCAACGGACGCATCGCGCGCGACTGCGGCTTCGAAGAAGTCTTCGTGCCGCCGTGGCCAGGCGACGAGGGCGTGGCGGTGGGCTGCGCCGCCTACGCTTGGCACGCGCTCCATCCGAAGGCGCCGCCGCCGAGAAGGGCGCCCTCGCCCTTCCAAGGCCGCGCATGGTCCACCGCGGAAACCACGGCGGCGCTCGCGGAATTCGAGGCCTGGATCGAAGTCCTGCCGCCGCCCGCGGACGAAGCCGCCCTTTTGAAGTGGGCGGCACGCGTGCTGGACACGGGCAAGGTGCTCGGCTGGTGCCGCGGGCGCTCCGAATTCGGCCCGCGCGCGCTGGGACACCGCAGCATCCTCGCCGACGCGCGCAGGCCGGAAATGGTGGAGCGCCTGAACCTCGCGGTCAAGAAGCGCGAGAGCTTCCGGCCTTTTGCGCCGGTAGTGCTCGCCGAGCACGCGGCAGAGTGGTTCGTGGATCCCCCCCCCTCACCGTGGATGTCCTTCACGGCCCGCGCGCGTCCGCGAGCGCGGCGCGAGGTGCCCGCCGCGGCGCACGTGGACGGCAGCGCGCGCCTGCAGACTCTGCCGCCGTCCCATGGTCCGCAACCTGAAAGTCCGAGTCCGTCGGGTTGCGCGACGCTGCGTGCGCTCCTCGAACAGTTCCACGCACGCACCGGCGTGCCGATATTGCTCAACACCTCCTTCAATTTGCGCGGCGAGCCGATGGTCGAGACCGCGCGGGACGCGCTGTGGACCTTTCTGCGCTCCGGCATGGATTTCCTCGTGCTCGGCGAGCAGGTACTGCGCGCGCGACGCTTTCCGGTACCGCGCCCCGCCAGCGAACTGCGCGCCCTCGACGGCTTGGTCTTCGAGACGGTGAGCTCGGCCGAAGGCGAGTGTCTCTCGGTACGCGTGATGGCGCGCGGCGAGACCTGGGACCTTGCGCCGCTGGAAGCGGACCTGCTCGCCATCGCGCGCGAAGGGCGCAGCTACGCGGAAATCGCCGTCGCGCTGCGCGCCGAGCATCGTATGAGCGCGGCGGAGTTGCGCACGGCGTTGCGCCGGCTGTGGGATCTGCGACTGCTTTCCTTCACCGCTGCGCCCGCGTCGGCAGCGAAAGGACGATCGCGGCGCTGAGCAGACCGCCACCGATCACCGCGTAGCGCGCCCACGCCGGCCCCTCGCGCAGACTCCAGAGCGCGAGCGCCATACCGAGCGCGGTCAGCACCAGAATGCCGAGCTTGACGCTCCGACGCACTCCTCGCCCGGCGCGCCAGTCGCGGATCGGCGCGCCGAGCAGCGGGTGCTCCACCAACCATCGCTCGAGTTTCGGCGAAGCGCGCATCAGACAGGCTGCCGCCAGCACCAAGAAAGGGGTGGTCGGCAACACTGGCACCAGCAGAGCGGCCAGACCGATCGCAATCATCACGAAGCCGGCGGTGCCCCAGATCCAACGCATCCGCCGATAGCCTAGAATGGAGGCTGCTCCGGACCTAATGGAAGCAGAAGCATGGAAGCCGCCAAGATCTCAATCACTGCCGAGCCGCAGGTGATGCCGAACAATTGCTTGTTCCGCGTGGACCGCACTCTGTTCGTCGGCACCCTCTACGTCAGCGACCCCACTTGGGCCCGCGAGTGGGCTCCGCTCGCCGCGGCGCTCTTCGACGCCGTGGAAGGACTCAAAGGCGTGCGCATCGCGGACGCCGAAGTCATGATCTCGATGCAGACGGTACCCACCGATTGGCGCGGCGTCGCGCGCACCGCCGGGCAGGCGATCCGCACGCACCTCAGTGCCGAGGGGAAAGTGGTGAACACGGGCGCGGTGGCCGCGCTCGGTGGGCACGACCTCATGCGCGCCCAGGCGCAGAAGATCATCGAGGAGCAGTTGAACCCGATGCTCGCCAGCCACGGTGGTTGGGTCGAGATCCAGGCCAGCGAGAAGCAGGATCTCTACATCACCATGGGTGGCGGTTGCCAGGGTTGCGGCTCGGCGGCCTACACCATGAAGCAAGGGGTCGAAGTCGCCCTGCGTCAAGGAGTGCCGGAGCTCGAGAACATCTACGACGCCACCGACCACGCCTCGGGTGCCAACCCCTACATGTAAAGGCTTGCGGTCCGGTTAGTCTGGCGAGGTGGCGGAACCTCCCCCGCCGGCCAACGCGCCGGGCTGCCTCAACTGCGGCGCTCCTGGCAACGCCGCGTACTGTCCGGCTTGCGGACAGTCCACGAGCAACCCACGCCGCGATCTCGGCGCGCTGCTCGGCGAACTCTTCGGCAGCCTGTTCTCCTTCGACGGCCGCGTGTGGCGCACGCTGATGCCGCTCTTCTTCCGACCGGGCGCACTCACGCGCGACTGGATCGAGGGCCGGCGCGCGCGTTCCATGCCACCGCTGCGCGTCTTCCTCTTCTTCTCGATCCTGCTCCTTGTGCTGCTGCAGTATCGCAGTTCGGCCACCGACCTCCTGCTCGGCGAGAAGGACTCCGCAAGCGTGATTCAGATCGAGAGCACTCCCGCGCCGAGCGGCGATCCCGCGCAGGACCGCGCCGAGTTCGACTTCCCCTTGCCGCCGTTCTGGCCCTTCACCCTCCTCCGCGCGCGGCTGCAGGAGCAGGAGGACCGCTTCAATCGCTTCACGGAGCAGGAGCAGGCCTATCTGCTCGCCCAACGCGCCATGGAGCTCGCGCCGATCGCGTTGCTCATGCTGCTGCCCCTGATGGGCTGTTTCCTGAAGCTCTGGTGGATGCGCACCGGCAGCTTCTTCCTCGACCATCTGGTGTTGCTGATGCACGCCTACGCCTTCACCTGCGGGTTGGTGGTACTGCTCGCCGTGCTTCCGCTGCCGACCTGGGTCACGGCCTTGACCTTGACCCTCGGCGTGCCGATCCATTTCCACCTCGCCATGCGCCGCACTTATCAGCGCGGATTCTGGCGCACGCTCGGCGCCACGCTGATGGGTGGCTTCACCACCGTCTTCGCGGCGATCCTGGTGGTGATCCTCTTGATTCCCTACGGTTTGCTGACCTTCTGATCAGCCGCGGCGCTGCGGATCCGGGAAGTCGCGGTAGAGCGCGCTGCGAAAGTTCCGTACGCGCGAATAGACCGTACGGTGCAGTTCCTCGCGCTTCCCACTGCGTTCTGCGACCGCGCCGAAGGCCTGCTCGAGTTGCACGAGGTCGCGCACCTGGATCTCCACGAAGAACTCGCCGAGATCGGGCGGACTGAAACCGAGCTTCCGCCGCGTGAGATGCCAGCCGACGATCGCGCCTTCGCCACGCGCTATTGCTGCATGGCGCGCAGCATCCAGGCGGTCTTCTCGCTCACTTCCATGCGTTGAGTCAGCAGATCGCAAGTGACTTGATCCTTGGCGGCCTCGGCGGACTCGAAGATCTCGCGCGCGGTCGCTGCGACCTGCTCGTGACCTTCCATGAGGTTGCGAATCATCTCCATCGCGGAAGGCGGCGTGTCGCCCTCGTCGTCTTCGAGCGAGGAGAGCTGAACGAAGGCCTTGTAGGTGCCCGGCGCGTACTCACCGAGGGCGCGGATGCGCTCGGCGACGAGATCCACCGCGCCCCACAGCTCGGTGTACTGCACCATGAACATTTGGTGCAGCGCCTGGAACATCGGACCCTCAACGTTCCAGTGGTAACTGTGGGTCTTCAGATAGAGCGTGTAGGTGTCCGCGAGCAGACGACCGAGGCCGTCGGCGATTTGCGCGCGCTGTTCCTCCGCGATGCCGATGTTGGGTTTCATCGGCATCATTCTAGGAGCAGATTCCGCTCAGTTCACGACGGCTGCGACGAAGTCCGAGGCATCGCCGTTGCGCGCAGCCTGGAACCACACCGAGTGGCCCTGGGCCGAACCCGGGATCGGTCGCTGAAGCGTGGCGTTGCCGACGCCATTGGCGACCGCGGCGCCGAGCAGCGTGGGCGCGTCGAGCGCCAGCACCACCGAAGCCTGCGGGATCGGCGTGAGGCCGGTGCCGGCGGTCGTGTAGGCGAACCACACCTTCGCGCCGGAGGCGGCGCCCATGACCGAGAAGCTCGCAGTCTGCCCGGCAGTGAGGTTGGCGACCGAGAGGTCCATGTTGCCGGACGCGGCCTGAATCACCGCGCCGAGCAGATTGATGCGCCCGCGTCCGTAGATGATGTCCTCACCCGGCGCGCCCAGATCGTCGCAACCGCGGTAGAGGCGCTCCTCGACTTGCGCGGGAGTGAGGTAGGGATTGATCGCGTAGATCGTCGCGGCCACGCCGTTGGTCATCGGCGTGGAGAAGGAGGTGCCGCTGGCAGGACCGTAACCGCCACCGAGAGTGGAGCACCAGATGTCCACGCCGGGCGCGGCGCAGTCAATCGCCGTGCCGTAGGAGGAGAACCATGCCTTCTGGTCGGCCTGATCGGTGCCGGCGACCACGATCACGTTGGCCCAATCGAAGGAGGAATGATTCTGGTTGTAGTTGTCGGCGGCGTAGAAGTAGAGCGCACCCTTCGAGCGCACGTAGGCGCCGGTGACGTCGAGGGAGGGAGTCTGCACGCCGGTGTAGGAAGCACTCACCGTCTTGGCGCCGTTGTCGGCGGCCCAGCGCGCACCTTCCTCGAGGTCGGCGATCGAAGACCCGCCGCTCGAGACGTTGCTGACGCGGATCGGCATCAGCTTCACGTTCCAGCACACACCGGTGAGACCGACGCCGTTGTTGCCGATCGCGCCGATGGTGCCCGCCACGCAAGTGCCGTGGCCGTTGATGTCCTGAATGGTTCCGCCCGAGGCCTGGGGCAGGTCTTCGACGGTGTTGTAACCAGGAACCAGTGAGGCTGCGAGATCCGGGTGATTGAGATCCACGCCGGTGTCGGTGTAGGCCGCGATCACACTCGAGGTGTCGGTGATCCAATCCCACGCCAGCGCGCTCTGAATCGTCTGATGATGCCACTGATTGCCGTAGAGCGGGTCGTTCGGCACGCCGAGCGGATAGACGGTCCAGTTCGGGACCACGTACTCGAAGTGTCCGGTCGCGAGCAGCGCCGCCGCCCAGTTGCGTTCGGCAAAGCCTTCCGGCACCTGCGCGAGCAGTTCCCGCACTTCCGGGATCGCACGCACCAGATCACCGGCGAGCATCTGCTGCGCCGTTTCCCAGCTCTCGGCGTGCGGGCGCGCGAGGATGGTGCCCGAGAGTTCGGTGATCCCGGGGCGATCCACGAACAAGGACAGGCAGTAATCGTGAGAGACCGCGGCAGTTTGCTGCGCGGGCAAGAGGAGGAGGAGGAAGGAGAGGGTCATGGGAATCGCGAGGATGGGCAAGCAAGCCTAGCATGGATGCATGCGCCTCACTTGGATCCTGCCCTGTTTCCTGCTACTCGGAGCCCAGGAGCCGACGGGCGTCGGCTACGACGACACCCCCCTGCTGCCCGGCCAGAAATGGCGCGTGCACGACAAAGCGCGACCGGCGCCGCCGGTGGTGACGCCAGGACTCGACGCTGCTCCGCCGTCGGACGCGGTGGTGCTCTTCGCCGGCAAGGATCTCTCGGCTTGGCAGCACGCCGACGGTAGTACTGCGGTGTGGAAAGTGGCGGAGGGCGCGATGCAGGTTGGCGGCGGCGGGGATCTGATCAGCCGAGACAGCTTCGGTTCCTGTCAGCTCCACCTCGAGTGGCGCGCCCCGAATCCGCCGAAGAACGACTCACAAGGGCGCGGCAACAGCGGAATCTATTTGATGGGCCGCTACGAGGTGCAGGTGCTCGATTCCTGGCAGAACCCCACGTACGCCGATGGCCAGGCCGCCGCGATCTACGGTCAACAGCCGCCGCTGGTGAACGCTTGTCGCGCGCCGGGTGAGTGGCAGAGCTACGACATCGTCTTCCGCGCGCCGAAGTTCGCCGCGGACGGCACGCTCACCGAGGCGGCGCTCGTCACCGTGCTGCACAACGGCGTACTGGTGCACCACGCGCAGCCGCTGATCGGCTCCGCCGCGCACCGCTCCGTGGCAAGCTACAGCGCCCACCCGGAGCGCCTGCCGCTCAAGCTGCAGGACCACGGGGATCCCGTGCAGTACCGCAATGTCTGGATCCGTCCGCTCGAATGATTCACAAGAACCTGATGCGACGCTTTCTTCCCTTCCTTCCCTTCGTCCTGCTTCCGCTCGCGGCCCCCGCCGCCTACGCGCAGGATGCGGTCAAACCTGAGCCGCCGAAGCACAGTTTTCTGTGGAAGGTCGAACGCGAGGGGCATGCCACCTCCTGGCTGCTCGGCACCGTGCACGTCCCGGACGATCGCGTGAACACTCTGCATCCGCAGGTGAAGGAAGTCCTCGAGCAGGCGGACGCTTACTACGGGGAGGTTGCGCTCGACGACATGAGCGAACTCGGGGAGGCCCTGATGAAGGCCGGCAGCTTCGACGACGGGCGCACGCTCAAAGACGTCTTGCCGGAGGAGCTCTGGAAGCGGCTCGACGCGCGCCTCGGCAAGCACGGCATGACCGCGCAGATGCTCAACCGCTTCAAACCCTTCATGGTGGGCCTGACGCTCGCGCAGTTGGACATGCTGCCACTCATCACCTCGGGCAAGAAGTCGCTCGACGAGCGTCTCTACCGCGTCTCGCAGACTAAGGGCAAGGAGGTCGGCGGAGTGGAGCAGATCGAGGAGCAGATTCAGGCGCTCGCGCACACCCTCACGCTGGAGGAGTCCGTGGTGCAGCTCGGTGAGACGCTCGCAGACATGGAGAAAGCCGACGCACGCGGCATCACCGACCTCGAACGCATTCTGCGCGCGTGGCTCTCCGGCAGCGAGAATTACATCCTCGCCATCGCGCTGGAATCCTGGGACGTGAACGATCCGGTGGACCGCCGCTTCTACGAGGCGCTGCTGATCCAGCGCAACATCCACATGGCCGAGCGCTCGGCCAAGAAGATGAGGGAAGCTCCGACCAAGAGTTTCGTCTTCGCCTTCGGCACCTTCCACTTCGTCGGCGAGCGGAGCGTGGTGGAGCTGCTGCGCAAGGATGGGTTCACCGTCACGCGCATGCTCGCACCGAGCGCGGAGGAGGAAAAGGCCATCCTCGATTCCGATCCCTGGTTGGAGCGCAATCAGGAAGCCGCGCGCGAGTTGGAACCCGCCGGTGCCGGCGGATGAGATTCGCGTTCGCCGCCTTCGCCCTGTGCGTAGCAGGCTGCGTTGCACCGGCGACGCAAGCTGCTAAGGCTGCCGAACCGAGTCGACAGCGGGCGCCGGAGCCGCCCCACTCAGGCTTCCGTGTGATCTGCCTCGGCGCCGCGCAGGACGCAGGCTATCCGCATCTCGGCTGCGAAGGATCGCGCTGCTCGGAATTGCGGGCGGCCGGACTACGGGAGCCGGTTGCCGCGCTCGCGGTGCAGGCCGTCACCGGTTGGTGGCTGGTGGACGCCACGCCTGATCTCCCTGAGCAGATTCATCGCATGGGAACGATGCCGCAAGGCATTTTGCTCACTCACGCACACATCGGGCACTACACGGGACTCATGTATCTGGGACGCGAGGGCATCGGAGAACGGCGCATGCCGGTCCATTGCAGCGAGAAGATGGCGTCATTCCTGCGTGACAACGCCCCGTGGAGCCAGCTCGTGGAACTCGAGAACATCGTTCTGGTCCCATTCCAGTCCGGTGATGAGATTCGGCTCGATCCGGGGCTGTTGGTCATTCCGGTCGAAGTTCCGCATCGGAACGAATTCACGGACACTCACGCTTTCCGCTTCCGCACCAGTACGGACGGCGCCGCCGGCCTCTTGTACGCGCCGGACATGGACCACGCGAAGTGGATGATTGGCGGCATTTCCGATCCCGTCGCCGTGATTGACGGGAGCTTCTATTCGGCTGAGGAATTGCCCGGACGCGACATGAGCGAAGTGCCGCATCCGCCGGTCGAGACACTGATGCGCGAGGTGCTACCGATCGCTACCAGCCGGCTGCAGCCGCACACGCGCTTCTGGTTCACACACCTCAACCACACGAATCCGATGTGGGATCCATACTCAGCGGCAGCCGCGGACGTGATCCGTCACGGACACCGCATCGCGCGAGTCGGCGACGTGCTCTACGAAAGCGCTTCAGCCGAGAATTAGCGCGTCGGCCGCTTGATCAGCGTGGTGAAAGCTTGATCGTGCAGCAGCGGCTTGCCGGCGGCGTCGCGCACGCCACTGGCGGTCAGCGCGTGGACGAAACCCTCGCGCAAGCCCTCGACTTCGAGCTCCACGGAAAGTCCGTCCGCGGCGGGATGCGCCGCAGTCAGCTTCAGCGCACGCGTCTCGAAGGGTTCGCTGCCGTAGGCGCTGTGCCACTCGTAGGTCCAGGACGAATAAGCGTAGGAGCTCAGGTCCGCGAGGGTGGCGGGATCCGCCACGCGCGTGAACTCGAGCCGGAAGCCGCCCGGCCGCGCCCGCACGGCCAGGATCTCGAAGGGCGTCTCACCACTCCACGTCAACCGCTGCAGACCCCAGGATTTCGTTCCCAAGGCCGGCCAACCGCGATCGCTCATGCCGACGATCAAGCCGCCCTCCTCGTCGAAGGCCACGCGGATCACGCCGCTCACGAGACCGCGTCGGAACGGAAAGCAGGTCCCCTGCCACACGCCGTCCACTTCTTCGAGGAAAACGCGGATCACGGAGGCCTGGTACTGGTCCCCGACGAAGAGCTGCCCGCCGAAGGGTCCGAAGGCGCCGCTGCTCCGATCCCAGGCGAAGCCGCTCGGCGAGCGCCCCATCACGTCATAGGGAAACCACACCGCAGGCAGACGGAAATGAGGAACGGTTTCCGCTGCCTCCGGCATCAGGATCCCGTCCACCGGCTCGCCCGGGTACTCCACGCGCGAGGCCGGCAGCTTGGCCGATTCGATCCCCCACGGATGGCCGTGGAAGTCGCCCTCGCGCAGCACCGACAACTTCGAAGCCCCGCACCATTCGCCCTGGTTGTCGGTGTAGAAAACCGTGCCCCATGGCGCGACGCCGACGCCGGCGGGTGAACGCAGGCCTGCGGCCACAGGCGTCATCGTCCCCTCGGGCGAGATGCGCATCGCCCAACCGCGCCAATCCACCGGCCCGAAGGCCTGCGCGCCGAAAGGACGGTTGAGCGTGATCCAGAAGTTGCCGTCCTGGTCGAGTGCTGGCCCGAAGGCGTACTCGTGGTAGTCGCCGCTGGTCGGCCAGGCGTCGCAGAAAGTTTCGAAGTCGTCAGCGCGCCCGTCGCCGTCCACGTCGCGAATGCGCGTGAGTTCGCCACGCTGTGTGGTCCAGACCCAGCCTTGGTGGTCGAGCAGACCGAGCGGCTCCTGGAGGCCGTCGCACCAGAGCGAGAACTGCGGCGCTCCGCTCCAGGCTTGCTCGATGCGCCAAATCTCGCCGCGGCGCGTGCAGGCGAGCAACTCGCCCGGTCCGCGCGGCAACAGGCCGCCAACTTCGAGCACCGCGCGCGGCGGGGCGAGGCACTCGGCCGCCGGGTAGTGCTCGGCCTCGCCGGACACCGCGAGTTGCGTTGCGAACAGCAGAAAATGCATCACCATGACATGCGCACCTCGAAGGTATTCCGGCCCGCGGTGAGTTCCACGAGCAGTTCCTCGGCTTCCGTTCCCGACCGCAAGCGCGTCTCGGCACCAAGGATCCGCAGATTCATACCCTCCGCAGAGCTCCAAACCCCGTCCACTTCCTGCCAGCTTGCCGACTGCCCCGCGCGCAAACACCAGTGTTCTTTCGCCGGTGCTTCAACCACGAAGCGACGCAGGAGCACGGCGCCTCCCTCCGCGTATTCTGGCAGCACCGATTCCTCCACCAATAACTCGCCGCAGCGGTAGCGGAAAGTTGGCCGGCCTTCCGCATCGCGCCGATGCCCGAGGGTCTGCCAAGCCCCCTCCGCGCCAGTGGCGCCCGGCCAGGGATCCTGAGCGAGGCGCGCGAAGGCGGGTCCGGGCGGCAACCGATGCAGATCGTCACCCGCTGGTTGCTCGAGCGCGCCCGCGCGGCCGTGCCACGTTCCTTCGGCGTCGAAGAAATCTCCGCGCCAGACCTGCATCAGGCGTGGCTGCGCGAAGTCGAAGGAGAGATGAACACGCTCCGGAAAGCCGACGTTCATCACGCGCGGACTCCCGCCCTCCATGAAGGCGCCGAAGTAGATCGGGCGATTCGTCGGCACCAAGGCGTAGGCGCCTTCCTCGATCAGGAGACCGTCGGGCAGCGGCAGACTGGAGCCGAGCGAGAGCCAGGCCCACAGAGCCTCGATCTGTCGCTGCGCGTCGCCGTCGAGGATGTCCTTCGCGATCGAGCGACCACCGGCGAAGAAGACCGGCATGCGCGTGCCTTTGCGCAGGAGGAGCGGATTCGCCATCCACGCGCGAAACCATGCCGCGTCGAGGCGGTCCGCGATCTCGGTCAGGTCCATCGCCTGAATGCCGGTGGAAGCATGGCCCGCGACTGGATGACACTGCACGCAGTTGAGTCCGCCGATGCCCCCGAGCCGCCGCCCTTGCTCCACCAGACTGGGATCGAATGCCGGAGGCTGGTCCTCGCCGCGACGCCAGTCTGCTTCGTCGAAGGCCGTCGCCAGCCCGCGCGTCTGCTCGGGGTCGAAGCGCGGCATGCGCGCGTGGAGATAAGGGCGCACGCCACCCTCGCCGGCGAAGATGGCTTCGAGTGCGGAAGGTCGCAACTTGGCACCGACACCGTCGAGCGAGGGTGGAATCCTTCCCTCATCACCGAGATCGCCTTCGCCGCTGAAGCTGGCGAGCACTGCGGCATCGGGTGCGCCCACGCCGGCTCGCGCATGACATGCCGTGCACTGCAGGCGCGCGAGGTCGTGGCGCACGCGTTCTTCCGCTGGGAGCGGCTTGCGCAGTTCGACCGCGCGAGCTAGCAAGGCGCGCAAGGCCGCGCGCTCCGTCTGATCGAAGGAGTAGGAGGCGGCAGCGGGGCTCGGCGCATCCGCCAAGCAGCCGTGTTCCGCACGCAAGCCTTCCCACGCGAGCTCCGGCCGCGCTTCGGAAGGCGGCGCGATGCCGCCGTGGCAGTTCGCGCAACCAAGGGACGCGAAACGCGCGTAGCCATGCTCGGCACGCGCAGGATCCGGAGTCCATCCGGACTCCGTCCCGAGCGGCGCGAAAACCGGGGCGCGCACCGAAAGCTGCTCCGCGCCGAGCGCTTGCTTGCGTCCGCCGCGCATCATCCACGCCTCCAAGGCCTCGCCGCCCTCGGCTTCGAACATCTTCACCTCGATTCGATGCGCGCCGGGTGCCAACCGCACGGCAGCTTCGACGCTTACCGGCGCATGGTGGCCGTCGTTGTCCACCACCAACTTTCCATCCACGCGCAACTGCGATCCGTCGTCGCTGTTCAGGCCGAAACGAATCTCTTCCTCCTTCTCGAGCGTGAGCCATCCCTCGAAACGGTAAGCGAAGCGCTCCGGCCTATGCTCGTCCGGCAGGGCGATCCGCTCCGCCACGCCACTCGCCTGCGGATCCGTCCAACTCAGCTCGTCGAGCCTCAGCGGCAGTGCGCCGGCGAGCGAGTACTCGAAGTACTCCCAGCGCACACCGGGCGTGAAGTCCTCGCGCACGGCACCCGCCGCGTGCTGCGCGCGCAGCAAGTGCGCGGCGAGCGCCTCCGCTTCCGTTTCCGACAAACCGAAGGAAGGCATGCCGCTGCCGGGACGTTGCGCGCCGGGATCGCGCAGGAATGCGGCGAGAGTCGGGAGATCCGTCTTGGCGTCGAGCCGCCGCGCATCGAGTTCGCCTTCGGCATGACAGGCGGCACACGCGAGGCGCGCGTAGAGCTCTCGGCCTTCCTCCATCCTCCAAGCATCGGCGCGCGTCGCGCGCTCCGGGAAGGGACCGCCGAGCGTGGCGAGGAAGTGCGTGAGCTCCTCCACCGCCGACTCACGCGCTGCGGGGTCGAGTCCGTGCAGCAGATCCGGCATGCGGCTGCCGGTGCGCTGCGCATGACCGCCCGACAACCAATGGCGCAGTCCTTGCGCCGTCACGCGCGCGCCGATGCCTTCGAGCGAAGGCGCACCCAGCGAGCGCAGACGCGTCTCCGTGGCAGCGGGCGCTGCGTGACAAGCGAGGCACTGCGCGCGCGCGACGAGGGCTTCGGCATCCATGTTCGCAAAGGGTTTCGGTTCTTCCGCGGCGCGCGTCGCAGCCCAAGCGACGGCAGCGGAGGCGAGCAGGGAGAACAGCGGACGCAGTCGCATCGAGGCCTCAGCGTAGCCGTGCCTCCCGCCTAGACTGTTGCGGTGCGCGCGCGTCTGGTCATCGGCGCAGCCCTCGCTGCGGCAGTGCTGATCGCGGCTTGCGGGGAGACCGCGAAGCCGGCGCAGCCCTCGGCCCGCTTACCGCTCGCAGTGTCGGCGCTGCCCGAAGCGCAGGCTTGTTCCGAATGTCATCCGCTGATCGTGAAGCAGTGGCTGCGGCACGGCATGGCGGACGCGATGGGGCCACTGACGCCCGATTCCGCTCAGGTCGTACCGAGCGAGGATTGGTTGGCGCATCCGGCGAGTGGATTCCGCTACCGCGTGGATGCCGGGCAAACATCCTGGATGCTGGCCCAGGAAGGCATGGAGGCGCCGGCCGATCTGCCCACGCCGCGGCGCGAGATCCCGCTGCGCGCGCGCATCGGTGCCGGCGTGCAAGATCTCTCCTTCGTCGCCGTCGAACAAGGCCGTTGGTTCTTCGCGCCGCTCGAACGCTTCCCTGCGAGCGGCTGGACCCACGCTCCCTTTCAGCAGAGCGGTGGAGGCACCGGACTCGGAATGCGCATCACCGCGGAGTGCCTGCGCTGTCACACCGATGCTCCCTTGCACCGCCCTTTCCCGGCGCACGATCTGGGCGAATTCCGACCGCGCGGCATCTCCTGCGCCGCCTGTCACGGCGACGCATCCGCGCACCTGGAGTGGATGCGAGGCGGCACTCCGGTGGAGTCCGGCGCCTCGCTCGGCATCCTCGATCCTTCGCAACTCCCAGCCGCTCGTCAACTCGACCTCTGCGCGCGCTGCCATCTGGAAGGCGACGCGCAACTCGAACTGAATCCGCGCGCACCGTTCCGTCCGGGCGACGACCTCCTTGCCGGACGCATCGTGCTGGTGGCGAAAGAAGCGGGTGCGCGTCCGGCCTTCGTGAGTCAAGTCCAACGGCTGGCGCTGAGTGCTTGCTTCCGGCAATCGCCGGAGATGACTTGCACCACCTGTCATGATCCACATCTTCCGCCGCGCGAGCAGGAGCGCGCACGCCTGCTCAGCGCCTGCACCGAATGTCACCCGCGCGTAGCGCATGCGCCGCTGCCGACGGCACCGGCGGGCGCCGACTGCGTGAGCTGTCACATGCCACAGGTCGAGCCCTTCGACTTGCCGGGCGCGCGCATCGCCGATCATTGGATCCGGCGCGCTCCCGCAGCCCTGCCTGCGCTCACCGGCTTCCGCGAGCACGAGGCATCGGACGGGAATTGGGAATCGTTTCAGTATCGTGCTGAGGATGCACCGCACCACGACGCACGCCGCGTCGCGGCGGTGCGCGCCCTCGCCCGCGCCGAGCACGGCCACGGAAAGGAAGTCGTAGACGTGCTCGCACCGGACTTGCCGCCCGGATTGCCGGCCGCTGCGCACGCTCTGCGCGCGCGCACTCTCGCCGAGAACGGCGATCGCCGTGCCGCTCTCACCGCCTACCAAACCGCGCTCGCCCTCGATCCCGGTCACGCGGAGGCCGCGCTCGCCCGCGGCTGGCTGCTGCTGGAGGAGGGCCGCATCCAGGAAGCGCTGGACGTCGCCGACGCACTCGCGCGCGCCCATCCGCGTGCCGACGCCGCCTGGTTGTTGAGCGCCGCGGCGCACTCCGCCCTCGGCGCACCGGAGGCGGCGCGCGCCGCCGTGGAGGAATCCCTGACGCGCTTCGCGGCACAGCCTGAGGTGCTGCAGCGGCTCGGGTGCGCGGCACGCGATGCCGGCGATCGCGCGCTCGCCGCGCGCGCGCTCTACGCCGCCTGGGCGCTCGAGCCGCGCCTTCCCGGCCTGCTCGAGGATCTGCGCACGCTGCGCTGAACTCCGCGCCTCAATGCGGCTCGGTGGACTCGACGTAGCCGAGCGCCGCGAGTGCGTCACGATCCTGCGCGCTCAAGCCGGTGCCGGTGTACTTGCTGCGCCCGAGCAGATAACGCTCCCACCACGCTTCCTGCCAAGCAAGAAAGGCGCGCAACACCTCGCCACCCTGCGGTGTGCGCTCCGCCGGATCCTGGTCCAGCAAGAAGCTGGAACGATGAACGAATTGTTGCTGCTCCTCGTCGAGTCCGAACACACCCTTGATCCGACCCGCGTAGAGCGCCACCGCATGGATGCGGTCGAAATGCGCGGCGGTGAGGGCGCGGCCGTCCTCCGCGAGCACGTGACCCGCCGGCCGCGTGGGATCCGCGCGCAGGTCCTGGCTGCGCCCGATCGGCGCTAAACCGGCAGCCGCCAGTAGAGTGGCGGGCACGTCCATCGTGGAAACCGTTTCCTCCACGCGACCCGGCGCGACCAAGCTGCCAGCGAGGATCAAGGGCACGTGCAGGCACTCCTCGTAGAGCTCCTGCGCATGCGTCATGCGTCCGTGCTCGGCGAACATCTCACCGTGATCGGAGACGATGACCAGCAGAGTCTCGCGACCGTGGGCACGCGAACGCTCGAAGACGCGCTCCCACAGACGCGGAAGTTGGGAATCCAGGTGCGCGATCTCGCCGTCGTAGAGGTCCACCAGCGCCGCGATCTCCTCCGCGTGCGACTCGCCCGCGAGCACGCGGCGCTCTAGATCCTGCAGCATGTTCTGGAACACGTTGGTGTTCAGACCACTGCGGAAGCGGCCGGCATCGTTGCGCAGGAAGGCCTCGCGCTCCGCCGGCGGCGGATCGTAGGGCGCATGGACGTCCATGTAGTTGACGAACAGGAAGTAGGGCCGCTCGGCCGCTTCGAGCTGATCCAGCGCGAGCGCGGCGCGCTCCTGGGTCATGCCCGCGTGCATGTTGACCTTCTCGCGCAGCACGGCGCCGAGCGCTTTGCTGATCCCGAAGCGCAGGAAGATCGGCACGCGGCCGAGCACCGCGCCGACGCCACTGTCGCTGCTGATCCAATTCACCGCGGTAGCAAGTCCGGCCGGCACCACGAGGGTGTCGTCGTAATAGTGAAAGCCTCGTCCGAAGCCGCTCTGTCGGCGGACCACAAAATTGCTCGTCACTCCCGCCGTGTTCCAACCCGCCTCGGCGAGCGCGCCGGCGAGCGTCGGCGCCTCCGCGCGCAGTCCGACCAACGGACTCGTGACGCCGTGCTCGGAGGGCAGCAGGCCCGTGAACATGGTGGCGTGCGAAGCTGAAGTGTGGGTCGCCGCCGACTGCGCGTGCAGGTAAATCTGTCCGCCGGCCGCGAGCGCATCCAAGTGGGGTGAGGTCGGCCGCTCGTAGCCGTAGCAGCCGAGGTGATCGGCGCGCAGGGTGTCGAGCACCAGGAGCACGAGGTTCGGCGCTCCGGCCTCAGGGACGGGGCGCGTATCCGTGCCTTCTGCCGGAACGGCGCCCAGACTCGGTGCGATCCCGGGCGCCAGCAGCCCCAACGGCATGCTCAGAAGGAGCAAAGCACTCCCGCGGGCCAGCCGAGAAGGAAGAGTGGGCGCAACTTCCGCACCCTCGCTCCTGCGAACCCAAAGCAGCACGGCGAGAACGAACAGCAGGAGGAGCCCGCCACCTACCGGATACCGGAGGTCTGCAGGCAAGGTCAAATAAGCAACTTCCTGAACGAGCACGAGGCCGAGCCCGAGCAGGAGAGCCGCTCGGTCGAGTCGGCTTCGACTCAGGCCCCGATCCAGCAGGCCGAGCAGGAGGGCTGCCAGGAACGCGAAGGGCAAGCAGAAGAGCTGGAGGCCGGCCCAGACGTGCAACCAACGCACCTCATGGAAGCTGAGGCTGCGCAGCGAGATCAGGACCGCGCCCAGCGCGACGCCGCCGAGCACAGGAAGAACCGGCCGAAGCGCGCGCATTCCCATCGAGCCGCCATTTTAGGAATTCGGCCATCCGAAGATTCTCGAAAAAAAACTGACGAGAATTTCGATCTCGCGCATCTTGTTCTTTATGGGAGGCCGCACTGCGCAAACCGTCAGGGCGAGGGGGGGCGGTCTATTCAGGGGTTGCTCCCTCGGGGAGGGTTGGCTTGCTGTTCCTGGAGCCATCTCCCGCCTCCCGTATTTTCTGCCTGGGCAGCCCTGGGCAGCCTCGCCGCACGCAGGGAGGGGTCCCTCTCGATGACGAGAGTGCTCGTGGTGGACGACGACCCGGAAGTCCTGGCAGCCCTGCGCCGCTACCTGGAACTGGCCGATTTCGAGGTGGAAACCGCCATCAGCGTGCGGGCCGCCAAGATCCTGATGCGCGAGCTGCGCTTCGAAGTCGTCGTCACCGACATGATCATGGAGGAGCAGGACGGCCTGGACCTGATCCGTTGGGTGCAAAACACCTTTGCCGACACGCGTCTGATCGCCATCTCCGGTGGCGGAGCAAGAGGCTCGGATTCCTATCTCAGCATGGCCCGCCAGTCCGGAGCGGATGCGAGCCTCAAGAAGCCCGTAGCGCGATCCGCCCTGATCGCGGAGATTCGGGCTCTCATCGAGGCGCAACCCTAGTTCGCGCCTCTCCTTCCCTTCCCAGAACTCGAATCCCCTCAAGCATGCGACACCATCCTTCCATCTTCTGCTCCGGGCTCACGCTCGCGGCTTTCCTCGCCACCGGAGGCCCCAACCCGCCCACTGAGGCGGAGTGTTTGGCGCACCTCCAGGCCGGCGACTTCGTCGAGGGCAAGGACGGTGACGACGGCTCCGACGGGCCCTCCGGAATGTCCGGCCAACCGGGCGGTCCGGGATCCCCTGGCCAGGCCGGTGAACCCGTGACCGCCGTGGCGATCGGTTACGACGAAATGTGGGCGATTGGCGGACGCGGTGGCCGCGGCGGCAACGGCGGCAGCGGCGGTCACGGCACCTCCGGGAACGGAGGCGTCGGCGGCCGAGGCGGTGATGGCGGCGATGGCGGACGCGCGAGCGTCTTCCTCCAGTACGGCATCGGCGCGGCTGCGGGTGGTCGCGGTGGTGCCGGGGGCTACGGAGGCCGAGGCGGCGATGGCAGCGGCGAATTCAACGGTGGCAATGGCGGCAACGGCGGAGACGGCGGCAGAGGTGGTGACGCCTCCGTGGACGGTGCTTCTTCCGGCGGTTGGCGTACCCTCGGCGGCAAAGGCGGCGCCGGCGGTGCCGGTGGAGTCCGCGGCAATCCCAACGCGAGCAACGGCCAGCAAGGCTCGCTCGGTTTCCCTGGTCTGGATTCCTAGGAACGCCTTCATGCGCAACGCCACTCTGCTCTGCGGCGCCCTGCTCCTGGGAGCCCTCATCGTGCTCGGTCGTTCGCCGGAGGCACCGGCGCCGAGCGTGGACGCTCTTGTCGGCGGAGCGCCGCAGACGCAGCCCGCGCCGGCGGCGGCAGCCTCCCAGCTCCTCCGCAGGGACGCACAGGAACGCCTCCTCAGCGTCCAGGACAAACTCACCGGAGCGCAACTCGAGCTGGAGCTGGAGTTGCTGGCGCCGGAAGCCGAAGCAGTGGCTTGGGCCGCCGGTTCCTCAGGAAATCTTTCCCGATTCCCGGCGGAGACGGCGGTCTCCTACAAACTGACGGATGGCAGTTCCCATTCGGTCCGCCTGCAGGATTGTCTCGTGGAAAATTCGGAGCTCTGGCTGCTTTCGATTCCTTACTCCTGTCGGCTGGTCCTCGAACTCCCGGATGGCGAGCTCTCGAACGGTGACGGCAACTTTTTCCTCTGTCGTCGTCCGGGCGACGGCGAAGTGGCGCGCGAAGCCACCACCTTGCGCGGCCCCTTCGACGAGCCCAACGTGCCCATGACGGCAGCCGGGGCTCTGAACTGGAATCTGCGTTGCCACCGTTCCGTGGTGTTGCTCGAGGCCGCAGCCGTGGCGACGCACGAAATCGCCGCCAGCGGCGTGGCGGTGCTGGCACTGCACCTCGCCGACGGCCGTTCCGGTTATGCAGAGTGCGAACTCCTGCCCGGAGAGGAAGTTCGTCTGCGACCGGAACTGCACGCGCGTCCGCACATCTCCGGAACGCTGCTCGACGCGTCCGGACAGCCGGTGGCGAATGCCGTCGTACGGCTCGCGGTATCCCTCGACCTGGGGGAGTACGACTTCCGTTCCAGCGATCCGGACGGCTTGATCGCGTTGCGCCGTGAGGGCGTGCTGCACCACAGTCTCGCGCGGCGCATGAAGACCGACGCCGACGGTCGATTCGCCGTGATCGCTCCCCGCGGGCGGGAGTACGCGGTGTACACCCACGCGCTCGGCGGCTACGCGATGTGGAGCAGCTCGGCGGAATCCTCTCCCCGCGGATCCCATGAAGGAATTGTTTTGCAGTTGCTCGATCCCAGCGACGAGAGCGCGGTGAGCGTGACGGTGTTGCGGCCGGACGGCAGCCCGCTGAGTGGCGCCAGCGTGCAAGTGGCGCCGGTCGCGGATCTGCCTTTCTTCCGGCAGTGGCCCGACGACGTGATGACCGCCGAGGACGGCAGCCTCCGCGTGCTCGGTCTCGAAATCGGTGGATCCATCGCGCTGCTCATACGCCACCCAGATCTGAACAAGGGGAGGTACGGCACTCAACCCTACCTCGTGATCCCGAGCTCGCGCATCCTGACGGTCGTGGTACCAGAGGAGAACATGGACAATACTCTGGTTGCCGTGCGAGGATGATGGGGTGAGCGACGTCGGCCCGCAGCCGTCGCCCTGATCCGACGCAGGATTTTCTTCACCCCATGAGCGCAGCCCACGATTCCGCACTCTCGGCGCTGTTGGCGCAGATGTCGTGGGCCCGCGCTCTCGCACGCGACTTGGTGAACGATATGGATCGCGCGGAGGACTTGGTGCAGGACGTCTGGGTCAAGGCACTCAAGAATCCACCTCGCCACCCGAACTCACTGCAGGCATGGATCGCACGTGTGATGCGCAACCGCATCAAGGAAGATCATCGACGGGAGTCGCGACGCCTCGAGTTGGCGCCTCCTGAGGTCGAAGCCGAGTCCGAGACGCCGGCCGACACGCTGGAGCGGCTGGAGACCGTCGAGTGGTTGGGGCGCCTCGTGCGCGGACTGCCACAGCCTTATCAGGCGGCGATCCTGCTCCACTACTTCGAGGATTGTTCCTGGGAAGAATTGGCGGAGCGTCTCGACGTCTCGATCCTCGCGGCGCAGACGCGGGTCCGACGCGGGCGCGAACTCATCGAGGCGCAATTGCGCGCGCGCGCCGACGTCGAGCATCGCCTGCACGGCTTGCTCCTGCTCGCGGCACCCGTGCTGAAACCCACGGGATCCCTGCTGTTGGGCTTCAGTGCCGTCGTGCTCGTGCTCAGCTTCTTGCTGACACCCTTTGCATGGTTGCTCTTCGGACCCTCGCAGGAAGAGGCTGTGGCGCTCCGGCCAAGGACCGCGGACTCTGCGGCGACCGTGCCCACGGGAAGCGACCCGGCGCTCCTCACGACTGCGCTTGCCCCTGAGCTCCTCGAACGACGCTCGGTGCCGACCTCGAGCACGGTGGAGATCTTCGTTCGCGACAGCGAGTGTGGCGCCCTGGTGCCCAACCTCGAACTGCGCGCGGAGTTCTGCGGCGCAAACGGCGAAGTGCTCGGCACCGAAACCTGGGTTTCGGATGCCGAGCGTCCGCACCTCGGTCGCCGGCCCGCCCATGCCTACGAGCTGCGTTGGAGCCTAGCAGCGAACTCCGCCTACACCGACGGCGGTGGACTCCGGATGCACCGCCTGCATCTCAACGACCACCACGATCCGATTCAGCTTCCGATCTGGCCTTTGCGCGGCGAGCTCCACGGCCACGTGCTCGACACCCATGGACTCCCGGTGACCACTGCCGAGGTCGGCATTTGGTACGGGATGGACGCGGAGAGTGGCGGTCCGCCGGCGCGAACGGTGCCCGTCGCGAGCGATGGCAGCTACCGGGTCCCCGGCATCCTCGCGAGCAACGGTCCCAGCTTCGTCGCGGCCCAGGCGCAAGGCTATAGCGCGCAACGCTGCTTCACGGTCACGCGCCTCGAGGAACCCGATGCCGTGATCGAAGACGTCGCGCTCGTGCTCGAGGAAGGCAGGAGGCACCGCGTGCGGGTCGAGACGGCGGACGGTCGTGCGATCGTCGGCGCGCGCGTCGTCCTGTGGTCGGGAGTCGAGGAAGCCGCGAATGCGTGGGCGCCGAACGGTGGCGCGAGCGGACGACGCGACTATCGCCTCCTCACGAACGCGAACGGCGAAACCGTGGAAGTCACGATCGGCGCTTCGCCTTGGCTGCTCGAAGTGAGCGGCGCCGGCTATGGCCCCTGGCGCGAAACATTGAAGGATTCCGCCGATCTCACGCGCGTCGTCCCGCCATCGGCGCCGAGGTTGCGCGGCGTGGTTGCGACTTCACGACGCCTACCGGCCCCGCGCGTGCGTGTGATCGCCGAAGGCGCGGGTGTCTGGAGCGACGGCTGGAGCAATGAACGAGGCGGGTTCGAGATCGCCGTGCCCGGAGCTGCGGGAGCGCCGCTGCGCCTGATCTACTTGCCGGAGGATCCGGCGCTCGGAATGTGGATCACCGAATCCTTCGTTCCCCTGCCGGACGGCATGCTGCCGATGCTCGAGTTGCCCGAAGGTCGTGCGCTCCAGGCCGAACTGCTGACCGCGAATGGGGAAGCATGGTGGAGTAACGAACTCGTCGAGGTGCGGGTGCGCGGCGGTCGCCAAGGACGCACGCCGGAGGCGCATCACGAAGAGAGCTGGCTCGCCACGCGCGCGCGCTACGAGCCGGAACGCGCCTGGACCGAGGCCGTCGGCAGTAGCCTGAACTTGGGCGGACTGCCGGAGGATCCGTTGTTGGTTTCCTACTGGAGCGCGCGCGGGCTGCTAGCCGAGGCCGAACTCCGCCCCGGCTCCGCGCTCGCCATGATTCGCGAAGCGCAGTATCCGCAAGCGCGCATCCGGCTGCGCATGCTGGTTCAGAGTGGCAACGGCATGGCCTTCCAAGGTCGCTTGCGCCTGCGCGCGGAGCGCGCGCCGCAACCGGGCGCCCCTGACGGCGACGCCGAACTCGTGGAAGTGGACGCAAGTTGCGCCGACGGCGCCTGCGAGCTGCTCGGCCTGCGCCCAGGCGTCTGGAACCTGCAAGTCTTCGATCATCGTGCGTCCAGCGTGTGGTCCGTGCAGCAGCTCGTGATCGAGGCAGGTGCCGCGCCAGTGCTGCGGCCGATCCTCGAGGCGAGTTTCGGCGGACTCCTGCGCCTGGTGCACCCGGACGGCACCCCCGTCGCGGGTGCGCGCGTCGAGCTCCTGCGCATGGACGGAAGCCTGCAGCCGATCGCCCCCGGAATCGAGTTCGCGACGACCGACGCGCAGGGTCTGCTCGCGCTCGCGCGGCTGCCGCTCACCCAGCCGCTGCGCATTCACGTCGTCACGAACCATGGCGAGCGGCACCTTCTGGAGCCAGGCGATTTGCTTCCCTCCCAGAGCTATTGGCGCGTGACGTTGCCTGAGTGATTCCGCTGGCGTCCCCGGCACGACTTGAACGTGCGGCCTGCGGTTTAGGAAACCGCTGCTCTATCCACTGAGCTACGGGGACTCGATGCGGCGAAGCTGCCGCGCGAAGCTGCCAGTGTAGGCGACCGCCCACTTCGGCTCAGCGCGCGGCGGCGTCGAGTTCGGCGAAACTTGCGTCGAGGATCGGCCACTGTTCCCAGCCTTCGTAATCGAAGTGCCACCACTCCCACTCATAGACGCGGAAACCCTGACGCTCCATGGCGGTGCGCAACAGCTCGCGATGCCAGCGCTGCAGCGAACTGCCGCCCGGGTAATCGGGATAAGAGCGCGCAGAGAATTCGTCGTAGCCACCGGTCATCGCCACCGGGAGTCCACTCCTGAGCTCGACGAGGCTGAGATCCACCGCACAGCCGCGATTGTGGCGTGAGCCGAGTGACGGATCGGCGACGAAGTGACGGAACTCCGCAGGCGTGGCGTCCCAGAACATCTTCGTGACCTGCCAGGGTCGGTAGGCGTCGTGAATCAGCAATCCATAGCCTTGCGTGGCAAGCTCCGCCTGCACGCGCGCGAGCGCTTCTGCGGCCGGACGCTGCAAGAAGGCGCGCGCGGCGGGATAGAACACGGTGCTGAGAAAGTTGTCGGTGCTGGCGTAGCGCAGATCGAATCGCAGACCGGGTACGCGTTTGTCGAGATCCACCAGATCCGGCGCGCGGCGGAGTCCGTTCTCGTACGGTGGGGTGGCTGCCTCGGCGCGGCGGCGCAACTCCTCGATCGGCAGCGCGGGCTGGATGCGGAAGACCTCGCCCTCCGCGGCGGAAGCGCGGCGGACGAACTCGACGGCGCCGAGCACGGCGTGGGTGACGCGCCCGGCAGCATCGCGCCGGAACACGAGCTGCTCGAGCGGATAGAGCCCGCGGCTCTGCGGCAGATCGAAGTGATCCGGCGCGACCTCGCTCAACTCGTCGAACCAGAACCACTCGATGAGCGCCTCGAGCTTGCCGTCGCGTTCGCGCACGAAGAGGACGTTGTGGTCCCAACCATACTCACCGAGCAGATCCTGCCAGGGTTCGGGACAGGCTGCTGGCCGCGTCGTTTGCATCCGTTCGTAGATCTTGCCGTTGAGGTCGAGCTTCTGCTCGTCCAGGACTTGCAGCACGGCGCCGTGGAGGTGGCGATCATCCACCGTCAGCACGCCGTCGAGCGAGCGGATTTCTCCGAGCATGCCGCGCCGCAGCATGCGCACGCGATCGTCATGATGAATGATTTCCACGCGCTCGCCGTCGTCGCTCTCCCAGAGTCCGGCGAGCGCTTGCGCGCGCTCAGGAGCCAGCGGTTGCGAATCCGGCCAGCGCGGCGGCGTACGCCCTTCGCGCAGGGCGAGCATCCCGCGCAGCGCGTGCGCGGCGAGGCGGTCGGTGACGGCGTTGGCGACGTCGAGCGAGGCGGCCACCGCGACGCCGAGACGCTCGTCCGGGAGGAAGGAAAGGCTGGTCGAGAAACCGTACACCGCTCCGCCGTGCCCGCAACGGCGTCGGCCTTCCAGCTCGTCCAACGCGAAGCCGATGCCGTAGCGGGTGGCCTTGCCTTGCGCATCCAGAACCGGCTGCATCATCGCGGCGAGGGTCTCGGGCGCAAGGAGGGTGCCGCCGGGCCCGCGCCCCTCGGCGAAAATCACCTTGAGGAACTGCGCGAGTTCGTTCACGGAAGCGTAGAGATTGCCCGCCGGTGCCATGCCGAGCTCGAACTCCGGTGCGGGGTCGCTGCGGCCGTCGTAGGACCACATGCGCGCTTGCGCCAGACGTTGACGAATCGCGGGCGTCGCGGTGAAGGCGGCGGAAGACATGCCCAGCGGCACCAGCAGTCGCGCGTGCATGAGCTCCGCGTAAGTCTGGCCCAAGCGCGCCTCCAGCACCCCGCCGATGACCGCGATGCCGGCATTGGAGTACTTCGTGCGCGTGCCCGGCTCGCACACCAAGCGCGTGCAGTTCATGCTCGCGACGGTTTCCGTCAAGCTCACGCCGCGGTCGTCGAAGTAGTGGCCGACCGGCGGCTCGCGCACGAGACCGGCGCGGTGCGCGGTGAGCTGACGCAGCGTGATCGGCGTGCCGAAAGGATTCGCGGGCCGAAAGCTGGGCAGCGCCTCCCCCACCGGTGCGTCCAGATCGAGCTCCCCGCGCTCGACCATTTGCATCAGCGCCAGATCGGTGAAGAGTTTCGAGACCGAGCCGATGCGGTAGGCCGTGTCGGCGTCGGCGGCTTGCCCCGGCGCGGCCTCTCCGAATCCGGCCGACCACAGCAGCCGATCTCCATCCACCAAGGCGATCGAGAGCGCGGGCAACCCTTTCTGCTCGAGCTCCTGCCGACAGGCGCGCGTCAGCTCCGCGATCAGCGCCTGCTCGGCGGGCGCGATCGCCACCGGCTGCGGCGTGACGCACGCAATCCAAGGCAGGGTGCAGAGGAGAAAACCAAGACGGGCGGCGGTGCGGAGCATCGAGTGCCGACCCGCGGGACGCCGCGCAGTCGTTGGCGTAGTATGCCGCGCGTGAGCGAGCAGGCCGACGTCGTGGTGATCGGCGGCGGGGCGATCGGCCTCGCCGTCGCGCTGGAGGCGAGTGCCGCCGGGCGTTCGGTCTGCCTGCTCGAACAGACCGAGCTCGGCTCCGGCGCCTCGCACGGCAACTGCGGCCTGCTCACGCCGAGCCACTCGCTGCCCCTGACCCAACCCGGGATGGTGCGCCGTGTGCTCGGCTGGATGCTGCGCGAGGACGCACCGATCTACGTGCGCAGTCGCTTCGACCTCGGCTTCCTCGCTTGGGGCCTGCGCTTCGCGCGACACTGCAATACGCGCTCGATGGACTCCGCGCTGCGCGGACGAGCGGCGCTGCTGGAGCTCTCGCGCAGTCTCTTCGACGATTGGGTTGCGCATCACGCGCTGGCGGTCGAGTACGAAACCGCTGGACTGCTCGAGGTGTACGCGACCGCGCAAGGACGCGATCAATCCCACGCCGCGCACGCCCTCCTGGCCGAACACGGCATCGCGAGCGTGGCTTACACGGCAGCAGAAGTGCAAGCACGCGAACCGGCTCTGCGCGAAGGCATGGCGGGCGGCCAGTGGTACCCCAGCGACGCGCATCTGCGGCCCGACGCCTTGGTGCGAGAACTCGCGCGGTGCGCGCGCGCGGCTGGTGCACACATCGTGGAGCGCGCTGAGGTCACGGGCCTCGAGATCGAGCGCGGAAAGTTGGTCGGCGTGCAGCTCGCCGAGCACCGCATCGCCTGCACGCAACTCGTGCTGTGCGCAGGCGCGTGGTCACCGCGCCTCGGCCGCGCACTCGGACTGCGCCTGCCCGTGCAGCCGGGCAAGGGTTACTCGATCAGCTCCGCGCGCCCGACGCGCTGCCCCGAGGTCCCCCTGCTGCTGAAGGAAGCGAACATGGCGGTGACGCCGTGGCCGAGCGGTCTGCGACTCGGCGGCACGATGGAATTCGCTGGACTGGATCCCACGCTGCGTCGCAAGCGGCTCGACGCGCTGCGGATCGGCGCCGCGCGCTTCCTGCACGAGCCGCTCGGCGCCGATCCGATCGAGTGGTGCGGCTTCCGCCCCATGACGCCGGACGAATTGCCGCTCATCGGTCCAGCCCCGCGGGTGCCGAATGCCTTCGTCGCGACCGGACACGGCATGATGGGCATGAGCATGGCCACCGGCACGGCGCAACTCGTGCGCGAGATGCTCTGCGGTCAAGCGCTCTGCGTGGATCCGGCACCCTACGCGCCGCAACGCTTCGGTTGAGGGCGCGCGCGGTTCAGTCCGCAGCAACCGGAACGCGCACGAGCAGAATGCTGCGGCCACGGCGTGCGCCGAACTCGAGCGTGCCATCGGCGGCGAAGCGTGGATCTGCCACCTCGTCATAAGCCGCAGTGGCGCGCGCGTCGAGTTGCAGATGCCAACCCTCCTTGCTGCGCACGCGTGCGGCCACGCGTTTGCCATCGGGCGAGAAGAAGGGCTGCACCGCGCGCATCCACTCGGCACCGAGCGGCTTGCCGTCGAGCAGGAGGAAGCAGAGCGGACCCGCAGGAGTTTGCCCGGCTGCGGCCGCGCCCTCCGGCTCCGGAGTTCTCTCACTCTCCGACTCCTCCCAAGTGATCGCGCCGTCCATCCACGACGGGTCCACCATGATCCAGCCGGCCTCGATGGCCTGCCGGTGCTTGGCGGCCGCCACCACCACGTGCGCGCCATCGGGGCTGACCGCCGGCGTGCCGAGGTCGTCGTAGAGACCGGGCACCACTTCGTCGCGGAAGATCAAGCCGCGCCGATTGCGTGAGGCATAGAGATAGGCGAGTGCGCCGCCGCCCGCAGCCGGCGCGCCTACGCTCTCGCGTTCTTCACCGAGTTCACGCTTGCCGACGATGATGCGTGCCTTCCCGGAACTGTCGAGCGCACTCCACGCCGCCGTCTTGTCGTCCAGCCAGCAGAAGCCCTGTACCCAAGAATAGGGACCGAATTCTTTTCCGTCCACGATCACGTGACTTCCGTTCGACTTGGCGCCGTGGAACGCGAGCCGCTTGCCATCCGGACTCCACCAGGGTCGGGTCGGTCCGAAGTCGCTGTACTTCGCGCTCTTCTTCTTGCCGCGGACCACGTAGTAATCGCCACCGCGATACCAGCCGTTCGCGTCGAGCTTGAGCCCGTCGGCAGCTTGGTAGGCGAGTTCACCCTGCGAAGAAAAGGTGAAGGCGCCGATCCAGTCCCACTTCTTGAGCAGCTTGCCGTCGAGCCAGATCTCCCATTCCTCACGGTCCTTGCCCTTGGGATCTCCCCACACCCACGCAAGCTGCGCGCCATCGGCGGAGAAACGCGGAGTGCTGAGGAAGCGGTGCGGTGGACTGATGGCGACAACCTCCGGGTCCGGACCGTGCTGGTAGAGAACGCTGTCGCCACTTTCCATGCTCAGCACCACGACTGCACGCGCACCGCCCGTAGCGATCGCGAAGGCGCGCGGCTGGCCTGGGAGATCCGGGGGCAGCTCCAGGATCACGCGCTCCTCCACCACCAGCGGCTCCGCTTGCGGCGTGCACGTGGAAAGCAGAAGCGTGGCGACTCCCAGCATTCCTTCAGACTAACGGGGCTGCTTGATCCGGTTGCACCCGCGCGGGGACGATGGGCGAGGAATCACGATGAGCCGTCCCACCCCCGCCGAGAACGGCCTTGCCGCCGCCGTGGATCTCGGCTCCAACTCCTTCCACATGGTGGTGGCGCGGGTGCAGGGCGGACGGGTGGCAGTGATGGACCGGCTGCGCGAACGCGTGCGGCTCGGTGCGGGGCTCGACGCCGATGGACGCGTGGAGGAGGAGGCGCTGCAGCGCGCACTCGCTTGCCTGCATCGCTTCCGCCAACGGCTGGCGGAAGTACCGTCCACGCGCGTACGCGCAGTCGCCACCGACGCCTTCCGCCGCGCGCACGAATCCTCCGAGCTGCGCGAGCGCGCGGCCGAGGCGCTCGGGCATCCGATCGAGGTGGTGGCCGGCAGCGAGGAAGCGCGGCTCGTGTACCTCGGTGTGCGTCATGATCTCGCCGGCTGGGGCGAACGCATGCTGGTGGTGGACGTCGGCGGCGGCAGCACCGAGATCGCCGCCGGCACCGGGCGTGTGCCTGAACTGGGAGAGAGTCTGCACCTCGGAAGTCTGCGCTGGAGTGAGGAACATTTTCCCGGTGGCGCGATCAGCGCGCGGCGGATGGAGCGCGCGGTGCTCGCCGCCATGCACGAAGTGGAACCGGTCGCCGCTGCCTTCCGACGACTCGGGCGGGCGCGCGCAGTCGGCAGCAGCGGAACCGCGCAATCGCTCGACGGGATCCTGCGCGCCTCCGGCACGGACGTGAACGGACTTTCGCGCGTGGGCCTGCGCGCGCTCGGCGCGATGGTGGCAAAGAAACGCAAGCTCGAGGAGCTCAGCCTGCCCGGACTCGAGGAGGCACGGAGGCCGAACTTCCTCGGCGGACTCGCGATCCTCACCGCAGTGGCCGAAGTGCTCCGCATCGAGCGCTTCGAGATCACCGACGGCGCGCTGCGCGAAGGCGTGCTGATGGATCTGCTCGGTCGCATTCGCCACCGCGGCGATCCACGACGCGCCGCGGTCGAGGATCTGGCGCGCCGCTGTGAAATTGATTCCCGTCAAGCAACGCGCGTGCGCACGGCTGCCGTGCGCATCTTCCAAGCGGCGGGCAAGGCCTGGCGACTCGACGAGGAGGAGCATCAACCCCTGCTCGAGTGGGCGGCCGAGCTCCACGAGGCCGGGCTTTTCGTCGGTCACAACGGCTATCACCGCCACGGACGCTATCTGATCGAGAACGCGGACCTCACCGGCTTCTCGCGCACCGAAACCGCCGAACTCGGATGGCTGGTGTGGAAGCACCGGCGCTCGCTGCCGGCTAACCACTTGGAGCAAGTGCCTCCGACACGGCGCGCAGTGTTGCTGAAGCTCCTGCTCCTGCTGCGGCTCGCCGCGCGGCTGCACCGCGCGCGCGGCGCCTCCGCCCCGCCGGCGTTTCGCGTCGAGGCGAAGTCGCGCAGCCTGCGTCTGGAGCTTCCGCGCCGTTGGCTCGGCGAGCATCCACTCACGGCCTTCGACCTCGCGGAAGAGGCCGAGGACTGGCAGGGCGTCGGCTTCACGCTGCGCTGCGGATGAGGCAGCGGCTCAGCGCCGCGGCTTGACCTGCGCGTGCTGCTCGAGCGCAGCGCGCTGCGCGGAGAAAGGTGCCCCTGCGGCGGTCTCGACGCGAGCGTAGGAACCATCGGAACGGAGGGACCAGGCTTGCGCGGTGTCGGCGAGTTGCGCCTCGAAAATCTCGGCATGGATGCGCGCCACCAGCGCAGGATGCTCGACCGGGAAGGCCACCTCGATGCGATTGTGGAGATTGCGCTCCATCCAGTCCGCGCTGCTCAGGTAGAGCAAGGGCTGCCGTCCGTGCTGGAACCAGAACACGCGCGCGTGTTCGAGGAAGCGCCCCACCAGACTGCGCACGCGGATGTTCTCGCTGAGTTGCGGCACGCCGGGTCGCAATCGGCAGATGCCGCGCACGATCAGATCAATCTGCGCTCCCGCCTGTGACGCGCGGTAGAGCGCCTGAATGATGCCTTGATCGGAAAGGCTGTTGACCTTTGCCATCAGGCGGCCGGGACGGCCGGCGCGCGCCTCGGCGGCCTCGAAATCAATCCATTCGATCAGTTGCGAGTAAAGGCGCGTGGGCGAAGGCACCAACTTGCGCAAGTGGGGTGCACGTCCGAGGCCGGTGAGCATGAGGAAGAGATCGTGGACGTCCTCACACAGCGCAGGATCGGCGCTCAGCATCCCGAAGTCGCCGTAAACGCGCGCGGTGCCGTGGTGGTAGTTGCCCGTGCCGAGGTGTACGTAGCGCCGCAGTCGGCCGCGCTCGCGGCGCACGATCAGGGTCATCTTCGCGTGGGTCTTGTAGCCGACCACTCCATAGACGACGTGCGCGCCAGCTTCCTGCAGCAGATTGGCGAGACCGATGTTGGCTTCCTCGTCGAAACGCGCGCGCAGCTCCACCACCGCCGTGACTTCCTTGCGCGCCCGCGCTGCGCGCGCGAGCGCCGCCACCACCGGCGAGTCGGCACCGACGCGATAGAGCGTCATTTTGATCGCGAGCACCGCCGGATCCGAGGCCGCCTGCTCGAGCAGGCGGACCACCGGCTGGAAGCTCTGATAGGGATGATGAAGCAATTGTGGGCTGCGCCGGATTGCAGCGAACAGATCCTCGCCTTCGGCGAGCTCTTGCGGCTCGCCGGGCACGAAAGGACGGAACTTGAGCGCTCGGCGCGGCACCTGCTCGACCAGCGCGGCGAGTCGGTGCAGGTTCACCGGCGTGCGCACGCGGAAGAGATCCTGCGCTTCGAGTTCGAAGTTCTCGAGCAGGTACTGCTCGAGTTCCGGCGGCGTGCCTTCCACCACTTCCAGCCGCACCGGAAACAGAAAGCGCCGTCGGCTCAACTGACCAGCCAAGGCTTTGAGTAGGTTGTCCACTTCCTCCTCGTCCACCTCGATGTCGCTGTTGCGCGTGACGCGGAAGGCGTAGGCACCGGCGACCTCCAATCCGGGCAGCACCAACGGGACGTACGCCTGCACCAATCCAGAGAGCAAAACGAAGGCGCTGCCGCCCTCCGCGAGCGCGCGCGGCAAGGCGATCACGCGCGGCAGTGAGCGCGGCACTTGCACGACCGCCAGATCGAGATTGCGGCCGAAGGCGTCGGCACCGCTCACGCGCACCATGAAGTTGAGGCTCTTGTTCTGGACGCGTGGAAAGGGATGCGCGGGATCCAGCGCGACCGGCGTCAGCACCGGCAGCACCTGCGAACGGAAGTAACGCTCGGCCCAAACGCGCTGCGCCGCGTTCCACTGCTGCGGCCAGAGCAGGCGCACGCCACTCTTCTCCATCGCGGGCAAGAGGTCCTCGTGCAGTACGCGGTACTGTTCGCGCACCAGCTCGCGCGCAATGCTTCCGATCGCCTCGAGCGTCTGCGTCGGTGTGCGGCCGTCCACTCCTGCTTGGTCGAGCCCGAACTCGATTTGCTGCTTGAGGCCGGCAACGCGGATCTCGAAGAACTCGTCGAGATTCGACGAGCAAATGGTCAGGAAACGCAGCCGCTCGAGCAGCGGTAGGCGCTCGTCCTGGGCCTGCGCGAGAACGCGGCGCTGGAACTCCAGCAGCGAGATCTCGCGATTGAAGGAAGACTCAGGACTCGCGAGCGGGTCGTCGCTCCGCGCAAGCGTGGGAACCACGCGCCGTTTGCGGCGCCGGTGCTTGCCAGGATCCTCGTCCGAATGCGGCATCACGCTGGGGGTCCGCTCTCAGTGTAGAAAGCTGCCGTGGAGACTGCGTGAAGTGGGCTCAGAGGCGCAGCCGACGCGCATGCAGATCGAGCCAGCAATTTTCGGCGGTCGCGAGTAGCGCCTCCAGCTCCGCGGGGAAGGCTTCGGTCTTCGCGGTGAAGGGTTGAAAGCCGGTGCTCTTCTCGACGTTGGCGTACCAAAACGGCGCCCACACCCCGTAACTCGCATGCCGGCCGGCCGGCCAGCTCAGCATCGCGCGATCGAACTCCAACCCGAGCCGCGCGCACATTCGCCGCAGCGTGGCTTCGGGCTGGTTGAGCAGGTCGGTCGAATCCACCACCACCGGATCCTGGCCGGCGCGGCGCAGTTCGTGGTAGAGCTCGCGCTGACGCTCGAAGCCGACGTCGCGCAAGCTGATGGCGCCAAGATCGCGCAGCATCGAAGGCAACATCTCGCGCGGCGGGCGCAGCAAAAAGACGTTGTGGGTCTGCGCAGCGAAGCCGAGCTCCACGTCGCCGACCAGATGGTGCGCCATGTGCTTCACGAATTGCACCGGCGTCGGCACGGCGGCGAGCAGGACTGCTTCCACCACCCGCCGCCAGTCCGCGGACTGCGCAGCGAGCACTTCGCGCCGCAGCGGGTGATCCTTTCCGGTGTGGGCTAGGTAATGCGCATAGAAAGGCTCGTCCACGCAGGTGGTGTCCGCACGCTGCGCGAAGGAGCGCATCAAGGCAGTCGAAATCGTGCGTGGTGAGGACCACAGCGAGATGCGCAGCGTCGCGGTCATGGGCGCTGCCTACTGCTCGACCTTCGCCGCTTTGGCCTTGCCCGTCGACTTCTTCCCGCGCTTGGCACCTCCAGCGGGCGCACCGGCCTTGCGTTCGCGCGGTTTGAACTCGAAGCCGTGTTTGCCGTTCGGCTTGAGCACGAGGCGAGCCGTGAACGGCCGCCCTTTGCGCGAAGTGAAGTCCTCGATCCAATCCGTCGCACGCAGCACCGGGTCGAGCAGAGGCTTGACGTCCTCGCGCGTCATGGTGCGCTTGCAAATGGTGCGCGGAAGCTTCACTCCGCCCTTGCCGGTGGACTCGAAGTGCGTGGGCGTCTCGATGATCTTGCCCTTGCCGAGCGGACAATCCATGAAAGGCGACTCGTCAACCGGATGGGAGACGAGTTCAGGCGCGACCTTGCCGCCGTCATCGGAACTGCCGAAGCCTTGCACCGCCTCGAAGGCCACCAACCAATCGTCACCGAGCAGGAGGCGTCCCGGATAGGTGTCACCGCGCTGGCTGACGAAGCCCTCGAGCGGACCGGTGTCGCGCTCCGCGAGCAGCCGCGTCGCCACTTCGCGGTTCAGATAGCGGCCGCGGTATTCCTTCCAGATCGTGAAGCCGCAGCCGTCGTGCGCGGGCGCCTTCACGTCCACGCCCTTGAGCGCGCCGGCCGGCGCCGCTTCCTCGAGTGCAAGCTCGGCACGTTCGGCGAAAGGGCCGACGTCCACTTCGCTCTCGGTCTCGAGCGTCAGCGAGGCATTGGTGCGCTTCGCATTCACCGTCACGGCGATGACACCGGGCAGCTTGCGCGCGGCCTTCTCTGCGGCTTCCGCCGCGAGCGCGATCGGGATCTCGGTGGCCTTGCCGGCGCCCTTGAGTGCGACCTCGAAGAGTTTGGAACGCGGCTCGCGNNTCGCGGTAGAGATCCTCGTACTCGAACTCCTGCAGCAGCTTCACCATGCTGCGCACGGAATCCACGATCTCCTGCATGTAGTCGTCCCGCGCACGCTGGCCGTTCTCGACCTGGTGGAGATGGAATTCCATCTCGGCGGTGAGTTCGGCGCGAGCGAGGTGATCGGCGTGGATGCGCTCGAGCACGTCAATCAACTGGATGCCTTTGGCGGAGGCACGCAAATTCTTCCCACCGCGCAACGCATAACCCTTCTCGATCAAGGATTCGATGATGTCCGCACGCGTGGCCGGCGTGCCCAGCCCCTTCGAGCGCAACGCGGCGAGCACGTCCTGGTCGTCGAGCTCCTCGTGTTCGTCGAGATCCAGATCGGCAGCCTTCTCCATCGCCTGCAGCAGGCCGGCCTCGGTGTAGCGCTTGGTCGGCTTGGTCGCGTCTTCCAGCACCTCGATTTCCACCGGCCGACTCGGCGCCTCGACGCCCGGCTCGACACCCAGTGCAGGCAAGTTCTCGGAAGCGCCCGGCCGACGATCCACCAACTGCCAGCCCGGCACCGTGAGGCGACTGGAATCGGTGAAGAAACGCCACGCCCCGCCCGGCGCCTCGGGATCCAGCGCACGCGTCTCGCGCGACACCTTCTCCCAGGTGCTCGGCGGCAGAAAGGCAGCGAGGAAGCGCCGCAGCAGCAACTCGAAGACCTTCGCGTCGTCGCCGCCGAGTGGCGAATCGGGAAGAGTTCCGGTCGGCACGATCGCGAAGTGGTCGCTCACGCCGGCGTCGTTGAAAACGCGCGCCTGGTTGAGCAGTCCGTCGCGCTTGAGCACTTGCGCGGCTTCGGCCATGGAGTCGTGACGGTCGTGCTCACTGAATGCCACGGAAAAAGCGCCACTCGCCACGTCATCGAGCACCGCGTGCACGTGCGGACGGTAGTCCGCGGGCAGACAGTTCGAATCGGTTCTCGGATAGGTCGCGACCTTATGCACTTCGTAGAGCCGCTGCGCCGCGCCCAAAGTGCGCCGCGCCGACAGCCCGTAGCGAGAGTTGGCTTCCTTCTGGAGCGAGGTCAGCGAGTGCAAGCTGGGCACTGCGCGCGTGGATTCGCTCACCGTTTCGACCGCGATCACCTTCTTCGCCTCGCGCACCCGGCGCGCGACGTCCTCCGCGTGCTCCTGTTCCCACACCTTCTCGCCGTCCTTGGCGCTTCCGGTGCGAAACTGCGCCTCGTACTCGTGGCCGCCGGCGAGGAAGCGCCCCTGCAGGCGCCAGTACGGCTTCGGCACGTGTGCCAGCACCTTGAGTTCACGGTGCACGAGCAGCGCCAGCGTCGGTGTCTGCACGCGTCCCGCCGACCACACGCCGACCTCGCGTCGGCCCTTCAGCCGCTTGGTGAGACCGCGCGTGGCGTTCATGCCGATCAGCCAATCGGCTTCGGCGCGGCAGAAGGCGGCGTCGCCGAGGCCGTCGTAATCCGCCGCGGGCTTCATCCCCGCGAAAGCTTCGCGGATCGCGTCCTTGGTCATGGACTGCAACCACAGGCGCGACACCGGCTTTGCCGCCACCGCCGCAGCCGTTTTCGCCGTGCCCGCAGCGAGGTGTTGCTCGATCTCGCGGAAAATCAGTTCGCCCTCGCGCGCCGCGTCGCAAGCGTTCACCAACCCATCCACGTCCTCGCGTGCAGCGAGTTGCTTCAGCAGCCGCAACTGATTGCTGTGTCCGCGTCGCGGCCGCCGCTCGAAGGTCGCGGGCAGGATCGGCAGGCTGCCGAGCGACCACACCTTGTAGGCAGGGTCGTAGTCCTCGGGCTGCGCGAGCTCGAGCAAATGCCCGACCGCCCAGGACAGCAACCAACCCGGACCCTCCCAGTAGCCTTCGTGCTTCTTGAAGGTGCCGGGCAAGGCTTTGGCCAGATCCGCGGCGACGGACGGCTTCTCGGCGATGACGAGTTTCATGCTTCAGGCCCGCCGCGAGCGAGGCCTGGGAATGCCGCTCTCGGACGGGAAACGGAGAAGTTTAGGACTTCGGCAGCGATTTTCCGAACCATCCCCTGCGCGCGCCTGGGAACTGTTCTAGCCGGCCCGGAATTCGCGCTCAAGCGGGATCCGAGATTCCGCCGAAGAAAGCGGGTCCGCTATGGCGAAGTCCCTCCCCATCCTCGAAGCCGTCGGCGCGGTCGTCCTGATCAGCGCCGTCGCGCTGCTCACCGCGTTGCCGGGCTCCAAGGTCTCCACGGCCGAGAAGAACCTGGAACTGGCGGACGGTTTGGGCGTGCTGCGCACGGCCATCTTCCGCTTCAGCATGGATCACGAGGACGAGAGCGGACGCGACGCGCTGTTGCCGGGCCTCGACGACGCCGATCTGGTCACCCAGCTCTGCGGTCCCAGCCGTCGTGACGGCAGCGTGGAAGCTGCGCAGACGGCCGGCAGTTTCGACAACCGTTGGTACGGGCCCTACCTCGAGCTCGTTCCGCTCAACCCGGTCAACGGCCTCGACAGCATTCGCGTGATGCCTCCCGGATACCGAGAAGCCGTGTTCACCGGCGCCGCCGGCTGGGTCTATCTGCCCGAAACGGGCGAGATCTTCCCGGACCTGCCCGGCGCCGACGCCCGTGGGGTTTCGTACTCCACGTATTAGAGCTTCCAATGTTTTCGTGAGGGTGTGGGTCTGTGTCGCAAGACATGGGCCCACTTTTCTTTCCTCAGGCGAACGGAGGTTCGGCGCGTCGGCTCAGTTGCGGTAGCTCGCGTGGCAATCCGCGCAGGACTGCTTGAGCGCCGTGAAGCTGGTCTCGGCGCCGGCGGCATCGCGCGCTTCCAGCGCAGCACGCAAGGCATCGGCCGCGCGCTGGCCATTGCGCAGATGGCGCAGGAACTCGGCGTCGGACTTCTGCTCCGCGTCGAGCGTGCCGTCGAGTGCGGTGAAGGTTTCGCTGAGGATCTTCGCCTCCTTCGCCGGCAGCAAGTCGGGATGCGCGGTCGGCACCGACCAGTTCGCCTCGCGCACCAGCTTGACGCGATCCCAATCGCGATCCATGCGCGCCATCGCGGAAGTGAAGTCGCCGACCGGAGCGATTTCGTGCAATGGCGGCCGCGGCACGTCCGCGTCGAAGCGGCGGAACTCCGCATTCGCACGCCACAGGCCGCGGTACTTCGGATCGGTGTGCGCAAGGCGTAGCAGCGGCTCGGCCTCGGCGGGCGAGCACCCGCTGTCCACCTGCAGCGCGATCGCGGCGGCGACCGGACCGCGGTGCACGCCGTGATGACAATGAAAGAAAACCGTGCCGGTGCTCTCCTCCATCACGCGCGTGATCTGCAGCGCGGCTGCGCGCGGCACTCCGTCGTAGCCAAAGGGCACGTGGACGTAGCGCAGTCCGTACTTTGCGGCGAGCTCCACCTGCGGACGCGCGCCGTCCACGTTCACCAGAGTGGTGACACCGCGGGCGGCCAGCGCCGCGAAGGCGGCTTCGCCTTCGGGGGCGGCGCCACTCCAGATCCGCTCGGAGACCTGGATCAGGTGCGGCAGCACCGGGTCCTCGATCGCCGTCATCGTCACGGCAGCGGGCGCGGCCGGGTCCGCAACTACGCTCCCGCCCTCCTCCGTCAGGTTGCAGGCGGCAAGCGGGAGGAGCGCGAGGACGAAGAACCGACGAAGCATCGGCGAAGGGGTGCAAAAGGCATGCCAAGCCTGACTCGGCCGGACAGCTCGGGAGCGTTCCCGCGACGGAACCGCGGTGGACGCTCCTAGGGCGAGGCTGCGACTCACCGAGCGGTACTGGCCGTGAGCGCGGCCTCCCAGCAAGCCTGAGCGGCGCCGGAATCGAGTGCCTCCTGGGCGCGGGCGCGCAGCTCGGCCAGCGCGCAGTGCTCCTCCACCAGACTGAGGATCATCGCCCCACCCAGCGCCGCGACCGCCGCCTGGGGGGACTGGCCGCCGAGCAGGGCGGTGCGCAGGCCGGTGACGGCGGCTTGGCCGCGGTCCCGGATCGGGGGCATGCCCGGCTCGCCGTCCTGAGTGAGGCCGAAGTCCTCCGGACGCAGCCGGAGCGGACTCGAGACACCCGAGGTCAGCCGTAAGCCGCGGGTCGGGCGCGAAAGGGCTGGATCCAGCGAGCCCTCCACTCCTTGCACGATCAAAGCGCTGCGGTGGCCGAGGAGTTGCAGAGCCTCACCCGCCCGGCCGAGCACGGGTCCGGGCATCGCGGCGACCATCACGCGGCAGGCCGGGGGCAGCAGGAGCTTTCCGATCACGTCCGGCAACAGCCGCAGGCCGAGATCGGCTTCGATCGCCAGCAGGGGCGCCCAGCCCGGATCGGCGAGGGTCGGTCGCCAGACCGCGAGACCACCGGCTTCGAGCGCACGTTCGGTGGGTTCGGTGGCTCCCTCAAGGCGGCCGCCCGCGGCTTCCCACACGTCACCGAGCGTGAAGCCACCGTCAGGCACGCCGCTGCTCGCCTGCACCAGCACGCGCACGCCGCAGGCGGCGGCGGCAGCGGCCGAAGCAAGACCGAGCGGCGGTGAATTGTGCTTGCCGCGCCGACTGGTTGAAAGCACCACCGAGCGCTCGGGCAATTCTGGGAAAGGAATCCGACGACAAGCGGCGGAAGCGCAGCCCGCGAGTTCCTCGGCAGTGGGACCCTTGGCACGCAGTGCGAGCAGCAGCGCCGTGAGTCGCGGCGGTGAAACCGATCCCTGCAGGAGCTGCTCGAAGACCCACGCGGATTCCTCCAGCGTCAAGTGCCGGGGCGTGCGCCCGGTGATGACACCTCCCACCTTGTCGAGCAAGGAGCGGAAGCGGTCTTCCATGAACTGCTTAGGCTCCGTTCTCCTCGCGTAGGCGAGTCAGCACCTTGTCGGTGTGTCCCTTCACGCGCACGTTGTCCCACAAGGCGGCGATCTTGCCGGCGGGATCGATCAGGAAGGTGGAACGCACGAGGCCCGGATAGCGGCGACCGGAGAGGGTCTTCTCGCGCCAACAACCGTACTTCGCCGCGACCTTCGCGTCGCGGTCGGAGAGCAGGGTGAAACCGAGTCGGAATTCGCTGTGGAACTCAGCGTGGCTTTCGCTCGGGTCCGGGCTGATGCCGATGACTTCGGCGCCGAGCTTGGCGAACTCACGACGTGAGTCGCGAAACTCGCAAGCCTCTTGCGTGCAGCCCGTCGTGAAGTTTTTGGGATAGAAATACACCACCACCCAACGGCCCTTGCGCTCGGTGAGGCGCACGGCGAGCCCGTCGCCGGACTTGAGAGTGAACGCAGGCGCCCGTGAACCGGGCTTGAGGACGAGATTCGCCATGGATCGCGGGGGGAACGGGCGAAGCAAGAGGCGGGTGCAGAACGAACGAGGGGAAGGCGATTATGCCGCTTCCCCCGCCGTGCGCTAGAGCAGCCTTAGCGCAGCGAACCGTCGCCTTGCTTCTCGGGCGCATCCGCTTCCGGCGCGGGAGCTTCCTCGAGGACTTCGTCCGTCATCGCGGCTTCGGCCGCTTCGTGGATCTCGTCGAGCACCTCCTCGGCGCTGGCTTCGGGCCGCGGGCGGATGTGCGCGAAGTAGGGCGCCTTCTGCTTGTCGTACACCACGCGCCCGCCGACCACCGCCCACTCCACGAAGGTGCGGTAGTGGAAGAGATCGCCGCCGCAGATGATGAGGTCGGCATCTTTGCCGACCTCGATCGAACCGATGCGGTCCTCGACCCCGAGGACCTTCGCCGCGTCGAGGGTGATCGCGCGCAGTGCGGCCTCCTGCGGCAAGCCGCCGCGGATCGCGAAGGCGGCTTCGAGCGGGAGGTTCATCAAGTCGCGTCCGAGGATGCCTCCGGTGGAGACGCCAGCCGACTCCGGCAGGATCGCGAACTCCACGCCGTGTTCGTGCAGGATGCGCGCGTTCTCGATGGTCCAACCGCTCGGACGGTTGACGGTCTCATCGGCCCAGGCCTTGTCGCGTGCAGTCAGCACCAGGCGCGCACCACTGCGGCCGAGGCGACCGGCGACGGTCCACGCTTCGCGTCCGCCGAAGATCACCGCTTCGATCGGGAATTCCTCGAGGAAATCGCAGATCGCGAGCAGATCCTTGGCGCCGTCGGCGCTGAAGCGCGCCACCGATTCGCCGCGCAGCATCGCGAGCGCATCCTTGTCCACGCCCTCCGGCTTCGGCTCCTCGCCTTCCTGCTTGTCAATCTCCTTGGCGAGCTGCCAGGCGCGCAGCTTGCGCAGGAAGTCGCGCGCGCCACCGAACTTCGCGCGCAGATCGCGACGACTAGCCGGCGAACTCGGCGACACGCTCAGTTCGCTCCACGGCCGCGTGCCGAGCAGATGGCCTTCGAGGGTGCCGCGCGTCAACTTGACGATGGTGTCCGAGCCCTGCACGGTGGTCAGCCCGCCGGTGAGCGCGAGATCCAGATTCAGGGAATAGGGATCGAATCCGTCGCGCGCGCTCGATCCGGAGCCGCGCACCAGACCCGAAGAATTGACCGCGACGAGGCCGGGATAGACGCGCATGCCCTGCGCATCCATGCGGCGCGCGCCCTCGGGTAGGCGCAGCGATTCGCCGACTTCCACGATGCGGCCGTCGTGACAGAGCACGGTGCCGCCGCGGATCACGCCATCGGTGACGGTGTAAACGTCGCCGCCGACGATGGCCAACCAGGGGCTTTCCGGCGTCACCTTGGCCGGTGTCGGCTTCTCGGCCGGCGCCTCGGCGGCCGGGGTGACGACGGGTTCTTGCGCCTCGCGTTCGCCGCGGCGCTCGCGGCGGGGTCGCGGCGGATCCTGCGGCAACGCCGGAGCGGCGAATCCGATCATCAGGGCAGTCAGCAGAACGCTCATCGGCGGGCCTCCTCTCTCTCTTCTTTCTCGCGGTCGTACACCACCTTGCCGTCCCGCACGACGAACAGGGCTTCGGAGAGCGGATCCATCGGATCGCCGCTCCAGATCACGAAGTTGGCAGGCGCCGCAGCTTGCAAGGGCTTCACGCTGGCTTCGAGGCCGAGGGTGCGCGCCGCTTCGAGGCTCATCGCCTTGAGCGCGCGCTCGCGGTCGAGCCCTTCGGCGACGCAGCGCGCGACGTTGTCACGCCACTCGCGCAGATCATTGCGCGCTTCGCCGGCCGGCGAGAGCACCAAGTGCTCGAGACCCGCGTTCGCGAGCTCGGCGGGCAGGTTCGCGCGCACGCGCGTGAAGGGCAGGAAGCTGATGCTCGCCGGCACGTCCACCGTGAGTCCGGCGCGCGCGAGATCCTCCACCACTTCGTGGAAGTTCTGACCGCCACCGTGACTCAACACCAGGCTGTAGGGTAGCTCGCGTTCACCGAGCACGTCCAACCAATGGATCCAGTCGGCGGCGCTGGAGATCCAGACCTGCGCCATGCGCTCCTTGCGCACCCATTCGACGAGCGCTTCGACGTCGGGCGCGAGCTTGGGCACTTCGAACTCCGCAGGCGGCTCCTTGCTTTCTTTCTCCTGCGCGGCGGCGGGCGGTGCTCCCCCCCCCTCGGGCTTCTTGCTTGCTTCGGCCTTCTCCTTCTCAGCCTTCTCCTTCTGCTGCTTCTCCCATTCGGCGCGCGCTTTCTTCCACTCCTCGCGAGCCTTCGTCTCCTTTTCGATCGCCTCGTCCGCCTCCTTCAAAGCGCGGCGCACCAGATCCTTCGCCGAGGAACTCGCGGAGATGGTGAGTTTGAGGTGGAGATCGTCCACCAGGGTCTCCGGACGCGGCGCGCCACCCCCGGCGGCGAGCACCGAAGTGCGGCCCGGCAGTCCGCTGCCAGGAGGATCCACGCCTGCGAAGAGCACGCCTTGCTCCAGCAGCATCTTCTCCCAACCCGCGTCGAGCCACAGTGAATCGGCGGCACGCCAGCGGCTGGTGTTGCCGTTGCCGCGCTGATCGCTGATCAAGAAGTTGGCGTGCGTGAGCACCAGCGGCGGCGTCGCCACGGCTCCGGTGTCACGCAGATCGCGCACGCGGGCGCCCTCGGGCACCACCACCACCGGTCCCATGCGTTCGATGACGCCGTCGCGAATCAGCAGCGTGACGTTCTTCTGCGCCTCGCCGTCGAGGGTTTCGACGTGATCGAGGCGCCAGACTTCGGCGCGACCGCGCGGAGCGTCGGCCGGCTTGTCCTCCGCCTGGAAGGCGGCGGGCGGCAGCGCGAGCAGAGCGAGGAGGAGTGCGGGGATCATGACTAGTAACGCTGTCCTTCGCGGATGTCGTAAACGATCTCGCCCTCGATCAGGACGAGTTGCACGGGCGTGCGGGGATCGAGTGGCTGACCGGCCTTGATGACGACGTCGGCGTCGAGCCCGGGCGCCAAGCGACCGATGCGATCGGCGGCGAGGATCTGCTGCGCCGGATCGCTGTTGATGGATTCCAATGCCTCCCAGGCGCTGCAGCCGAGGCGCTCGGCGAGCGTGGCCTGGAAGAAGAACTCTTCTTGCGGCACCACGCCGGCATCGGTCTGCACCGACATGTCGCGCGCGCCCGCGTTCTCGTAGGAGGCGACCAAACCGGTGAAGCGTTTGGCGGCGCCGAAGCTGAAGTCGTAGTTGCGCGGGCCGATGTTGAGCGAGGCGCCGGTCGCGGCGATCTCCGGCGCCGCGAGGTAGCCGCTGAAGCAACAGTGGCTGACCACCACCGGCACGCCGGCCTCGAGTTGGAACATGCGGATGGTGCCGAAGACGTCGCGCGCGCCCGCGGTGTGCACCAGGAAGGGATACTCCTTGCGGAAGATGCCGGCGATGGTCTCGACTTCGGGATCGGAGTTGGGCGCGCCTTTGGCGGCAATCGCGCCGCGGCCGAGCCACCAGCGCAGCATCCACCACATGCCCATGCGCGTGCCGCCGAGATCACCGAAACGTTCCGGGTTGTAACCCTGGGCGACCTTCACCGAACCCGGATAACGCAGCACCGCTTCTTCGACGGTATCGGTGGCCTTGAGCCGCACCAGCGTGCCTGCGCCGCCGAGGTTGGTGCCCGAACCCGGAATCGCATTCACGGTGGTCACGCCGCCGGCCACGCCGTCCTGATAGAGCAGGTTGTCCGGCACGATGGTGTCGAGCGTGCGCAGCTCCGGATTGTTCGGGTGGACCATGTCGTTGATGTCCCCCCATCCGCCGGTCTGCGTGTGCGAGTGCAGATCCACGCCGCCCGGAAATGCGAAAGATTCCGGGTAGGAGAGCAGTGTCCAGCCCGCCGGTGCCTCGATCTCGGCGCGGCGTCCGATGCGTTCGATCTTCCCGTCACGCACCAGCAGGCGCGCGTTGTGAATTACTTTGCGCTCGTCCATCGTCAGCGCTACGCCAACGTCCAACACCAGACCCGGAGCAGGCTCCTGAGCGAGGGCGACGGCAGCGGCGAGGACGAGCGCGAACATGCTTAGTAGCGGCGGCCGTCGGCGGCGTTGTAAACGAGCTTGCCGCGGATCCAGGTCTTGAGGACGTGGCTGCGCGGGTCGAGCGGATCACCGGTCCAGGCCGCGAGGTCGGCGTCGAGTCCGGGCGCGAGACGTCCCGCCGAATCGGCGATCTTCAGCGCGGCCGCAGCATGCGCGGTCATGCCGCGCAGCGCGTCCTCGTTGGTGCCGGCGCCGTGTCGCACACCGAGCGCAGCCTGATAGGGCAATTCTTCCTCGGGCAACACCGGCGAATCGGTGTTGTAACCAATCATCACGGTGCCGCCCACGGCCTCGGCGTGCTCCTTCCATCCCGCCGCGACGCCGACGATCTGCGAATTGGCACGATCGAAATAGACGTTGCGCGGTCCGAGCATCAGCGGCACTTCGAGTTCCGCGGCGAGCGGTCCGAGCCGGTAGGCGTCGAAGGTCCCGTGGTCCACGAAGGGCTGCAGTCCGAGATCGCGCTTTTGCATCGTGAGCGTCATCAGCACGACTTGGTAGATCTGCGTGTGCACGCTGGTCGGCACGCTGCCGTTCTCGAGGCCGACGAAGTTGGCGTACACGGGATCCCACGCCACCTTGCCCTCGCGGTAGGCCTTCGCCCACGCGAGCCCTTTGCTGAGCGTGTCGCGCGTGTTCCAGTTCATCAGCGCGCGGCCGATGCCCCAGGAGTAGCGCTCCGGGTTGCCCGCCTGCGCCACCTTCAGCGAACCCGGCGCACGCACCACCACTTCTTCGACGGTGTCGCCCGCGGTCTTCACGATGGTGCCGAAGCCGCTGATGTTGTTGCCCGAGCCCGGGATCAGCAGCGCACTGGTGATTCCCGCCGCCGTCGCGTCCTCCATGTAGAGGTTCTGCGGCTCGACCACTTGATGCGTTTCGAGTTCCGGGTTGGCGAGGAAGACGCCGTCGTTGAGGTCGCGCAGCGAACCGGCAACGTGACAGTGCGGCTCGATCAAGCCGGGCACCAGCCAGACTTGGCCGAGTTCCTCGACGCGCGCGCCTGCCGGAGCCGCGAGCTCGGAGGCGCGTCCGACCGCGACCACCTTGCCGTCGCGAATCAGCACCGCGCCGTTGTTGATCATGCCGGCGGCATCGGCGGTGTACACCTTGGCGGCGCGCAGCAGCAGAGTTTCGCCCGCAGCTTGCTGCGGAGCGCTGACGGCGAAAGCGAGAGCGAAGGCGAGCATCATTCTTGCGGCACCTCGCGGCCGTTCACGAAGACGTGGAGCACACGCGAGCGCAGGTCGAGCGGCGGTCCGCTGTGCACCACCAGATCCGCGTCGAGTCCGAGCTTGAGTCGGCCGACGCGATCGGCGACGCCGAGCAGATCGGCGGCACCGGAAGTGAGCGCGGTGAGCGCCTGATCGGCGCCGAGCCCGTAGCGCACGGCCATTTTCACCACGTCAGGTAAGAAGCGCGCGCCGACGCCGCTGCTGGATTGGAAAGCCACCGGCACGCCGCTCGCGAGCAGCAGCGCGGCCGGCACTTCGTCGCGGTTGTCGGCGCGGCGACGGACCTCAGGTCCGAGCACCACGCCTGCCGAAGCGGCGTGCAATTGTTCGAGGCGATCGAGGGCTTCGGCGCCGCCGCCGATGCGCACCGGCAACTTGTGCTCGGCGAAGGCCTCGAGCGCGAAGCCGATCTCGTCGCGGCGATCGGCATAGACCACCCCCACTGCGCGGCCTTCGAAGAGCGCGCGCGCGCCTTCGAGGTTCCAGTCGATCGCAGGAGCCTGCGGGCCGTCGTCCTTCTTGACGCGCTTGCGTGCGACAGCGGCGCCGCCTTCCTCGATCTCGATGCGATTCGCGGTGAACTCGATCGAGCCGAGGCCCGCGAGCTCCGCGCGCATCGCCATCACGTCGGGTGCGGTGACACTGCCGGAGAGCACCGCGGTGCCCATCTCGGTCGGCATCTCGAAACGGATGCTCTTGGTGGCCGCGTCGTAGCTGCCTTCGAGCTCCATGTTCTCGCCGCTCGGATCGTCGGGCGAGCTGAAGACGCCGGAGAGCTTGCTGCCCTCGTGATGCAGCCGCAGATGCACTTCGATCGGCTCGGGCAGCATCTGGTTCTCGATGGTGGCGGTCCACAATCCGTTGATCGGATCCACCTCCTTCTTGACCTCCTCCTCTGCGACTTCCTTCTTGGCGGCCTTTTCTTCCTCCTTGCCGGCATCCGCGGCATCGGCGACGTCCTCACCGCGCGCAAGCCGCGCGCGCAGCTCCTTCTCGGAAGTGGCGCGGTCCTTGGCGGTCTTCGCCGCCTGTTCGCCTTCCCACTTGGCGCGTTCCTCGCGGAACTTCACCCACTTGTCGAAGTAAGCCTTGCCGCGACGGAGTTGACTGGTGAGAGATTCGCCGCCCTGCGCGCGATCGCGCGAGCGCAAGTCGAAGTACACCACGTGACGACCGTTCAGCGAAGCGTCCGAGGAGGATGCGGCCGCCGTCTTCACGAAGTGCCCGCGCGCACCGGAGCCCGGCAGGCCGGAAGGTCCGATCACGAGCGTGGTCACGCCCGCGCGCGCCACCGGCAGCCATGCCTCCGAGAAGAGCGAGCCGGCGGCGAGCCGGCCGAGGTCCACGCGCGCATCGCCGACGCCCCCCGCCGCGAGCACCGAGCGCGCGTCGAGGTAGCCGGGAGTGACGTGCGCATCGGCGCCGGCGTCCACCAGCCGCGCGCCGACCGGATGCGGCACGCTCTTGCCGACCGCGAGCACGCGACCGTCTTGCAGCAGCACCTCGGCACCGCCGGTGAGCGGCGGACCGTCGCCGGTCCACACGGTTCCCGCGCGCACCACCACCGGCATGCCGCTCGTTGCGGCTCCGGTCGCCAGACGCGTCGGCGCGTCCAACTGGGACACGCTCCACACGCGTTTGCCTTCGACGTAGACCTCGCGCACGCGCGTGGCGGGATCCAGCGGCGCGCCCGAGAGCACCGCGAAGTCGGCGTCGAGACCATCGCGCAGCGAGCCGACGCGATTCGCGACGCCGAGCGCTTGCGCCGGCACCGCGCTGATCGCGTCGAGCGCTTGCGCTTCGCTCAGGCCGTAGCCGACCGCTGCCGAAGCGGCTTCGAGCAGCCAAGTCCAACGGCCGTAGGGACCGGGACACACGGCGACCGGGCCCGAACGCGCGAGCACGCGCAGCACACCGGGTTCCGGCGGCACCCAACCCGCGCCGAGGTCGGCGGTGGAACCGAAGAGCGGCACTTCGAAGATCAGGGTCGCGCCGTTGCGCGGCGCTTCGACCAGGAAGCGCGCCGCGTCCACTTGCGCGAGACCGGAGAGCACCAGCGGCTTCTGCCATTCCTTCGCGAGGGCGATGGCTGCGAGCGCTTCATCGGTGGTCTGCACCGCGGCGCGCAGGGAAGTGCGGGCGGCGAGGAAGGCGCGCAGACCGTCGGCGTTGGGATCTTCGCCGGGCCGCGCGTTGGCGGCGATCGCGAAGGCTTCGCGCAGCGCGAGCAGTGCGCCCGGTCGCGAGGTCGGTGCCTGCGCCTTCGCCGGCAGCAGCGGATTCTCGCTGGTCGGCGGGATCGGCGGGCGGAAGTAGTCCGGCGGGAACCAAGCGTCCGGCGTCAGATTGACGCGCAGATCGGAGGCCTCGACCATCACGCGCCGTTCCCCGGCGGTCTTCACCACGGCACCGCGTCCGCCGATCAGGCGATTGCGATCCGGGGAAAGATAGACCGTGGTGATGCCGCGCTCGAGAATCTTGCTGGCGTCTTCCCAGGGTTCGAAACCGTCGAGCGCGAGACGGTGCGCGCCGAGGGATAGATCTCCCTCGCCTTGCGTGCCCGTGAGGGTGGTGTCGGCGGCGACCAGACCCGGAATGATCACGGCGTCGCCGAGATCCACCACCGGCGTCAGCGGCGGCAGTTCCCGCGTCGGCACGATGGCCAGGACCTTGCCATCCACCACGAGCAGACAGGCGTCGTCGAGCGATTCGGAACCGCTGCGATGCACGCGCGCCGCGCGGTAGGCGATGACTCCGCCGCCCGTGGCGGCAGGCCGCGCAGCTTGAGGTACTGCGCTGGAGAGGCCGTCGTTGCCGAACAGCCAGGGCACGGTGGCCGCCGCGGTCGCGGCCGCGCAGAGCAGACGTCGCGCGCGCATCACTCCTTCCGGCCTCCCAGCAGGCGCTGCAGACGCTCGTCGGTGGCGCGGTCGTAGGCCTGTTCGCCGCGGAGCCACACTTCGAGCACCAGACTCTGCGCGCCGAGCGGATCCCCGTCCAGCAACACGAAGCTGCCGTCCATGCCGCTCGCGAAACCGCCGAGACGCGTCTCGAGTCCCCAGAACTTCGCCGGCACGGAGGAAACTGCGCCGAGCGCGACCTCGCGCGGCAATCCTTCCCGAATGCAGAGCGCGGCTTGGTAGCCGAGGCGGTCGGGACCGACGCGCCGCGGATCACTGCTCAAGGCGAAGGCCACGCCGGCCTCGTGGAACTTGGTGGGCGCGAAAGTGCGCACTTCCTTCCAGGAGACGGGGTCGCGCTCGACGTGCCAGGGATCGCCGCTGAGCACGACGCCGAGTCCGGCACCCGCGAGCAGATCGGCGGCCTTCCAGGCGGCACTTTCGACCACGAAGACGCTGTTGTCGAGCAGCTTGCGCTCGCTCAGCCAATCCTTCGCAGTTTGCACGTCCGTGCCGGCCGGGCACCAGACCCACAGGCGCTCTTCGCCGTTGAGGATGCGCACCAGCGCGAGCTGGCCGTCGTCGAGATCGAGGTTGGCGATCTTGGCCTTGCCGGGGAAGTCCTCGCCGAAGCGCACCACCCCGTCCATGCGGTTCCATTCGCTCTCGTCGCGGTTCTTCTTGCGTTGCTCGGCGTTCAGGAGCCGTTGCTCGTCCGCCTTCACGTCCTGATCGTCGAGCAGCTTCTGCCCGAGCGCGCGCAGATCGCGCTCGAGGCCATTGATGCTCTCGCGCAGTTCGGCGAGTTGCGTGGAGCGGCTCCAGCCCGGACGCGCGCCGAAGGCGAGCTTGCTGCCCATGCCGGCCGAGAGCGTCATCTGCTCGACGGTCATGCCGTGCGGCGAAGTGACGCGGCCGCGTCCGCCCAGCACCGTGTTGTTGCCGGGGATGAGGCCGATCGCGACGGTGCCCTGACGCAGCGAATCCTCGAAGAAGAAGGAGGAAGGATCGATCGAATCGCGCACGTCGAGGAAGGGCGCGATCGGGATGTTCTCGTTGGGGCGATCGAGACCGCTGGAGGAGTGCGCTTCGAGGAAGCCCGGGAAAATCCAGGCATCGGGCAGCTCCTTGAGCAGCACGTCGAAGGGCACTTCCACTTCGGCACCGCCGAAAGCGGTGATGCGACCGTCCTGGATGATGAGGGTCGGGTTCTCGACGATCGAGCCGTCGGGCAGCACGGCCTTGCCGGCGCGCACCGCGATGGAACCGTCCTGCGCCGCCAGCGAAGCGGTCAGCGTGAACAGGGAAAGAATGAGGGCGAAGGGTCGCATGCGCGGATCAGTTCTGCGGACGGTGATCAATCACGATTTGCCCGTCCACCACGACGAGCAAGGGAGTGGAAGCGGGATCGAGCGGATCGCCCGACCAGAGCACGAGGTCGGCGTCGAGGCCGGCCTTGAGGCTGCCGACGCGGTCGCCGAGCCCGAGTAGGGCGGCGGAGCGCGAACACACCATCGCGAGCGCGTCGGCGGGCCTCAGACCCCAGCGCGCGGCGGTGCGCGCTTGATGGATCGCGCTCGCCTCGGAGTCGGTGAAGTCGTAGGCCTCGGCCGCGCCGATGACGACCGGCACGCCCGCGGCGAAGAGCAACGCGGCGAGCGCCGGGGTGGAGGACTGCGCCTCTTGCATGCGTCCCACCGCGAAACCGGTGGAGGCCATCGCGGAGCGCGGCACCGCCGAGAGGAAGAGATCCTGCCAAGCCGGCGTGAGCGTGATGCGCCCGTAAGTCTCGTCGGCGTGCTCGAAATAGGGATTCTCCTCGTGGAGGTGTTCGCAGCAGATCGGCTGCGGATCGGCCCAGGCGCGCAGATCGGTGAGGCTGGGACCGCGCGCGATCGCGCGCGCGCGCACGTCGGAAGCGGGACCGGTCACGATTTCCACGCCGCTGGCGGCGAGCAAGTCGCGGATCAGGTAACCCTCGGTCGCTTCCTCGAGGATCAGCCGCTTCCAGCCGAACTCTTCCTTGAGGCGCAGCGCGGTTTGCGCATCGTGGTGACGGCGCGCGAGCACGCGCACCGGCACCGTGCCGTCCACCGCGGCGAGCAGCGCATCGAGATCGGCGTTGGCGGTGGCACCGGCCTTGCGCGCTTCGCGGTAGTCGAGCGCGTGGTAGAAGGCGTTGCGGATCTCCCACACGCTGCCCATCCGCGTGGTGGGACGGCGCGCGTGGCTGGAACTGGTGAACTGCCCGTTGGGCGTGCGGTTGTCGTAGTAGGCGTCCACGCCGATCACGATGCGCAGACCCGCTTCCGTGACGAGGATGCGTCCGGCCGAGCCGGTCTCCGCGAAGAGATCCGCCGGCCGACCGCCCGCGGTCTTGACGATCGCGCCGTAGCCGCCGATCACGTTGAGGCTGTCGGGGCTGACGTAGGCGGTGGTGACGCCCTCGCCGGCGGCGCGGCGGAAGGCGGGGTCGTCGAGGCGCAGCGTGGCGGCGACGCGATGTCCCGCCGTGACCTCGCGCGAATGTTCCACAGTTTGGGAACCGACGCCGAGGAAGGTGTAGGCGTCCACCAAACCGGGGGTGAGCTGCGCACCAGCGACGGAAGGCGAACCGCCGGGGGTGACGGCGACGATCTTGCCGTCTTTCATGGTGACGGTGGCCGTGTCGAGCACGCGACCGTCGCCGAGGTGAACGCGCTCGGCCGTGACGGAGTCCACGGCTTGCGGAGCGCTGAGCGAGAGGGCGAGGAGGAGAGTCAGCATCACTGAACCACCGGTGCGGAAGCGTGAACGGTTTCGCCGCCGATCATCACCGACAGCACCCGCGCGGCGGCATCGAGCGGATGAGCGGACCACAACACGAGATCGGCGCGCGCGCCCTGCGCGATCACACCGAGCTCCTTCTCGAGGCCGAGTGCCTCGGCGGGCGCGCGCGAGACGGAGTTCCAGGCCAGCGCCGGATCCCCGGTGGCGCGGGAGAGCAGCATGGCGCTCAGGCGCAGCGCATCCGGTCCGGAGTTGCCGCCGCGCGTGCCGAAGGCGATACGCGTGCCGGCACCGTGCAGCCGCTTGAGCACTTCGGCTTCGCGTGCGCGCGCGCCGCTGGCGCCGAGCGCGGGAAGAATGATGAGTCCGCCCGCGGCTTCGCCCGCGTAGGCGCCGATCTCTCCGTAGAGCATGAAGGGACGCAGCGTCACGCCGTGGCGCTCGCAGAGCGCGCGCGCCGCGCGGATGCCCTCGGCATCTTCGACTGCAAAGCTGACGCCGCGTGCGAACTCCTTGCCGCGCGCCGCGAAGGCCGGCTCGAGCAACTCGAGCAGGCCCGCGAGCGCGGTTGGACCGATGCGTTCGTCGTAACTCGCACCGATCAGCGAAGCGAGCTGCACGGTGGTTTCGGCGATGCGGCGTTTGGTACCCCCGGTGGCGAGCAGCGTCCCCCATCCGGCGAGCGCGTTCGAAGGCTCGGGCGTGAGGTGAACCGCCGTGAGCCCTTGCGCGAGAAACTCTTCCCATTCCTTGCGGTCGAGATCCACGCCGTCGGCGGCGCGCAGGCCGGGACTGAGCGCGCGGCTCTCCTCGGTGAGGCGCGAGGCGGCGCCGAAGCCCGAATTGGCGTCCACCATGCCGGGAGCGAGCACGCCGTCGAGGGCGATCACGCGCACTCCGGCGGGCGGGGTCGCGCTCAACGATTGAATGCGTTCGCCGCGAATGACGACGTACTGGTCGGCGATCAGAGCGCCGTCCGCGCCGACGATCGCGCGCGGATGCAGGGCGACGTCGGCGCTCTGCGAGGCGAAGAGAAGCGGGAGCAGCGCGAGCAGCATGATCAGCGGGGCTTGTGGGCTTTGAGCGGCGCCGAAGCGTCGAAGGGACTGTTGCCGCCGAAGAGCAGCATCGAGGCGCTGCGGTCCTTGCCGAGCTGGCCGAACTCCTTGTCGAGGTGGAGCAATTCCGCCGGCACGGTGGTGAGGGCCGCCCAGACCTCGGCGGGATCTTCCCCTGCCGCGACGAGTTCCCCGGCGTGCGCGAGCAGCAGCGCCTGCGCGCCTTCGCCGCCACCGCTCGCGAGCGCCACGGTCACGCCCGCAGCGCGCAGCGCGCGCCAACGCGCAACGAGACTGCGCTCGGGAAAGCGCAGCGCGTGGTGATCGGGCAGCGCCGCGAGCACCACCGGGACGTCGGCATCGGCCAATTCCTTCGCCACTTGATCGGCCCACCAACCGCCGAGGATCACCAGATCCACGCCGAGTTCGGTGCGCAGCCGCAGCAGTCGGCGGATGTCCTGCGCGTCGTCCGCCTCGACCCGCAAGGCGAGCTTGCCGTCGAGGGCTTCGAGCAGCAGATCGCGCGCGGTGCTCGGACGCGGCTCCTTCGGGCGCGTCGGACGCTTGGGCGCCTCGGCCGGCTTCTCTTCCTTGCCTCCGCCCTCCTGCGCGCCTTTGGCCTCGGCCTCTTCCTTCTTCTTCACGAACTCGTCGAACTTCGTGCGGTACTCGACGAGATCCTTGTCGTACTGCTCCAGCTTCTCTTGATGCTCGTCAAGCGAGTCGCGCCAAGCCTTGGCTTCCTCGAAGGCCTCGATGAGTTCCGTCGCGGAGTAGGTGGAAGTGGAGGAAACCGCCTGTCCGACCGCGCAGTCGAGGGCTTGGAGGCCTTTCGCCACCGGCAAGTCGAAACCACTGAAGGAAACGGCCGTGCCGATCCCGCTGCGTTGCGCGCCGGCCCCGCTCGCGAGGTAGGCGGCGGAGATGCCGGACTCGCGCGCGGCGAGGATCTGCGCGATCAGCTCCGGGTCCTCTCCCGCGCGTTGGAGTGGCAAGCACTCGGTGACGCGGCGCGTCGGGAGCTCGCGGCGCTCGCGGCGGAGATCGCCGGGACCGATCGCGCACCATGCGTCCACGATGCCGGGCGCCAGCGTGCCCTTGACCTCGATCACCGGCGGCGGCTTGCCGGCCAGGATGCCGCCGCGCGCCTGCTCGGCGCGATTGGTGCGCGCCACCCATTGGATGCGCCCTTTCTCCACCAGCACGAAGGCCGGGCTGATGTGTTCCGTCGGCGAGATCCATGCGCCGTCGGCCTGGATCACGTAGCTCCGTTCGTAGCCCGGATCTTGGGCGGCGAGCGTCGCGGAGAGAAAGAGGGAGAGAGTGGCGGCGGCGAAGCCGGCCAGGAAGACTCGCGGGAGACGCGGACTCACGGCGGGATGGGACGGATCCGGAGCGCCGAGAAGGGCGGACGGAACGCAATCGGCGCACGGTCTCGGGACCGCGCCGGGCCAGCATACGCCGCTCCTACGCGGTGTGCAGGGGCTTCTCGACTAGAATCTGCGGGTGGACGAGACCGTCACCGAGCGCGCGATCCATCCGACCGCGATCGTGATGCCCGGGGCTGAGGTGGGCGCTGGTGTGGAGATCGGTCCCTACGCGGTGATCGAGCCGGGGGTGGAGATCGGCGATGGTTGCCGCATCGCTCCACACGTGCATCTGCTCGGGCGCACGGCGCTAGGACCCGGTTGCGAAATCGGTACTGGGAGCGTGCTCGGCGGCGTGCCGCAGGATCACAAGTACAAGGGTGAACGGACTTGGGTGCGCATCGGGGCGCGGGTGAAAATGCACGAGCACGTCACGGTGCATCGCGCGACGGGCGAGGGTGAGACCGTGATCGAGGACGACGCGCTGTTGATGGTGGGGAGTCACGTCGGCCACAACGCGCGCATGGGCGCGGGCGCGACGCTGGTGAACTGCGCGGCGTTGGCGGGACACTCGGTGCTGGGCGAGAAGTCCATCATGTCGGCGTATTGCGGGATCCATCAGTTCGGACGCGTGGGACGATTGACGCTGGTGACCGGCGCGCAGGTGGTGAGTCTGGATGCCCCCCCCTTCTCGATCGTGACCGGTTCGCATCCGACGCGCTGGCGCGGACCGAACACGGTGGGCTTGCGCCGCGCGGGTTTTTCCTCCGAGGAGCGCGCCGAGATCCGCAAGGCACTGTTCCGCGTTTTTGGGGGTGGCGAGGGCGCGCGGGCCGTGGCCGCTGATCTGGTGGCTCATCCGCTCGCGGCGGTGCGCGAAGTGGCGGAGTTCGTGCTCAGCAGCAAGCGCGGGGTGTGCGCGCCGCCGCCGCGGCGGGCGGTGAGTGGTGGCAGCGAGGAGTAGGTGAGCGCTGGCAGGTCAGTCGGTGAGAATGCACCAAACGTGCTGGACCGGAAGTGGGGTCCACGTCAGCAACTCGATCGATCAATACTCCACTACGCGAAAAATAGTGAAATGACCTACTGGAACCTGCAGCGGGGCACCTCCCGTAGAACTTCGTATTTCAAACAATGGATTACCAGAGTAATCAAAAAAAATCCTCGCTCGCTGATCCCCAACTGTTAGATCAATCGACGGATAAGGAAGAACCTGTGCTCCCTTGGCAGGGATTAGGCGCACACTTCCGTCCTCGAGGCCGAGACCCCATGCTTCGACGAGCAAGGAGGTCCCCTGCGAAAATAGATTCGAATGGCGCTCCCATCCACTCACCTCTGGCCCATCATGATTGGAGGCGGTGACGATCACCTCCGGAAACGAGAATGCCACTCGCCTCCAGTACCCACCCGGAACCCGATGGTCACGCCGACTCATTATTACTTCCCCTGACAGCCTCGACTTGTGATCGCCTTGCGTACGCAGGTACACTACGGCATCGGACTCATTATCGACTTGAACCATTTCAGCGACCCAGCAGTCGAAACGGATTGAGTTAGCAGATAGAAACGCCTCGCACCAAACTCTCGCATCTCCTCCATATTGCTCACTTACTCCGCCAGGACGAAATGGGTACTCATACTTTCTACCAAAAACAGGTTCCTGGCAATCTGGGGTAGCCATCGAAAGGTTACAGGACAAGCCCGAGAGCCCCGCTAGCAAGAGAGCGATTGTATAACCAATGCAGTCCAAGCAATAAACCGTGCGCGGCAAGAGGTGAGCTCCTACTGTAGAGCCCTTGCCAGTCCGGACATGCCAGATGGTGGCAGCTGACATGAGTGCCTGCTTCATGAGTCTGATGCGTTGTAGCATCATTGGTTCACATTCAGCGTGGAATTCCTTGGGAAGTGCCAATTGCCTCCTGAGGCAGGGCCGACTTTCGGGCTGCCTCCACCAGTCGCACCTCCGCCACTGCCGCCGGATGGCGGAGTAGTCGGCGTGGACGGCGCACCAGTGCCTGCATCCTCGATACCAGTAGGCGGACCTTGACCGCAGCGATCTGAGACCTCTCCACATGACAAGAACCAGAATCCCAATAGTGTTGGCTCAAAGGCGTTCTCCAGTTTGAAACTAGCCCAACGAGCCCATCCACAATCAACCTCGCAACGTCGTTTCATAAAGAAGGAACTTTGGCCCCCACCAGTTAAGAGTTCATTCTTTCCTAACGATGAGTCTCGCTCAATGGGGTATTCCTCGTCAGGCCCTCCGCACCCCGAAAACGTGATCTTTGTAGGCCAGACGTCGATTGACTTCAGCCACCCTGGATCTGTGTACTTGCCCACAAAAAGCCATACCCCTAATTCGAATTCACATGGCGCTGCACCGTAAGAGCCCTTACAGGACGGAGCTTTCCAACCATTGGTGGCAATCTGCGTCATAGAGGCTCCAGAGCCATAAGGATTCCGAGTGCTGTGGTCAGGGATTATAAGGTGCCTAACCTTCGCGGGACACACATACCCAACTCCACTTGGACCGCTGCCGCCTGCACTCGGAAGTGCTCCAGAGTAGTCAGTAAGTCCCGTAGGTTGTGCAAGATACGCCTCATATGTGTTTCTCATGATCGTCCCACCAACTGGGTCCCTTGATATCCAGATGCCTGCTCCTGGAGCCAGCCACCGCAACCGGGAGTCGACCAATAAACTGCCCAGCTCGACAAATCCCCCATGCAGCCGCTTCCGATGAAACACCTGCGTGGCGAAGTCTCCGAGCGCGCTCGCCGCCCCATCCTCCGAGTCCGACTGCCCATACGGATCCGTGTAGTTGTAGCGCTCCGCGATCTCCGCGTCGGTGCATGACAATCCCCATACCGTTTCCTGGAAGTCTCCATGCACCGCGTACTGCCGATATTCACTCACATTTTCATCGGTGTCCAG
>CXWK01000557.1_pt2 | contig 160373 bp, 129 predicted proteins | sample 590851 | NCBI WGS metagenome assembly CXWK01 (sample SAMEA3498364, study PRJEB10139) | wastewater metagenome | biome: wastewater treatment plant; material: activated sludge | place: Denmark | collected 2014-08-01
CTGCGGCAGGGGAGCGGCGGCGCTGGGTGGGCGCCGGGTGGCGAGAGGATCGAAGCGCGATCTGCAGGTGCTGATCGACGCCACCGTGTCGCTGATCACCGAGCGGCGTGTGAGCCAGCCCTGGGGCCTGGCGGGGGGCGAACCCGGCGCCGTCGGAGAGAACTGGCTGCTCCCTGGCGGCGACGAGGATCGGGCGGAGCGCCTGCCGGACAAGTGCACGATCGACCTGAAGGCCGGCGACGTCGTCCGGATGCTGACTCCATGCGGCGGCGGATGGGGTTACCCTCCGATGTCTAACAATCTCTAACAAATCTAACGACCTCTAACAAATCTAACGACCTCTAGCCGGGCCCTCGGTTACGCTGGCCGTCGTGGCACGCAACCCGTTCACTCCCACGTTCGGTGTGTCCCCACCGTTGCTCGTCGGACGATCCGAACTGCTCGATGACTTCGCCGCTGGGCTCGAGGACGGCCCTGGGGCCCCCGGGCGGGTGACGCTGTACACGGGTGCTCGCGGGACAGGAAAGACGGTGATGCTGAACGAGGTGGAGGATCTTGCCCGCCAGCAGGGCTGGCGGGTCATCTCCGAGACGGCGACTCCTGGATTCGTGACACGGCTGGTGAGTGAGCACCTTCCGGGCCTGCTGCGCGAGATCGATCCAGAGGGCACCAAGTCCACGTTGACCGGTATCAACGTGCCGATGGGCCTCGGCGGTGCCTCGTGGACGACAGACGAGTCGCATCGGATGGTCCCCGCCCTTCGTACGCAGACCACGGCAGCATGCGAATTGCTGTCCGAGTCGGGCGCCGGCCTGCTCCTCACGCTCGACGAGGTTCATCACCACCAGGTCGACGAATTTCGTGAGCTGGCTTCAGTCCTCCAGCACCTCGTGCGGGAAGAACGGGAGATGATGTTCGCCGGTGCGGGTCTCCCCTCAGCGGTGAGCGCCGTCCTCAATGACGACGTTCTCACCTTCCTGAGACGGGCCGATCGCCACTCGCTCGGGCGGGTGTCGCTCGACGAGGTGTCGATCGCGATCCAGGACCCCATCGAACGAACCGGCCGCAAGATCTCTGATGAGCTCGCGCTGCGAGCCGCTGAGGCGACGAGCGGCTACCCGTTCCTGATCCAGCTGGTCGGGTACCACATCTGGCGCCAACAACCCCGCCACAAGCAGGTCTCAGCCGACGATGTCAACGCTGGGGTCGTCGCCGCCCGTCGCCGGCTCGGCTCGCTCGTCCACGAACCAGCCATCGCAGACCTGCCCGGGGTCGCCCGCACCTTCCTCCTCGCCATGGCACATGACAATGGCCCCTCACGGATGAGCGACATCGCGGCAAGGCTGGACGTCGACGGCAACTACGCGAGCCAGTATCGGCTGCGCTTGATTGCGACCGAGCTCATCGAGCCGGTCGGCCATGGACAAGTCGACTACACGATGCCCTACCTCCGCGAGTACCTCCGCGAGCACGCCGCGCTCGACGCTCAGCGCGAGCTGCCTCGGGGCGACGAATAGGACTCGTGAGGACCGCGATTTGCGTCCGGGTCGGCCGGCCACCGCTGTGCCGCATTGTCGGAGCTCACCAACACGCTCCACACGCCCATCGAGGCGCTGGAGCGGGCGTATCCAATGCGGGTGCTTCGCTGCCGGCTGCGGCGGGGGAGCGGCGGCGCCGGGAGGGCACCTGGTGGTGAGGGCATCGAGCGTGACCTGCTGATGCTGGAGAATGTGACGATCAGCCTGATCACCGAGCGCCGGGTGAGCCAGCCCTGGGGCTTGGCCGGCGGCGGACCCGGAGCAGTCGGAGAGAACTGGCTGTTGCCGAGCGGCGACGAGGCCCGAGCCGAGCGCCTGGGCGACAAATGCACGTTGCGGTCGATGGCCGGCGATGTGCCCAGGATGCTCACCCCCGGCGGCGGCGCCTGGGGCGCGCCGACCCCGGACCCGTGACCCTGGCGCTCCGGCCGCGGACAGCCAGCTGCGCCTCGCATGTCAGGGTGGGGTCGACCCCGGCGGGCCGTTTCGACCGCGGTCGAGAGGGCTGCCTAGTGTCGACAGATGGACATCGACGGAGTTTCGGCAATCGTCACCGGAGGCGCCTCCGGGCTCGGTGAGGCGACCACCCGGCAGCTGGCCGGGCGGGGCGCCCATGTGGTGGTGCTCGACATGGCGGACGACAAGGGTGAGCCCTTGGCGAAGGAGGTCGGCGGGGCGTTCGTGCACGCCGACGTCACCAACCCCGACGAGGTGCAGGCCGCCGTCGACGCCGCCGTCGAGATGGGCCCGCTGCGGGTCCTGGTGAACTGCGCCGGCATCGGGTGGGCGCAGCGAACGGTCGATCGCAGCGGTGCGCCCCACGACCTCGGGGTGTTCGAGAAGGTCGTGTCCGTGAACCTGATCGGCACGTTCAACTGCATCCGCCTCGCCGCCTCGGCCATGAGCGCCACCCAGCCGCTCGAGTTCGGCGAGCGGGGGGCGATCGTCAACACCGCGTCCGTGGCTGCCTTCGACGGCCAGATCGGCCAGGCGTCCTACTCGGCATCGAAGGGTGGCGTGGTGGGCATGACCCTGCCGATCGCCCGCGACCTCGCCGCCGTGGGCATACGGGTGAACACCATCGCCCCTGGCCTCATCGACACGCCGCTCCTCGGTCTGCTGCCCGATCCGCAGAAGGAGGCGCTGGGCCAGAGCGTGCTCTTCCCCAAGCGCCTCGGCACCCCGGCGGACTTCGCCTCCCTGGCCACCGAGCTCGTCACCAACGGCTACCTGAACGGCGAGACGGTCCGTCTCGACGGCGGCATCCGGATGCCCCCCAAGTGACGGCCGGGTAGCGACCAGAGGGAGGACAGCCGATCGCTGCGATGGCGACGGCGAGGGTGTCCCCCGCGATCTGACCGAGGTGTGCCTGTGGCATGATCGGGGCCGTGGTGAGGCCCTTCCGTCCGGTGGTGCGGATCGCCCGCTCGGACGACCCGACGGCCCGATCGCCCCGGTCGGTGCGCCTGTGACCCGCGCGTTGGTGGCACTGCTCGCGGTCGGGCTGCTCGCGGCCGGGTGCGGTGGTGGCGACCAGGAGACGGCGATGACGAGAGCCGAGTTCGAGGCGGGAATCATCCAGCGTGAGGGCTTCACCCCGGCGACGGCGAGTTGCGTGAGCGGATACCTGTTCGACGACTTCCCCGACGCCCAGTTGCGGATGTTGGCTTCGCCCGTGACCGACGACGTGCCCCAGCAGATGTGGGGCACCTACGCCCAGGTGGTGGTGGCCTGCCAGTATCACGATGAGCTCGGGGTCGCGGGGCCTCCCGCCGACGAGGCCGCCCCGTGACTGCCGGTGCCGAGCCGGCCCTGGGCCACCGATGGGCGGATCCGGTGTTGCCGCCCGCGCCGCCGTCGCTGAGGGAGCGGCTGGCGCCGGCGATCGGGCTGCTGGTCGTCGGCCTGGTCCTGGCGGTGCTGGGACGACTGTGGGCCGCAGCGGTGGCTGTGCTCGTCTCGCTGGTGATCGCGCAGGCATCGATGGTCTCCGATGCCTTCGTCCGGCGCCTGGCGACCGTGCAGCACCGGGTGGCCCACGCTGTCGGCGTGGGGCTCGCGACGATCCTGCTGCTCCCGGTCCACTACCTGATCCTGACGCCGATCGGCCTGGTTCTTCGGCTCCTTCGGGTCGACATGCTCGGTCCCCCGAGCGGGGCGAGCGGGTGGCAGGCCCGATCGACGTCGCACGTGGATCGTCCCCTTCGAACGTACGGCGACGAGCGATCGATCCTCGCTCCCGCGACGCGTCGCTCGCAGCGGGCCCGGACGGTCCGTACGGTGCTGGCCGTCCTCGCCGTCCAGGCCCTGCTCTTCGGCGCATTCCGCCTGGTCGAGAAGCGCTCGACACCCGTTCCCGAGTTCTCCGGCGCATCGACGCTCGGGCCCGCCGATTCGGCGGCCCTACGCGACCTCCCCTGGCTCCCCGAGACGATGCCTGAGTTGGGGGCGGCTGCTGGAGGCGGGGTGTACACGCCTGCCACGATGGGCTCGATCCGTGACTTCGAGGGTCGTTACGTCAATGTGGAGAACCGCGTGCGGCGGAGCCATGTGACCGCCGTTCCCGGCGAGCCGCTCGACGTCTGGTTCTTCGGCGGCTCGACGATGTTCGGCTTCGACGCGCAACGCGACGAGCACACGATCCCCTCCGAGGTGGTCCGGCTGGCCGAGGCCGAAGGCCGGCCGATCCGGGCCCGCAACTACGGCAGCCCCGGCGCGACCAACTACCAGGAGACGATGATCTTCGCCCAACTGCTCGCGGCCGGCGAGCGGGCGGACCTGGCGGTGTTCTACGACGGCACCAACGACGCGGCGTTGCAGATGTTGAACTCCATCGCCCACCTCGACATCGCCGGGGAGCCGGGCCAACTCTAGTCGAATCGGCTGCGAGCGGCGTTCAACGCCGAGTTCAATCCCGGGGGCAGTGTGGCGCCGCCTTCGCCCCTGGTGCCTGGTGACGCGCCGGTCCTGGCGGGGGACCTGCCTCTCGACGACCTGGTCGGCAACGTGGTCGACACCTATCGGCAAGGGGTGGAACTGGCGAACGACCTGGGCGCGGCCAACGGCGTCGGGGTCGTGCACTTCTGGCAGCCCGACCTCTACTCGAGGGAGCCGCTCGACCCGGGCGAACAGGAACTCGTGTATGCCCAGTCCCCTGATGACTTCGTCTTCGATTCGATTCGGGCGCTCTGGGCGAGGATCCGCGACCGGCTGCCCGCAGAGGCCATCGACATCTCGACCGCCTACGACGGCCTCGACGGGCCGGTGCTGTCAGACGTCGTGCACGTCAACGAGGACGGCGCCCGGGCCGTGGCTGCCGCGATGTACCCGGCGATCGGGACCGCGCTCAGCGCCAGCGGCTGAGGATCGCGGGCGGACCTCGACATCGAGTGGCACGACCCATGCTGCGGTGATGCGCTCGGGCTGGGGCCGGGTCCGTCGGCTCCCTCGGGCGCGTCGACCGGCCGCGGCAGTGGGCCGTTCAGGGCCGCCTAGACTTTCCCGGTGACCTCACCCACGCCTGGCTCCCGACGTGTGGCGACGGGGNNGTCCCCCGCTCCGAGGTCGCCGCCGGGGGGCAGGGAACAGGTGGCCCGGCGGAGCAGGCGCCCTACCGGCTCGAGGAGGTCGGTCGGTTCGAGATGCCGACGGCGGTCGCGTCCCGGCCCGGCGCCGACGACCTGTACGTCGCGCTGCTGGATGGCCGGGTCATGCTCCTCCGCCCGGTGGCCGGTGGGGGCCCCGGCTCCTATCGCTCCGTCGAACAGCCCGTGCTCGACGTGTCCGGTCAGGTCGCCTCCCAGGACGGCCTCGAAGGCATGGTGGGCATCACCTTCTCGCCGGACGGATCGACGCTCTACCTCGCCTTCACCGACAAGGCGCACGATCTGGCCGTGTGGGCCTTCGCGGTGGCCGACGGAGGGCGGTCGTTCGGGCCGGGCAACGAGATCATCGTGGTCGACCGCCCCGACGGCACGGTGCAGACCAACCTCATCGGCGGCGGGATCAGGTTCGGCCCTGACGGCTTTCTCTACCTGGGCGTGGGCGACGGGAGCGCGGCGACCCAGGCTCCCGATCCCAACAGCCTGCTGGGCAAGATCCTGCGTATCGATCCCGACCCGGCAGGCGGCTACGAGATCCCTCCCGGCGACCCGTACGGCACGCCTGCGGGCAACCCGTACAACGGGGTGGCCGGGCGGCGGGAAGTGTGGACCGTCGGGGCGAGGAACCCGTTCCGCATCAGCTTCGACAGCGCGACCGGTGACCTGTGGGTGCCAGATGTGGGTGACGAGTCGCTGGAGGAGATCAACATCCTTCGCGCCTCTGCCGGCGGTGGGAACTTCACCAACCTCGGCTGGCCGCAGTACGAGGGCAGCCGGCCGTTCATGGCCGCGGATCCGAGCGTGGCCGGCCCGCCACCCTCCCCTCCCGAGTACGAGTACGCGCACCGGGCGGGACGTTGCGGCGTGGTCGGGGGAACGGTCTACCGGGGGTCCGAGATCCCCGCGCTCGTGGGCGACTACCTGTTCGCCGACATCTGCGGCAAGGCGATCTTCGGGCTGCGGGAGAGCGCCGAGGGGGGACTCGAGGAGTTCACGCTGGCAACGGTCGACGAGCCCCAGATGGTCTCGGTCGACGTGGACGACAACGGTGAGGTGTTCCTCACGTCCATCCTCGGAGGGGTCTACCGGCTGGTTCCGCGCTGACCGGCTCAGAGCACGGTCAGGGGCCTCGCCCGTGCCGTGCGACGGGTGCCGACACCGGGCGGGGGCGGCGCCAGGGTGTGAGGCAGTCGCCTATCCGGTTTCGGGCGGGCGCGAGGTGGCTCTTGTCGGCCGAAGTGAGGATCCAGCGGAGCAGGAAGAGACGCGAAATGGCACTGGATGCGCGAAACCGGCACCTGTGGATGCCGGTGTCCGCTGAAGAGGCAGCCCGCTGTCGCGGACACGGCGCACTACCTTTCGACAGGTCCATGCACCGCACGTCCGTCAGTCTCGCCATCCCGGTCTGGGAGCCACAACACCGTCACCTGGCGAGCCTTTTCGCGTCGATCGGCCGTGATGCCCACGCCCACATCCACGTCGTGAAGGTGGACGCCGAACTGTCACCAGTGCTCGAGTCGTTGATCGCGGACTCGGGTCTGCCGGGGGTTCGCTTGCTGCGCAACGATGCGCGCTTGGGGCTGGTGGCGAAATGGAACGTCACCGCAGCGAAGGCCAGGGCCGACCTGGAGCGTCTCTGCCTGTGCAACGGGCCGGTCCACGGCGAGCCCTCCGTGGTCCTGTTCGGCCACCCCGGAGCGACGCCATCGAGCCTGGGTCGACTACCACGCGGGGTCGGCTTGGGATCGGGCGCGTGTAGTGGCCGCGTTGGCGTCCTGGGCGGCGCGAGACATCGTGAAGGCCCCACGTCGGCGCGGTTGGATGATGGCCCGTCCGTACGCCGGTGTACTGCGTCGGTGCGGCCGCAATCCCCTCGCTGCGTCTTCGAGAACGCCGTCGAGCTGGTCACCAGGGTCCACCGCGATGCCTGCTGATCCGACGATCCTCTTCGTTGGCCACGGCGCGGAGCGTTCTGGCCCCCCGATCTTCCTTCGCCACTTCCAGCGGTGGTTGCGCGCCGGTCCCGACCCGACCTTCGCAACGGTGCTGATCCGCGGCGGTGACCTGCTCGACGACTTCCGCCAGCTCGGATCGGTCCGGCTGCTCGACGATCGTTGGACGACCGCTCGGGTGGCACAGGCAGGTCTCGGACGCCTCCTCGGCGCGCCGGCATACGGACGGATGCGCGACGCTCGCTACCGGGCCCGTATGGCCCGCGCCGCTCCCGCCGATCTGGTCTACCTCAACTCGGCTTCGGCTGACAGCATCCACGTCGTCCGCCAACTGCCCCGTGGCCATCACCGGCTGATCACCCACGTCCACGAGCTTCAGGTCGGTCTCGGCTACGGTCTCGACGACGATGAGCGGCGGTTCCTGTTCGGGGCCACCGACCACTTCTTGGCCGTCTCGCAGGCCGTGATCGACGAGCTCACCGGTCGTTACGGCGTACCCGCCGACCGCATCTCGCTCTCACCGGGGTTCATCGATGCCACCGAACGACCCCCGGCCGACCGGGCCCGTCGGGTGCGAGCCGAGCTCGGTATCCCGGCCAGCGCTCCCGTCGTCGGTGCATGCGGCATGACCGACTGGCGCAAGGCGCCCGACCTCTTCATCCGCCTTGCGTGGGAGAGCCGGCAACTGCCGGCGAGCCAGGGAGTTCACTTCGTGTGGGTGGGTGGCGATCGCAGCGGCCCCAACTGGTGGCCGCTCGAGCACGACCTCCGTCACCTCGGCCTCGAGGAACGGGTGCACTTCGTCGGCATCCAGGAGCGGCCGATCGACTACTTCGCCGCTTGCGACCTGTTCGTGCTGCCGGCCAGGGAAGATGCTTACCCTCTCGCGTGCCTCGAGGCGGCAGCGCTGGGCGTCCCCACCGTCTGCTTCGACAACGGCGGCATGGTCGAGTTCGTTCGCGCATGCGATGGGGGGGTGGTGGTGGGCTATCCCGACGTCGCCTCCATGGCGAGGGCCGTCCGTGACCTGCTGGCCGACGACGAGGCTCGACGAGCGATGGGCGCCAGGGCGGCCGCAGCCGCCCGGGACCGTCACCATGTTGCAGAAGGTGCTTCCGCGCTCTGGCAGGAGCTCTGTCGTCTGGGCGGAACCTGACGGAACGGGCAACGCCGTTTCCTGCCGGACAGCATGGCATCTATCGTCGGACAGGCCATGGCCACTGGAGGGAGACCGAAGGTCGCGCTGGATGGTCGACGAGGCCGGCACTCCGGATCGCTGATCATCCTTCTGCGCCCCGTCCGGTGGTTACGCACCAACGCCGACCTCGGCCTCGACCTCGAGGTGATCTACTGGCGGGGTGGCCCCACGGTTGACCTCATCGTCCGCGCCGAGCAACTCGAGGCGGTCCGAGGCCTTCTGCAGGGTGACACCCTTCCCGGCGCAGACGTGCTTCTGGCTGACACGTCGACCCATCTCCGGGCGGGCCTGTCGGGCAAACTGCCGCCCGGGAGCCGGTGGTGGTGCGGCAGTGGCTGACCGGCGGGCAGCGCCGATTCTCGGTGGGCAAGCCGAGCACCCTGGCCGACATGGTGCGACCGCACGGGAGAGAGGTATGACGAACCCGTTGGAGGAGGTTCGCGATCCGGGTAGGCACTCGCTGTGACCCAGAGCGAGGCGCTGGCGGAACCCAGCCACAACCCGCGGGCGGCGTACCGGCGCCGCGTTCCGATCGGCCTGCGTCGACCGATCTGGTTGGTGCGAGCGGTTCCTCGGCGGATCGGGCAGTGGCTGAGATGGGTGTTCACCCCAGGGCGCTACTGGTTCGGTGACGACGACACTGGTCCCGGGCCGTCCTCGGCCGTCGAGAGCATCGTCGACCGGGCCGAGGCTCGCTTGGTCCCGGTCTGGAGTGGGCTCGACCGAGCCTGCGGCGCCGATCGGAGTGTCCCGTCGGCGCTAGCGATTCGGCTGGATCGGGTGTTCGATGTCGATTCCAACAGCTTTGCGATCGAGCGGCTGCGAAACCGGTTCGAGAACCATCTCCAGACCGACGTGGCCGGCCGAACCTGTGTGGAGATCGGTCCGGGGGCGCACAACCCCTACTCGCTCCTCGTCCTCCTCGCTCTGCTCGGGGCGAGGCATGCCATCGGGATCGAACCCGCGCCCGTCTATGACGAGGCAGTTGCCGCGGTCGCGGCTGCTCGTGCCGCTGCTTTCCTGCTCACCGCGCCGCAACTGATCGCCCGCGACCATCCGGTCGATCAGCACCTGCTGCTCGACAACGCCGCGCAGTTCGACTTCGCCAAGTTGTGGGCCGGCGATCTCTCCGGCCTCGACGGCTCAGTGGTCGAACTGCGTCAGGCGCCGATCTACGAGTCCGGCCTCGACGCGGGCTCGGTGGACTACGTGTTCAGCAACAGCACCCTGGAACACCTCGCTCGCCCGGCCGACGGGGTGGCCGAGCTGGCCCGGATCACCGCCTGTGGTGGGACCAGTGAGCACTTCATCGACGGGGTCGACCACAACGTCTATGCGAAGCCCGGGACCGATCCGATCGGCTTCCTTGCCGTCGACACCCCCCACGCGCTCGTCAACGGATCGAACCGTGTCCGGCCCCTGAGCTTTCGGGATCTCTTCGTTGAGCAGGGCTTCGAGACCGTGTCCTTCGTGGTCGATGAGTCGGTCGCCGTCGATGACCTGACGCGGCGCCGGTTCGTGGAGCCCTGGCGATCGATGTCGCCCGACTACCTGAGTGTGCGCAAGGCGTTCATCGAGATGGCCCGGCTGTGAGGTCGCCCGCACCAACCTCGAGCGACGTCCGGAGAGTCGCGGCGGCCACTTCCCGTTCGAGGTGCGTCCGGCACCTTCAGGCCGCTGGCTTGCGGGCCCTGATCGCGGCGTGTTCCAGGTAGGTCGATGGCCGACCCTCGAAGATGTCGATGTCGTTGTCGTTCACGAAGTCGTTGCCCGTGTCGTAGTCGAAGTCGGCGAAGAGTGGGAAGGGGTGGTCGAGCTCGACCTCGAACCCGGTGGCTCGGAGGGCCTCGAGGATCACCTGGCGGCGCCACACGTTGAGGTGGCAGTGGTGCTCGGTGTTGCGCACCGCGATCTCGATGTCGGCCTCTTCTTCGGGTGAGGTGCCGGTATTGCGGTACAGGTCCTTGATGAACACCACGCCACCCGGCTTGAGCACCGTAGCGACCGACGCCAGCACGACCTCGGGGTGGTCGCTGTGGCAGAGGGACTCGAGGAAGTAGACGACATCGAACGACTCCGGCTCGTACAACCCCTCCAGCCGGTGAAAGTCACCCTTCTCGACCCGCACCTGTCGGTCGAGCCCGCGGCCGGCGATGCGTGGACGAGCGGTGTCGACCTGCGCCTGCGACACGGTCACCCCTTCGACATCGATGCCGAACTTCTGCGCATACAGCATCGCCGGACCGCCGATGCCACAGCCGGCGTCGAGCACCCGCTGGCCGGATTGAAGCCCGGCCATCTCGCCGAGCTCCATCAGGAAGTCCTGGGGATCCGTGCTGCGGAAGGTCTGGAGAACGTCACCGAACGCCTCCGCGTAACGCTCGTTCCAGTCGTCGTAGTAGGCCGCGACCTCGGTGGAGGTCAACGGCCTGTCGCTCCAGCCCTTCGGGATGGCGAACGCCGAACGGCGCCCTCCGGGAGATGTCTCGCGCCCGCGGAGAACGCGGCCCCGCCGCGCGATCGACCGTCCCACGCGTCTCGTGAGGTTCACGGCCGGCCAAACTACCCGCTCGACCACCACCCACCACGTCCGCCGGCACCACCTCGAGGCCAGCACGACCGCGTGCGTTGCGCGGGAGCCGACATGGATCACCCGGGACCCGGCGCGGGACCCGGCGTGGGCCGCGCGGGATCCGGCGTGGGCCGCGCGGGATCCGGCGTGGGCCACGCGGAGCCCGGTGACCTCGACAATCCTTCGTGGCCCGAAAATCACGCGGAGCTCGCGCACAGAGTCGGCGCTTCGGTGCGCCATGTTCCGGAGCACCACCTCCTCGACATCGGTCGAGATGTCGAAACCGGCAAGGTGGAGGGCATTGCTGTAGAGATGGAGGAAGCGAGCCTCGACGGGCGGCTCGTCGGGGTGGACTGCGTAGCGGCTTCCCCCGTACCAGGTCAGGTAATAGCTGCCCAGGTCGACGATGGTGTTGAACTCCCTCGGGAGCATCGGGTGCTCCTCCAGCCCTTCGGCCCACACTGTGGCGATCAGCGTGTGCTGGTCACGGGTCTTGAAGCGGGGGTCCGACAAGGCTTCCAACGTACGGCGGTGCCAGGCCTCGAGGAATCGGCCTGACTCCGGGCCGAAGAGGAACACCCCGCCGTTCCAGTGCATCCAGTCGCCGGGCGGCTCGACGGACCACCGGTCGAACAACGCTTCGCGGAGGTGCTCACACGACGCCACCTCGTCCATGCCCGTGCACGCGCAGGTCATGGCCCAGGGGCTGAAGCGATCCACGCAGTTCTCGCGGATCATTCGATCGGGAGCGAAGGTCACGGGTGGCCCGTGGTGGTCGAAGACGGCGTCGACGTCGGGCCGGACGGCCACTATGTCGCTATCGAGGTAGCACGAGGTGCGGTCCAACGGCACATGGCGGTGGAGGCTCGTCTTCAGCCAGATGCTGGCCTGATGATCGTCGAGTTCGGGCGGGACCGCGACGTCGACGATCCGGTCGTGTTCGATGGCAAGGTCGTTCCGGGTCGAGTCAGTGACAACCAGGATCTCCTGGTTCGTACGCGGCCGTAGCCGATCGAGGGCCAGGTGGAGGGTCTGGATGTGCTCGTCCGGCCCGCACACCACGAACACGAAGCGGCCTCGGTCCGGGGGAGACGACGGTGTGCCGGGAAGGCGACGCAGTTGGCGGCGCACGCGCCAGGCCCGAGCGCGGCCGAGCCAATAGGTGAGCCAGTAGGCCGCCGTGAAGCGAACGGACGGGAGCAACCGGAGGTCGCGACGTACGAAGTCGACCGGTCCGTTCTCGAACACCAGGGCATGGCCGACCAGCAACGGCCAGAAGGCCGGGGACCGGACGAAGAGGGTACCTAGGATGATCGTCGGCAGCCATCGCTCGTAGAGGTCGTTGAGGTAGTCGAAGCCGAGGCGGCGGAGCCGCTGTTCGCCGGCCGTGTGGGCAACCGCACGCTCGTACCCTGCGAGGAAACGGAGCTGGAACGCACGCCAGCCGACGACTCCGGCCAGCAGCCACGGAAGGAGCGGTAGCCGGTCGGCCAGGGTGAGGACGAGGCCGCAGAACAACAACGGCTCGGCGATCGCCGCCGGAGCGATGCGTCGCAGGGCGTGGTCCCGGCCGGCTCGCGTCGCCCAGGTGTCGACCCCCGCCGCTCGGTCGGACTCGAGGTCGTCGAGCTGGTGGAACGCGATGCCGCGCATCCCGACGGCCAACGACCACAGCGCGGCGGCAGTGGCGACCCTCGCCAGCTGGGGCGTGGGGCCTACGGGCAGAGCGACGAACGTGGCCAGCGTGAGCAGGATCGGGATGATGTAGGCGTAGGAGGCGTCGAAGACCAGGGCCAGCGCGCCCCGCTCCTTGGCCCGAACCGGCGGCGACGAATAGGCGACGAGCAGCGCCACCTCGAGGCCGAGCAGCGCCCAGACCCCCTTGTCGCTGGGTAGGTAGAGCCAGGGAGCGAGCGCGAGCGCGAGCAGTGCGGCCACGGCCTGTCTCCGCGCCTGTGGCCGCAGTCCGGCCGCTGGTCGGGACCTTCCGGCCCGTCGGTCCTGCTCCGCGTCGAAGATGTCGTTGATCACGTGCCCGAGGCCGGCCACGCCCACGACCGCGGCCAGGAAGGCGACAACCGACCACCATGCCTGGCCGACCCCGATGACCGGCCTGCTCTCCTCGCCGAGCAGCACCCAGTACGCGAAGGTCAGGATCACGGGAACCTTGTGGTTCCACCAGTCGGCGGCTCGGGTCAGGCCGCGTGCCCGTTCGAGTCGGGATGGACCCACCGCGGCTTCAGCGCCGGGCACCCGGGTGATCCTCCGCCCACAGGGCCAGCATCAGCAGGTTCCAGGTCGCCTGGCCGTCCTCGCCCACGAATGGCTCGACCCCGGCGGGGTCCACGAGGTCGAAGACCCGGCTCCCGGGCCGACCGAGAGTTTCGAACACGAGCCCCGCCACCCCGGATTCGCCGAGCCAGGCCCCGAAGGGACTGCCGAAACCCTGCTTGTCCCTCGACCGCACGGCTGGTTCCCACATCGGCTCGAGGGCCCGGCGGAGCACGAGCTTCTCGCGTCGATCATCGACCTTGAGCTCGTCGGGCAGCGAGAGGCAGAACTCGGCGACCTCTCGATCGAGGAAGGGGCTCCTGAGCTCGAGCCCGGTGGACATGGAGGCCCGGTCGATCTTGACGAGTATGTCGCCCGGCAGGTAGCCCTCAGCGTCGAATCGCAGGAGGTCGGCGACCGTGCCCGTGGTGTGGCGCCCGGCCGCCTGTCGCGCGAGATCATCGCCCTCCACGCCGAGGGCCTTGAGTTCCCGCCTGTCGAAGTAGCTGCGAAAGCCGATGTAGGCGCGGGTGAGGGCACCGCGCCGCCCCGCGATTCGGGAGGGACCGGGGCCCCTGAGGGCCGCAGGGAGCCGGACACCGGCTTGCTCCAGGTATCGGCGCGACCAGAACAGGTAGCCGCCGAGCAGTTCGTCGGCGCCATCGCCGGTCAGGGCCACCTTCACATGGTCTCGGGTAGCGCGCGACAACAGCAGCGTGGGCACCGCGGAGCTGTCACCGAACGGCTCGTCGTAGATACCGGGGAGCTCGCGGAGCAGTGCCACGAGGTCGAGCCCGCCGGCGTCGAAGGAGTGGTGACTCGTCCCCGAGAACCCTGCCTGGCGTTGGGCGAACTCTGTCTCGTCGTCATCGCCACCGAAGCCGAAGGAGAAGGTGTGGATCGCATCATGACGCTCGGCCGCCAGGGCTACCACGCTGCTCGAGTCCACCCCGCCGCTGAGAAAGGCGCCGACGGGCACGTCAGCGACGAGTTGATCGCCGACCGCGGACCTGAGCAGGTGCCGGAGCTGTTCAGCGGCCTGGTCCAGACTGAGATCGTGGCGAACGGGAGGCGGGGCCCAGTAACGAGCCTCGGTAACGGTTCTGCCGTCGAAGCTCAGGCGGTGGGCTGGCGCCAGCACCCGGATGTCCCGGTAGATCGTCGTGCTCGGGTGCACGTAACCGTGGCGCAGGTAGTGGGCGAGGGCAGATTCGTCCACGACCGGGTCGACCCACCCGGTGGCCAGGAGGGCCTTGATCTCCGAGCCGAAGGCGAATTCGCCGTCCGGGCCCCGCATCCAGAAGAACGGCTTCTCACCGAAGCGGTCGCGCCCACAATCGAGGCGCTGGTCGGCCTCGTCCCAGAGGGCGTAGGCGAACATGCCGGGGAGATTCTCCGCGAACCGTGATCCATCCCGTTCATGCATCGCGAGCAACACCTCGGTGTCACACGAGGTCCGGAAGGGGTACGGCTCCAGCGTCGATCGAAGTCGCTGGTGCCCATACACCTCGCCGTTGAACGCCACGGCCGCCTGGCCGTCGTGGCGGCGCATCGGTTGGCTCCCGTGGGCGACATCCACGATGGCCAGCCGCACGGCGCCGAGCACGCAATCGCCGAACGAGACGAGGGCGGTGCCGTCGGGCCCTCGATGACCCAAGGAGTGAAGCATCGACCGCACCATGGGCCCGTAGCGACCCGCTTGGGGAGCGACTACACCCGCGATTCCGCACACCGCATCCACGGTACGGGATCACCGCCCCGGCCGGTGCAGCGTACGCTGGTGGCGCCATGCCCCGTCGAACAGTCGAACCGCTCCGACCCGAACGGCCGACGCGAGACGTCGTGACTCCCGAGGGCGAGATCGATTGACCGATTCGCGCCATGGGTGCTGAGCCCGTGTGCCGGTGCCTGATGGTGGCCTCTGCACCGGTCGACCGGGAGTTCGACCAGTTCGTGAAGGCGCTGAGGAGGGGCGGTTGCCACGTCAGCATCGCCGCACCGGCGCCTGAGGGGCCGCGGTCACGAGCGGGTGACGTGGCCCTCCGCTCACGTTCGTTCGGCCCGAGGATGGTGGTTCGTCTCGGCCTGGTCGTGCTTGCCGGCCTGCCTGGTTGGCGGGTCCGTGACTACCGGGCGGCCCGTCGTGCCGTGCGTCGTGCCATCAGCGATGGGCTGACCCTCCGCAACACGCTTCGTCAGGTGGTGGACCTGGTCCCCTTCCTCGGTCGACCCCCGGAGGTCATCTACTTCCTCGACATCGCGGCGGCAGCCGAGCATCTGGCGCTGTTCCGTCTGAACCGCCCGGTCGTCGTCGGGTGCCGATTGGGTGACCTGGCGACAGTCACCCCGCCGGGCGGGTGGCCCTGGTCGGTCGACGATCGCTCACGGGTGCTCCACGAAGCGACCCGTGTTCGGAGCGAGTCGTCGGCGATGGCGCAAAGGTTGGAGAGCCTCGGCATCGACGCTCGCAAAGTGACGATCGTCCGCCCTGCGGTCGACGTGACTGTCTTCGGCCCGACACCAGCTCCATCCTCGGCGTCGTCGAGACCGTTCCGTCTGGTGGCCGACGTCGAGGGCTGGTGGACGACCATTGTCGAGATCGCCTTGGCGGCCCTAGGCCGGGCCCGTGCGGCCGGCATCGACCTACGACTCCATCTCCGTGGTGAGGGCCCCGAGGTCGACCGCATCGCACGCACCGTCGATGCCCTCGAGCTGCAGTCCTGGGTCGTCATCGACCCGCCATTGCGTGGCGGCGAGCGGGCGGAGTGGCTCCGGACCGGTCACGCCTATCTCGCCACCGTGCCGGAACGTGGCGTCGACCGGCGAGGGCTCGAGGCGATGGCCTGTGCCTTGCCGGTGATCGTCCCCGCCGGCGCGGGCGTCGGCGAGACAATCACCCATGATGTCGAGGGTCTGGTCTTCGATCCGTTGGACGTCTCATCGTTGTTGGGCTCGATCGCCCTTCTCGCCGGCGACCGACACCTTTGCCGACGCCTCGGCCTGGCGGCGCGGAGGCGGGTCATGGGAGACCATGCGCCCGAGCTCGAAGCGGCCGCGTGTGTGAGGATGGTCCGCGCTGCCGCCACGACCGTCACCCAGGTCGGCGAGGCGCCGGGGAGTGTCGCTGTCCCATGAATGCCGACCAGATCGCCACCTTCGACCAGACGCGGGATGTCCGCGGGCACTGGTTTCACTCCGCCTGCTATGCCCCGTTCAGCTCGATGTACTTCGACGTCTTCGGCAATGTGACCGCCTGTTGTCAGAACACGGGCCACGTGCTCGGCAACGTCGGCGTCCGCAGTCTCGAGAGCATCTGGCACGGGCATGAGGTGGCGGAGCTGCGATCGGCCCTGCAGCGCCACGACCTGAGCGTCGGGTGCGAGTTCTGTGCATGGCAGATCGACGACGGCAACTTCGAGGGAATGTTCGCCACCAGCTTCGATCGTCTGCCCGTCGACGGCACCGACCCCTCGTGGCCGAGCCAGCTCGAGTTCGCGCTTTCCAACACGTGCAACCTCGAGTGCGTCATGTGCCACGGCGAGTTCTCGTCGTCGATTCGGGCCCATCGCGACCGGCTACCTCCGCTCCCGCCGGTGTATGGCGATGGGTTCTTCGAGGAACTACGGCCGTTCCTCCAACACTTGCGCCGCGCCCGTTTCTTCGGCGGCGAGCCGTTCCTGGCGCGCGAGTCGTTCCGCATCTGGGACCTGATGATCGCCGAGAACCTGGCGCCAGCGTGCAACGTCACCACCAACGGCACGCAATACAACGCCCGTGTGGAGCGGGTACTCGAGCACCTGCCGTTCAACATCGGTGTGTCCATGGACGGCGTCACGCGAGCGACCGTGGAGAGCATCCGGCGGAACGCCTCGTACGACACCATGATGGAGAATCTCGGGCGGTTTCGCCGCTACACCACAGCACGTGGCACCACCCTTTCGCTGACCTACTGCCTCATGTTGCCCAATTGGGAGGAGTTCGGCGACTACCTGCTCTTCGCCGACGACTGGGGCTGCCCGGTGTTCATCAACACGGTCGTCTATCCGCCCAGCCTGAGCCTCTATCGCCTCCCGCCGGGGGAGCTGGCCGAAATCGTGGCGACCCTCGAGGGCCGAGACGCCGAGATGGCAGCGAAACTCACCACGAACCGCCACGTCTGGGTCACCGAGCTCGAGCGTCTCCGGCATTGGCTGCGCCAGGTCGAGGAGCGGGAAGACGGAGCGGGCGACGGTCCCGCCGGCCATCGGTACTTCGAAGCCCACGTGGAGCAATCCGACCAGACGGCTCGAGTCGACACCCGAGCCGTCACCATCAGGTCGCGGCGATGACCTCCGTCAGAGACCGCAGGCACCGATGGCCGTAGGACAGCGAGCCGCTATCATCGAAGCACCGTTGATCCTCGAGTGAAAAGAGCCAACGATGAGCGCGCGCTCCATCCCGAGTTTCCGAGACCCCTCGCTCGAAGAGCAGTTCAGCCGAGACGGTTACCTGGTCGTCGATCTCGCTCCACCTGACGTGATCGAGGAGTTGCTGGCGCTGTACCGCCGCCTCGACTCCGGCATCTCGGAGGGTTACTACCCGAGCCTCATGAGCGCCGACGACAGCTACAAGTCGGCAGTCCACCGCCAGGTCACCGACCTGTTGTGGCCGCTGCTCTCCCGGGTGATCGAGGGCTACCAGCCGCTGCTCGGCGTGTTCATGGTGAAGCACCCCGGTCCAGACACCGAGGTCACCCCACATCAGGACTGGATCGTCGCCGATGAGTCGGAGCGACCCACGATCAGCACCTGGGTGCCGCTCACTCCCGTCACCACAGAGGCCGGCCAGATGGCCGTGCTCCCCGGAAGCCACCAGTGGCTCACCGGCCTCCGCGGAAGCCCCACGTTCCCGACCTCGTGGGAGGCGGTGCACGAGCGCGTGCGCGACGAACTGATGGTGCCAGTGCCCATCGACGTGGGGCAGGCCATGGTGTACGACATCCGCGTCCTCCACGGCACGCCGCCCAACCGTTCGGGCGCCACCCGCCTCGTGTCGAGCCTCTACGCCATTCCCGAGGGGACAACCCCCGTGCACTACTACCGCAATCCGCAAGGGACGGTCGAGGGGTACGAGGTCGCGTCGGACTTCTGCACGAAGTTCAACATCGGCGACATCCCCGAGGGCGAGCGCTTCGTCGATATCCCCGACTACTCGGTCGATGCGCTCACCTTCGACGAGATCGCCGATCGCTACCGGCTCTCACGCGGCTTGGTCACCACCTGACCGAGCCGAGAGGATCGATGACCTCGAGCGCCGAGTACCCAGGGGCCTTTCCCGAGGTGGTCGCCGCGAGGTGAGACCGGACCAGGTCGACCTCTACGATTCGGGCCGGAACCTCGCCGGCAAGCCGTTCACCGCTGCCTGTTATGCCCCCTTCGGGTCGATGTACTTCGACGTGCACGGCAACGTGATCGCCTGCTGCCAGAACACAAGGCACGTGCTCGGCAACGTCGCCGACCAATCGATCGACGAGATATGGCACGGCGAGAAGGCCACGGAGCTCCGTGACGCCCTCAAGGCCTACGACCTGAGTCGCGGCTGCGAGTTCTGTCAGTGGCAGGTGGACGACGGGAACCTGTCGAACCTGTTCGCCACGGTCTTCGACGATGTCAGAGTCGACGGGGGCCCCGACGTCTGGCCCTCACAACTCGAGTTCGCACTCAGCAACACCTGCAACCTCGAGTGTGTGATGTGCAACGGCGATTTCTCTTCGAAGATCCGTGCCCGTCGCGAGGGACTCCCGCCACTCCCGGCGATGTACGACGAGCAGTTCTTCGAGGAGATCCGGCCATTCCTCCGCCATGCCGACCGCGCCCGGTTCTTCGGTGGTGAGCCCTTCCTCGCCCGTGAGTCGTTTCGGCTCTGGGACCTGATGATCGAGGACGGGCTCCGGCTGGAGTGCAATGTCACCACGAACGGGACCCAGTGGAACTACCGCGTCGAGCGGGTGTTGGAGGCACTGCCCTTCACGATCGGCATCTCAATGGACGGGCTGACGCGGGAAACGATAGAGAGCATCCGGGTTGGCGCCTCCTACGACGAGCTGCTGCGGAACTTCAAGAGGTTCCATGCCCACGCCGAACTAACGAGGCGGACGTTGTCCCTCACCTATTGCCTGATGAGGTCGAACTGGCACGAGTTCGGCGCCTTCCTCCAGTTCGCTGACGACCAAGGCTGCCCGGTCTACGTCAACACCGTGGTGTACCCGCCGCACCTCAGCCTCTATCGGCTGGCCCGTTCGGATCTCTCAGTAATCCTCCTGTCCTTGGAGTCACAGGGGCGCACGCTGGAGTCCCGGCTGGGTCGCAATCGCCACGTTTGGATTACGGAGATTGATCGACTCAAGAATTGGGTGGGCCGATTGAGCGCACGTCAGGCGTTGCATGAAGGTCACGAGCGACTGTACTTCGAGTTCCCGGGACCAAATCCACTCCCTCCAGCGTTCAGCGAGAGGGCATCTGGATCTCAGGCGCGACCGTTTGGTCGTGCCGAAGCTGAGAGCTTGCTCGCCGATGAACAGTGGCTCGGCGAGGTGAGCCTGTTGATTCTTGATGACCACGAGCTCGTGCTCGACAGCGGCGACGGCAGTGGCTTTCTGGGTCTCCCGCAAGACCTGTGCTCCGGACGGTCGTTTGTCGACGTGTTGGCTTCTCTCCATGAGCAGTTTGGTTCATTGCCGCGGATGTTGTCCGAGACGATCGAAGCAGACTATGTCGACCGGCGCGTCGTATTTGACGCAACGGAAGGGGACTCGAGCGAGGTTCGTATGGTGGTGTGGCCAACGTTCGACGAGGTCGGCAACATCAATGGCTCGCGCACGGTGGCCGTCCTAGTTGCCACCCATGAGAACCACGCATCGGAGCAGCCGGTGACCCTGCGGTCGAGCGCCGATGACATATGAAACTCTTCTGGTCTGCCGATGAGCCAGACGCGCCGGCAAAGAGCGCGAGGACTTTAGAAACCTCAGTCAGGCGCGATGTTCTGGTGGGGGATCCTCATGAGTTTCATCCACGAGTGAAGGAACTTCAGCCGTCGTTGCCGGTCGCTCTCGTCGCCGGTCTCGGGGGAGCTCCAGGAGGCGTCCTCGTGTACCGAGACGCCGTACTTCTCGGGGAAGAGGAAGAGGTCTGACCCCAGTGCGAGCTGTGTGGTCGTGACGTTGCTCACCTGGTAGATCCAACGTCGGGTCTTGGTGAGGAACCGAACGGTGTCCAGGAAGTCCCGCAATCGTTCCGTCGGGAAGCCGACCATGACGTTGATGGTGGCAGACATTCCTGTCTCGTGGAACCGCCGGATCACACCCTCCGCGTCATCGATGCTGTAGTGCTTTCCCATGGTCTCGAGCACGCGTTGCGAGCCGCTCTCGAGGCCGAAGGCCAACCCCGTGCAACCGGACTGGCTGAGCGTTTGGCACATCGCTTGGTCCATGCGCTTGTCCATGCGGGCTTGGCCACCCCAGCGTATGTCCGTCCCCCGTGCGATCAGGAGCTTGCACATTCGCTCCAAGCCCTTCAAGTGGCCATTCACCAGCGAGTCCCCGAACATGAAGTAGAAATGCTCGCCGTCCTCGGACGCCTTCTCCTTGAGGGGATGAAGTTCCACTTGGTGCTCGATCTCGTCGACGATCCGGTCAGGGCTCTGGATGCGGAAGCGTTTCCAGTAGACGGTCTCGTAGCAGAAGGCGCAGTTCAGCACGCATCCCCTCGAGGACATGATGGGAATGAGGTATGGGTTGGGGTAGTCGGTCCAGCAGAAGTCGGTGAAATCCGGGAAGGGGAGCGTGTCGACATCCCGGATGAGCGGTTGGGGCGGGGCCCAGACCGGCTCTCCGTCGACGAGTTGGCCGATGCCGCCTACCTCGGCCAGATCCCCACCGGTCTCCAGGGCGCGAACGAGGTTGAGGAGGGTCTGCTCACCTTCGCCGTGAACGACGGCATCCGGGATCCCCGTCCGTAGTGCGATGTCGCCTTCACGGTCCTGTGCGACGTTCGGGCCTCCGAAGACGAGCAGGATCGACGGGTCGCTCTTCCGGATCTCGCGAGCCAGGAGGAGGCTCGACGGAAAGCTCGTGAGGTACGTGGTGAATCCCACGACCTGCGGTTCGTATCGGAGGATCTCCTCAGCCCACTCCTCGAGCGGCAGCGGCGCCTCGTTGTAGACGGAGCCTTGCTGGAACCTGATCTCCTGGTCAATGTTGGCGGGATCGATGGTCCAGTCGTAGTCAAGGGCCCACTGGCCGTACGAGTCCGCGCCCCAAGGATCCGGCCCCCCGTACGCCACCCCGTCAAGCAGGTGGGCATGCTTGGCACGCTGGAACTCGTTGTGGAAGCGGATGTTCAGATCGAAGCACCGGGTGTCGTGTCCGTGCTGCTTGAGGAATGCCTTCAAGGATGCCGGCCCGAGTGGGGGCAGCGCGCCCCACGCAGGGCACTGGACCAGAGCTACGCGCATGTCGGTCTGCCCTTTCGAGCTTCAGTTCCCGACAGGGAGTGGCCGTTCGTTCGTGGGTAGCGGCGGGTAGGCGCCGGTGCCGTCTCAGTCATGGTCGTCGTACCATTGCTCGACCGAGGAACGAAGGTGGTCCCAGATCACTTCGGCCACCAGGCGGGCACCCTCCTCGTTGGTGTGGCCCCCGTCGATGTAGGTGTCCCGATGGTCGTCGAGTGCGTCGTGGATGTCGATGGTCGGTGCGGTGAGATGATCGATGGCCCACGCCTCAGGCGGCCCGTAGTAGCCCCGAGGCTGCCAGAACAGCAATGGCTCGACGCCATGCGATCGGCTCAACTCGAGCGTGAGGGCGCGGCCGCGTTCGTAGACGTCGATTGCGTCCTTGGCGTCCTGAACGGTGATGCGGTAGTTGGAGACCTGGCCGTTCACGCTTTCCTGGTCAATGTTGAATCCGCGGTCGGGATCCTGTTGCACAGCGGCAGCGCCCGCTGGGTCGGTCGTGAGCCCGAGCCAGCGGGCCACCTTGTGCGCCATCGAATGATCGACGTACGCGTCCTGTAGGTCGTCCAGGATCTGGTGGGCGGGCGGCCGTCCATCAGACCGAGCTCGGGTGGCGATCTGAAGCCCGCTCAGTTGGCCGGCGTACGCCAACGCTGTCACGTGCGTCGGCACTCGCTCGGTCATGAGGGACTGAGACGTGAGCTCGTTCGCGCCGTCGTAGAAGACCGACATGGCCGGAGGCTCGTTGCTCGCCAATTGCTGCTCGTAGAGGATCATCTCCTGGAAGTGGGACCACCCCCGCTGGCCGTAGTTCCGCACGCTGATCGGAGTGCCGGCCTCCTCCGCCAGGCGTGCCACCCACGACGGGATCGTGTAGGCGTCACGTTGGCCCTCGCCGAAGGTGGTCGACCCTCCGAAGAACCAAACAGTCGGTGTGGGCCGGGCGGTGTCGGACGCTTCGTAGGAACGACGGGTCCAGTCGTCGATGTTCACGTAGCGACTGGCGAACGACAGGGGACGGGACTCGGTGAAGGGCCAGTACGTGCCGGGAGTGCGTTGCAGATCGATGAAGTACTGCTCGCGCCATGGGTACGCGGCCATCGCCGGCACGTCGTTGCGCGGGTCGCGGGGGTACGTCGCCTCGGCCCTCGAAGTGGACGCAGGCACCGCGGACGCCATGGCGGTGCTCGCGGTGGTAGCGCTCGCGTCGCGGGCCGCATAATCCCACAGCCAGCCCGCCGTGTAGTTGAGGGCGAGCACCAGCACGACGGCACCAAGGGCCCAGCTGAGCCGCCCGAAAACCGACCTACGGGCTCTCCGTTCACCGGTCGTGGTGGCCAGGGACCCCGGCGTGCGATCGGCAGTCGTAGACAACCAGGTGGGTTCGCGCCGTGTTCCCCGGAGTACATCGCGACGCCGGATGCGGCTGATGGCCCATGCCGGAAGCACGGTGACCACGTAGAGAGCGGTGCCGACGACCGTGGCGATGACGTGTACGACCGCGGTCACGAGCCGACCGACGACCTTGCGGACATCGATATCCATGAGCACGAAGGCGAGCGTCAGGAGCGACAGGGCTCCGAACAGGGTGCCCCGGAGATGGTCGCCGGAGATCCACCACGCGGCGCCGATGGCGAGCGGAATCGCCGCGGGCCACAGGCGCCTCGCCTGCTCGATCAGGTTCGCACCGGCGAGCACCAGCGCGGTCAACACAGCGGCGAGCGCCGCGAACACCGCGGTGCGTGCGGGGTGACCGGTGACCCCCCAGCCGGCGGCGACGACCAACGCCGCCACCGTCGGCCAGAAGCGTAGGATGCGAGGCAAGACCGCAAGCGTAGTTCTGCCCGGCGATGGCCGGTCGTCGGGCCTGGTTAGCATCCGGGCCTTGGACGTGCTCGGCATCAGCGGCCTTTATCACGACTCGGCGGCAGCGCTCGTGCGCGACGGCGAGATCGTGGCGGCGGCGCAGCAGGAGCGTTTCAGTCGTCGGAAGCACGACCCAGCCTTCCCCGTGGATGCCATTCGATTCTGTCTGGAGCGGGCAGCATCAGACGAACCGCTTGACGCAGTGGTGTACTACGACAAGCCCCTCAGCACCTTCGTCCGAATAGTCAAGAGCTACGTGGCCGCCGGACCTCGGGGGATCCGATCATTCCCGAGGGCGATGGGGGAGTGGTCGAGGCGCAAGCTCTGGGTCTCCTACGAGATCGACCGAGCGCTGCGCTCATTAGGACGAGAGGCGCGTGGCCGCACGCTGTTCGCGGAGCACCACGTGAGCCATGCCGCGGCGGCGTTCTTCCCGTCACCGTTCGAGGCGGCGGCCATCCTCACGCTGGATGGCGTGGGCGAATGGACCACGACCGCGATAGGGCTAGGGAGGGGCTCGACGGTCGAGTTGTTGCGTGAGATCCGCTTCCCCGACTCGCTCGGGCTGCTCTACTCGGCGTTCACGTCGCACTGTGGGTTCAGGGTCAACTCGGGCGAGTACAAGCTCATGGGCCTGGCGCCCTTCGGGGAGCCCCGTTTCGTCGGTGAGATCCTCGGGGAGCTCGTCGATCTGGCCGACGACGGGTCGTTCCGGCTGAACCTGCGCTACTTCGACTTCCTGGCCGGGTCCACGATGACCAATCGGCGGTTCGACGGTCTCTTCGGCGGACGGGCGCGATTGCCCGCCGAGTCGATCACCAGGCGGGAGTGCGATCTCGCTCGGTCGATCCAAGCCGTGGTGGAAGAGGTGGTGCTGCGCATCGCGCAAACGGCACGGGATCTCACCGGGCAGCGCCATGCCGTGTTGGCGGGAGGCGTCGCTCTGAACTGCGTGGCCAACGGTCGTTTGGTCCGAGAGGCCGTGTTCGACGACATCTGGGTGCAACCGGCCGCCGGCGATGCCGGGAGCGCTCTCGGCGCGGCGTTGTGGGGCTACCACCAGGTGCTCGGCCACAGCCGCACGCCGGTCACGCCCGACGCGATGCACGGCACCAGCCTCGGGCCGAGCTACGACGCTGATGCGATCGCCGCCGATCTCGAGCGCCAGGATCGACCGTTCGAGCGGGTGGGTGATGACGACGCCCGGGCGCGGCGCATCGCGGGGCTGGTCGCGTCGGGCGCGGTGGTCGGTTTGTTCCAAGGGCGCATGGAGTTCGGCCCTCGTGCCCTGGGGAACCGGTCGATCATCGCAGACGCGCGTCGTGACGACATGGCCCAGACGCTCAACGCGAAGGTCAAGAAGCGTGAGGGGTTCCGGCCGTTCGCCCCTGCCGTTCTGGCCGAGAAGGCGTCCGAGTGGTTCGAGCTCGACGGGCGTTCGCCGTACATGACGGTGGTGGCCCAGGTGCACGCGAGCCGTCTCGTGGAAAACGATGACCCGCGGCCGGTGGGGACAGGTGGCGGCGAGGTGATCGACCTGGTCGCGGCGCTTTCGAGGATCCGCTCGACGATCCCCGCCGTCACCCACGTCGATGGCTCGGCCCGAGTCCAGACCGTTGCGGCCGAACAGGCGCCGGGTCTGCACCGGCTCTTGAGGGCCTTCGACCAGCTCACCGGCTGCCCGGTGATGGTGAACACCTCGTTCAACGTGCGGGGTGAGCCGATCGTGGCCACGCCCGAGGACGCGTACCGCTGTTTCATGTCCACGGACATCGACTGGTTGGTGATGGAGGACTGCTTGTTGGAGCGGGCGGCACAACCGCCATGGGCCGGCGTAGGAATCGACCCCGGGCCGGACTGACCGTCGGGCGGAGCAGGCCGGTTTGGTTGACGCGCCAGCCCCGAGCGTTCACGGGTCTGGTTGAGCTGACCTGCCCGCGTCCGCGGAAAAGTCCTCCGGGCCTGGGAGGATTCACTAGCGCCGAGCCGAGCGGTTGTGCACGGCTCGGGTCAGACGAGGGCGAAGGTGGCGGAAGATCGCTTCGGCTTCGATGCTCGCTCCAGCCTCATTCGTATGTGCCCAATCGATGAACACCGGCACGGACACGTGGTCGAAGACGGAGGTCAGATCCACTGGGTCAACGCCCGAGTACTGCGCTGCTCGCCTGACCAGTCGCGCACCTTGAGGGAGCCATTGGCCATTGGTGTGAAGGTTGTTCAGCACAGTCGGCAGTCCTGGGCTGCTCGCCGCCATGGTGGCCAGCTGCGGCTGCCAGAAATGAACGATGGGCACGCCGTAGCGATTCGCCAGGCGACGAGCCCGCTGCACGCCGATCCTGTACTGGGTACCGGCAAGCGATGCCTGGCGGTCCGGATCATGGCTCTCCTCACAGCCGCGCGCACGGGCGGCTGCTCGCAGCTCGTCCCGTTGGGCGGCACTGACGGTACCTGTGAAGGGGGTGGTGCCGTCGAGCAGGCAGTAGACCTCGCGCTCCCAGGCGACGCCGATCTCGTTCGCACCGTCCAGGAAGATGGCCAGATCGGGGCGACCGCCTGCATCCAGAAGGTCGCCGAGCAACAGTGTTTCCTGCCAGTTGACATAGGCACTCACACCGAAGTTGACGACCTCGATCGCCATCCCGTCCCGTCGCGCCTCCCGCACCAAGTCCGAGGCGATGGTGTGTTCATCGCGCTGGCCGATCCCATAGGTCGTCGACCCCCCGAACATCCACACGGTCGCGACTGGAGCCGACGGCTGCAGCGACACCCGCGTTCCGTCGACCACGTTGACGTACCGGCTACGCAGGTCGGCGTTGCGCCAGCCGTAGCGAGGGTCAGGCTGAGCGACCGCAGCGTTGTCCAGATAGTCAAGAAGCGCCGCACCCCAAGGCTCTCCGGGGAAGGTGGACCGAGAGACTCGGACGCCGCCGACCGTCGTCCAGTTGTCCCGGTGGACGGGCCCAGTCGGCGGCCCCGTCGAGCGGGGACCGAACGCCGTGAGCACCGGTGGCGCGCTGGTTGTCGCGTGGTGAATCACGACACCACCGACGACCACGACCAGCACTCCGACGACCAGGACACGGATTCCTCGTTGACCGATCTCGCCGCTCCGGTGAGGCTCAGAGCCAAACCCCCTGGCCCGATGGTCGACGCCTCGCCGGATCTGCCAGGTGGTTCCGCGGGGAGATCCCGCGGTCAGCAGGTCGATCCGGACCAACCCGTTGAGGAGCCAAACGGGCAGCACGACGATGATCCAGACAACGCTCAGCAAGAGCACGGAGAAGCCTGCGCCGAGAAACCGGGCCGGTGAAGCGACCGCTTTGCGCAGGTCGCGTGCGATGGTCGGACACGCGAGGGACAGCACCAGAAGGACACCTGCACCCAACGCCAGCACGAGGGGCAGTCGGAAATGGCCCCGATAGCGGCTGAACGCCGCGGCTGCGGCCATGCCGGCGACGCCAGGCAACGCAGGCCGCAGTCTCGACCAGATCGTGTCAGTCGACTCAGCCACACCTGCCATTGATGGGGGGCGTGCGACGCGAGTGGCCCATTCGGTGCGACCCCCACCCAACTCGGCCCCCGGCGGTCTACCGTTCTTTAGCGGTAACCGACCCGCCACGCGGTGGGACCGCCTTCCCCGTGCGGCGGACGTCCAAGCCGCGGATCTCCCGGCAACCACGACGATAGTCCATGTGCGACCGCAGCTTGTCCAACTCCGCCTGCCAGACCGGTGAGGAGGACGCCCGCGCCCGCGATCAGGGTCGGCAGGCGGCGCGAACTGGCGGCGGGCGGCATACAGCTGGCAGCCTAACGCGGCTCTTCGGATCTACCGGGGAGTGACGGTCGCGAGTAGCGCCCGGTTGGGACGGCCGGCGTAGAGCTCAACCGGCCCACCGACATCGCCGCTTGACACTCGCGGTCCTGGGGTGTCTGAACGCTCAATCAGACCGGCACCCACCCACCAACCCCACCGAATGCCCGCCGGACCACCCACGGACTGCTCGTGAACTATCGGGGCTAGCATGGGAGGTGATGGAGGTGACGGGTGCAGGCATCGAGCCCCGGCGGCTTGGCGTGTGCACGCGCGCCAGGCTGCGGCTTCGTCATGCCCGCTGGATCGCCGCGGATGTCCGGGATCATGCAGCGGTCGAGCGCCTGTGGTGGCTCGTGCCGTTCGCGGTGCTTCTCGGGCTCCTTGCCGCCGCGATCGCGAGCGCACAGGTCGCCGTACCGGTTGCCGTCTACACGCTCTTTTGATTCGTGGTCGGGAGGCACGAGATGAGGTAGATCCCCGCGGGTTTGTCCGGTCCGTCGGTCAGGAGTGAGAGGATCCTCACGAGGCGCTTCTCGGCAGCTTTTGGATTCCCGAATTCGAGGGTGTAGTCAATCCACTCGTCCGGCCGAGGGCGCTCGCGACCGAGCCCACCACCGCCGAGCTTGTCCGCAAGGAGGTGGAGAAGGTCCTCCCGTCGCAACCCCGGCCACATCCGAGTATCCATCCAAGACGCCCACCCCGGGGCATCCACCCGGGCCACCCGATGATCGACGATGGTCATCACCAAGGGGCGGACCCCCGCCCACTCAGCGAGCTCTTGGGTGACGGCGGTGAGGTCGGGTGGGGGGCCATCGGGCGCGGGTCGTCGCCCCCTCGCTGGAGCCACGTGCACGGGAAGCGGGCGCGCGAGATGCGCTCGCAGACGTGCAAGGGTCTGGTGCCATACCCTCAGGGGGACGCCGTCCAACGTCTGCTCCAGGAGCGCCCCCTCCTCCTCCAGCGCGCGGACCACCTCAGCCAGGCGGGGTGGGGGCAGCTGCAGCAGATCGAACTCTTCGGGCTGGTTCACGAGCACTACGTTGGGGTTACAGTTCCGGCGCTGCGCTTCGGCGAGGAAGGCTCCAACCTCGTGATGGTTCTGCGGCATCAGGCACCAGCTGAGGGTCAGGCCGCGCCCCGTCTCCCTGGTGAGCCGTTGGATCCGGTCGATGTTCCGCCAGACATCGCCGAATCGGGTGCCTACCCGAATCAATTCGAGGGTGGTCGGGCTCATGCCGTCCACCGAGACCGTGACGTGCATTCGGAGGTCCCTCAGATAGCGCTCGACGGTCGGGTTCCACGTTGTCGCGTTCGTGGTCACGGCGACCTTGCAGGAAATACCGAGTTCGAGCATGAGGTCCCACACCCGCCGCGTGTCGGCCGACAGGAAGGGTTCGCCACCCTTGAAGAGCGCATGCTCCAGATGGGGCAGGTACTCGGCCAGTTCCCGGAAGAAGTGCTCGTCGTAGGCCCGCGCTAGGGGCGGCCGCTGCTCCCGCTGGCTTCGGATGGCCGAGGACAGCTCCCCATTGCACATGACGCATTGCAGGTTGCAGTGGTTGGACAGGGCGAAGTCCATGACTCTCGGGTACTGCGGCCGCGGGCCCGAGAGCCAGTCGAAGTCAGCCGCCAGGCTGGTGTCACGCAGACCGTGCAACGCCGGGACCTCGCACTCGCGGCACCCGAGATCGAAGTCGCCCGAAGCCAGAGCAGCGGCCTGGTCGGCCAACGCTCTGCCTTCGAGGATCGACCGGAGTGTGACCTGCTTCCCCGGGTCGAGGCGCCCGAGTTGGTGGCCGGTGGCGCAGCAGGACTTCACGACGCCGTCAGGCTGGAAGTAGACGCTCGCGTATGGTGCCGAGCAGGCGCTGGCTCCCATGGTCCGAAGTATGCCATCCGTGTGAAGGGCCCGGGAGGGGAGTAAGGACCGGACGTACGCCGCCGCACGGACTGCTCGCTCGATAAGCCTTGCCGGATGCTCAGGGGCGCGTCATGCGCGCGGGTCTCGTGGTGCGCCGAACCGGTAGGACAGCCGGCTCCCGGTGACGACCGCGGCGATCAGCAGGACGGCACCGAGCAGCGAGACCGCCAGCACAACAGGTGGCACGGCGTGGACGTAGTCGGTCCGGCGGCGCAACACGAACGAGATCGCGAAGGCAACGGCAGCGACGTCTGCGGTCAGGGCGTGGGCGATGCCCGCCCGCCACGCCGAGGTCCCGCGCTGCCCGCGGATCAGATCGACGAGCGCGACCAGCCCGACGGGGACGGACGCCACCAGCCCCAGGACGAAGACCCAGTAGGCGGCGCGTGGAAAGGTGAAGGGCTCCGAGGCGATCCACGACGCCAGGTCGAGGGCCACCGCGTCGACCCAAAGGCCCACGGGCAAGCCGACGGTCGCCGCGTGCAACGGCACGCCGAACGTCGCGCCGACCGGGGGCCGAGGAGGTCACCCGAGCCAGCCGCGTCAGCCTCCGTATCGTGGCTGTCTCGCGCCGTGTGCCTGCCCACATGGGCCAGGCTATCCCTGGGCCTCGACGCCTCGGTGAAGGCGAGCCAGCTCGGGTCGCAGCGCCTCGTAGACCGCCGAGGCGACGAGCTGTGCTCCGAGCTCGTTCGTGTGGACCGTGTCCCAGAAGATGGGCTCGCTCTGGCTGTCGAACACCGACGACAGGTCGTGGACTCCAAGTCGTCCTAGCGCTGGCCGCACGGCCGCTGTCATGGACCGGGTGCGCTCGATTCCGTCTTCCGCCCCGACCGCGGCGAGGGCCTGCCGGTCGGCGGGCGAGAGGGGGTTCTTGAGCCGGAGGTCCGGTTGCCAGAAGAAGGAGACGGGTACGTCGGCGGCGGCGCATTGCGCCTGCACCAGCGCCACGCCGCGGCCGTACCGGGTTGCCACGAGGCGACCGGCCTCGCTCGCCGAGGGCGGGTCGTCCGGGTCGCGGTCCTGGCCAGGAGGGAGGACGTCATCGGGCACCTCCCGGTCTGTGGCCCGCTCCTGCAGGAGTTGGTCCACCTCGCCGTCGACCAGGGATGCCGGAAAGTCCGAGCGCGCCCGACCCCGTTCGGCGAGGACGCCCTGCAGCGCGAGGTCGTTGGCGCCGTCGTAGAACACGACGAGGTCCGGCGGTCGATCCCACTCGAGTCGCGCGACGAGCAGCATCGCTGACTGCCAGTTCACGGTCGCGGGCACGGCGTAGTTGTGCACCTCGATCGGGATGTCGTCTCGGGCGGCCAGGCCGACGAGCTCCGACGGGATGGTATGGGCATCGCGTTGGCCCGCTCCGAACGCTGCTGACCCGCCGAAGAACCACACCGTCAGGGGCGTACCCAGGCTGGCCGGGGGACGCACGGTCGTCCGCTGACCGTCCGCGGTGTTGATGTACTCCGATGCCACGTCTTTCATGCTCCAGCCGCCGACCGCAGCGTTGAACTCGAGGTTCTTCCACGCGTCGAGAAGGTCGATGCGCAGGCTGCGGGCCCACGGGGCGTCTGCGAAGGCGGGATCCTCCTCGAACGGGCGGGTGAAGGCGTCCGGCCTCGAGCTGTCACTTTCGGCGGTGCGGACGACCACCGGCCAGCGGAGTTCGAGTGCGCCCGAACGGTCGAGCACGACGATCCCGGCGACCAGCAACATGAGGGTGATGACGACAGGTGCCCGCCAGGCCGGGCGGGCACCTGTCGCCGGCCGTGACGCCGGCGCACCCGTCGGACCCCGTCGGCGCACGCCGCCGTCGCCGGATGTCGACGAGGTGGCCGGCTGCCACGTCGATCCGCCCGTCGACCTGCGGTGGGAGACCCGGTTGAGCGCGCTCAGCGGCGCGATCACCAGTACGAGCACGAGCGCGGTGCACCCCGACAGCACCGCCCCGAGCACCCGGCGGCCCGACCGGCGAGCCCACGCGGCAGTGCGCTCCACGGCACGTGACCAGAAGCGGTGGTCGACCAACCACGCCAGGTGGCCGGCAAGGGAGCCGGCCACGAAGGCGAGCAGCAGAGACGCTGGCCAGCTGCCCGTGACGACGAGCCCCGCGGCGGTGACGACCGCGCACCACAGCCCGAGGGCGACGAGGCGTGGGGCCATGGGCGGGCACGCTAATCGGGGCACAGGGCGGTGTCGACGTCCGACGGCGGCCGGGAGTCCCGCTTCCCTCACCTTGACCAGTCGACCATCTCGGACCCGTGAGCGTCTTCGTCCTTGCCTCGGGCCACGTCGTTCGGGATCCTGATGTCCACGAGCGGCTTCGAGGGGGTAGCGTCGTGGTCGTGGGCTACCAACCCTCGTGCCTGACCCGTACCGGTAGCCTCGATCCCCCACCTGGCCCATGCTGCTCGACGCCTCCCAGATACCGCCCGGTCAGGTCCTGCGGGCCGACCTGTGCGTGATCGGAGCGGGTGCCGCCGGGATCACCATCGCCCGAGACATGATCGGGTCTGGCCTCGACGTCCTGTTGTGCGAAGGCGGCGGGGTCAGGCCGACCGAGGCGAGCACGGCGCTCTATCGGGGCGAGGTGACCGGTCGCCCCTTCGGCCCCGAGGGCTCGGGCGAGCTCACTGACAACCGTCTCCGCTACTTCGGCGGGAGCACGAACCACTGGGGGGGTTTTTGCCTGCCCCTCGATCCCATCGACTTCGCCAAGCGGTCCTGGTTGCCCCATTCGGGGTGGCCGATCGGACGCGAGGAACTGGATCCGTACTACGACCGGGCAGTGGACGTCGTGGGCCTGGCCGGTGCCAGCTTCGACTGGCGGTACTGGGATCGGGAACACGGCACCGGGGCCTGGCCCATCGAGGAGGGGCGCCTGGCGGTCGACGCTGGCCAGATCTGGCCCCAGCGGTTCGGGGAGGTCTACCGGCAGGATCTCGTCGCCAGCGACGACGTCACGCTGGTGCTGGGCGCCAACGCCACGAAGGTGAATATTGCACCGGAGAGCGACCTCGTCTCGTCGATCAGCCTGGCCACGGTCGATGGCGTCGCCTTCAGCGCCGAGGCAACCGCGTTCGTGCTGGCCACCGGCGGCATCGAGAACCCGCGCCTGCTCCTGGCCTCGAACGACGTGCGGACCGCGGGCGTGGGCAACAGCGGTGATCTGGTGGGCCGCTTCTTCACCGAGCACCTTCAGACGCTTGGCGGCTTCGCCCTGCTCGACGAGAGCCCGGATCAGAACCAGGCTCTCAACCTCACGCCGGTCCCGGCCGGGGACCACGAAGTCGCCCTGTCCCTGGTGGCCCGGCTGTCTGCGGACGTGGTCCGAGGAGAAGAGCTCGTCGGCGTCGGTGGCCGGCTCCAGGGCGAGGCCTTCCCCGCCGGCTCGGCCCGGCAGGCCCGCGGCGTCACCGGAGCGGACATCGCCCATCTCACCGACGCCGTGACCGGTCGGTCCGCGGGCACCATCGCAAGTGTCCTGGTGGCGAGCGAACAGCAGCTCGACCCGGACTCGCGCGTCACCCTCGGGGAGGAGGTCGACGGCCTCGGTGTGCCGCGGGTCGCGGTGCACTGGAAGCAGGCAGAGATCGAACGAAGGTCGATCGTCCGGTTCCTCGAGATCCTCGGCCAGGAGCTCGGCCGCCGCGGCGTGGGCCACGTCCAGCTGGCGGCTGGCGGACTGGAGCCATCGTTCTCGTCGAGCCAGAGTCAGTCCGCCGCTGACTACCAGCTCGATCCGACCGCCGTGGGCGGCGATTTCGACGTGCTCCCGGGGAACCACCACATGTGCACGACGCGGATGGCCGCGACGGCGTCATCCGGCGTGGTGGATGCGGACTGCCGAGTGTTCGAGACGGCCAACCTCTACGTGGCCGGGAGCTCGGCCTTCTCGACAGGCGGCCTGGCCCCGCCCACCTTCACCATTGTCGCCCTCGCCCTCCGGTTGGCCGAGCGGCTCCGATCGGTGCTGGCGGGATGAGGCCTGGTCCGGCGGCCCACACGGCCGCGAGCGACGACCTCGCCCCGGCACCGGGCGACGTGAGCGGCCCATCCGCTCGTCTCCTGAGTCGGCGAGAGGTGCTCCGTGGTCTGGTGGCAAGCGGGCTAACTGCGGGACTGATCGGGTCGCTGGTGGCGGGCTGCACCGATGACACGGGTTCAGGCGCTTCGGGCAGCGACTCGCCAACGACCGAGGCCGAGGAGGCCATCATCCGGATCGGCCGCCGCTACCGGGAGGAACGCCCGGGCGAAGACGATCGCGAGATTCTCCTCGAGCGGCTCGGCGTCGGGACCGGGGCCGTCACCTCACCGGACTTCCTGCCGTCCCTCGACGCGCGGGCGGCCGAGGACTACGGGGCGGATCGGACGGTCCGACTCGACGGATGGGTGCTGTCGCTGACCGAGGGCAGGGCGGCGGCGCTGGTGAGCTTGGCCTGATCAGTAGTGGCGATCAGTTCTCGCGCCGGTCCCAGCGCACCGGCGTGATTCTGGACCGGCGCCGCAGGCGCCGGAGATCGGCGATGGTCATCTGCCGAGGCTCCTCCGGCACGAAGGAGGTGAAGCTCGCCTGTTCGGGGGCCCGGTTCCATACATGGGTCAGGAAGAAGTTCCGGTCGACCTCGTAGCCGTGCACGACGTTTGCCTCGGTGTCCCACCAGTAGTGACGGGCGGTCACGCCGACCGGATGGAGGCGGAGGTACCCGACGATGCGCCGACGGCCGCTGTGGTTGGGCTCGGACCCGTGCACGAGCCGGCTGTCGAACAGCAGGGCCTGACCGAGTCCGACGGCGATCGGCGGCATCTCCGCGATGAGGAGCTCGTCGCGCACGTCCTGGAACGGCGCAGTCGTCGGTGGGGTCGAGCGGATTCCGGGCGTGTAGCGGTGGCTGCCCCACAGCCCCCGCAGGTAGCCGGCCCGTTCGTCGAGCGGGGTGGCGGGAATCCAGACGACGACACCGGGCCGCTCGTCCTCGTCGTTGCAGGTTCCGTCCTGGTGGGCGAAGACGGTCGAGTCTCCGGCCGCCTCCTTGAGCACGAGGGCCGCGGTGTACGGCTCGTAGTCGACGAGCAGATCGCTGATGGCAGGAGCGAGGGACTGCTCGATCACCTCGGCGACTGCTCGCCGGTAGTCCAGGTCGTCGCTGATCGCCGTGACGTGGTAGCCCCGTGCGTCGTGGTCGCCGAAGCGCTCGTGCAGCTCGACGAGTCGTGCCGGCACGTGGGGCTCCCAGGCTGAAACGACCACCCAACCCCGCCGTTTGAACAGCCGATCGAGACGCCGGTCTCGAAAGATCGGGAAAGCGGTCATCGGTCGATCGATCGCCCTGTGCCCGTCCTGACGACGGCCAACACTGCCGCGAAGGGGATGGCGCTCAGGCGAACTCCACCCCCCGCACGACGCGCCGGCTGAGAACGCCGTTCGTCGCTGTCGGGTCCTGCCCGATCTGGTAGTAGAGGAAGAACTCCGGCTCGACCACGAGTCGGACCAGCTCGTCGTCGTCGTCGATCCAATAGTGCTGGAGCGGCACCGACCGCGGCGCCACGACGGCGGCCGCGGCCACCCGCGTGCGGTCGGAGCGGTTGGCCGCCGAGCCGTGCACCGTACGATTGTCCAGGACGATCGCCTGGCCGGCACGAACCGGAACCGGGACCTGGTCCCCGCCCGCCACGGAGGTGTGCCGGTCGTAGTCCCGGACGTTCACCGGTCGGATGAAGTCGACGTGGCGGTGCGACCCGGGAATCACCGTCAGCGCGCCCTGCTCCTCGGCGACGTCCTCGAGCGCGCACCACACCGTGGCCGACGAGGCCACGGCCTCATCGACGAAGTTCCAGTCGAGGTGACCGGGGACCGGTTCACCGCCGGGAAGCTTGACGGTGAAGTTGGCCAAGCAGATCCGGTGGTCCACCAGGAGTGTCCGGAGCGTCGAGGACATCGCGCGGTCGATCAGGGAGTGGACCTGGCGGCGGTACTCGAGCCGGGGGTCGTACATGGTGGTGTGGAAGCCTGGCGCGAACTCACTCGCCCACTGGTCGCCGTGGTCGAGGTCGTCGTAGGCGGTGCGCAGTTCGGCGCAGGCGACCGGGTCGAGGAGGTCGACGACGAGGTAACCCTGCTCGCGGAACTGGCCCTCGAGCGCGTTCGCCAGGAACGTCGGCGGTCGGCTGGGGATGCCCCCGTCGATCGGGTCGGCCGGAGCGGACCGGCGACCTCGGAGCGATCGCCAGAAGCCGGACAACCGGGGCCCCGGGGCGGGTGACGACGGCGCCCCCCGGTGAGGGCGATCCGTGGGGCGTGGTGCCGTCCGGCGACAGCGGGCCAGGAGCTCCTCGGGGCTGAGTCTCTCGGCGGTGAAGGCGCTCTGGCCCCGACAGGGGACGTCTCGGGGCCGCTGGCCGATGTCGCTGGTCCGGAACCAGGCCGCGTCAGGGATGTCGAAGGCCCAGACGCGCCCCGAGGGGTCGCGGTAGTGATGGCAGAGCATGGCCTCCGACGGCGCGAACGCGCCGGCGATCGCGACCCTGGGTGCACCGGTGCTATTCGGCGGAGACCGGTGGGCCACCGCGTGGTCGAGAGCGATCGCCGTCCCCGCCCTGAGGGGCCACGGCTCGAGGTCGTTGTCGCCCAGGCCAGCGAGGGGGTTCGCGTACTCCTCGGGCAACGACGGGCTGCAGCGGGCGTGGGTCAGCACCCGGTGGCTGCCCGCCAACACCTCCAGCGCGCCGTTGAGAGGATCGACGTCCACCAGCGGGCACCAGACGGTGACCGAGCGATAGCGGGTCTCGTCGACGAACGTCCAGTCCTGGTGCGTTCCCATGGCGCCGTCTGTCCCTGGCCACTTGATGAGAATCGACGTGTTGAAGAGGCGATAATCGTCCAGGATCTCCGCCAGGGACTCGGCCAAAACGTCGCTGAGGGCATCGTGCACCTGCCGTCGGTACGCGTGGTCGCTGCTCTCGTTCGAGCTGTGCCATCCGGTGGGTGAACCGGTGTGCAGGTCCAGCACCTCCGCGCAGAGCGCGGTTGCCCGCTCTGGGGAGAGGAGCGGGAAGGTGACCACGCCATCGTCGCAGAAGCGACGCTGCAAGTCCGCGGAGACGAACGTCGGCCGGATCACCGATCCAGTATGGCAGTGGGCCGACTGCGTCTTGCGAGCGGTACGTCGGCGGGCGGGGAGGATCACGTCTGAACCAGCGGCCCGGGCCGTCTCCCGCGGTCCCCAGGAGGGGTCCTGAGACCGACGATCGCGCCGGCGCCGCCACCCGCCTGTGCCAGACTGGCTCCTTGATGGCGATCTGTCTCCACCCGCCGCTCACCAAGGGACCGTGCCGTTGACAGCAAGCGAGGTGCCGGTCCCGAGTCCATCGCCGCTGGCCTGGCTCTGGCTCACAGCAGCCGATACCCCTGCCCATCCGGACGCGGTTACCGACCTCTTCACGCGACGACTCGACGGCATGACCGTGGCCGGCGCGTTCCCGGAGGCGGCCTGCCGGCACGCCGCTGCCACCCTGACGGCGCGCAAGGGTGAGGCGACCGACACCATGTTCGGCTCCATGCTGGCCATGGCGTTGGCTGATCTCGGGCGCCTCACCGGCGATCCCCACGACCGAACGCCCTATCTGAACCAGACCGAGCGATGCCGGGCCCACTACCAAGAAGCTTTCGGCTTCGATCCGCATCAGCGACTTCGGGAGGTGATCGAGCCGATGACGGGGGGACGACCACTTGTACCCCCCACCGAGGCCGGACGCTCCTACAACCCCGGCAATCTCCGCTGGTTCGAACCGGGAGGCGGTGGGCTCCCGGCCCACGTGGGCAACGAGTTCGACATCCACTCGGGTGCGGCTGGCGAGCATCTCCGCACCCTTGCCGACACGACCGACCACCTGAGCTACTTCGTCGTCGTGCAGGCGCCCGAGGAGGGGGGCGAGCTGTCGGTGTTCGACCTGCTCCACGGCTCGGCCGTCGCCGCGCCACCATGGACCGACGTGGGGCGGGACGACCGCGCGCTGGACGGCCGCGTCGCGCTAGCCGTCCCGCCGCGCGTCGGCGATCTGCTCCTGTTCGGCGGTGGCTGGCGCTGGCACCGGGTCGAGCCGGTGTTCGGCACCATCGCCCGGATCACCTACGGCGGCTTCGCGAGCCGCAGCCGCGACGGCCACGCCGTCTACTTCTGGTTCTGATCCGGCTCGGACCGCCCGACGATGGTCGACGACGCACCTGCCGCCCGCTTGGTCGGACTGCGCGACGCAACGCTGGCCCGAACGCTCGAGGAGCGCGGGTACGCAAACGTCGGGCCGTTCCTCGACGCCGCCGATGTCCAGGCGTGCAGGGAGGCGTTCGACGAGGCCTTCCGCCGTCTCGATCGTCCGCTCGGTGACGCCTGGTTCCCGACGATCCTGCTCCCCGAGGACGACGTTCGCGAGCTCCTCACCGCGGAGCTCCATCGACGGGTCGGTCCGCATCTCGGACGCATCTTCGACCTCACAGAGGTAGAGCTCATTCGCCTCGACCTCTCGGTCAAGCCGCCCTCGCCGGCGAGTGAGCTCGGGCCCCACCAGGACTTCTCTCTCATCGACGAGCGCCGCTGGCGCTCGCTCTACCTGTGGATCCCTCTGGTCGACACCGAAGAGCACAACGGCACGCTGCACGTGGTGCCCGGTTCGCACCGGTTCACCAACGCCATCCGGTCGCAGCACGTGCCGGCCGTCTTCGACGAGGTGCTGCCCCTCGTCCGGGAGGCCGCGGTCCGCCTCGACTGCCGAGCCGGTGATCTCGTCCTCATGGTCTCGGGCGTGGTGCACTTCTCGCCCCCCAACCGATCGGACGAGGTGCGCCTCGCCGCCCACGGCATCGTCAAGCCCAGGGCGGCGCCACTGGTCTTCTACTACGCGGACGACGAGACACCGCTGGGCAAGGTCGAATGTTACGAACTCGACCTCGCCGCCTACGTGCGCCACATCCGCGAGGGCCGGCCGTCGGCGGACGTCCCCGTCACCGACCTGGTCGACCGACCACCTGCGTCGATGACCCCCGCTCGGTTCCGCGCCGGTCTGGCGCGCGTCGCGGTCGGATCCTGACCGTTCGGTCACCGAGCTCCAAGAGGGCGGCGTACCGAGTCGTCCCGTAAGGCGCGGGACCCCGGCGGGTGACGGTGATCACGTAGCTGGGACGAGCCCCTGGTCGCCCGAAGGACACGACTCGGGCGACCGCGCCGTGGACCACCCGTTCGGCAACGATGTCCACCTGGTGCCCCAGTTCCGCTGAAACGGCGGCGAGCACCTGCTGGACGGGACGCCCGGCGAGGCCGGTGACGTCGATTCCGACGTAGTCCTCCCCGGCCACAAGGTCGTCATCGATCCCGACCCGCAGCATCGAGACCCGATCGTCGACTGCGACGCAACGCAGCGCTTCGACGATCGGGCCCTCGTCGCCGTCGGGTGCCGCCAGCCGGTCGACAAGGGCGTCACACCACGTGTCGTCGCGCCCGGGCGCCGATCGCCGCTCGTCCAGGTGACCACGGAGGCGATCGAGCTGCTCCAGCCAGGCGGCGCGGTTGAGCACAAGCTTGCCCGCCACGTCATCCCGTGCCCCTTCGAGCGCGGCGACCACCGCCTGCAGGTCGTTGATCGGCAGCCGGTACAGGCTGTGCACCGGTGGCTGCCGGACCGTGTTGACGTAGACCTGGCAGCTGTGGGCCTCGGCGAACTGCAGGTACTCGGCGAACTCACGCCAGTTGAGCACCATCAGGCAGAACGTGAGGCTGAGCGACATCCCGGTGCGCTCGCGATGGTCGAGGAACCGGCTGAAGTTCGCCATGATGCGCTCGTAGGAGGCACCGCGCCGAATGGTCTCAACGGTCTCGCGCCGGACGCCGTCGATCGAGACCCCGATGGAGAACGGGAGCCGCTCCAGAACGGACTCCATCCGACGGGTCCACACCGTGCCGTTGGTGGTCACGTTGCACTCGGCAGGCGAGCCGATCTCGATCATGCGGTCCCAGATCCGATAGTTGATGTCGGCGAGGAACGGCTCGCCGCCGAGGAATCGGGCCTGGCGAAGGTGGGCGAGAAAGGGGGTCAGCTCCTCGACGAACGCACCGCCGTATCTTGACGGCAGCGGCGGTAGCCCCTCCCGCCGGGCTCGGATGGCCGACGACAGGTCGCCACTGCACATGACGCACTCGAGGTTGCACGCATTGGTGAGCGCGAACTCCATCCGTGCCGGCCACGCCTCGTCGGCGTGCGGGGCGAAGGGGTCGAACCCGGCCGCGAGGACGCCATGGAGGTTGCCGCCGACGATCTCCTCGGCGCAGCGGCCGCAAGCCACCGACAAGTCGTCGGCGCGGACCGCGTCGCGAAGCCCTTGCGCAACGTGCCCACGCCACAACTCGGCCAGCGGTTGCTCGCCCACCCGGCCGAGCGGCGTCGAACGGGTGAATGCGCACACCGACACAGAGCCGTGGGCGTCGAACGACAGTCCGACGAAGGGCGCGTAGCAGGCAGAGCGGAACGGCGCGTCGGCCAGCGAGCGCCCGGCATGGTACGTCTCCAGGCTCACCAGGCCCAGGTTACGATGAGCCGGTGCGGCAGACGTTCGTCGACCCAGAGTGGGACACCCGCCTCCATCGCGACGGGTTCGTCAAGGTCTCGCTGCTCGATGCCGACGCGCTCGCGGCCTTGCGGGAAGAGGTGACCAGCCTCCAGCCGGCGGACGGCTTCGATCCGTCGGGGGGCACGTCCCTCAACCCGGCGACGTACCACTGCACGTTCCTCGACGCGGACCGCACCTACAAGCTCGCCTTCGATGAGATCGTCCGGCGCCGCTTCACTCCCGTGATCGACGAATGGCTGGTCGACTACCGCATCCTGATCGCCAACTGCTACGTGAAGCCACCAGGTCGCGGCGAGTTCGAGGTCCACCAGAACTGGAACCTCACCACTGAGCGGTCGGACGTCACCCTCACCCTCTGGGTGCCGCTCCAGGACACCGACGTGGGCAACGGCACGCTCCAGGTGGTTCCTGGCAGCCACAAGCTCACCCTCGACGTCGCGTACCCCCGGGGGGACCACTACTTCACGGGCTTCGACGCACGCATCGCCGAGCGCTACTTCCAGCCGATCGCCGTCGGCGCCGGTGAGGCCGTCTTCTTCGACGACAGCCTCATCCATGGGTCGGCGTTGAACCAGTCGGACAGCCCTCGGTTCACCCTCCAGATAGCGCTCATCCCGAGAGGGTCGACCCCGGTGGTGTACTTCCCTCGTGAGGACGGGATGTTCGACCTCTTGGAGGGCGACGAGCGCCTCTACCTGGACACGACCCAGGACGATATCGATCGTTGGCCCTCGATGTTCCGGTGCCTCGGCCGTGTCCCCAACCAGAACCAGCGCCTGGATGAGGACACGTTCGCAGGACTGCTGACGAACGCCGACGATGTCCGCCACCAGCTCTGGGGGTTCCCCCTGCCCGGGGCGGATGCCACCCCGCCGCCGCCCCTCGCGGCGGGCGAGAAGCCTGGTGCCACAGCTGAGGCTGCGGTGCTGACGTCCGACCTCTCCACCCTGGGGCTGCTCGTGGAGGTCGAGTGCGACCTGCAGCGAAAGGTGCTGCGAGACCCGGTCGCCCAGGCCGCCTTCGAGCGCCGGGGCTACGTCGTGATCGACCTGATCGACGGGGCCACGGTCGCCGACCTCTATCAGTTCTACGCCGAGTCGGCGGACGCGCCGACGGGCATCAACGACCCGGGCGCGTACAACGACACCTACGCCGAGTTCACGGTGATCCATTCCCGCCCCGAGTTCCGCCGAGCCGTGTTCCAACGGCTCTCGAGCGCGCTCGCCGCGCCGGTCGACGCCGCGCTCGTCGATCACCGACCTCTGTACGCGAACTACGTGAACAAGCCGCCCGGTACCGGGGTGGTCCCAGCGCACCAGAATTTCGCGGTGGTGGACGAGGCCCGTTACCGGTCGGTCTCGGTCTGGGTTGCACTGGTGGACTGCGAGGTGGTCAACGGTGCGATGTGGATGGCCGAGGGCAGCCATCGCCGCCTCCGGGGTCACCGAGGGCTCTGGGCGTACGAAACTTTCGCGGCCCTCGACGAGACGTTCGTTCGCCAGCACCTGCGCCCGGTGCCCGTGCGGGCCGGCCAGGCCGTCGTCCTCGACGACGCCATCCTGCACTACTCGCCCCCGAACAAGACGGACAAGCGTCGGCTCGCGATCCAACTAGTCATGATCCCGGCCGAGGCGGAGGCGCGCTGGTACCAGGTGAGCGACCGCCACGGGGACGACCTCGCGGTCGAGGTGTGGCGGATCGATGACGAGGCCTTCTTCTACCGGTTCGCCGACGGCCGCGGCGACCCGGCTCACGGTGAGGTCATCGACCACGTCGAGCTCACGGCCGGCGCCCTACCCACCGAGACCATCGAGGCCCTCCTCGGGACCCCGGCGTCGCAAGGACATCCAGCACCCTGAGCGGGCCAGTGCTCCCAGTCCTCGAGCCACGCCGCCGGGCGAGCGATGGCCCCATTGGCCGCGACGGGTGTTGCCCGTGCAAGACGCTGGTCCGTCGTCGTCACATCGCACGTGAAGAACACACGTCAGATGCCGACGGTCCCCGACGGACGGAGCGTCACTGGCTGGGACGGGTGAGCGAGTCCGGTCCCGGCGTCCCCGGCCCGCGGGACGACACCCCCGACGTGGACGAGCCGGCTTGGCTCGATGGGGTCGCGGAACGTCAGTGAGCGCACGTAGGTGGGCTCACCGGCACCTCGGTCGAACGAGGCGACCCGTTCGTGAACCCCGTCGATCTCGGCCTCCTGAACCAGCCCGACCTCGCGCCCATGATGCTCGAACAACGTGGCGAGTACGTCGTTGAAGGTCCCGCGGTCCCGGCAATCGACGGGGACGCCCCCAAAGGACTCATCGCACGCGACGACCTCGCCGGCATCGTCGCAGATGATCGCCCCGACCCCCTCGTGCGCAGCGCGAATGAGCAGGTCCTTCGCCTCTGCGGGGGAGCGTGGCACCTCCGCGCCGTCGAGCAGGAGCGGGACGGCGCCGAGCCCGTCGACGGACGACTCGAAGAAGTGGCGGCGCCCGGCGTCGGCGCCGTTGGATCCATCCCGGTGACGCAGCTGCGATCGCCGATCGCGGAGACGAGCCAGCTCCTCCTCCCAGACGTGCCGGTTCTGGCCCAGCCGGGTGCGATTGCGATCGTCGGCAGCCTCGAGCACCGCCAGCACCTCGTCGAGCGCCGCGGCCGAGAGCCCGTAGAGGCTCAGGTCTCTCGGATAGAGCACCGTGTTCCCGTAGACCGCGCAGCCCCACTCGTCGGCGAGGGCCAGGTAATCGCCGAACTCTTGCCAGTTCCGGGTCATGAGGCAGAAGGTGAGGTCGAGACGGGTGCCGCGATCTTGGGTGTACTGACGGAACCGCCGCAGGTTCGCCATGATCTGATCGAACGAGGCGTTCTTGCGGATCGACTCGACGGTCGCCTTCGTGGTCCCGTCGATGGAGACGCCCAGCGAGACCGGGAGGTGCTCGAGAACCCGCTCGACCGCCGGCGTCAGCACGGTGCCGTTCGTGGTCACGTGGCACGGCACCTCGAGCCCCTGATCGATCATCAGGCCCCAGATCCGGAAGGACTCGCGTGCGAGGAACGGCTCCCCGCCGAGGAACCGTGCTTCGACCAGGTGGGGGAGGAAGTCGGCGAGCTCGTCGAAGAAGGCGTCACCGTAGGGGCTGACGAGTGGCGGGAGGTGCTCGCGCTTAGACCGGATCGCCGACGAGAACTCACCCCGGCACATGACACACTCGAGGTTGCAGGTGTTGGAAAGCGAGAACTCCAGCCGCTTGGGCCAGTCGGGGGCCCTGCTCTCGGCCCGAAAGTGGTCGAACACGGCGGCGAAGGTGTCCGTATGGTCACCGGCCTCGCCCTGCCAGCGGCAGAAGTGGCACCCCTGGCCGAAGTCGTCGTCCACGAGCGCGGCCCGAAGCCGTGCGGCAGCCTCGCCTCGCCAGATGTCGATCAAGCGGTCGTAGCGGACGCTCCCCAGGCGGTGGGTCGTGTTCTGACAGCACGCGAGCACGTTCCCGTGGACATCGAGGTACAGGGACACGAAGGGCGCATAACAGGCGCTGTCGAAGGGCTGGTGCGCGATCTGACGCGCTCGGCCGGGCAGCTCGTTGCGACTCGGCCTGTCGGGACGCTCAGCGGGGATCGTCACGACGGCCGCCCGGCAATGGCCGATGGCGTCACGTTCGGCCTCGCCGCGCCGGGGGTTCGCTGGGCCCGCACAGCGTGAGGTGCCGTCCCCGCGCCCTTCGAAGTACAGGCGGCGGCAACGCGGCCCGGTCCGGGAGATGGGGCGTCGCCAGTCGGTAGACGGCAAAGGTCGCCGGAATGAGCAGGACCGCCGCCGTGCACCAGGCGGCGAAGGCCACGGGCCTTGGCGTGTCGCCCGTCAGAGCCAGTCCCGAATCGTGACGAGCAATACCGCCGCCGGGTTGATCGCCGACCGACCCTCATCAGACATACACACGATCAGCGTCACGAGAACCACACTAGTGCTCTGACCACGATCCTTCGTTGGGGGGCGCGTCCACCACCTGGGTGGTGGAACCTGTTTTCATCGGGACCACCGGGGCCGGACGTTCGCGTTCGACAAGTTCGGACCGCTCGCCATCTGCCCGGTCGGCGGGTCGTGCTGGGCCGCCTCGGGTCAGTGGGGAACGACCCGCGCCAGGGGGCGGGAAAGCGGGGATTCGAGCTCCCAGCTCAGGTCCCACCAGAACTGGTTGTCGCCCAATCGGCTGCGCCGGCCCGAGATCGCGCCCTCCCGGATGGACGTTACGCAGATCCGATCCGGGTCGGCGATGGTCAAGGTCCCCGGCCTGTAGTCGGCCAGGCGCAGGTCAAGGGCAGGACGCTGATCCGGCGCCGCCTCGATCACCTCGTGGTGGTAGCGGACCACGTCGTGCTCGAGCTCGACCCGGGCGGGGAAGGTGCGTCCGCGATCCGGTCGGAGAGCGATCTCGGCCTCGACGACGGCGTTGAGGTCACTTCGGTCTGGGACGGCGAACTCCAGGTGAAGCAACTCTCGGACCTCATCGTAGAAGGGGGGCCATCCCCCGGGCGGGACGTTCACCTGGTCGAGGTGGCGACCGACAAAGGCCAGCAGTGGGTACCGGGCCGGCTCGGCCCGCACCGATCGATCGATCTGGTGAATGACCTCGAGCGCACGGAGCCCGTGGTCGTGCTGCAGGAACCTGAGCATGATTCGTAGGAGGCCGAGATCCTCGAGGGAGCGGTACCAGTAGCGCATGCGCTGCATCTCCTCCCAGTGCTCGCGGGTGTAGGTCGAGGTGGCAACGATGATGTCGTCCTCGTCGACCTCGATGGCGTGCTCTTCCCGGTACGACGGCTCGTTCATGGGGCTGTTGGGGAGCAGGAGCGCCTCGAACAGCCGGACGCCCATCCTGAGGTCGAAGAAGTACTGGAGGTCGGTCTTGAACGATTCCACGGTTGCGCCCGGAAGCCCGAGGATCACGTCGGACGCGACCGGGAGGTCCAGGTCGTGGAACTCCCGCGCCAGTTCCTCGTAGCGCTCGGTTCGGATGTTCTCCCGCCGGACCGTCACGAGCGTCGCCTCGTCGACGGTCTGGAGTGAGAGAAACCCTTCGGTCCACATCCCTGCCTCCACCCAGCAGCGCACGATCTCGCGGACGTGGCGGTTGGTGTTCTTGGTGAACGTGGCGGTGACCTGGTGGGGGAATCCGCTGCGCTCCCGGACTGCGGCGATGTGCTCGGCGATCTCGACGTCGCGGCGCATCATGCCGAAGTTGGCGTCGGCCAACCAGACGAAGCGGACCTGGTGCTCTGCCATCCAGTCGATCTCGGCCAGCACCCGCTCGAGCGGGAACTGGCGGACGCGGGAGAGCGTGGCCTGGCCCCAGTCGCAGAATGTGCAGCCGTAGGGGCAGCCGCGGTTGGTCTCCATCACTCCGAAAAGCCAACCGGCGGGGTCGAGATGGTCGAGCTCCCCGCTCAGGAACGGGGAGGGGAGCTGACCGAGATCATCGATCCTCGCGGGATCCTCCGTCCGCACGATGCTCCCGTTCGACGAGCGGAAGACGAGGCCGGGCACGTCGCCGAGCCGATCTCGAGCTTCGGGCCCACTCTCGGCGTTCAGCGCCTCGAGCACCGCAAGGGCGGTCAGCTCGCCTTCTCGACGTACGCAGACGTCGATGTGCGGGTTGTCGGCCATGAACTGAAGGGCGTCGGCCTCGTAGTGTGGGGTGTGCGGGCCGCCGTGGATCGTAATGTGGTCCGGGTTCGCCGCTTTCGCCGCCCGGGACCGGGCGAGGTTCGCGTCCCTGGTCCACATGTAGTTGGCGAAGAGGAACACCGACGCCGCCCCGTCGATCATCGAGTCGTCCATGTCGGGGTCGTCGGCCCCGATCTGCGGCAGCACCTCGTATCCCGTCAGTGCACGATCCGGGGGCGGACGGCGCAGGGTCGCGGTGATCGAGGCCAACGCCACCGAGGGGAGCTCGCTGGGCGAGGGGCTGAACGGGATGACTCTCAACCGAACGCCACCCCCTCGAGGACACGCTCGCCGAGACCGTCGAGTGGGTCCCCGTAGTCCTCGGGCAAGGTCGGGCGGACGGCGCCTTCGTCCGCGAAACGGCGCTGAAGTACCGCCGACGAGAACGTGGATCGGGTCACGGGACGAGTATGGCAGTGTGAGTCGGCGGGGTGCGATCGGTCCCTGTTGTTGTTGGCGTGCGCGGATCCGGGTGCGAGACTCGCCAGTCCGATGACCTCCGATCCGCTCGAGACCCGCTATTCAGCTGATGCCGACCTACGGCGACCGCGGCAGTTCGTCAGGGGCCTGATCGGCTCGATGGCCGCCGCCCGACTGCCGGCTCGCCGGCTGATGATCCGGGACCTGCGAGCTCAGCACCGGCAGTCGGCGTTGGGCTATTTGTGGATGATCCTTCCCCCCATCGCCACGACGCTGGCATGGGTGCTCCTGAACAACGCCGCAGTCATCAACGCCGGCAACACCGAAACGCCGTACGCCATCTTCGTGCTGGTCGGCATGCTGCTCTGGCAGGGGTTGGTCGACGCCGTCAACGCGCCACTGCGGAAGCTTTCGAGCTCGAGCGGCCTGGTGACCAAGGTGAACTTCCCGATCGAGGCGCTCTATCTGGCCGGTTTCGGTGAGGTAACCCTCAACGCCTCTGTCCGGCTCCTGGTGTTGATTCCCGTGTTCATCTGGTACGGCGTGACTCCGACGGGCTGGATCATCCTGGCGCCGATCGGGGTCATGAGCATCCTCGTGTTCGGCTACGCCATCGGTATGCTGATCACCCCGATCGGCATGCTGTATCACGACGTCCCGAAGGCCATCACCGTCGCCCTCACGTTCTGGTTCCTGGTCACGCCTGTGGCCTACGTCTTGCCCGAAGAGGGGATCGGCATCGCCTTTCAACACCTGAACCCGGCGGCACCGCTCATCACGACGACCCGTGACTGGTTCACCGTGGGCGCCGACGAGTTCACGGCATTCATCGCCGTCTCGGTCGCAGCGGGGATCCTGGCCGTGGCCGGACTGGTCTTCTGCCGCGTGTCCATGCCCCACCTCGTCGACCGCCTCTCGACGTGACCCCGGATCGTCGATGACCACGTCCGACCCCGTGGTGTCGGTTCGCCACGTCTCGAAGCGCTACTGCCATTCGATGAGGCGCTCGTTGCGGTACGGGCTTCGGGAAATGGGTCGAGAGGCCGGCCTTCGGCGGCGGCCCAACCGGCCGGCGCTGCGGACCGACGAGTTCTGGGCGGTCGATGACGTCACGTTCGACGTGCAACCCGGTGAGGCCATGGGCCTCGTGGGGGCCAACGGCTCCGGCAAGAGCACGCTTCTGCGGGTGATGCATGGGCTGACCAAGCCCGACGCCGGCGAGGTGGTCGTCCGAGGCCGCCATGGCGGTCTTCTCGACCTGGGATCGGTCTTTGATCCGCTCCAGACGGGTCGGGAGAACGTTCTCACCACGGGTTCGGTGCTCGGCATGAGCCGAAGACGGCTCAGCGGTCTGCTGGATCCCATCCTCGACTTTGCGGGGATCGGCGACTTCGTGGACGCGCCGGTCCAGACCTACAGCTCGGGTATGAAGACCAGACTCGCGTTCGCGACCGCAGTGCATCTCGATCTCGACCTGATGCTCATCGACGAGACGCTCATCGCCGGTGACCTGGCGTTCCGCCGTCAGTGCGTGCGGCGGGTGTTGCAGTACGTGCGGGATGGTGGCTCCCTCGTACTGGTGGACCACGACCTCTGGCTCATCCAGGCTGTGTGCACACGTTGCGCGGTACTGGCGGACGGCAAGCTGGTCTTCGTCGGGCCGGCGCACGACGCGATCGGCTACTACGTCGAGAGCCAGCTTCCGTCCCCGTCGGACTCGCCGTCGTCGGCTCCGGTGCCCGTACCAGAGAGCGGCCTCATCATCGAGGAGGTCCGGGTGTCGGGCCCCTCCGGCGGCGACCTCGTCTCCGACCGAGCCGCGGTGGTCGAACTGACCTGTCAGACCAGTCGAGCGCTCGGGTCGGTCCGTTGGGGCTTCGTGATCGTGACCGGGGACCAGGTGATCACCATCGCCACCGAGCTGATGGCACCCGGCGGGCCGGCCGTGGACCTCGGAGTCGGCCACCACACGCTCACCGCTCGAATCGATCGCCTTCCGCTGATCGAGGGGACGTACCGCGTCCGGGCCCTCGTGGTCGACCATGCCAGTGGGGAGCCCATCGCCCTGGCCGGCTGGGAGGAGGCCCCCGCCGTCTTTCGGGTGAGGGGTGCGGCCAGCGACATCAGGACCGCCGCCAACCGTGAGGTCCGGCCGACCCTCACGATGAATGCGAGCTGGGATGTTCCTGCGGCGTCGGCGCCTTCCGGATGACGAAGGGACGCCGGTACCCGGGCGACTGCCCGGTCCCGTCGTTTCTCCCGGGCCGGTTCACGAGTGTTCCTGCAGGCCATTCGACGCGGCGGGCGACGTCCAATCGACATCCATGGCGGTGATCGGAGCGCCGGCCAGGCGCTCGAAAAGGGGCGGGGGTACAGCTCCTTCGACCCGGAAACCGGTGCCGTCCCGGGTGAATCCGTGGAGGCCGAGCGCGAGCCGAGTCTCGGCGTCGAGGGCGCCGACCCTGAGGGTGTAGGTACCTGTCGCAACGGGAAGAGCCGGGATCAGGCAACGCAGCCGGCCCGGGCCCTCAGCCACTTCGACGGGTCCCCACTCGTCGGTCATGGCGCCGGCGAGTACGGCAAGCTCGTCGCCGCTCCAGATCACCACCGCCCAGACGGTGTTGGGGAAGGGCTCGGTCGACCGGTAGTCGATGGTGATCTCGGCGGGGTTCCCGAAGGTCAGGCCGCTCTCGTCGGAGCCCTCGATTGTGACCGCTTCGATCGTGATGGGTGGGATCGCGTGGTCGGTGTAGAACGCATCGTCGACCACCGCACCGCTCTCCGGGAGCGATTCGACCTCGAGGTAGTGGCGGACAGCGTCGGTGGCGGTCCCTTCGAAGGTGATCTCCCCCTTGTCGAGCACGATTGCCCGTTCGCACAGGCCCTGCATCATCCAGACGCTGTGCGAGACGAAGATCATTGACCCGCCCCGCTCGAGGTAGGCGCGGATGTGGTGTCCGCACTTCTCGCGAAAGGCGGTGTCCCCGACGGAGAGCACCTCGTCCACGAGCAGCACGTCGGGCTCGAGAAACGCGGTGATGGCGTAGCCGAGGCGGAGCCGCATGCCCTGGCTGTACGTTCGGATCGGCGCGTTGATGAAGTCCCCGATGTCGGCGAACTCGATGATCTGGTCGAGTGCCTCGGCCTGGGGACCGGAATAGCCATGCAGGCTGAGTTCAGCGAGCGCGTTCTCCCGGCCGGTCAGGACAGGGTCGAAACCGGCGCCGAGCTCGAGGAGGCCACCCACGTTTCCGCGCACGTCCACAGTGCCTTCGTCGGGCTTGGTCAGGCCGTAGAGGATTCGCAGCAGGGTGGACTTCCCGGCACCGTTGGCCCCGATGATCCCGACCGACTCGCCGCGCCGAAGGTCGAGATCGATGTGACGGAGCGCCCAGAACTCGCGTGACCGAAGCACATCGGGCTGATGGCGTCGGCCAAGGACGGCAGCGACGAGGTCGCCGACCCCGTGAGCGATGGCGGCCCGTGTCTTCGTGGCGTACTTCTTCGAGACGCCACGGGCGATGATCAACTGGTCGGCGGTGTCGGACGAATCAGCCGGTGACAGCGGTAGCTGGTTGTTCTCGGGTCGGCGGGGGCCGCCGACTTCGGTCATGGCTCCGCGGGCATCGGTGGAGTCAGCCCGTCGGTGCCCTCCTCGGGCGGGGTATCGGTCGCATTCATGAGGATTGGCTTGGATCGGTCTCGGGTTCGAAGGACTCGATGATTCCGACCGACCGCAACTCTGCCAAGTCGACGCCACGAGGTGCGGCGGTTCCGTTCCCGGTCAGGTGAACCATGTCCGATACGACACGGAGATGGGCGGCGCTCAGCTCTCGGTAGACGCCACGCTCGCGGTCCCATGCCAGCGGCCGTCCTTCGTGCAACCGGATGACCGACGGGGTGATGACCCGTACCGACGTAGGCTTTATCGTTCGTTCTGTGACGGCGATGGGTGCCGAGGCCTCGATGACGGGCGCTTGGGCCGGGTCATCTCGGTCGATGAGTAGGTCGAGCGCGGTCAGGCGATCGAACAGGGATCGGTCCGGACGGGCCAGCCCCTCACTGCCGTATGACGCGGTCCCGAGAACCATGATTGCCTCGACGTCGTCGATGGTGACGTCGACCACGTCGTGAGAACGCGGGTCGGCAATGGCCAGACCGACGGCACGGACGATGAGAAGAAGCGATGGGAAGGGGCGAAGCGGTGGTCGGCGATTCCTGACGAAGGCTGCGCCCAGGCTGGGCCGACGTCTCATCGGTCGTTCCGGTCGAACGTCGGCAACCCCTCAACGACCATGTGCGACAACGCTATCAGCGCGCCGGAAGTGGAGTCTCGGCCGTGGTCCGCCTCGACGGTCGACTGCTCAACTGCTTGTCGTGCCGTGTTTGGCCTAGGTGGCTGGTGTCTTTCGTGGTAGCCGCGGGTTCGGGTTGAGGGTGCTCGCGTTTTCGGTCCCGATCGAAGAGAATTGGGGTCATGACCGTTGGGGTGACTCCGAAGCAGGCTGATCTGTGGCGCGGCTCGGCGAGCGTGGTTGGTGACCGGGTGGCGCCGGACTCGATCTGGGGGTGTTGCACCGCGACGGGCACCGTTTGTTCCCTGACGAGTTGTTCGCCGATCTGTATTCGGACAAGGGCCGTCGCAGTTCGGGCGGGATCGAGCGGGCCGCCAGGGAGTATCTCCGAGGTGTCGCGTTTGGACAGCGGCTCGCACCGGCGCGGGGTATGGCGTACCCATCATGCACTTCGTCCAGGCCAACCTCTGGCCTCGACCATTGCCGCCGGTGAACCGCGGCGTGCGCGAGTTGGTGGGCGTGACGGACAGCGAGTTCGCCGACAACGCAGCCAATTGGAACGCCTTCCGCTCAATCGTCGTCGGCGAGGTCATCGACCTGGCCGACACGCTCGGCGGCGTGAACCACCCTGTGTATTTCGACGAGGGGCACACCAATGAACTCGGTGCGCGGCTCGTCGCTCGGGCGATGTGCGAGAGGGGTTCGACCCGTCCTCGCTCGCATCGGCGAATGAACTGGGTCCAGGAGCGGGGAGCCCGGGCCGAGCTCGCGGCCGACATCGAGCACGTCGGGGGCGTGGAGGCGAGGGCGTCCCTGGCCCCGCCCCCCCCGATCCGGTCGCGGGCGAGGGGTGTCGTTGCGGTTCCCGCGGCGCCGACGGCGCTACACGCCCACCACCTGATCCGCTCCCCGCCGAGGCCTCGCAGAGCGACGATGTCGTCTGGGGGTGCGGTGACTCTGCCACTGTCTGTGTCCGGTACGATGCAATGGCCATGAGTAAGGGGGACGGGGTGGACGAGGTGGGGCCCATCGGGCTCGCAGACCCGAGCATCACCGACGACGACGTTGCCGCCGTCGTGCGCGTCCTGCGCAGTGGCTGGCTGACCTCCGGGCGCGAGGCTGCGGCGCTCGAGGAGGAGTTGGCGGCGTACCTGGGGTGCCCGCACGTGCTGGCGGTGTCGTCGGGCACGGCGGCGCTGGAGCTGTCGTTCGCCTACCTGGGGTTGCCTGCGGGGGCGCGCGTGGGGGTGCCCACGTGGACGTTCCCCGCGTCGGCATTCGCACCGATCCACCACGGGGCGACGGCGGTGTTGTTGGATTCGGATCCCGAGACGATGAACGTCTCGATGGAGTCGCTGGCGGCGGCCCTCAACGAGGGTTTGGACGCCGTGGTGCTGGTGCACTTCGGGGGGACGCCGGTGGACGAGGAAGCGCACGGGTTGTGTGCGTCGGCGGGTGTGCCGATCGTCGAGGATGCCGCCCACGCGTTCGGTGCGTCCGACCATCGGGGCAGGATCGCTGGTTCGGGCACCGCCGGTGCGGCCTTTTCGTTCTACGCCACGAAGAACCTGACATCGGGTGAGGGTGGGGCGCTGGCCACCGACGATCCGGGCCTCGCGGCGTTCGCGTCGGCCTTCCGGTTGCACGGGCTGACGCGCAAGGCGGGGGCGGCGTGGGACCCCGACGTCACCACCGACGTGTTGGGGCCGGGGTACAAAGCCAATCTCTCCGACATCCTGGCGGCGCTGGCGAGGTCGCAGCTCCACCGGTTCGATGCGATGCAGGCGCGTCGGCGTGAGCTCGTGCTCCGGTACCGCAGGCAGCTGGACGGTGTCGACAGCATCCAGTTCGTTCCCCGCGAGCTGCACGACGGCATGGCGGACCACCTCTTGGCGGTCGCGTTGGCGGCGGACGTGGACCGACGCTCGGTGTTCGCCTCGCTCGACCGGGCCGACATCGGCACCAGCCTGCACTTCCGGCCCTTGCACGACTACGACTGGTTCGCCAAGAACGCGGTCATCGGCCCGTCGGGCACGCCGGTGGCCGACGAGATGGCACATCGTCAGATCTCCCTGCCGCTCCACCCCGGCCTCTCCGACGCCGAGGTCGACCGGGTCTGCGAGGTCTTCATGAGCGCGCTGCCGTGAGCCCGTGGCTCCCGTTTCGTTGGCGGGTGGACCGGCTCGCCGCGATGGTCCTGGTGGTGGTGTCCTCGCCCCTCCTGATCGCGGTCTGGGCCGCGGTGCGCGTCACGGACGGCGGCCCCGTGATCGTGCGACTGCCGCGTGTGGGTCGCCACGGCGTTCCGTTCCCGATGTCGAAGTTCCGGTCGATGACGGTCGCCGGCGCCGACGGCCTCGCCGGCGGGGCCCCGCTCACCGCGGGGAGCGACCCGCGGGTGACCCGCCTCGGCCAGCGGTTGCGGCACAACCGGCTGGACGAGCTGCCACAGCTCGCCAACGTCGTTCGTGGCGAGATGGCACTGCTCGGGCCCCGGCCCGAGACGCCCGTCTACGTCGATGTGGACGACCCCGCCTGGCAGGGGGTCCTCGAGGCCGTGCCGGGGATCGCCGGGCCGACGCAGGTGCTCGTCCATGATGTCGAGGCGGGCATCGGCGCCGACGACCTCGAGCGCTACCAGGCCGAGATGGTCCCGGTGAAGCTCGCGATCGACCGGTGGTACCTCGAGCATGCGTCGCCGCTCGTCGACCTGCTCGTCGTCTGGGCGCTCGTCGAGCGGTTCGTCGCCGGTCGGTCGGCCACGACGCTCCATCGCCGGATCGCCCGTGAGGTCCCCGAGGCGGCCGACCTGCTCGCCCGCCATGGCGTCGAGCTCACGGCGCCGGCGGCGGCGACGCTTGGCCACTGATCGACGCGAGGCCGTCTTCGCCCGGAGCCCCTATCCGCTCAAGGTGCTGGCCGTGGGTGCCCGGGGGCTCATGCTGCGACAGCAGCGTTACGGGAGCGGGGCCGAGGCCAGGGTCGCGGCCGCCCTCGAACGCGACCACTGGAGTGCCGGCGAGTGGGCCGCGTGGCAGGACGAGCGGCTCGCCGTCGTGCTGGCCCACGCGGCGGGCCACGTCGGGTTCTACCGCACCTGGTTCGCCGGCCACCCCGGTCTCGATCCGTCGGACCCTTCGGCCTGGCCGGTGGTCGCCAAGGGCGATCTCCAGCGATCGCCGGCTGACTTCGTGGCGGACGACGCGTCGCGACGACGGTTGGAGGACCACACGAGCGGGACCAGCGGAACGCCCCTCACGGTGGTTTCGTCCAGAGCGGCAGTGCGCTCGTGGTTCGCCCTCTACGAGGCTCGGGCCCGTCGCTGGCACGGCGTCAGCCGACATGATCGGTGGGCGATCCTCGGCGGCAGGATGGTGGCCTCGGCCGGGCGGGAGCGACCGCCGTACTGGGTGTGGAACCCGGGCCTCCGGCAGCTGTACCTGGCCGCCAACTGCCTGAGTGCACGGACCGTCGCCGACTACGTGCGGGCACTTGGCCGGTACCGACCGACGCACCTGGTGGCGTATCCGTCGTCGCTGGCCTACCTCGCAAGGATCGCTCTCGACGCGGGGCTCCGGGGTGACGGGCCCCGGGTCGTGATCGCCAACGCCGAGCCGGTGCAGCCGGCTCACCGGGAGGTGATCGAGGCGTTCTTCGACTGCCCGGTTCGAGAGACCTACGGCATGGCCGAGATGGTGATGGGGGCGAGCGAGTGTGAAGCGGGCACGATGCACCTGTGGCCCGAGGCCGGCGTGGTCGAGGTGCTCGATGAGGACGACCGGCCCGTGCCGGCCGGCGAGGTGGGGAGACTGGTGGCCACGGGCCTGGTGAACGACACCATGCCCCTCGTCCGTTACGACGTCGGTGACCGGGGTCGAGCGCCGGAGGTGGGGCACCGCTGCGGGTGTGGCCGAGCCCTGCCCGTCCTGCCGGCGGTCGAGGGACGCGCGCAGGACATGATCCAGACCCCTGCCGGCGGGCGGGTGTTCTGGGTCAATCCGGTGTTCCATGACCTGCCGGTCGCCGAGGCCCAGGTGGTGCAGGAGACGCTTGATTCGCTCCGTGTCGTCGTCGTCCCCGGAACGGGCTTCGCGCCGGCGACGGTCGGGACGATCCAGGAGCGCATGCACCGGCGGGTCGGTCCGATGGCGGTCGTGGTCGAGGTGGCCGAGTCCATCGAGCGTGGCCCGAGCGGGAAGTTCCGCCCCGTCGTGTCCCTTCTCTGACCGTCAGCCCGTGAACCGGTGGCGCCAGCGCCAGAGGCCGGCGATCGAACCGCAGCCGTACGCGAGGTGCAGGCACGCCCACACGGCGGGCAGGACCGCCAGCGTGGCCGGGTCCTTGCGGCCCACGACCACGGTCGCGCCGGCGTCGGCGATCAGGTAGGGGAGGACGACCGCCAGCACGGGTCGCCGGTCACGGCCGGCGACGGACATGACCGCAGAGCACACGAGGGCCACGACGAACACCCCCGGGATCGCGCTCCGCCAGGTCGGAAGGCGACGGTGGATCTGGGCGACCCGCACCTTGTACAACCCGTAACCGAAGTACTGGCGCCACAGCCCGCCGAGCGTGGCGCGGCTGGCGTAGGTCGACCGGAGCGACGGATCGAGCCAGATCGTGCCACCCGACTGGGTGAGGCGGAGGTTGAACTCGTCGTCCTGGTTGCGAACGAGCTCCTCGTCGAAGCCCCCGATCCGGTCGAAGACCTCCCGGCGATACGCGCCGAACGCGAGGGTGTCGACGGGGCCGGGCCCGCCACGGCCGGTACGGAAGGCGGCATTCCCGACGCCGAAGGGCGAGCTCTGGGCCGCGGCGATCGCACGCGCCACCATGGTGCGGCCCTCGGTGACGATGATGCCGCCGACGCAGTCGGCGCCCGTTGCGGCCAGCAGGCCCACACAGGCCCGCAGGTAGTCGGCGGGCAGGGCGCAGTGCCCGTCGACGCGCACGATGATCTCGCCGGTCGCCTCGGCCAGGCCGATGTTGAGTGCGGTCGGCACGATGCCTGCCGGGTTGTCCAGGAGTTGCACCCGTGGGTCCGATCCGGCGACGGCGGCCACCCGGTCGCGCGTGCCGTCGGTCGATCGACCGTCCACCACGAGCACCTGGAGCCGGTCGGCGGGGTAGTCCTGGTCGAGGACCGACGTGAGCGCGGCGGAGATGTTGGCGCCCTCGTCCCGCACCGGCATGATCACGGTCATCCGCGGCGGCTCAGCCATGGGCGACGACCTCCTCGAGCAGGCGCCGCCAGCGCGGACCGACCTGTTCCCAGGTGGACTCCCGGGCCCGATCATGGGCAGCACCGGCGAGGGCCGCGGCGAGGTCGGCGTCATCGAGCAGGCGAACGGCGGCCTCCGCCAGACCGGCCGGGTCGTCCGCGAGCAGCGCCGCGACTCCGTCGGGAAACAGGTCCGGGATCCCGCCGACCGCGGTCGAGACGATCGGCAGGCCGTGGGCGGCGGCCTCGAGGAGGCTGACCGGCGCGTTGTCCGCCGCGGAGGTGTTCACGAACAGGTCGTGATCGGCGAAGGCGTGATCCTTCGCCGGAGCATCGAGGAAGCCGGCGAAGCGGACATGCTGGTCGAGACCGGCATCGTGCACCTTGGTGCGGACCGTCGACAGGCCGCCCCTGTCCTGGCCGGCCATGGTGAGCGTGGCGTCCGGGCAGTGGTCGAGCAGCCGGGCGAGCACATCGATCGCCCACTCGGGGCGGTAGAGCGGGTGGAACGTGCGCATCCAGAGCAGGCGGGGCCGGAGGGGGCGACGGGGGGCGAAGGGGCGGCAGGCCTCGGCCAGCACATTGGGGATGACCACGGGGGCGCGACCCGGTCCCCGGGTCGTCGCGGTGCCGACCGCACCGACCAGGTACGGCGACGGGGCGACGACCGCGGCGGCTCGCCGCCCGACCGCATCGGCCCAGCGGCGATGCCGGCGCGCGAAGTCGGGCAGGTTCCCCCCGTGGAGCCAGAGCACGACCGGGACCTGGAGTGCGCCCGCCGAGCGGGTGGCCAGGTCCGTCATCGCGAAGGCGGGGCCGCTGAACACCATCACCACCACCACGTCCACGTCGCCCTTCCACGATCGGATGGTGCGCACCGTGTCGACCGCCCGAGCGGCCCGTCCTATCCGCCCGGACGTGGTGCGCACCGTGACCCCGTCGTCAACGAGTCGCTGGGCGAGCCGCTCACCCTGGCTGACGACCCAGCCGGGGTGATGGCCGAGGAGCGGCCCGACGATCCCGACCCGGAGGCCGCTCACGGCTCGCCCGCCAGGACGGACCCGTAGATCGCTTCGACCCGGGCCAGCACGGCCTCGGCGCCGTAGCGGTCCTCGACGCGCCTCTTCAGCCGGCCGCCGAGCTCCGCGGCGGAGGAGGGGTTGGTGAGGAGGTGGTGCAGCGCGCCGGCCAGCGCGCCGGAATCGCCCGGCAGCACGAGCATCCCTGCGGCGCCTCCGTCGAGGATCTCCCCGCACTCGCCCACGTCGGTGGCCGCGACGGGCAGCGCAGCGATGCCGTACTCGAGAAGGGCGAGGGGGAACCCCTCCGACCGGGAGGAGAGGACCCCGACGTCACACCGCTCCAGCACGGCGGCGACGTCGGGCCGTGCGCCGAGCAGGGTCACGTTGCCGCCCAGGCCGAGCGTCTCGATCTGCTCGCTGATGGATCGCTCCAGGGCCGCGTCGACGGCAGCGCCCAGGAGGAGCGCGTGCGCGTCGGGAAGGTCCTCGATCAGCTGCGCCATGGCGCCGAGCAGCGTGAAGTGGTCCTTCTGGCGACGCAGGTTGGCCACGCACGCGATCCGCCGGCCGGCGCCACCAGGGAGTTCGGCGAGATCGGCGAGGTCGCGCCGCCCGGCCGCGCCGTCAGCGGGCAGGACGAAATTGGGGATCGTGGTCACGTGGTCGGGGGGAAGGCCGAGCTCGGCCTCGGCCCACGTCTCGAGCAGCTTGCTGACGGTGATGATGTGGTCGGTCCGGGCGGCGGCGAGCCGGTAGAGCAGCCGCTTCCTCTGGCGGGTGTCCGTGGTCGCTCCCAGGTGGTCGTGCCAGACCAACCGGGTTCGGGGAACGAGTTGGCACGCCGCGGCGGCGATGAACAGTGAGGTGCCGTGGGCGTGGACGATGTCGATCGACTGCTCGCGGAGGAAGCGAGCCAGTCGATGCAGCGCGGCGAGATCGTGGATGCGTCGGGTTCGTCCGAGCTCCAGGCGCCCGACGTCATCGAGGACCTCGCCGGCGAGGAGCCCCCCTCGTCGGGTGGAGCAGAGGAAGGGCTCGAACCGGTCTCGGGGGAGCCGGTTCACCAAGTTGACCGCCACCCGCTCGGCCCCGCCCGCGTCGAGCGTGTCGATGACATGGAGCACCGAGACCCGGGCCTCCGAGATGCCGATCGGGATCCCCCAGCGGTCCGACAGCAGGTCGGCGACGGCCTGCTTCAGTCCTTCGAGCGAGTGCCGCCGGCCCCATTCGGCGGCGCGCCGGGCCATCTCGTCGGACTCGGTGGGGAAGGCGGCGACCAGCGCCAGGGCCTCGGCGAGCGCGGTTGCGTCCCCGGGGGGCACGACGAGGCCCCGACCCTCGCCGAGCATCTGGGGGACCATGCCGCGGTCGGACCCGACGCAGACCAGCCCGAAGGTCATGGCCTCGGCGATGGCCTTGGGCCAGCCCTCCGACTCGGAGACGAGCACCAGGGTGTCGGCCCGCTCGTAGTGGGCGAGCACGTCGTCGACGTCGACGGCCCCGACGAAGTCGACGACGCCGTCGATCCCCTGCTGCGCCGCCAGCTGCTCCAGGTTCTGGCGTTCTCCTCCGTCGCCGACGACCGTGAAGTGCGCGTCGACGCCGAGGCTCCGGACACGGGCGACCGCCCGGAGCACCGTGGCCACGTTCTTCGGGCCGCTCAGCCGGCCGACGAACAGGATCTTCAGTGTCCCCTCGTGGCGGGTCCGGGGGGCGGCTCCGGTGGCCCTGGCGATCTGGGCGTCGGTGAGCACCGAGGTGAAGAAGGGCACGATGTTGGGCGGTTGGTCGGGCCATTCGCCGTACACGGTGACGGGGCCGTGCCACCAGCGTGAGCGGAGCAGCGACCGTTGCAGGCGGACCGTCCACTTCTCGCCGGGGAACCCGTTCCACTGCCCCGCGTACTTGGCCACCAGACGGCGGCTGAAGAGCGGGGCCAGCACGACGCCCAGGAGGCCCATGTTGCCGGGGCCGCGCACATGGACGGCATCGGCCCTGCGCAGCGCCCGGCAGGTGCGCGAGACGAGGAGGGGCAGGAGCACGAGCTGGTGGACCTTCGCCCCGACGCGCTCGCCACCCGTGGGTGGTACCCCGACCACCTCGATGTTGCTCCCGGCGAAGGGGACGCCGTCGCCCGGTGGGGGGGTGGTGACGATGGGGCCGACGATCACGACACGGGGGAAGAGCTCGGCCCAGAGGTTGATCTCGCGCACGTAGGGAGCGTGCGACCAGAGCCGACCGTCCCACCGGTGGTGGGTGGCGGCCGAGACGATCACGAGCGTCCGCGGCGCCTTCATGGTCGGAGCCGTGAGTGCGGGCCGTAGCGCCGCTTCCGGTAGCGGCGCGAGAGCTCGCAGGGAGCCGTCGTGACCAGCCCGACCAGTCGACCAGAGGACTCCTCGGCGGCATCGGGCCAGTGGCCCTCCACGATGCCCGCCAGGCGGGCCGCGACGAGGAGCATGGTCGTGAGCCACCAGCGCATGCGGTCGGTGGGGCGCGGCGTGGGCCACCGTCGGCGCCAGACGTACCAGCCGTTCTCCACCACCATCCGTCCGTACCGGTAGCCGGGCGGCCGGGCGGCCGGGTCGTGGTCGTGGCGCAGGGTGGCGGCCGTGCAGAGGTACAGCGGGGCCTCGTGCGCGACGTCGATGCAGAAGTCGAGGTCCTCGTAGAGGCCGTAGCCCTCGAAGTAGGGCGAGAACGCGTGGCGGTCGAACACGTCGCGCCGCCACGCAGAAGCGCCGCCCATCACGAACTCGACGCGGTAGTCCTTCCCCGACGGCGGCAGGAACGACACCGGGCGACCGTGCCCTGACGGCGGCAGGTGGCCGGGCGCGACGGAGGGGGCCAGGCCGACCGCCTGCCGGAGCCGCCAGCGGAGGTCGTCCGGGCGCTCCCAGCCATCGCAGTGGTACCACCCCCGAGGGGTGGGCCGGCCGGGAACGGCGCGGCGCCACGTGGTCCAGTCGATCGCGCCTCCCACGCCGGCGGCGTCGGGGTGGCGGCCGAAGCACCGTTCGATCTCGGCGAAGTAGTCGGCTTCGGGGACGGTGTCGTCATCGAGGAACGCGACGTGGTCACCCGTGGCTTCCGCGATGCCACGGTTTCGTTGACGGGTCAGGCCTCGCTCATGGTCGTCGACCGCGACGTATCGGATGTGTGCGGCGCCGTGGGCCGCGTGCCGCGTCACGACCGCAGCGGTGCTGCGGTCGGGTGACGCGTCGATGACCAGGGTCTCGTCAGGGACTCGCGACTGGCTACCGACCGCCGTGAGGAGGCGGTCGACCGCCTCCGGTCGTCGGTAGGTGCACACGATGAGCGAGAGGGTCTCAGTGGTCAATGGCGGTTGCCTTCTCGGGGTCCTGCGAGTGCTCGAGCACGTCGGCCCACCCGTTCGAGGCCCGCCATTGGCGCCACATGGTGACCGGCCCTGCGGGCCAGGTCCTGAGCAGGCGACGGGCCCAGTAGTGGCACAGCCGACCGCGGCGCATGGCGGAGGTCTCCCAGAGGCGATGCGAGAGGGTCGTGGTGGGCGACGGCACCGGGGACACGGAGCGGCCCCGCCACGGGTGGGGGTGTGGCCTGCGGAACCCACCGGTGGGCGCATGGCGGTGGGCCACCCTGATTGCGGGGGCGTGCACCACCATGGCCCCGGCCAGCCGGGCCCGCACACCCCACTCGTAGTCTTCACCGAAGCCACCCTCGAGGCGTCGGTCGAACCCTCCGACCGCGGCGAAGAGTGCCCTGCTCACGAGTGCGGCACCGGCGCCGAAGTAGGGCCACATGCGGGGCCAGGCGCCGACATCCGACATTGGTGGGGTGGACGGGTCACCGTGCGGTGCCACGATGCCCACACCGGCGACGACTGCGTCCACCCGCAGGGACGAGGCCACCTCGACCATGGCCTCCAGGTAGTCCGGGCCGAACCGCATGTCGTCGTCGGCGAGCAGGACCCAGTGGGCGAGGCACTCGCGGAGCGCGATGTTCCGGGCGTTGCAGGCACCTGGCTCGGTGAGTCGCCGGTACACGACGTCGTACGGTCGAGCGCCGACCTCGAAGGGCCCCGGGTCGGCGTCACCTTCCGGCACCTGTTCGACCACGACGACGCGGCGGGGGAGAAGGCTCTGGCGGCAGAGGTCGGCGAGGACGTCTTCCAGCATCGCCCGGCGACCCATGGTGGCGATCACGACGTCGACGTCGGTGGCGCGGTCCGGCCCTGACGGCGGCGTGGGGGGCGCGGAAGGCGGGCGTGGCGTACCGGCGCGCGCCACGCCCGCAGAGGCGGCGGTGAGGATCGGGAGCCTGTGGTCGCCGAACCGGGCGGCAACCCAGAGCGGGAGGAACTTGCGCCCGGCGGTGTGGCGCACGACGAGGGCGGCCTCCCGGTCGGACAGCGCCGACGGCCCCGGCCCATCGCCGGCGGTGACGAGTCGCGGGTCGGACCACAGGAGCGCGCCCCCCCGGAGCGCCCGGTGCCCGAGCACGAGCAGGGAGGCGGCGAACGAGAGCCCGGGCGGGAGGGACCCGGCCCGTCGGAGGGTGTCGGTGGCGGCGATGCCCCCCAACGGTGAGAGCAGCCAGGTGCCGTAGGGCCTGTCGCGTGGGGCGGGAATGAGGAAGGGGGAGACGAAGTCCACGGCGCCGAGCGAGCGGCGCACGGGATCGCTGCGGTGCAGGAACGCGGCGTGGCGGATCTCGAGGTCATGTCGGAGGAGGGGGGCCCAGCCCTCGACCGGCGACAGTGCGGCCTCGACGTGGCGGTCCCTCCAGGCCACGCGGTGGCCGGGGAAGCGGGCGATGAGCGCAGCCAGTGCGTCCACCGACGCCGCCGGCACCCCGTCGAGGCCCGCTGATCGTGTCCCGTCGTGGCGTTCTGCGCCGATGGCGCGGTCGCCGTCGACCCGCAGCACGACGAGCCGCTCGCCGGTCAACGCGACACCGTCCCGTTCCGGGCGCGGCGCTCGAGCACCTGCTGGTACCAGCGGACGTGGTGGTCGACCATGATGTCGAGCGAGAACCGACGCTCCGCGGCGAGTCGTGCCTGCCGGCCGGCGGCGCGCAGACGCTCGGGGTGGGCCAGGCCCTCGACGATGGCCCGGGTCAGGCCCGCGATGTCCCCCGGGGGCACGAGCCACCCCGTGACCCCCTGTTCGACGATCTCGGTGGCCCAGCCGTGCGCGTACCCGATGATCGGCCGTCCGGCGGCCATCGCCTCGAGCCAGGCCACCGGGTTCGCCTCGGCGTGGGACGGGAACACGCAGACGGCAGCCCGTGCGAGCAGCGGGGGGATGTCGTGGTGTGCGACCGGACCGACATGGTCCGTCCGCTCGCGTGCGGCGGGCGACAGGCGGGCTCGAGCGAGATCCCAGGTGGAGGGCGCACCCGTCCGCCGGTCGGGACCGTCGCGACCGGCGACGACGAGTCGGGCCGATGGGCAGGCCGCCACCACACCCGAGAAGGCCTCGGTGAGGTCGAGGACCCCCTTCTTGCGGACGAGGGTGCCGAGGTGGACGATGACCCCGGGCCCGGGCCCGGGTGCTGCGTCGGGGCCGGGGAACCGTGCGAGGTCGATCCCGTTGTGGATGACCGCGGGTGCTCGGTCGAGCGAGAACAGGGATCTGGTGCGTTCGGCGGTGAACCGGCTGACGGCGCTCACCGCGTCCGCGTCGCGTAGGGCCAGGTGCTCGGCCAGACGGACCCGGCGGCGAACCCGTTCCTCCAGGAGCTCGCCGAAGTAGGTGGCCGAGCCGTGGCAGCTGACGACGACGGGGCTCCCCGGCCGCAGGCCGGCCGAGAGCCCCAGCCAGTCGGGCGTCACCACCAGGTCGACGCCCTCGGTGCCCACCAGGCGCCTGATCTCCTGGCCGAGGGCGCGCCGCACGACGAGCCAACCCGTGCCCTTCGGGTGCGCGATCTCGTGGAACCCCACCCGCACGCCGTGATCGTCGGCGTGCTCGTTCGGACCGAGGGACACCACCCACACCTCGTGCCCGGCGGTGACGAGGCCGCGAGCCAGTTGCTGGGTTGCGATGCCGATCCCCCCGGAGGGGCGCGGCGGGTACTCGGGGGTCAGGAAGGCGAGCCTCATGTGGTGCGGGAGGACGCGATGAGGTCGAGTGCCGCGACACAGCGGCGGCTGGCCTGTTCGACCGGTCGAGCCAGTTCGAGGTCGATCCAGGCGTCGCGGTGCGCGGCGAGCTCACCGGGGTCCCCGACCGCTCGGCGCACCAGGGGGCCCAGGTCGGCCGCCGAGCGGGCCCAGAGGACCGGCTCGGTGCGGTCCACGGACGCGAAGTGCGGGAGTCGGTAGATGTCGGCGGCGCTCCATTCGCGCGCACCGTCGATCCCGGGCTGCTCATAGGCCACGTAGATGGCCGGTTTGCCCATCAGGGCGAAGTCGAGGGCCATGGTGGACCCCAGGTTCACGACCACCGCGCAGTGCCGGGCGAGGTTCGCCAGCAGCCCGAGGTCGCGGGGCGACGGCACGACCCGCTCCCAGCCCTCGGTCCCGACCGACTCCCAGGCCGGCTCGGACACCGCGATCTCCGGGAACGCGTCGAGCACGCTGCGGTACCGGTCGGAGAGGTCGGCCGGCGAGCGGCGGAACAGCACTTGTGGCCCGCCCGCACCGCCCTCCTGGCGCATCGCCGACGCGAGATCGGCCAGGTACCCGGGATCGTGCGGCGAGGTGGAAGCGTCGTCGCCCGAGAACAGCACCACGGGGCGGGAGGGGTCGAGCCCGACGGACGCGCAGAAGGCGCCTCGGTCGCGGACCAACGAGCCGTCGAAGTACGGCTCGAACTGCGGCGTGCCGACGATGTGCACCTGTCCTGGCTCGGTCTCTGGGTAGTAGTGGTGGAGGTCGGCGGCCATCTTCTCACTCCAGACCAGGTAGTGGTCCGGCCACACCGCCATGCGCCCCTTGGGCAGGTTGTCCCACGAGTAGATGAACGTCGCGGTGGGGATCCCGAGGCGTCGGGCCGCCGCCACGGCGGGGACGGCCACACTCGCCCGCTGGTGTGTGCAGAGCAGCACGTCGGGGCGCTCGTCGGAGAGGAAGGCCTGCCACGGGTCGTCTCCCCTCCGAGAGAGCGTCGAACGCCCGTGCAGGCGCTCGACGCCGGGCAGCGCTCCAGGGGCGAGCGCGAGTGCCTTGCCGAGCACCCGCCCGCTCCGGTGCACCCACCGGGCGACACCACGGCGGCTGCGGTTGACGAACAGGGGCCGGGCGCCCGGCTCGGGGAACCGCTCGAGCTGGCTGAAGAACTTGCCCGAGCGCAGGACCCTGGCCGCGAGGGGCTCGCGGCCGACTTCGAGCTCGTGCCAACGGACCTGGGGGCCCAGCCGGTGGCGGTGCTCGTCGACGATGGCCGACGGCAGCCCGTGCCAGACGACGAGCTCGCCTTCTCGTGCCGCGAGCGGCGCGAACGCACTGCACAGGAAGTTGCGCACCCCGACGCCGTCGGGCACGACGAGGACGGTCTTCACGGGACGCGGGTCGTCGGCAGCGTCAGGAGACACCCAGTTCGTCGGTCGACGGGACCTGCCGGCCCCGACCCTCGTGTGGTCGCAGGACGGAGAGCGCGAGGGCTTCGGCGAACCAGGGGTTGGTGGCCTCGAGGACGGCCGCCGGTCCGAAGGCCTGGAGCCGCCCGTCGAGCAGCACCATGATCTCGTCGCAGGTCTCGAGGGTGGAAAGCCGGTGCGCCACGATGAACAGGAGCTTCTCGGTCCGCAGCTCCTCGAGCGATCGCTGGATCGCCAGCTCCGAGTGGACGTCGAGCGCGCTCGTCGGCTCGTCGAAGATGATGACGTCGGGGTCCCCGACCAGCGCACGGGCGATGCAGATCCGCTGGCGCTGCCCGCCCGACACGCTGCCCCCCCGCTCACCCACGGGAGTGTCATACCCCTCTGGCCACGAGAGGACCTCGTCGTGCAGGTGGGCGCGGCGTGCCGCTTCGTGCATGGCCCGCTCGTCGACCCCCGGGCGTCGGAACACGATGTTCTCGGCCACCGTTCCGGCGAGGAGCTGCGGCTCCTGGGGCACGAAGCTCACCCGCTGGAACCACGCCTCGGGTGAGAGGCGGGCGGTGTCGACGCCGTTGACCGACATCGTGCCGCTCGTGGGCGAGCGAAGGCCGAGGAGGAGCTGCACCAGGGTGGACTTGCCACTGCCCGACGGACCGACGATGCCGACCATCCGGCCGCGGGCGACCGAGAAGCTCACGTCGTCGAGCGCGGTCACGCTCGAGCGGTCGCCGGCGTTCGCCGAACCGTTCCCCGAGACGAGACCGCTCGTCGTCTTCACGGGGTAGCGGTAACTGACCCCGGTGAAAGCGAGTGTCTGCACCGGCGCGATGTCGTCGCCGCCGAGCCGGACGGGATGGGCCTCGTAGTAGGCCTCCTTCTTGGTGAGCCGCTCGAGGTAGGGCCCGGACTCGGCCAGGGCGTGCTGCGCGCTGTAGACGGTCTGGCTGTAGGACATGGAGCGGATCAGGATGAGCACGACCACGGCGAGGGAGGCGAGTTGCGCCGGCTCGATCAGGTAGATGATCCCGAGCCCGACGAGCACGACCGCCGTGACGATGTTCTGGTAGAGCGCGGCGACCGCGCTGCTGAGGAACATCACTCGTCGGCGGAGGCTGCGGATGGTGGCGACCTGGGACGCGAACGCGCGCTTGGTCTCGCCGGCCACGTTGAAGGTGCGTATCTCGCGGGTGAGGTTGGACGCGTCGCCGATGGTCTGGACGTAGTCGAGGTTGCGGGCCGAGAGGGTCGTCGAGAGTCGCTGGGTTCGACGCGACAAGGGGCGCATCGCCACGAACAGCGCCAGGGTGAAGGCGGTGATCGCCAGCGCTCCCACCGGGTTGGCCACCAGAGCCGCGCCGACGAGCACGAGCAGGCTGAAGAGGGCGGTCCACCCGTTCGTGAGCGCCGCGAGGATCGCCTGGGAGTTCCCGAGGTGGGAGGTGAGCAGCTCCTGGGTGTGGCTGGCCTGCTCTTCGGACTGGATGTCCCAGTCGGCGTCGACGAAGGCGAAGAAGAAGCGGTTCCGCAGGTCCTCGTCCCAGTCGGCGTTCAGCGTGGCGCGCCGGTGGGCGAGCAGCAGCTGGACCAGGAATCGTGCCCCGACCAGACCGATGCCGATCAACACGAGCTGGCCGACCGTGGGGTGGTACTCGCCGAGCGGACCGAGTGAGTCGAGGGTGATCACCGAGCTCCCCGCGGCGATGCCCTGGACGAGCGGCACGATCATCATGAGCACCGCGATCTCGAGCACTCCCGATACGAGCGAGATGCCGCCCAGGAGCACGAACTGGCGCTCGTAGCCGCGCAGGTAGGCCCGGACCCGTCTCTCCAGCGAGCGATAGTCCCTGCCCCTCACGGGGGGGACCCTACCGGTCGGCACCCGCTGATCGGCGGTGCCGCTCGCCCCCTGGTCGCCCGCCGGTGGGGGCGCGCCTGGCCGAGGTCATCCCGGTCCGCTGAGCGCCCGTTCCACGACCTCGTCCACCGCGGTGGCGCCGTGGGTGGGAGACACCGTGTCACGGGCCCGGTCGGACGGCCGGAAGTCGTCCAGTCGCCCGGTGAGCCCGGCCTCCCAGAGTGCTCGGAGGGCGCCCAGGATGGCATCCTCGTCGGTCGGGGGGCACCACAGCGGATGGTCGGGCCCGAGCAGATCCCGCGCCACCGACCGCGGTGGTGAGAGGGCGATGATCGGCAGGTCGGCCACCAGGTAGTCCGCCAGCTTGGCGGGGAAGAACGGGCTCTCCGGGTCGTCCGCCTCGATGAGGACCGCCGCGGTGGAACGGCGTGCGAGCGCAAGTGCGGTGGCGTGGGCCGTGCGGCCGTCGTGGACCCGGAGGCTGCCGCCGGCCTCGAGCTCTGCCCGCAGTGCAAGGAACTCGTCGTCGGCCCGATGGCGCCGGTCGACGGAGCCGAGGAGCACCAGCCGACTGTCGCCCGCCTGCTCGCTCCCGTCGGCCAGCAGGCGCCGGAAGGCCCGGAGCAGCGGCAGGGGCGAGCGCTGAGGGAGGAGGGTGCCGGTGTGGACGAGCAGGAACGGGCGATCGCCGCAGAGCCGGTCGATCAGTCGCTCGTCGACCCCGCCGTCATCGTTGCCGCTGCCGACAGCGCCGATGTCGCCGCCGATGTGGGGGAGCACGATCCGCTTGTTCGACAGGTCGATCCCGCTCGATCGCTCGGTCCAGTCGGCGAGTTGGTCGCTCGGGAAGGTCACGAGTGTCGCCCGTCGGAGGATGCGACGACCGGCGCGCTCCTGTCGGGCCGAGAGGATCGGCGTGTGGTGCGCGTACGAGGGGGGGTAGGCGCTGAGCGGATACGGGTCGTGGTAGTGGGCGACCCACGGCCCGGGGTACTGCTCGCGGACCATGGCCAGGTGGGCCTCGAAGCCGAGGCCGCCGCCGCGTACGATCACGAGCTCCGGCGCGAATTCGTGCCTCAGGCGGCGGAGGCCCTTTCGCCAGGAGGCGATCTCGCTCCAGGACCGCGGCTCCTGCCCCGTGCCCACCGTCACGGCCGTGGCGGCGAGCGACCGGAGGCGCCGGCCCACCGGACTCCTGGCCCGGGCGGGATCCACGGCCTTGGCCACCGCCGTCCAGGCCCGGCTCCCGGTGATGGGGATGCGCACGACCTCGACGACGGCCCCCGTCGACGTCGCGCTGGAGGACTGCTCCGTCGTCAGGCACCGCACCTCGTGCCCGGACTCGATGAGTGCGGCGACCAGCCGGGCGGTGCAGAGCCCCTCCGAGCCCCGGTCGAGGGCAAGGTTCTTGGCGGCGACGAGCACGCGACGGGAGGGGCTCAACGGCGACGGTCGAGGCCACGCCCGAGGTCACGGTGCGGGGCGGGGGTCACGAGACCCGCCTCGGCTCTGGCGGTCGTGTGGATCATGGGATCGCAGGCCGGAGGACCGGGCGGCGGGAGATACGGCGGGCGGATGGGCCGCTACGTTACCGCGGTGCACCCTGTGGTGGATCGTGCCCTTCGGACCAAGGTCGTTCCCCGGCTGCCGTCCAACCGCGTCCGGGTCTGGGCCTACCGACGCCTCGGCTACCGGATCGGCGCAGATGTCCGCATCGGCCGTCATGCCCGCCTCCGGTGCGAGTCCTGCCACATCGGCGCGGGAGTGGTGATCGCCTCGGGGACCAGCATCCATGTCCGGTACCTGCGCATCGGGCCGCGCACCGTGATCGGCTCGGGCAACGTGCTCACCGCGTGGGCCTCGTACGCGGCCGGGTCCCTCGCCAACACCATCGAGCTGGGCGAGGACGTCGCCCTCACCGGCGGCCACCTGCTCGACGGCAGCTTCGGCATCGTGGTGGGCGACGGCACGTGGCTCGCCGGTCGCGGCACCGAGCTGTGGACCCATGGGAGTCTCCGTACCCCGGGCCCGATCCGCATCGGACGCGGCTGCTATGTCGGCAGCGCGGTGCGCATCGCCACGGGTGTCGAACTGGGTGCCGGCAGCCTGGTGGGCCTGGGCAGCGTCGTGCTCAGCTCGTGCCCGCCCAAGACCTACCTGCTGGGCAACCCCGCCGTGGCGCGTGACGAACCCGTCGAGTGGCGGGCCAACTGGCGGTAGCCGTGGGCCTGGCTCAGTGGTCCCTCGTGATCCAGAAGCTGCACGGACCACCGTCATCGTCGGGATCGAGGGTGGCCAACGAGGGCATGGCGTCGGTCAGGGTCTCGGGATGGTGGCGATGGAGGTACCGCCCGGCCCAGAGCACGCGGAACGAGGGATTGAGGGTCAGGAAGGCGGCCAGCAGGTACTGCTCGGTCCAGAAGATGTGACGGTCGACCACCCACGATCTCGGGTACTCGCCCGGCAGGAAGATGTCGTGCGCGTGCACGACGACCCCGGGATTCAGTCGGGGCAGCACCTCGAGGTACTCGAACACGACATCGCTGCCGGTGGCCACCACATGGCTCGAGTCGATGAACAGCAGGTCCCCCGCCTCCAGGGCTTCGAACGCGGCCGTCTCGACCTCCTGCACCGGTTGGGCGCGCAGTTCGGTGACCGACCCCACCGAACGTGCCGCGTCCGACGGGAACGGATCGATCACCGTGTACGAGCAGGCCGGGGCGCCGCCGGCTCGGTTGACAGCCAGGGCGCGGTCGATGACGAGGGTGGACATCCCCGAGCCGACCTCGATGATGCGCGCCGGCCTGAGATCCCGAACCATGCAGTAGAGCGCCTCGGCGTCGCCCGGCCCGAACGAGCCGTTCGCCAGGTGGAAACCCGCCTCACCGGGCTCCGGCGTCGCGGGGAACGAGCGGTACTCGTCAGAGAAGCGCCGCCTGAAGGACTCGAGGAGCCCGAGTTGGTCCTCCACGGCCAGGTCGACGCCGACGAGGTGGTCGGAGTCGTCCCACAAGCCGGCCGGGAGCGACCGGGTGTCGGGTGTGGGGTGGTAGAAGTGCACCGGCAGCACGTGGTAGCCGCGCCGCTGCCAGTAGTCGAACCGGTTCTCCCGCCCGAGAACGAGCGCGACGGCCCGGTTCTGCGCCTTCCGAGATGCCGTCCGCCACAGGCCGCGCACGCTCCGCCCACCCGTAGCTGTGACCTGGTCGCCGGGCTCGCGCGACGCTCCCGCCATCGCTTGGACGCTAGTCGCCCGATCGCATCGGCCGGCGGGCGCGGCTCAGCGTCGGCAGGGTCGTGCGTCGCCGGTGAGGCCCGAGACCCGGCGATCTGCCGCTGACCCCCTGCGCACGAGGAGGGCGAACCACGGACGGTCGGCCTCGTCGCGACAAGCGGTGGCGAAGGAAGACACCAGGCGGAACCGATCGAGTTGGCCGGCCATCTCGACACCTTCCACGACCTGCCAGGTCGGCGCACCGGGCGATCGGACCGAGTTGAGCAGGCACGGGTCGTCCACGGGGTGGTCGAGCGCGGCGTACCCCACCCACCCGTAGCACGAGCGGACCACTTCGCCCGGCCCGGCCAGGCGGGCCACGGCCACGCCGGCGTCACGGTTGTCGACGAGCACGCGCTCATAGGGGAGCGGTCGCCCGCCGGGCCGCAGTCGGCGGGCAGTGTCGGAGGCACCGGGCAGCGCGAGCAACGCCACCATCGCGATGGTGAGGAGGAGGGCTGGGCGACCCGGCACGGGGCCGATCGCGGCCGGCTCTGCCACGTCTCGACCCACGAACGCAGCGCCCATGATCGTCAGGGGCGGGACGAGCAGGGCGCCGTACCAGGGGTAGGGCGCACCCAGGTCGATGGTCGAGTAGGCCAGGAGATGAAGGAGGAACCAGCCCCACAGGGCGGTCAGGACCAACCGGCGGGACGGCTCGCGTTCCGGCCAGAGCCGCATCGTGAGTGCGACGGCGAGCCCGGCGAGGAGCCACGCCGGCCACCCGAGCAGCTTGAGCATCCACAGGGGGTCGAAGGGCGGGCCCGACATGGCGAGCTTGGCATCGACGGCGTGCGGCACCACCGAGCCGTAGGCGATCCAGCTGTAGGCGAGCCAGGGCAGCACGACGGCCGCTGCGGCGACGAGCATCGGCCGCACGCGTCGGTGGCCCACCACGCAGGCCACGACCACGGCCAGCGCCAGGGTGAGGGCGTCGGCCTTGGTGAGCAGGGCGAGGCCGACCAGCACCCCTGCCGCGACCGGTCGACGACGGGCAGCGGCGAGGATCGCACCGAGGCCCAGGGCGGCGGACAGGCCCACCTCCATTCCGCTCAGTGCCTGGCCACGGAAGCCACCCATGGTTGTCAGCAGCAACCCGGCGAGAGCGCCGCCCAGCCGTGTCGACAGCAGGGTCCCGAGCTCCACCGCGACGACCACGACCGCGACGAACGCGGCGACGGCGATCGCCCGGGCTGCCTGCTCCGTGTCCACGCCGAGCAGCCGGCCCGAGGCGACCAACAGGACGAACAGGGGGTTGCTGGCCCCGAGCACCCGCTCGTGGTCGTTGTAGGTGAGCCCGGACCCGCCGGCCAGTCGTGCCGCGTACCGCAGGCTGATGGCGGCGTCGTCGGCGAGCACGACCGGCTGGAGCACGATCGCCGTCACACCCGCCACCAGACCGCAGAGCGCCGGCACCGCAGCGCGGCGCAGCGGTGGCGCGAGGGGGCGGCCTACCATCCAGCTCGCAGGGTGAGCCACATCTCGGCGGTCCCGGGATCGTCGACCGCAATCACCGCGAGGCCCGCCCGAACCGCCAGTCGACGGGCGCGTGGCTCGGTGAGCACCGCGCCCATGTGGCTGTGCGGATCGATCTTGAGGTGGGGCTTCCGGTGGACGATCGGTACCCGGTCGCTGTCGACGATGCGCGCGGAGAAGCGGTCGGCAAGGGGTCGGCGCACCGCGTTCAGCTGCACTCTCGCCACGCCCCCCGGTCGAAGGACCCGTGCCACCTCGCCGAGGTAGGACGCGACCAGTGAGACCCTCGGAAGGTGCTGGAACACGAGGTACGAGAAGGCGAAGTCGATGCTCTTGGTGCGGTTGGGGAGGGAGCCGTCGCCTTCGCACACCGAGAAGACCAGGTTGGCCGGCGACGGTGGGGAGAAGGCCTCCGCCCGGGCGATCATCTCCTGCGAGATGTCGACCGCCTCCACGGACTCGAATCGGGAGGCCAAGGCCCGCGACAGGCGTCCGAGACCACACCCGATGTCGAGGGCCACGCCGCGAGCGGGGGCGAGGTCGAGAACCGGGTCCACGAAGCGGGCCACGTCGGCCTCGCCGCTGGCCAGGAACTCCTCGTCGGTCCAGTCGGAGCGGTCGGCCTTGATGTAGAAGCGGGCGTCCTCCATGGCTCGGTGGTCCCAGCGACGACGGAGCCGTTCGGGCCTCACGACGTCGCCTCCACCCTCGTCAGGGTAGTCAGACGCGGTCCGGAGGCCCGCCGAGCCGCAGGACCCCCTGTCGGGTCGGCCCGCCGCCGCGGCATCGGTGGACCGTCCTCAGCGCCCGTGGACGAGGGCACGCGCTCGGGGGGCGAAGGCCTCGAAGGAGAACCGGGACGCGCGAGCCCGGGCGGCGGCGGCGATGCCGGCGCGACGGTCGTGGTCGTCGATCATCACCCGGGTGGCATCGACCCATTCGTCCACGGTGTGCCAGAGCACGCCGGCACCGCCGTCGCGACCGACGATCTCGGGTTGCCCCCCGGCCGCCAGCACGATCGGCACGCAGCCGGCGGACATCGCCTCGGCGGTGGTGATCCCGAAGTGCTCGACCCGCTGCGGCTCCCGGTCCTGGTCGACACCGAGGCCGCAGGCGTGCCAGAAGATCGACGCCTCGCCGTAGAGGTGCTCGAGCGCGGAGCGGTCGAGGTCGGCGTGGATCGTCACGGGAAGGCCGACGGCCCGATCGCGCACGGCGCCGAGGTAGGACGGGTCCTCGACGAATCCGGCGAGCTGCAGGTCCCACTCCCGGTGCACGGTCGGCCCGAGCGCACGGAAGGCGTCGACCATCTCGACCTGGCGCTTGGACCGACCTCCTCCGCTGAAGCGACCCACGGACAAGATGGTCGGCCGCTTGGGCTTCGGTGCCACGCAGGTGACGGGCGGGTGCAGCACCGCGGCGTCACGGCCCCAGCGCTCGCCCACCCAGTGGGCCGAGAACGCGGAGTTGGTGATGACCGCCGCGTAGCTGGCCACCCTCGCGCGGTCCCTGATCCTGGAGACGGAGGCGAACGGGAAGCTGGTGACCAGCACGCTCCGGCGCCCGAGCGAGAGGCGTGGGATCGCCGAGGTCTCGCGGACCGCCACCGCCCACCGTCGGTCGTCGAGCGCGAGCCAGAGCTCGTCTCGCCACGACCGGTTGGGCGGCTCCCGCCGGACACGTGCCTGCCGGGGCCAGGCCGGCATCCAGGCCGCCAGCGCCTCGGGCGACGACGCGAACGGGAGGAACAGGTCGACGTCCTCCGGGTCGGCCAGCGCGGCCGCGAGCGCCGTCACGTAGGTCATCCCCCCGCCGCTCGTGGCCCGGGCTGCCGCCGCGTGGACGGCGACCCCGGCCCGACTGGTCACTTCTCGACCGTGAGCCGCGTGTAGAGGTTGGGGATGGGGTACCAGTAGAGGAATCGACGCTCGTAGACGCCGAGGTACCGGTTGGCGAGCGCCTGGAGCAAGCGGTCGTACCAGGGAAGGCGGACCCGGTAGATCCAGTCCTCCCACTTCCCGTAGGTGGTCTCGGCGATCGTGAAGCGGGCGTCGGAGTAGTCGAAGTGGCGGGTCCCGAAGCCCTCTTCGAAGCAGGCGAAGGACCGTGAGGTGAACGCCCGCCGGTGGGTCGGGTCGCCCCACAGCTGGTGACTGCCGGCAGAGGGCCCGATCACCACGACATCGGCACCGGGCCGGCAGACCCGGTGGACCTCCTCGAGCACGCCGATGGCGTCGTCCACGTGTTCGAGGACGTCGATGAGGTAGGCCTTGGCGAACTGGTCCGGGGGGAGCGGCCATGGTCGGTCGTCCAGGTCGTGTTGCAGGTCCACGGCGTCGCCGGCGGTGCGGTCGACCCCGAACGCGCCGGGGTACTTCTTCTGGCCGCACCCGAGGTGCAGGACGTTCGGTGAGGGGCTCGTAGATGCCTCGGCCGGGTGTTCGGAGCCGGTCATGGCGCCGACCGTACCTTCCGGCTCAGGACGACTCTCGCGACGACCCACCGGCGGCCCAGTGCCCGCCGCGTCCCGAGCCCAGGACCTCACGGACGTCGCCGATGAGCTCGGCATCGGAGCGGGCGCGCCCGTCGACCTGGAATGTCGCGGCGATCCCCTTCGGCGATGAGAAGGCGTCGGGCCCCGCCGCGCTGAAACGGTCGAGGTACTTCAACCAACCGAGACCGAAGCGGCCCGCGAGCTCGGCGCCCATGCGGGCGTAACGCCCCGTGAAGGACGACGTGAGGGCCGACGCGCCGATCGCCGCTGCGCCGGAGAAGTTCCCTTCCGAGACGTCGACCCGGATCAGTTGGCTCCGTCGGAACAGCGAGCGAAGCCCGCCGACCGTGAACCGGAAGAAGTCCCATGGGGCCGAGTGGAGCGGGAACGCGAAGGGCACCTCGATCTGGGCGAGGCCGTTCGCCTGCACGACCCGCTCGATCTCCTCGGCCACGCGCCAGGGCCGGATCGTGTGCTCCAGCACCTGGCCGGCGACGACCAGCCCCAGCGTCGCGTCACCGAAGGGGATCCAATGGGCGTCGAACACGAGGTCCGGGTCGAACTGGAGATGCACATCCGAGGCGATGACCTCGTTCGAGGAGAGCCAGCGCCGGTAGTCGGCGACCTTGTCGCCGGCCCCGAGCACGAGCGCGCGCGAGCCTGCAGAGGCGGCGGACACGCGTCGGTAGCGCAGCCCGAGGTCACGGTCCACCGACAGCCGGGGCAGTGCACGCTTGCGTATCCGGTTCTTGAGTCGCGAGTCCGTGCGGTAGTCGGCTGCCTGGGTCGTCGATGTCCTCGCCAGGATCCCCCCGACGTCGAAGCTGCTCTCCTCCGGGATCAGGATCGGGATGCCGTTGTCGACCGGGTAGCTCCGCCCCGACCCGAACGTCACCCTGCCGTCGGCGAGGTCGAGGTCCCGGACGGGCGTGTGGTCGACGGGGTCGACAAGGTGCCGGGCGTATCGCACGGGGCCCACTACAGCAGATCCACGCGGGCACGGTGCCGAGGCCAGGGTCGGCACGGGCGTTCCGCACCGTACGTCATCAGGCACCTACGCTGGCGCGATCATCGGATCGGAGGTGGGGCCGTGGGCGCGGGGCGAGACCTCATGCGCGTAGCAGGACGACGGCTGATGTCGGTGAGCCGCGGTTCGAGGGCGACGGAGGCGCCGGCGCGCACGGCGATCACCCGCCTGTTCCGGAACCCGCCGCAACTGGCCCTGCTCGCGACCCTGCTCGGCCCGCAGCGGTCGTCATCCCGGGTCCGGATCTACGGCGTGGCCGACGGCGCCGAGGCCGTGAGCCTGCTCGTGGCCCTCGCTCCCCCCGAGCACGCGACGCTCGCCATCGAGGGGGTCGACATCTCCGAGGCCTATCTGCACGCCGCGGAGGATCTCGTCTTCACCCGCGAGCACTTCGCCGAGGGCGTGGACCCCGCCGACCATCACAACTACCTCGAGGCCGTCGACGACGGGTGGCGGTTGGGGTCGCCCTGGCGACGGTTTCTCCGCTTCTCGCACGGTGACGTCCTCGACGCCGGTCATGCCGCTCCGGTCGACCTCGTCATGTGCCAGAACACCCTGGTGGGCTTCCCCGCCGGTGACGCCGCGCGTGCCGTGGCCGGTCTCGTGGCCGAGGTCCGGCCGGGAGGCCTGCTCGCGGTCGGGGGCGGCCAGCTCGATGTCGTGCCGGCCGCGGTCCGCTCGCACGGGCTGGCACCGGTGCTCGACGACGTCGAGGCGATCCACGAGGCCTGGGTCGTCCAGCGGCGCTTCTACGACAACCCGCGTCGCCCGTGGTGGGCGCTCGAGCCCTTCGATCCCGATCATCCCGACGGCCCGACGCGCTACTGCACGGTCTTCCGGAAGGCCGTCGATCCGTGAGTGCCGTGCCCGCAATCCACGTGGTGCTGCCTGGTCTGCAGGGTCGTTGGACGAGTGGCGGCCTGATGATCGCCCGCCGGGCGGCCGAGCTCCTCGACAAGCACGTGCCGACCGACGTCGTCCTCTCCCACGATCCCGAACCGGGGGTCCCGACGCTCGACGAGTCGATCGCCGGGGCGGGGATCGACGACGTCTTCGTCGTGACCTGGGGCCCGCACGTGGGTGAGCTGGTCGAGCGGCTCGCCGGCCGCAGGGTCGTCTACTACGCGCAGAGCGGTGGTTGGGGACTGCGCCTCCCCGAGACGGTGCCGGTCCTGGCGTTGAGCCGGGCGCTGATGGCCTACTGGATGGAGCGGGCGCCCTACCAGCCGATCAACCTGTTGCCGCCCGTGCTGGACGAACGATGCGTCGACCCGGGGATCGAACGTGACATCGACGTGCTGTTCGTGGCCCGCAAGTCCACGCCCTACCTGCGAGATCACCTGGTCCCGGCCCTGGCCGGCCGGTGCCGGCTCCACGTGCAGGAGGCCTTCATCGACCGGGGTGAGCTCGTCGGGCTCTACCAGCGGAGCAAGGTCTACCTGTATTCGTCGGCGCCGGCCTGGCTCTCGATCCAGCCCGATGTCGGGAGCTGGGTCGAGGGGTTCGGCTTCCAGCCCCTCGAGGCCCTGGTGAGTGGATGCACGGTGTTCAGCAACCTCCACGGCGGCCTGTCGGACTATCTCGAGCCGGACGTGAACGCCTTCAAGCTCGAGACCCACTCGCTGCAGTTCGACGAGGAGCGCATCCTGTCGGCGGTGCGGGACTTCCCGTTGGTGGCCGGCGACGCCGAGGCCCTCCGGCGCTTCTACTCGATCGACGCCTTCCACGATCGGGTCGGGAGGATCCTTCCCGCGCTCGGTGCCTTCTTCGACGCCGTCGGGAGGCACCCTCCCGACATCGGCGACCTGGCCGTTCCCGCGTCGGGGCCGGCCGGCGACCGTGTGGCCGGCGTCGCCCGACGGGGCCTGGCCCGGGCCCGGAGGCTCACCCGGACGACACGGCGATGAGGCCGATGCTTCGATGAACATCGCCGTGTTCGGGTGGTACCACCACCGCAACGCGGGCGACGACCGCCTCCAGTACTGCATCACGAGGTGGCTCGACGGTCACACCCTCGCCTTCCTCCCGGCGGGACGGAAGACGCCGCCGGCCTCGTTCCTCCGGTCCTACGACGCCGTGCTCATCGGCGGGGGAGGCATCCTCCAGAAGCGGGGCGGCCTCTTCCGGGACATGGCCCGGTGGGTTCGGCGAGCAGGTGTGCCGGTCGCCCTGGTGGGGGCGAGCGCCGAGCGCCTGCCCGCGGACCTCCGAACCGAGTTGCGGGGCTTCCTCGATGTCTGCTGCTTCGCCTGGTTCCGCGATCAGGCCAGCCTCGAGGCGGTGGGAACGCACCCGGCGGCGTTCGTGGCGCCCGACCTGACGTGGTTGTTCCCGTTCCCCGTGGTCCCGCCGGGGGAGGGGACGGCCGTGAGCCTCCGCGCCGGTGGTGGCGTCCCGTTGGATGCGTGGCGCTCGGCGCTCGGGTCGTTGCCGGGGCCGGTCCGGCCGTGGCCGATGTACTTCGAGTCGGCGGCTGACGCCCGGCTCCTCGAGGCGGTGCTGCCGGGTGCGCCGGTACCCGACGAGTTCACCCTTCAGCCCCTCGTCGACTCGTCCGCCGTCGTGAGCAGCCGCTACCACGGGCTCGTCTTCGGGGTGCAGAGCGGGCGTCCTGTGGTCGGGGTGGGGGGTGAGCCCAAGGTCCGTCGCTTCCTCGACGAGGCCGGGCTCGGCGAGTGGTGGTTGGCCGAGAAGGACCTTCCCGACCTGGCGACCCGGGTGGTCGACCTCCGCCGCCGATCACCGCTCCTCGTCACCGAGCTCGGGGCCCGACTGCACGACGCGGCCACCGATGCGGCCACGCTGGCCCTCCGTCGGTTGACTGATGCGGTCGACGGTGGCAGGCGAGGGTGACCGGGCAACGACGGTGCCGGCGCTCAGTCGGTCAGGGGCCAGGTGCGATCGTGGGCGGAACCGGCTCCGACTCGCCGGCCGAGCGGGCATCGAAGCGCCGAGCGGCGTAGGCGACCACGGTTCGGGCGTCGGCCACTACGCGTTCGGCGGAGAACCGCTCGGCGGCGAGCGCCTGTGCCCGGCGCCGGTCCGCCATCGACGCAGGATCGGCAAGGATCGCGATCAGCTCACGCAGCGCGGCCTCGATGGCCTCGCCATCCGACCGATCGGCGGTCAGGCCGCCGGCATCACCGATGACGGCGCTGGTGGTCGACGACGGTGGGGCCACCGCGACCAGTGGGCGCAGCCGGCGCACGCCGTCGACGACCTTCGTGGGAAGAAGCGGCGGGCGGTTGTCCACCACCAACAGGGCGTCGACGCCGTCCACGAGCGCGTCGAGCTCGATTCCGTCGAGGTCACGGTGGACTTCGACGTCGGGGACCACGTCGCAGAGCGCGCGTATGTCCTCGTCGGTGGCGCGTGTGGCGGCGACCACCAGCGAGAGGCGCCGCTCGGCCGCCAAGGCTCGAAGCACCTCGGGCAACGGTCCCTCGAAGGCCCACCGGTAGAGACTGCCTGCATACAGGAGCCGTGGCGGGCCGGTCGGTGGTCGGCGCGGTGCCGCCGGTCGGGCCGGCACCAGGTGGGGGATCACGAAGCAGCGGCGCGGATCGAGCGCGGCCTGCTCCACCATGAGGTCGCGGAGTGCAGTCGACGGGAACGTCCAGGCCTCGGCGTGCCGGGCCAGGTAGCGGTTCTGGCGGCGCTGGAGGTTCCGAAGGGCCCGGTCGGTGGTGCTCGGTCGAGGGGTCCGCCCACCCTGGTCGGGTGGCATCGGGTCGTTGTAGTTGGCCACGAGGGGGAAGGGCCTGGCCCGATGGGCGACGATGGCGGCCTCGAACGACTCGGGTGGGGTGGCCCGGGCCCAGACCACGGCCCCGTCCCACCCGTCACGCTCCAGCAGCTCGGTGATCTGCGCGCCCGCGGCGGCGCTCCACGCGGCGGTCCGCAGGGGAGCGACGCCCGCGAGCGACCGGGACCGGTCGACGAACCGGGCCAGCGCGCCCGTCGGAAGATGTCGCGGCGCGGCGAGCCACCCGGTGACCCGGGCGAGTGCCCGCCGCGGCGCCTGTGCGGTGCCGACGCGGGCGATCGTGCATCTGTCGGCGCCATCGCCCTGGTCGTGGCCCGGCGCGGGTGCGGCCACGACCGCGATCTCGTCGCCGGCCGCGGTGAGTGCGTCGACCAGGCCGGCGTTGACCAGGGCCTCGGCGCCCCCGGGCCCCGGCGCGAGTGCATAGGCGACGATCAACAGCGGCCGGCGGTGCTCCGTCACCCCTCGACGACGGGATCGGTGGCCACGGACGACACTCTAGGTACCGCGTTCCTTCCCCGCCGGGAACCACCGGACTGCGCCTGTGGCTCCCGATGGGGGCCGCCGGCTGAAGTACGATCGGGGCGTGCGCACCACCCGTGTCGGCGGCACCGGTGAGCGTGTCGACCGCCACCTCCGGCGCGACCTCGTGCTGTTGTTCGTCGGCCAACTCGTGGTGCTCATCGCGTTCCGTCTGGCGTTGCCCGCCGACCTGGCCGCCAACGAGAGCACCGACTTCACGCTCTTCTACGGACCGGTTGCCGAGCACCTCGCGGACGGCGACGGCCTCGAGGTCGTCGCCGGGGTCCCCGCGCTGCGGTACCCGCCGGGCTATCCGATCGTGCTCGCAGCGACCTTCCGCGTCGGGGACGCGCTCGGTGTACCTCGTAGCGACGTGCTCGTCCCCTTCACCCTCGCCTTGACGGCGGTCGCCGGCGTGCTCCTGCACCTCGTGGTGCGCCGGGTCTTCGACCGGCGTCACGCCTGGGTCACGAGCGTGCTCTGGATCGCCTACCCACTCACGCTCTGGACGGCCAAGCAACCGAACAGCGAGATCCCGTTCATGGTGGCGATGTATGCCGCCGTGCTGGTGTTCCTTCCGGTCGTCATCGACGGCACCAGCACCCCCGGGCGGCTCCTCGGTGCAGGTGGGCTCCTCGGGGCGGCCGCGGTCATCCGCCCCGCCGGGCTGGTGCTCCTGCCGGCGGTCGCCCTCGTGGCGTGGCTCCGGCTCGGTTCGCCGACGCCGCGACGGCTGCTCCTGTGCCTGGCCCTCGTCGGCGGGTTCCTGGCGCCGGTCACCGTCGCCTCGGCCTGGATGTCGTCGGTCGGCAGCACGCCCGTGCTGCTCTCGGACTCGCCCGACCTGAACGTGATCGACGGCCTCTCCCTCGCTGTGGGCTCGCGTCGCGAGGCCGAGGACCTGCCCATGCCCGAGAACCTCCGCCGATTCGTGATCGACGCACGGGGTCGCGAGACCGAGCTCGGTCGTGAAGGAACCCTCGGCCCCTACCTGAGGGAGGCGATACGCGAGCACCCCGCGGCGCTGGTCGAGCTCGTCGCCTACAAGTCGGTCCGGTCCTGGTACGGCACCGAGTCGTTCCGATTCGAAGGGGTGCTCCTCGCCATGCAGCTCCTGTTCGTCGGGATCGTCACCGCCGGGGGCGTCGTCGCCTTCCGCCGGGGTGACCCGTCGCGCTGGTACGTCGTCCTGGCCGCCTCGATGACCATGGCTTCCTGGATCAGTGCCATCGCGGCCCTGTCGATCGTGCGCTACCTGGTGCCCGCGCTCGGTCTCCTCATGCCGCTCGCCGCCGTAGCCGTGGTCGCGGCCACCGATCACGCCCGCGCGGGCACGAGGCGCTGAGCACCGGGCGGGAGGCGGCCGAGACGCCGCTCAGCGGGTCCCCGACGGGTGAGCTGCAACCTGCGGTCGATCCACTCGCGCACGGGTCCGTCGTGCCCGCGGGTGGGAAGCCCATCCCTCCCGGCGGCCCGCGACAGGTATTGGCAGACGAAGAGCACCCGATCGTGCACGAGTGCGCGTCCCCCCCGGTGGTAGCCGCGCGTGTCGGCGAGGAAGATCGTTCCCCGCGGACCGGTTGCCCGGATCCACCGATCCCGTGGGACGACGGCGGCCATCTGATCGTCGCTGCTCCGCGGTGTGGGGCCGTCGTGGTGGAGGTGAGCGGGTCGCGACCTCGCCGTCCCTTCGGTGTGGGTGCCGGGGGCATAGGTGAAGGGCCCACATCCCTCGTCCACGTCCTCCAGTGCCACGAACAGCTTCAGTACGATCCGGTCCTCCGGGTCGCGGTGCCACAGCTGGGACTGGTGGGCGGGCTCGGTCGTCACGAGGTTCTGCCAGATGTTGCAGTACCGAAGGCGGACGTACATCCCGAAGTAGGCGTGCACGACCTCGAGGATCCGGGGCTGGAGCGCGAACCGCCCGAAGGCGCTCTCGGCCTCGAGGGGCGGGTCGGCGCCCAGCAGCGGGACGAGGTACGGCTTCTGGGTCCCTGCCGTGGGGTCGTCGAGCATGGCTCTGGCCGCAGCGATCTCGGGACTTCGTTCGTGTCGTGCCCGATCGGCCGCTTCGAAGAGGTCGGCGCCGGCGGCGGGGCCGAGGAGGGCATCGACCGAGGTGAGCGACATGCCGTCACGGAAGAGATCGTCGACGACTCGGGCCGCTTCCCCTGAGGCAGCCTCGCCGGCACGACGGTAGGCGAGCGTGGGCCCGAGGTTCACCCCGTAGCGCCAGGTGAGCGCAGAGCGCTGAGCGTTTCTCCGCACGATCCGTTCGGCGCGCCGGAGGCCATTGGACAGCAAGGAGCCTCAGAGTATGTGACCGAAGGCCGCGGGGCGCTGATCGATGGCCAGCCCCAGGCTCACCCACTGCCACACGAAGTAGCTGTTCTCCCCGTCACCGTCGACGAAGGCGCCCCACTCCCGTCGGACCGCAGCCTCGTCGAGCCAGCGCCCTCCGACGGCCTCGAGAGCGGTGTCGATCCGCTCCTGCGCCCACGACCGCAGCGGTCCCCGCAGCCATTCCCGCTGGGGCGTCTGGAGCGGGCGCTTCGGTGCCTCGACCACCCCGCCCGGGATCAGGTCTGCCGCGATGCGCCGCAGCAGCCACTTGCCGGTCCCGTCCCGCAGCTTGCGGTCCACCGGCTGGCGCAGCGCCAACTCGACGAGCCGGTGATCGAGGAAGGGCTCGCGCAATTCCGTGGATGCCCGCATCGAGGCGCGGTCGTTGAAGCGGAGCGCCCGGGGGAGCTTGGTGAACGACAGGTCGCGGTGCTGGAGACGACGGAGCGGGTCGGGGAATCCGGCCGGGGGCACGAACGGGTCGGCGAGGGACCGGAACTCGGGCACGAGGCAGTCGGGACGCACGGGGCGGTCGGAGAGGCCCTGCACCACGGGTGCGTCCTGCCCGGTGAGGGCGGATCGGTAGTAGTCGTAGCCGGCCCACTGCTCGTCCATGCCCTGGCCGTCGAGCAGGACGATCGAGCCGTCGCGGCGGGCCTGTTCGAAGAGCCGGGCGTACGCGAGGGTCGGCAACCCGCCGAAGGGCTCGTCCTGGGTGGCCTGCACGGAGCGGGCCAACGACGGCACCTCGCCGGGGGACAGGGTGACGACGGTCGACGCGTGGGGCGTGCCGGCCAACATCTCGTCCACCCACGGGGTCTCGTCGTAGCGGTCGTCGCCGGTGGCGAAGGTGTACGCGTTCACCGGGGGGTGGTCGTCCGGGAGTTGCCCGACCAGCCCCAGGAGGGTGGCCGAGTCGAGCCCGCCGCTCAGGTTCACCCCCACCGGCACGTCGGACCGGAACCGCAGCCGGACGCTCTCGGCGAGGAGCTCCCGGTACTCCTCAGCCACCACCTCGACGGGTCTCGTGTCCTCGTCGGTGCCGGCGGCCGCGACCACGTCGTACCAACGGTCGATCGTCAGGGTGCCCTCGTGCCACCGCAGGACGTGGCCCGGCGGCACGGAGGAGATCCCGCTCCAGAAGGTGCGGGGCGAGTGATCCAGGAGCCCCGCGCCCAGGTAGGTGGACCAGGCCGTGTCGTTCGGGATGGGCCGCACGCCGGCGGACAGCAGGGCGCCGACCTCGCTGGCCACATGAAGCGTCCCGTCGTCGGTGCGGTGGTAGTAGAGCGGCTTCACGCCGAAGCGGTCCCGGGCCGCCACGAGCCGGCCGCGCGCCTCGTCCCAGAAGAGCACCGAGAACATGCCGACGAGGTGGTCGAGGCAGCCCTCGCCCCAGCGTTCGTAGGCCGCGAGGAGGACCTCGGTGTCGGTGCGGGTCCGGAAGGGGAAGCCGGCGAGCTCCCGTCGCAACTCGACATGGTTGTAGATCTCGCCGTTGAACGCGATGCGGGTGCCGCTCGGGCTGACGAGGGGCTCGTCGGCGGCGGGGGAGCGGTCGATGATGCTCAGCCGATTGGTGCCGATGGCGCCGCCGGCCGAGGCGCCGCCGTGCACCCAGTGCGCGTCCGGGCCACGGTGGTGCTGGTGGCGGACCATGGCCTCGACGACGTCACGGCGAGCACCCGGACCGAAGACCCCGGCGACACCGCACATCAGCCGGCGGTCATCGACGCCAGAAGCGCCTCGGCGCGGGCCCAGTCGTCCAGGTCGTCGATGTTCACGCTCGCCGCCGGGTCGAGCACGACGGCCTCGAGGTGCGTCCCGTAGGGATCGCCCGCCTCGATGCCTTCGGCGCGCATGACATAGACCGCTCCGTCACGGTGGAAGGCGGGTGGCAGGTCCTGGCGCCGGGCGACCGGGCTGCGCGCACCGGTGCTGAGACGGAGGGCGCCGTCGGGCTCCCGCAGGTAGACCCAGTGGGGGTTGTGCTCGGCCGGTACGGGCAGCATCGTGACGACGGCGTCGGCACCCGACTCGTCGAGGAGGTCGATGCAACGATCGATGAGCCCCTCGGGTCGGAAGGGGGTGGTGGGCTGGAGGAGGCAGACCGCGTCGTAGGCCTCCGACAACGACTCGACGGCGTGTTGCAGGACGGCGATCATCGGGGTGTCGTCCGCGGCGAGCTCGGGGGGTCGGAGGAAGGGCACGTCGAGGCCCGAGCGCGAGCCCACCTCGGCGATCGCCTCGTCCTCGGTCGTCAGCACCACCCGGTCGAGTCGCGCGGCCGCCAGGGCGGCATCAGCGGTGTAGGCGAGGAGGGGCCGGCCACCGAGCCAGCGGGTGTTCTTGCCGGGGACCCCCTTCGAGCCGGCGCGCGCCGGGACCACGCCGAGAACCCGCATCAGTAGGCGAGGCGCTTCTCGACCCGGAGCGGCACGTCGGCGAGGAGCTGGGCGATCCGGGGGCCGGCCATGCCGTCGCCGTAGAGGTGGTCCGGAGCGAACGGGCCGTGCCCGAGGTGGCTGTCGATGGCCCGCAGGATCTCCCGGCGGTCGTAGCCGACGTCGATGACGTTGGTGCCACGCTCACGCCCGCCCTGCCTCGAGCCCACGTTCACGGTGGGGACGCCGAGGAACGAGCACTCCCGGATGCCCACGCTCGAGTTGCCCACCAGCGCGCCCGCGTTGCACAACAGGCGGAGGAAGTCCGTCGGTGCGAAATTCTTGAAGAAGTGGACGTTCGCAGGGTGCTCGTTCTCACGAAACGCCCGGATGGCGTTGGACGTCCCGTCCGAGCCGGCGTCCACGTTGGGCCAGAACCAGAGCGTCTCCCGACCGCTCGTATGCACGGCGTGGAGCGTCTCGGTGACCTGGGCCCGGGCCGCCTCGTGCTCGGTGGTGACCGGATGCTGGAGCACCACCAGGTAGCCGTCGTCGAGGTCGAGCGACGGGCCCACGCCCCCGTAGCGCTCGAACGGGTCGAAGCCGAGGCCGGGATGCGCGGCCACGCGCGCGGCCAGGTCGATCGACGGGCAACTCGTGACGAAGACGGTTGCAGGGTCCTCGCCCATCTTGACGATGCGCTCCGCGGCGAGCTCGGTGGCCGCGAAGTGCAGGTCGGCGAGCTTGGTGACGGCGTGGCGGACCTTCTCGTCGATCGAACCGCTCACCTCGCCGCCCTGGACATGGGCCAGCGGGATGTTCATGTAGGAGGCGGCGACGGCCGTCGCAAGGGTCTCGAACCGGTCGGCGACGGTGACGACCACGTCGGGGGCCAGGCTCGCGAACAGGCTGGACAGCTCGATCAGGCCGAGGCCCGTGGTCTTGGCCATCGAGGTGGGGTCCTCGCCCTCGAGCACGATCGAGGCCCGTGCGGCGATGGCGAAGCCGTCCTTCTCGATCTGGTCGACCGCGCTGCCGTAGCGGTCGAGCAGGGCCGAGCCCCCGACGACCAGCTGGAGGTCGAGATCGGGATGGGCGACGATGGCCTCGAGCGCGGTCTTGATGCGGCTGTAGCTCGGTCGAGCGGTGACGACCACGCAGACGGACCGTCGGCTCAACGCGCCGCCCCCCGTGGCGCCCTGCAAGCGCCGCCGTGGGCGCGGGCCGTCACCCGGCGCCCGGCCGATCGGGCTGGAGGTCGTCTTCGCCGACCGGCTCGTCGGTGGCGACGGGTCTCTGCAGGCTCCTGCCCACGAGCGTGCCCAACGCCGACGGCGGCGTGCCTCCGCCGGGCTTCTTGGCCAGCAGGTCGTCGGCGGTGAGCACGTGACCGGCCGGAAGCGGGCCGCGGGCCACCAGGCTCCTCGTGAACATGGCCCGGAGCGCGCCGCGTTCTTCGGCGGCCCGGTCCTTGTCGACCGGATGGTCGACCATGGCCGCGATGAACCGGGTTCCCTCCACGAGCTGCCGGAGCTCGCCGGTGGTCACCGAGGAGCTCACGTCCGGCCCGAAGGACTCGCGACTCAGGGTGACGTGGACCTCGACGACCCTGGCTCCGAGGGCGACCGCCGCCAGCGCCGGGAAGATCGTCCCTGAATGGTCGGAGAGGCCGACGTCGCATCCGTACCGCTCGGCGAGCGTGCCGAGGAGGTTGAGTCCCACCGCCTCGGGTGGGCACGGATAGGTGGAGCTGCACTGGAGCACGGTGAACGCCACGCCGGCCGCCCGCAGGCGCTCGACGGCCGCGTCGAGCTCGCCGAGCGGGCTTATGCCGCTCGAGAGCAGGACCGGCACGCCGACCGCGGAGCACGCGTCGACCAGTTCGAGGTTGGGCACCTCACCCGAGGCGATCTTCAGCCCGTCGACCCCGATGTCGCGCAGCAGGCCCACCGCCTCCAGCGAGAACGGCGAGCTGACGAAGGCCAGCCCGACATCGTGGGCGTGCTCGCAGAGGCCCCGCCACTGGTCCGGGGTGAACTCCATCCGCCTCCAGTAGGCGTACCGGGTCTCGTCCTGGGGGCTGAACGGCACGCGCCACGGCTCCCGGGAAGTGCTCTCGGCGGATGCGATGTGTGTCTGGAACTTCACGGCGTCGGCCCCGGCCGCGGCGATGGCGTCGACATGGGCGTGCGCGGTGCCGAGGCTGCCGTCGTGGGCCTGGGCGACCTCGCCGACGACCACCACCTCCCCGGGGTCGGTGGGTGCCCGGAGCGTCGCCCTCACCGGGGCCCGGCCCGGCCGTCGTCCCGGTCGGGCACGAAGGTGAACATGGCGAGGGCAAAGGCGAACGAGGGGGCCGCGACCCTGGTGGCGGCATGCAACATGTCGACCAGTGCCCACGCGGAGAAGGCCAGGGTCCAGGCGTGCCCCCAGGAGATCTGCTGGCGACGATACGCGCTCACCGCCATCGCGACGAGGCAGACGATGGCGACCACCCCGAGGATGCCGTGCTCGGCGAGAAGCCGCGTGTACTCCGTGTGCGACGCATAGGTCCTCCGGTTGACCTCGACCGCCTCGGACTGGCCCGCGCCGACGCCGAGGGCCACGTGATCGATGAAGGTCTCGAACTCCTTGCGGACGAGTTCGGTGCGCACGTCGGCCTCGCGGGTGTCGGAGAAGCGGATCGTCAAGGCCCCGCCGGTGAACTGGTCGACGCGGGGGAAGACCACGACGGTGCCCACGAGGCCGATCACGAGGAGAAGGCCGAAGACCCGGGCGGCTTCGCTGCGGCGGCGGAGCAACACGGGCAGGGCGACGAGCAGGGCGACCGCGACGTTCGTCATGCCGCCCCGCGAGAACGTGAGGCCCCCCTGCACCAGGAACCACATGGCCATGGTGACCGAGACGAAGGGCCGCACGAAGCCCGACTCGCGTATCGCGAGCAGGATGAGGCAGAGCGCCCCGAGGCCGAGGACGACCGACACCTGGTTCGGCCCGAAGCCCCCGGTGGCCTTGAAGCTCGACTCGTTGACGAAGTCCGACGACGAGAGCCCTCGCGCCGCCTCGGTGCCGAGGGTGGCCGTGGCGATGACCGGGGCCACGAGGCACCAGAGCGCCGGGCGCATCGACCACCAGGGCCCCGCGACCTGCGAGACGAACAGGACGCCGAGGCCGAGCGCGACGAGCCCGGCGACGTTGAAGCTCACCGGCTCGATGGCGGCGACCGGGCCGAGTCTGACGAAGGGGACCGCGCAGGCGGGAAGCAGGGCCGCGAGGAAGACGATGGTCGTTCCCGACCGCTGCGGCCGCCCGACGAACCGGATGACGCCGACGGTGGAGATCAGAATGAGGAGGTACTTGCTCAGCTCCCATGGCGCGACGGCCTCGGTCTGTCGCCAGAGGACCTCGGCCCCGACAACGTAGGCCGCGACCCGGAGGAGCGGTCCTGGAGATCGGGCCGCGGCCAGGACCCAGATCGTCGTGGCCACCGTCGCCGCCGCATGCGCCGTCGCGATCGCGCGGTTCGCCTGCATGGCCAGCCCGAGCGGTACGTGGACGGCCAGGCACAGCAGCAGGAGCCCGAGTGGCAGCCGCGTCCGGGGCGACTGCGGCGCGCCGGTCGGTGGCGTCGCGGTGGAGGTGCTCGCAGGGCTCGTCACGGCGCTCGAAACCTACCGGCCCGACAGGACCCGGGCATGGCGGCGAAGGTGCCGGGTCACCTGCGTGATGCCCTCGTCACGCGCGAAGAGGCGCCCGAACACCTCGACCGAGGCCACCTTGGCGGCCAGGTACGGGTCGACGTCGGTGCCGAGCCGAGCGATCGCGCGCTCCGGGAGACCCAGCAGGTCGGCGACGTAGCCCCCGGTCCAGAAGGCGGGCTCGAGGCGGACGTGTTGGTGCCCATACATCGGGAATCCGGCCTTGCGTCGGCCGGCGATGTCGGCGGGGAGCCGGCGGGCCGCCACCCTTCGGATGATCGCCTTGTCCAGCAGGAACGGGTGCTTCGGATTGCCGAGGCGGGTGCTCGTCGCGACCTTGGCCGTCATCGGAAGGTTCACCCCGAACCGCACGACGTCTTCGTCGAGATAGGGGAACCGGGCCTCGACGCCGGCGGCCATGCCCATGGCGTCGTTGCGGTGCAACAAGGTGAGGAGGTGCTCGCCGAGCCAGGTCAGCACCCGGCCGTGCTGTTCCGCCGACGGACGCGCCAGGAAGCCGAACGCGTCGGCGCCGGCTGCGTCGAGGCGCGCCGCGCCGAAATGGCCGACCAGCTCCGAGAGGAAGTCCGCCTGGCTCGCACCGCGGGGTGCGAGTGCCGATCGGTACGGGTACGGGAGCCGTTCGGCCACCCACCGTTGCGCATGTACGGGTGCGCCGAGGACCCGCCGGTACCGCTCCGCGGCGATCTCGCCGTATCCGAAGAAGAGCTCGTCGGCCCCCTCCCCGGTGACCACGGAGCGCACCCCCTGCTCGGCGGCGGTCCGAGCGAGACGGCCGAACGGGAGCGCGTTCACATGGGTGATGAGCGGCGCCTCGAGGTGCCAGGTGGCCTGTGCCCAGTCGTCGAGGACCGCCTCGCGCGGGAAGGGAACGATGTCGACTTGCTGACCGAGGTGGTCGGCGGTCCGCCTCGCGGCCGCTGCTTCGGAGCTCGCGCCACCGACATCGGCGGTGAACAGCCTGGGCGGGTCGCTGCGTCCGGCGGAGATGCTGGCGAGCAGCGAGGAATCGACACCCCCGCTCAGGAAGGTGCCCATCGGGGCGTCGCCGCCCGCCATGTGGCCCACTGCCGAGGAAAGCAGGCCGTCGAGCTCCACGACGAGCTCGTCGGGCCGGCGGCGCTCGAGCTCGGCGTACAACGACGGGTCCACCTGGTCGGCGAGCGACCACCAGGAGGTGAGACGGGGTTGCGCGCCCCCGCCGGCCTGGAGCCAGTGCCCGGGGGGAACCTGACCGATCCCCTCGAACGCCGTGAGCGAGGGGGAGCGGTCGATGCGCCCGGTGACGGCGAAGACGGCCTGGATCGGGTCGGGGGCGAGCGGTCGGACGGCGCCGAGGGCCTTGGCCTCCGAGGCCCATGCCAGTGCTCCGTCGTGTTCCGACCAGAGCAGGGGCTTGATGCCGAGACGGTCGCGCGCGAGCGAGACGGTCTGGCGGTCGAGGTCGGCGAAGGCGAAGGCGAACATGCCCCGCAACCTCGGCAGGGTGTCCGCCACGCCCCAGCGGCACAACGCGTGGAAGAGCACTTCGGTGTCCGAGTGCCCCCGGAAGACCACACCGGCCTCCTCGAGGTGGCGGCCGAGCTCCCGGTGGTTGTAGATCTCGCCGTTGAACGTCAGCGCGGCGTGCTCATCGCCCAGGGGCTGTGCCCCCGCGTCGGAGCGATCGACGATGCTCAGCCGCGCCGCGCCGAGGCCCACGGCGCGATGGACCAGGATCCCGGTGTGATCGGGTCCTCGGTGGGCGATCAGGGCGATCATCGCCTCGATCGACGCCCGGTCGGCCGGCCGGCTGTCCCCCCTGAGCATGCCCGCGATGCCGCACACGTGTGGGGCTACGTCCCTGTTCGAGTCCGTGCACGAGCGCTCGATCGGGACCGCCCGAACCCGTTCTTGGCGCCGTTCGATTGGCCGTAGGGGACATAGCCGTAGTCGACGTAGCCGTACGCGATCTCGTGCGGGGCGGAGCCGAGCACGGTGCCGACGAGCGGGGCGCCGACCTGGCGGAGGGAACTGACCGCGCGCTGCACCCGCCGCTTGCTGCTGAGGCCGGAGGAGGTGACGACGATGGTGGCGTCGGCGACCCGCGACAGCACCACGGCGTCGGTGACGGGGAGGACGGGCGGTGAGTCGAGCAGCACCACGGAGTGGTCGGCGGCCAGCCTCCTGATGATCTCGGCAAACCCCTCGCTCCCGAGCAGCTCGGAGGGGTTCGGGGCCAGGGGGCCGGCGGACAGGATCGACAGGTTGGGGAACTCGGGCGCGGACCGGAGCACGTCGTCGAGCTGGGCCTCGTGGAGGAGCACGGAGGTGAACCCGACGTGACGGTCGAGGCCGAAGAACTCGTGGAGACGGGGCCGGCGGAGGTCGCAGTCGACCGCGACGACGGTCTCGCCGGCCTGCGAGAAGGCGACGGCCAGGTTCACCACGGTGGTGGTCTTGCCCTCGCCCGGTTGCGCACTCGTGACCTGGATCGTCTGCATGCGCTTCTCGAGGGCCAGGAACTCGACCGAGGTCCGCAGCGACCGGAACGACTCGGCGGTGTGCGACATCGGTTTGGTCGCCGTCAGGATCGCGTGCTCGGGGTCGCCCTCGTGGAACGGGACCACGGCGAGCGAGGGAAGGTCGCCGGCGGCCCGGGCGACGTCGGCGATGTCCCGGATGGTGTCGTCGAGGTGCTCCTGCACGAACACCACCGCGATGCCGAGCAGCACCCCGAGCACGAGCACGACGGTGAGGTCCTGGCGGTGGTTCGGTGAAGTCGGCGAGGACGGGGCCGACGCTGGGCCCAGGATCTCGATGGGCGGCCTGCTGGCGATGAGGCCCTGCTGCGTCTCGAGCTCGCTGAGCTGATCGCTGTACGAGGCGGCGCTGTTCGACAGCGTCTGTTGGATCTGCTGGTTCTCGCTGATCTGGGTGTCGAGGGCGGCGAGCGCCGTGGGGTCGCTGGTGACGGCCCGCTGTCGGTTCAGGTCGTTGAACTGCGAAAGGGCCGCGGCCGCCGACGCCTCGACCTGGTCGAGGCTGCGCCGGACCTCCTGCTTCGCGTTCCGGACCGCGTCGCGGTTGTCCGACGAGCGAAGGTCACGGTGGACCTCGGCGTAGGTGTTGGCGATCAGTGCGACTCGCTCGGGATCACCGCCGGTGGCGGTGATCTCCAACACGTCGTCCACGCCGCCGGCGGCCACGGTCACGCTGCCGCCGAACCCGAGTCGGTCCTCCACGGCGTTCGCCGTCCGGAGGCTGGTGATGAGCCGGGCCTCGTTCTGCACGCGTCGCTCGGGATCGCTCGAGAGCTGTTCGGTCAGGACCGAATCCGCGGCGCCGGCCTTGAGCAGGGCGGTCGTGGTTGCCTGGTACACGGGGCTCTTGCGGTACGACGAGACCGCGCCGAGGGCGAGCACCACGAGGATCACCACGATGAGGGTCCACCGGCGCCGCCGCACCACGACCAGGGATGCACGCAGGTCGAAGTCGCTCGAATTCGTGGGAGCGTTCTGTGTGTACATGGGTCTTGCGACTGTAACCGCTGGCATGTGGCGTTCAGCCTGCAGCCCGAGCCGAATCCGAGTCGATGAGTGAGCGCGTCGGCGGGGTGTGGCCGCCGGTCGGGGCCGCGCTCAGCGCCAGCCGTTGAGGGCGACGTCGAGCTCCTGGGCCCGGGCGGGCACGCTTCGGGCCGCCACGGCGAGGACGCGATGGATGAGCCCGTGGAGCGGTCGGGACCAGCCTCGCAGCGGCCACCTGGTCTGGATGAAGAGGACGTAGCGAGCCTCGTCGCTGTCGTTCCAGGCCTCGTGCTCGACGGCGTCGTCGAACGCCAGGGTCTTGGCGTCCTCCCAGACGATCACCTCGTCGGCCACCTGCAACCGGCACGACCCGATCGGCTCGGGCACCTTGACGCCCAATTGCACGCGAAGCGCCCGGTAGGGCCCACGGTGACGAGGCAGGTGGGTGCCGCCCGCGAGAACGGTGAAGCCGGCGATCTCGAGGTCGGGGACACCGGCGATGAGTGCCGCGGTGGCCGGGCAGCGTGCCGCGTTGGTGTCGAGCCACGTGCCGAAGGAATAGAGGATGTAGGTGTTCCACGGGCCCTCGGCGCCGAGCTCCTCGCCCATCACCTCGTCGATGTCGGGCATCTGGATGCCGTCGGCCAGCAGCTGATCGAGCTCGCGGCGCACCTCGGGCCAGTTCGCGGCGACCGTGGGCGCCCACGGGATGCCGAGGGGATCGATCGAATGGTTCGTGATCGGGAACTGGCGATCGATGAGCCAGCGATCGAGATCGACCAGCTTTCCGAGCGTGTGCTCGATCCTCTCCATGGCCGATCGACCGCGCCCTCGCTCCATCGGGGTGATGGTAGTCCGAAGGCGTCGGGCGCCCAGATCCCGCGGGCAATCAGCAGAGGGGTGCGAGCGCCGTGTGTCGCCGACCACCCACGAGGCTGGGGTGGTCGGCGAAGGCGAGCAGTTCGGCGTCGCCCGACGAATTGCCGTAGGCCCACAGCTCGAGCGCGTCGGTGCCACCCAGCCATCGACGGAGCTCCTCGGTCTTCTGCGGGCCCCGTACGTTGGGGCCGAGCATCTCGCCGGTGTGGCGGCCGTCCGCGCCCACTTCGAGGCCGACGGCCAGGACGGCATCGAACCCCAGCCGACCCACGAGCAACGGGGTGAGATAGGCGTCCATCGAGGCCGAGACCGCCACCAGTTCGTGGCCGGCCCGCCGGTGCTCGGCGACCCGGTCGACCATGGCCGGGACCAGCGCCGCTTCCAGCAGGGTGGCGTAGCTCGCGCCGTGGGCCGTGATGCGGGCCGGGTCGTCGCCGGCGGTCAGGCGTCGGAGCAGGCGGGACTTGACGTCGTCGCGCCGGTGCGTGCCCGGCTGGGGCCGCCACGGCGGCCCGATGGCTGCGGCGCTGGCAACGAGTCTCCGGCGGCCGTAGAGCCGCTCCAGGAAGGGAAGGAACGTGTCGCGCCTCGTGAGGGTGCCGTCGAAGTCGAAGGCGGCGACGCGTCGGGCGGGGGTCAAGCGTCGGCGGGGCCCAACAGGGCGTGCAGGGCCGGGTCGAGGGCAGGGAACCGGAAGGTGAATCCGGCCTCGCTGAGGCGGGTCGGCAGCACGCGCTGGCTGCTCAGGAGGAGCTCGTCCACGAGCTCGGAGCCGAACAGCAGCTTGGGCCCGAACGACGGCACCGGGACGACGGCCGGCCGGTGGAGCGCGTGCCCGAGTGCCTCGGTGAAGGCACGGTTGGTGAGGGGCCCGGGTGCGGTGAGGTTCACGGGGCCCGCGATCTCGTGGTCGAGCAGCCAGCGGATCGCGCCCACCTCGTCGGGGAGGGCGATCCAGCTCATGTACTGGCTGCCGTTCCCGATGCGCCCCCCGAGGCCTGCCCGGAAGATCGGCATCATCTTGGCCAGCACGCCGCCGTGGAGGTCGAGGACGATGCCGGTTCGGGCCATGGTCACACGCACGCCCGCATCCGATGCCCGTGCGGTCGCCGCCTCCCATGCCTGGCACACCCCGGCGAGGAAGCCGTCGCCGGCGTGCGAGTCCTCGTGCAGCACTTCCTTGCCCCGATCGCCGTAGTACCCGATGGCCGAGCCGCTGACGAGGACGCGTGGCCCGTCGCTCGCCTCGGCCAGGGCGCTCGCGATCAGCTCGGTGCCCCGGACCCTGCTCTGTTCGATGCGGCGCTTCTGCGCGTCGGTCCACCGCCGGTCGGCGATGCCCTCGCCGGCCAGGTGGACGACGGCATCCAGGCCGGCGAGGTCGGTGGCATCGAGGCGGCCGGCGTCCGGGTCCCAGGCGATCTCGTCGGGTCCTGACGGGTTGCGACGCACGACCCGCACGACCCGGTGCCCGTCGTGTTCGAGTGACGTGGTGAGCGCCGTGCCGATGAGCCCGCTCGACCCGGTGATCGCGATGTCCATGTCCTCAACCTACCGGCGGGAGCCGGCCGACCCCGGTGCCGGAAGGGCTCGAACCCGGGACGAGCCGGCACCGAGGGGAGGTCAGGGCGGTGTCAGGCGGAGGCGGAGGCGCTGGTCGCCGTCGGTGGTGGCGACGGACGCCGTGGCGACGCCGTCCTCCACCGAGAACACATCAGACGCCTGCGGGGTGTAGTCGCCTGCGGGCGTGACCTCGACCGACATGGTGTCCGGGTTGACCGTCGGCTGGTTGGCGACGGTGAGCCGGTAGGTGTCCGACGGGCGGATGATGCCCGAGAGGGTCAGCTCGAGGGTGATGGTCTGACCTGCTGGGATGTTGAAACGCCCCGAGTAGACCGACATCCCGAACTCCCGGCCCTCGTCCATGGACTGGGCACCTTCACCCAGGGCCGATCTCGCCACGGCCTCGTCGAGCCCCAGCGGTGTGTAGAAGGAGAGGTTGATGCCGTTGGTGCCCAACGGGGTGTCGCCGCCGCGGATGCGGTCACCGCTGCTGAGGATCACGTCCGGGAGCCCGCTGGCGGGTGCGTTGTTCGTGATCTCGATCGTGGCGGTGGCGTGGACCTCGCCGGTGGCGGGGTCGTACGCGGCGCGGTAGTCGATCGACCGATCCATGAAGATGTCGATCTTGTTGTTGGCAGCGTTGTTGGTCACGAGCCCGATCAGGTCGCCCCCACGGGCCCGGGGGTACGCCCCGTCGATGCCGACCTGCTCGATGAACGACTGCTCGGGGGCTGCGTCGCTGTAGACCATGAGGCGGCCCTGGTCGACCATCGGCCCGAGCACATCGGCGATCTGGCGGGGGCCGGGCAGATCGCCGCTCGTGAGCGCGTCGAAGGTCTCCCGGGTGGCCTCCTCGAGGAAGTCCTTGCGGTCCGACCGCTGGTCGAAGGTGAGGTACTGCTGGCGCAGGAGGACGTCGGCGGCGTTCTCGGCGGTGAGGGGCTCGGGGTATCCGCTGACGCTGATGGGCCCGGTGAAGTTGAGCATCGCCTGGAGCGCCACGGGGTCGACGGTGATGACGCCGTCGACTGGCTGCCCGCCCGCCTGGGGATAGAGCTCGGACAGCACCTGGGCCACCGTGGGCATGTCGGGCGAGAGGCCGGCGTCCCCCATGTAGTTGGCGATGTCGAACCGCCCGTAGCGCTCGAGGTACTCCTGGGGGCCGGTGAGGGTCGCCCCATTGGCTCTTGCGGGAAGCTCGACGTCCTCGATGCTGCCCGACCGGGTGAGCTCGAGGTCCCCGTTCGCCGCCGTCAACTCGCCGAAGCTGCCCATGAACCCGCCGAGTGCGCGGTTCTCGCTCGGTGTCAGGAAGGCGATGAAGTAGTGGCGGGGTGTCCCGCCACCGAGCATCGCGGGCGCCAGCTGCACGCCGTCGATGGCCAGGCGCGCATCGGGGAGGGCGTCGTTGACCTCGTCGTCGAACCGTTCGACTCGTCGGGCCAGGGGTTGCACCAGCCACGGCGACTGGATGTCGTCCACCCGTTCCGAGGCCGTCTCGAGGGCGGTGACGGCCTGGCGGAGCGGCTGTTCGAAGCTCTGGACGAGCTCGAGGTCGATCGTGCCGTCCTGGAACCGGAGTTGGTCGATGTCGGCGTCGGTGGCCGCCGACGACGCGGACGCAGCGAGCGACGCGCCCTCATCGGTGACGGCCTGGACCGCAGCGGCCTGCTGTCCGAGGATCGGGACGACCCGCGCCGGGAGCGCCCACGGGGCCATGAGCGCGTCGTGGGCGCTCCCGAACGAGGCGGCCGAGCGCGAGAGCCGTCGTGCCGCGACGGCACCCTCGCCGTCGCGGGCCGCGTCGAACCCGTTCTGGGCCCGGTTGATCCCTGCGGCGAGGTCGGCGCGGGCGGTGAACGCGGCCACCGCGAGCCCGACGGCGGCGAGCCCGGCGAACACGAAGGTCCCCGCCACGGTCCAGCGCACCACTCGACGGGACCGGTCGGAGCACTTCCGATACCCCGAGGCCAGGACGGGCACCGTGGCCGCGGCCGCGATGAGCGCGGTCGCACCCGTGGGATCGACGGCGTCGAGGCGGAGCAGCACCTGGATCGCGAGGGCGCCGACGGCTGCCCCGATGATCGGCGCGAGGGGCTGCGTGCGCCGGTCGAAGGCCGCCGCGAGGAACGCGACGAGAAGTGCCACGAGGCTCAGCGTGAGTTGGGGCCCGCCCTGGGCGGCGGTTGCGGTGACGCCGGCGAGCACGAGCCAGGTCCAGCGACGGGCCTTCGACGCAGCGATGACGACGACGAAGGCGAAGCCGCCGCGCCAGATGACATCGCTGACGATCCAGCCGGTGGGCCGGGCCGCGCTCAGTGCGGCCCCGACGGCCGCGGCGGAAGCGATGGCCCAGACCGTCGCGAGAACTGCCCGGGTGGGCGGTCGCGGCGATCCGTGAGGGCGGGGGGTGGTTTCGGGAGCGGCCAAGGTGGGTCCGGCGGAGACGGGGGCGAGGAGGCGAGGAGACCGGGATCGGTCGGGAACGGGATCCTATCGGTGGGGTGGTCCCGCAATTCGGCGGGTGGCCGGCGGCGCTACGGTTCGGCGCGTCCATGTCCCCGCTCTCGGTCAGCCTCTGCGTCCCGCTGTGGGAGCCCCAGCCCCATCACCTTCGGAGCCTGCTGGGGTCGATCCGACGCCAGTCGTACCCGGCGCTCGAGGTGGTCATCGTCGATGACGGCGAGACCGGGGACCTCGAGGCCCTGGTGGCCGACATGGGCCTTCCGGCGGTCACGGTCTTCCGGAACGAGCGCCGCCTGGGGATGGTGGCGAACTGGAACGAGGCCGCGCGACGGGCGACCGGCGACCTTGCGATGGTGCTGGGCCAGGACGACGCGCTCGGCGACGGCATGATCGACCGTTACGCCCGCGAGTTCACCCGTGCCGCCGACGTGGTCGCCTGTTCCGCGGGCGAGGCCTGGATCGGCGACGACGACGGCGAGCTGCGAGTGCCGAGGCGGCCCAATCGCCGAGAGCGGATCTTTCGGGAGCGCGACCGGTACGTGCTCGACCAGGGTGATCTCGTGCGGCTCTGCCTCCGGAACGGCCAGGTGTACGGCGAGCCCTCGGCGGTGATGTTCCGCCGGTCGGCGTTCGAGGCCGTCGGCGGCTACCGGGCCGAGTTCGGCCACGTCGCCGACCTGGACCTCGACCTCCGCCTCGCGGGCGAGGGCCCCGTCGTGTATCTGCCCCAACCCCTCGTGCGCCGCCGGATCCACCCCCACATGACGACGGTGGCCCAGCAGGCGAGCGGTGAGACGGCCGACGCCCGCGAGCGTCTGCACCGGGCGTGGATCGATCATCCGGCGCTCTCGTCCCGAGACCGGGACCGGGCCCGGGTGGCCCTTGCCTCCTGGGCGGCTCGGGATGTGGTGAAGGCCGTGCTCAACCGGCGGTGGGACGTGGCCCGACAGCAGTCCGGCGTGGTTCGCCGCTACGGGCGGAATCCCTGGCGCTACGTGGCCGAGAACGTGGCCGAGCTGGCCACGGGCGTCAACCGCGACGCCTGCTGAGCGAGGGCAGGCGCCGACGACGGGTCGTGGCCGGTTCGCTGATCACGACGTTCTCGCTGTCCGCCACGAAGATGGGGTCGTAGCAACCGGGGTCGTTGTTGGCGCTCCCCTCGCCCGATCCCGGGTTGGCGCTCGGCCCGGGCACCAGGGGACCGACGAGCTCGTTGTCGGTCACCGTCACGTTGGTCGCGCCGTTGACCCGGACGAAGTTGTTGCGACAGCGGCCGATCACGTTGTCGGCGACCACGATGTCGCGGATGCCCAAGCCGGTTCCGTGGTCGTCCGCCACGGCGATGCCGCTGGCGATGCCGCCGCCCCAGAGGATCCCGGTCTCGTGGAATCCGGCGTCGTCGATGCGATTGCCCCGGATCGTCACGTTGTCCACGGGGCCGTACCCTTCCATCGGTCGGATGCCGATGCCGGTCAGGTACGTGCCGGTGATCGTGTTGTCCTCGACGACCACGCCGTCGCAGCCGCCGAGGGCGATGCCGTTCGACCCGGCCCGCTCGATGGTGTTGTGGCGCACGACCACCTCGGCCCCCTGATCCGGGTTCCACCAATTGCCGCCCCACACGGCGATGGCGTCGTCGCCCGTGTCCTGGAGCAGGCAGTCCTCGACCCGGACGCGCCGGCAACCCACCAGGTGGATGCCGTCGGTGCACATGTCGTGCACGTGCAGGTCGTGGAACACGCCGTCGGTGCAACTGTTGACGTGAAAGGCGATGCGCGGCCCGTTGCAGGACTCGACGCGGCGCATGGCGAAACCGTGGAGGTCACGGAGGTGCACGTTCATCTCGGCGCTCGTGCGGTCGCCGGGGTCGGGGAGGGTGGACGTGACGGTGAGGTCGGACACCGAGACGTCGACCCCGCCGCCGAACGCGGCGTCGCCGTGGATGCTCAGGCGGACCATCGGGTATTCGATGTGGTCGAGGAGCAGGGTGGTCACGCCGGGCCCGTCGCCGCGGACGTGGAAGTGACTGAAGGGGAACGACGGGCGGCGGTCGTAGGCGTCGAGCGCGCCGAGGCGGTAGGTGCCCGCCGGGAGATAGAGGACGGCGCCGACCTCGGGGTCGAAGCGGGGGCGCATGTTGCGGAACCCGTCGAAGTCGATGAAGCAGGCGTCGGCCAACACCGCCTGTGCGTCGTTGGCCACGCCGTCGCCCACGGCCCCGAAGTCGGTGACGTCGAGGAGCATCGGTTCAGTGCTCACGGCGCGAGGGTACCGGCCGGCGTGACACGGGAGGGCCGCCGGGACGGGGTCAGGGGAGTTGGCCTTCGAACCCTCGCAGCAGTCGGAACGCCTCGGCGGCCCCGGTGGCGGCGTGGCCGCCGTGGTAGTGGGCCAGGTGGGCCACGCCCTCGGGCGAGCGGGGGTGGGGCGCTGCCCGCGACTCGGTGGTGTAGGCGGACAGGGCGGCGAGTTTGATGTCGAGCGTGTCGGAGATGTCGACGTAGTAGTTGGCCGCGAAGGTCTGCCCGTTCCAGTAGGCCGACGCAGGGATCTCGAACTCGAGGATCGAGACCGCCCGCTCGGTCGGCCGCCAGGCGATCCTGGCGGCCTCGGCGATGAGGCGGTGGTCGCGGTTGAGGTCGGCGGTGGCATGGGTCATCACGAGATCGGGCCCGTCGGTGAGGGGCACCAGCGTGTTCGAGAGCTCCATCATGGAAACCTCGTCGAGGCGCTGGTCGGGGAAACCCAGGAAGCGCGGTGATTCGACGCCGAGGAGCTTGCATGCGGCCTTCGCGTCCTCGCGGTTGTCCTGCTGGGTGCCGCGCGCGGTCACCACGCCGTCGGACACGATGACGATGTCCACGAGCCAGCCGGACCTCGTGAGCTTGGCGATCGTGCCGCCGCAACCGAGGGTCTCGTCGTCGGCGTGGGCGGCGAGGACGATGGCGTGCCGGGGCTCGGTCACCGGTGCCGCGCGCTGCAGTCGCGTGTGCGCCCGAGGGGATCGGGATGGGTCATGCCGCTCCTGTCCGGATGGTCGCGGAACGACGAACACTAGCGCGACGCCACCCCCGGATCGGTGTGTCGGTGCCCCGCGGGCCGGAGGTCTATCGTCGTCGTGCCATGGCCCCACGCCGGAGACCGCGTGTCTCGTTCGTGACCTACGAGGCCACGCGGACGGGCTCCCCGATGGTGCTCCTGCGCCTCTTGCGATGGCTGGACGCGAACGCGACCCTCGACCTCGAGGTGATCTGCTGGCGGGGTGGTCCCCTCGTGGACGACTTCCGTGCGGTCGCCGAAGTGCGTTCGCTCGCCCCCCTCGATCGCCGGACCGTGCTCGAGACGGCCGAGACGGGGGCCGACGAGCTGGGGCTCGCAGCCATCGGCCGACAGCTCGGGCGGGCGCGGGTCGCCATCGGTCTCCGGCGGCGCCCGCCGGTCGACCTCGTCTACCTGAACGGGGCGCCGAGCCTCGTGGCCCTGCCCCACTTGCACCATGGCTCGGCCCCGGTGCTCGTCCACATCCACGAGCTCGAGTACGCCCTCGAGCGCTCCCTGCCGCGCGGCGAGGAAGGGCTGCTCCGGCGTCCGGACCGCTACGTCGCGGTGGCCCAGGTGGTGGCGGACAACCTGGTCGAACACCACGGGATCGAGCCCGGCAAGATCGCCGTCCGGCACGGATTCGTCGATGACCGCCGGGCGGCTGCGGTCGCTTCGCCGGCCGACCTGCGTCAGCGGCTCGGGATCCCGCCGCGGGCACCCGTGGTCGGTGCCGTCGGTGACCTGATCTGGCGCAAGGGCCCTGACGTGTTCCTCCAGGTGGCTGCCGCTGTCGGCGGCTCAGGGGAGGCTGCCCCTCATTTCGTGTGGGTGGGGGGGAGCGGTCGCAGCGGCATGTACCGAGAGGCCCGTCACGACCTCTCCGCCCTGGGCCTGGAAGGTCGGGTGCACATGGTCGGTGAGCAGGTGCACCCAGGTGACTGGTACGAGCTCTTCGACGTGCTCGCGCTCACGTCACGCGAGGACCCGTTCCCTCTCGCCATGCTCGAGGCCGCTCAGGCCGCCACGCCCGTGGTCAGCTTCGCGCATGGTGGGGCACCGGAATTCCTCCTCGCGGAAGGTGGCGACGCCGGAGTGGTCGTGCCGATGCTCGATGTCGCAACGATGGCATCGACGATCGACGGGTTGCTCGCAGACACCGCTCGCCGGGTGGCGCTCGGCGAGCGTGCCGCCGAGCGGGTGCGCGGCGCGTTCGTGACCTCGGTCGTCGCCCCCCGCCTCCTGGCCGAGATCGAGGAATTGCTGTGAAGGTGTCCGTGGCCCTCTGCACCTTCAACGGTGAACGGTGGATCGAGCCGTTCCTCGCGAGCCTGGTCGACCAGACCCGCCTCCCCGACGAGCTGGTGGTGAGCGATGACGGTTCCGGGGACGCCACGGTGGCGATCATCGAGTCCTTCGCCCGGGTCGCGCCCTTCCCGGTGCTGCTCACGCCCACCGCCGACCGGCTCGGCTCGACCATGAACTTCGGCCGGGCGTTCGCTCGATGCCACGGCGACCTCGTCGCCCCCGCCGACCAGGACGACCTCTGGTTGCCGACCAAGCTCGAGCGCCTGCACGGCACGATGGTCACCGAGGGCGTTGCGATGGCGTTCAGCGACGGCGGCGTGATCGACGGGCACGGCGCCTCCGTGGACACGACGCTCTGGGCGGGCGTGGGATTCGACCAGCGGGAGCAGCGGCGCTTCGCCCGGGACCCCTTGTCGGTGCTCGTCCGGCGCTCCGTGGTGACCGGGGCCGCGATGATGTTCCGCGCCGATGAGCTCGACCGCCTGTTGCCGTTCCCCCCGGCGTTGAACGCGCCGGCGTCGCTCATGCTCCAGGACCGCTGGATCGCCCTGGTTCTCGCCGCGGTCGCCGAGGTGCGGGCGGTGCCCGAACCCCTCATCTCGTTCCGCGAGCACCCCGACCAGCAGACCGGGCTGCGCCAACCGGCGTCGGTCGGGGACCTGGGCCGCCAGTTGCGTCGCTCGAGCGAGTCGAGCGCAGCATCGTTGAGCGTCCGGGCTGCGCAGCTCGAGGCCGTCCGGAGCAGGCTCCGCGGCGACGCGCGCTCCGGAGCCGACCGGCTTCTCGCCCGGGCAGTGGGCCACCTCAGCGTGCGTGCTGCCTTGCCGGGCTCCCGGCTGCGCCGGGTTCCGTCCGTGACGCGGGAGTGGTTGAGCGGCAGCTACCGGCGGTGCTCGGGCGGATCACGGAGCGCCGTGGCCGACCTGGTCCGCCCGGCACGTTGATCGGGCGTGCCGGTGTCCGGCGATGGGCATCAGGGGGTGCTCGCGGTGCCCGTCGCCTATCCTCTCGCTTGAAGGATGCCGGCCGCGTGCCGGCCGTGAGCGGAGGAGCGGCGGTGAGGCCCGAGGACGACAGCATCGATCCGCCCGATCAGCGATCACGGTGGCGCCTCCTCATCCGCCACCGTTTCGGCTTTCAGGCCGGGCTCGACGCCGGTGCCTGGGCCGCGGCCATCGTCCTGGCCACCGTGCTTCGCTTCGACTTCGAGTTCCAGCAGATCGAGTGGGCCCGGCTCGTGCTGTTGATCCCCATCGCCATCGTCATCCATGTGGTCGTCGGCACCGCCGGCGGCCTGTACCTCGGGCGATGGCGTTTCGGCAGCTTCGAGGAGGTCGCCGCGCTCACCCGGTGCGTGGTGGTCGCCACCGTGTCGATCGCGTTCGTCAACCGCTTCCTGTTCGGCTATCTCATCCCGGTGAGTGCGACCATCCTGGCCGGGGTCATCGCCCTGCTGTTGATGGCCGGCGCCCGGTACACCTGGCGCCTGGTCCTCGAGAGGCGCATGCGGCCATCGGACGCCACCGCCATCCGGGTGTTGGTCTTCGGGGCGGGTGAGGGCGGGTTGCAGGTGATCAACGCCACGCTGCGCAACCCCTCCAGCCCGTATCTTCCCGTCGCCCTGCTCGACGACCACCCCTACAAGCAGCACCTCCGAATCAACGGCGTGCCGGTGAGCGGCGACCGCACCGACCTCGCCGACGTGGCACGGTCGTTCGACGCCGAGGCGGTCGTGATCGCCATTCCGAGCGCCGGCGCGACCCTGATCGCCGAGCTTTCCGACCTCGCAGCCGCGGCCGGACTCGACGTGATGGTGCTCCCGCCGGTCCGTGAGCTGTTCGGGAGCGACGTGGGTGTCGCCGACATCCGGCCGATCAGCGAGTCCGACCTGCTCGGACGACACGAGATAGACACCGACGTGTCGTCGATCTCCGGCTACATCACGGGGCGCCGTGTCCTCGTCACCGGCGCAGGGGGGTCCATCGGCTCCGAACTGTGCGCCCAGCTCTACCTGTTCGCGCCGGCGCAACTCGTGATGCTGGACCGTGACGAGTCGGCCCTGCACGCGGTGCAACTGGCCATCGAGGGGCGAGCGCTGCTCGACTCGCCGAACCTGGTGGTGGCGGACCTCCGCGACGGCCCCCGCATGGCCCAGGTGTTCGAGGACCACCGGCCCGAGGTGGTCTTCCACGCGGCGGCGCTCAAGCACCTGAGCCTTCTCGAGCGCCATCCGGCCGAGGCCGTGAAGACCAACGTGGTCGGCACCCAGACGCTGCTCACCCTCGCGCGTCGGTACGGCGTCGAGCGGTTCGTGAACGTGTCCACCGACAAGGCCGCCGACCCGAGCAGCGTCCTCGGCTACACGAAACGGGTCGCCGAACGGCTCACTGCCGCGGCGGCGCGACAGACCGACGGCACCTTCCTCACGGTTCGGTTCGGCAACGTCCTCCACAGCCGGGGCTCGGCGATGGGTGTGTTCGAGGCGCAGGTCCGGGCGGGTGGGCCCATCACGGTCACCGACCCCGATGTCACGCGCTACTTCATGACCGTGGAAGAGGCGGTGCAGCTGATCATCCAGGCGGGGGCGATCGGGCGGGGCGGAGAGGCACTCGTGCTGGACATGGGCGAACCGGTGCGGATCGCCGACATCGCCCATCGGATGGCGGCGCGGTCCGACCGCCCCATCGAGATCGTCTACACGGGCCTCCGGCCGGGTGAGAAGCTGCACGAGGTGCTCATCGGGCACGACGAGCACCCCTCGTCCAGCGCCCACCCACTCATCTCCCAGGTCGAGGTCGAGCCCCTCGACAGCGCGTGCCTCGATGACCTGACCGCCGTCGACGGCGACGACCTCACCGAGCGTCTCGCCGAGCTGTGCGGCACCGGCGAGATCAGGCCGAAGACCGACTCCGCCTAGCCCCGGGAACCTCTGCTACGGGAAGCTCCTCGACGGTTCGGGACGATGACGGTCACCGCTCTCCCGGCTCCGGTGCGAGCTCGTGAGCGGCCTCGGAGACCATCTCGACCAGGATGTCGTCGAGGGTGCGTTCCGGGGACCACCCGGTGAGCTGCTCGAGCTTGGTGGTGTCGGGCACGCGACGCGCCATGTCCTCGAAGCCCCGCTCGTAGGCCTGTTCGTAGGGGACGAGCGCGATGGCCGAGGCGCTCGCACTCGCCGCGATGATGCGTTCGGCCAGATCGGCCATCGAGATCTCCTCGTGCGCTCCCACGTTGAAGACCTCGCCGACGGCGTCGTCCCGGTCGACAAGGGCGAGGAGGGCCGCGACGACATCGGTCACGTGGCAGAAGCATCGGGTCTGGGTGCCGTCGCCGAACACGGTGAGCGGTGTGCCCGCCAGGGCCTGGCGGACGAGGCGGGGGATCACCATGCCGTAGGCGGGGCTCTGGCGCGGCCCGACGGTGTTGAACAGTCGGACGACGACGGTGGGGAGTCCCCGCTCCTCGTGGTAGGCGTAGGCCAGGATCTCGTCGACGGCCTTGGCGGTGCTGTAGGCCCAGCGGGCCACCGTGGGCGATCCGAGGACCCGGTCGGCGGTCTCCGACAGCGGGCAGGCGGGGTTCTTCCCGTAGATCTCGGAGGAGCTGGCCAACAGGATCTTGCGCCGGTAGCGGTGTGCGGCCTCGATCAGGTTCTCGGACCCGCGGATGTTGGTGGTCAGCGACCGGAGCCGCTGCTCGACGATCAATTTGACGCCGACGGCCGCTGCGAGGTGGACGACGACGTCGCACGAGCGCACCAACTCGTCCACCGCCAGCTCGTCGAGGACCGAGCCCTGCACGAAACGGAACCGGTCCGAGGACATCGCTCGGTCGAGGTTGACCAGGCGCCCGGTGGCCAGGTTGTCCAGCACCACGACCTCGTCCCCACGGGCGAGCAACGCATCGCTGAGATGGGAACCGATGAACCCGGCCCCGCCGGTCACCAGGTATCGCTGGGGCATCGCCCGAGAGCGTAGAGGTTGTGGTATTCGCCGACATCGCCCACCGAATGGCCGCGTCAGCCGGGGAGGCGGGCGCCCAGGAGCTCGACCCGCGGAGCGGCACCTCGGAGACGCCGCTCGGCGGGTTGCTCGATACGCCGGTAGAGCAGGCGTGCCGCGCCCAGGGAGCCGCCGAGGGCCACGACGGCGATCACCAACGCCTGCGGCGGGGTGTAAGTCGTGACCGAGGAGAGGTGCCCCAGCCCGGCCGCCAGCATCCGCAGGACCAGGTAGTGGACCAGATAGAACGCGTACGACCAGAGGCCGAGGGTGACGAGCCCCGCCGGGGGACCAGGTCGCCCCGCGCGGTCCCAGGCCGCCAGCTCGAGGATCAGGAGGCCCGAGGTCGCCAATGTGATCGTCCGTATCCCGCCGTTGGCGGCAGCGACCCCGGAAATGGCCTCGGTCGTCTGTGCGACGACGAACAGCAGGGCGGCGACCCCGAGGCCCACGTGCCGGCGGGGATCGCCGGCGAAGGCGGCGCCGAGCAGCAGGCCGAGGACGAAGTCGAGAAGGCGAGCCGGCGGGTACTGACTCCCCACCGTCGGCCCGAACCACAGGTGCGCACCGAGCAACAGCCCGATGCCGCACCAGATGACGGCTGGATTCCGGAGCCTGGCGATGAGCAGCGCGGTAAGGGGGAAGACGGCATAGAAGAAGACCTCACACGAGACCGTCCATGCCGGGGGGTTGATCGCGAACGTCGTCGAGGCCCACCACGCCTGCGTTGCCGTGAAGAATGCAACGATGGCCAGGAGGGAGGTCTGCTGGCCCTGCAGGGTGACGAACGCCAGGCTTGCGACGCCCGTCACCAGATAGACGGGCCCGACGCGCGCCAGGCGCTTCCGCCACCACCCGACGGTACCCGAGGCGGTTCGCGATCCGATGATGAGCACGAAGCCGGACAGGACGAAGAAGTAGGTCACCGCTTCGTCGGCCATCGCCGTCAGGAAGGTGAAGCCGGTGAGCGGTGGCGACGGGAACCGTTCGACGAGGTGGGACCCGAAAACCACCAGGGCGGCGACGAAGCGGCTGGCAGTGAGCGAAGGGAGGGCCCGCCGTTGCGGGTCAGGCCCGGGCGTCGGCAATCGCGGCGGCGATGAGGTCGATGTCGGACGCCGGCAGGCGGGCATGGATGGGCACCGACAACATGCGCTCCGCGACCTCGTCGGTGACGGGCAGATCGGCGGCGAGGCCGGCGAAGACCGGTTGGCGATGCGCCGGCGGGAAGTACACACGGGTCTCGATCTGGCGGCGGGTCAGCGCTTCGCGCAATCGGTCGCGACCATGGTCGACCAGCAGGGTGTAGAGCATGAAGACGTGCCCGCATTCGGGGCGAACGGCCGGCGGGACGACACCGGGCACCGGGTCGAGCAGTTCGGTGAGGCGGCGGGCGCGGGCCGCTTTGCGTTCGAGGATGCCGGGCAGCTTGGCGAGCTGCACGACGCCCATGGCGGCATGTACCTCACTGAGGCGCCAGTTGTAGCCCACCGAGATGTGGTGGCCGTGGGTGGGCATGCCGTGGTTGCGGAGCAGCCGGAGCCGGTCGGCCAGGTCGCCGTCGTCGGTGGTCACCATGCCACCCTCGCCGGTGGTGATGTTCTTCGTGGGGGTGAAGCTGAACATGGCGGCGCAGCCGAAGCCGCCCACCGGCCGGCCTCGATAGGTCGCCCCGTGGGCTTCGGCGGCATCCTCGATGAGCAGGACGCCGGCCTCGTCGGCAACCGCGGCCAGACCGTCGAGGTCGGCGGCCTGGCCGCCGTAGTGGACGGCCACGATCGCCTTGGTGGCCGGCGTGATCCGGCGGGCCACGTCGGTGGGGTCGAGGTTGAAGGTGTCGGGCTCGATGTCGGCGAAGACGGGCGTGGCACCCACGTGCAGCACCGAGGTCGCGGTCGAGATGAACGTCATGGACGGCACGATCACCTCGTCGCCCGGGCCGATGCCGAGGCCGAGGTGGATGCCGGCGAGGGCCACCGTGCCGCTGGCGAAGGCGACGGCATGGTCGACCTGGTGGGTCTGGGCGAAGGCGTTCTCGAACGCGAGCGTGGCCGGGCCGTCGGTGAGGACCCCCGATCGGAAGACCTCCGCGATGGCCGCCAACTCGGCGTCGCCCACGTCGGGTCGGGCGAGACGAATGCCCACGGCATCGGGTGCGGCTGGCGGGTCCATGAGCCTCGTCAGCGTAGACGGCGGCCGTCCGGGACGCCGTCCTCGTCGAGACTGCGGAGCACGGCGGCGATCCGCGGCGCGGCCTGTCCGTCCCAGCCCGCGGGGCGGGTGGCCACCCAGTCGCCGGCGAGGGCCGTCCGTGCTGCGGTGACGATGCGGGCGTGATCGCGCCCCACCACCTGGTTCGTCCCCTGTGTCACCGTGATCGGACGCTCGGTCTCGTCGCGGAGCGTGAGGCAGGGCACGCCGAGCACCGTGGTCTCCTCCTGCACGCCCCCGGAGTCGGTGAGGACCAGGCGGGCGCCGGCTTCGAGGGCGAGGAAGTCGAGGTAGCCCATCGCGTCGACGGCGCGGAGGCCGGTCGGCAGGTCGCGTCCGGCGAGCGCGGCGCGTGTGCGGGGGTGCACCGGGAAGACGAGGGGGCACCCGGCGGCGACCTCGCCCAGAACCGACAGGAGGTCGGCGAGGGTCGCGGGGTCGTCCACGTTGGCGGGGCGGTGCAGAGTGACCACCCCGTACCCGCCCGGTTCGAGGCCCAGGTCCGCGAGGACGGTGCGGGAACGGGCCCGATCGAGGTTCGCGAGCAGCGAGTCGACCATGACGTTGCCCACGAGGTGGACCGACTCGTCGGGGACGCCCTCGCGGCGCAGGTGCTCGACGGCGTCGGGCGAGGGAGCGAAGAGCAGGTCGCTGATGCGGTCCACCACGATCCGGTTGATCTCCTCGGGCATGGAGCGGTTGCCGCTCCGGAGGCCCGCCTCCACGTGGGCCAGCAGGGCAGGCGACTTGGCGGTGACGAGTGCCGCCGCCAAGGTGGCGGTGACGTCGCCCACCACCACGACGACGTCGGGCGCCAGCCGGTCGAGCAGCGGTTCGAAAGCCGTCATGACCCGGGCCGTCTGTGTCGCCTGTGAGCCCGAGCCGGAGCCGAGGTGGTGTTCCGGGGCCCGCAACCCGAGGTCGGCGAAGAACACGCCGTTGACCGCTTCGTCGTAGTGCTGGCCGGCATGGACGAGTGTCGTGTCGAGACCCTCGGCCTCCAGGGCGTCGAGCACCGGTTTGATCTTCATGAAGTTCGGTCGAGCGGCGGCCACACACACGACATGCACGGGCACCGACGGTAGTCGTGGGATGATCAGGCCATGCATCCCGCAGCGGGCGCCCCCCTTCTGTCCGGCCGGGTCGGCCGGGTCGCCGGGTCACTCGGGCCCGCGCGTCTGTCGTGAGCGCGCTGGCGGGCGCTCGATCGTGGGGGGTGCGCCACCTGAAGCGCCGGCTCGAGCGTGGCATGGCGGACGACCGGACGATCGCGTGCCGGTCACAGCCGGTGCGGCCCGACCAGGAGTCGTTCGTGCTGGGCCCGCCGGTTGCTTCGGCGGCCGGTGCCGATCCCTCGGCATGGACCCTCCCCGCCGCCTCCGAATGGGAGCTCGAGGAGTCCTCCGACCCGAGCATCTACCTGGAGAGCGGCGAGATGCACGCCCGTGCCATCCGTGAGACCGCCGCTCGCCACGGGCTCGAGCTCGGACCAGGGCACCGGGTGCTCGAGTTCGGCTGCGGATACGGCCGGGTCCTCCGGTGGTTCGCCGACCTGGCCGAGGACGGCGAGGTCTGGGGCGTCGACCTCGATGCCGACCGGGTCGCCTGGATTCGTGGTCACCTCCCTCCGTCGCTGCGGGTGGCGGCCTGCACGACGGCACCCCACCTGCCGTTCCCCGACGCCTCGTTCGACCTGGTCTACGCGTGCTCGGTCATCCCCCACATCAGCGAACTGGGCGACGCCTGGATACTCGAGCTGCGCCGGGTGATGGCCCCGGGGGGGCTCGCGTACCTCACGGTGTACGACGAGGACACCGTCGCTGCGCTCCGCCGCACCGGCGTGCGTCCTTCGCTGCGGGCGGGTCTCGACGCGCTCGAGGTGAGCGACGGACGGCTCGGTCGCGGGTTCGACGTCGCCGTCCTGAGCCGACGACCGGGATCGGCCCAGGTCTTCTTCAGCCAGGACTACCTCGAGCGGGTCTGGGGGCGGTGGTTCGAGATCTGCGAGAGACGGCCCGAGGCCTTCGACATCCAGACCGCGATCGTGCTGCGGCGGTCCCCCTCGAGGGCGACATGAAGCAGGTGGTGCAGTCGGTCCGCGACGGTCGCCTCCGCGTCCTCGACCTCCCCCGCCCGTCGATCGGGCCCACCGAGGTGCTGGTCGCGCCGACCCACTCCGTCGTCTCGGCCGGCACCGAGCGGGCGGTTCGTCAGCTGGCGTCGTCGTCGCTGTTGGCCAAGGCCAGGGCCCGCCCCGACCTCGCCCGCGCCGTGATCCGTCGTGCCCGCGCCGAAGGGCTCCGTCGCACGGCGCTCTCGGTGCGTGACCGCCTCGACCAGGACATGCCCCTCGGTTACTCCTCGGCCGGCCGGGTGGTCGAGGTGGGCGAGTGGGCGACGGGCCTCGCGGTGGGCGATCTCGTGGCCGCGGCGGGCGCCGGTCACGCCGAGCTCCAGGTGGTGGCTGCGCCCCTCGCGGTCGCCCTGCCGCAGGGGGCAGATCCTGCTCAGGCATCGTTCGCGGCCCTCGGCACGGTTGGCTTGAACGCGTTGCGCCTGGCCGAGGTGGGCCCCGGCAGCCGGGTGTGCATCATCGGGCTCGGCCTGCTCGGTCGCATCACGGCGCGGTTGGCGGCCGCGAACGGTTGCGAGGTGGCGGCCATCGAGGCGTCGGTCGTCGCGCTCGAGCGCCACGAGCCGTCGGTCGGCCTCGCCCTCGTCGACGAGGGTGCGGTCACCACCGAGGCTGTGCTCGGGTGGGCGCGAGGGCGCGGGGCCGACGCGGTGATCGTGACGGCAGCGTCACGAACGGCCGAACCCCTCGCCCGGGCGCCCGGGCTCGCCCGAGACCGGGCCACCGTCGTGCTGGTGGGCGACGTCCCCGTCACCCTGCCCCGGGCCGCGCTCTACGAAAAGGAGCTCACCCTTCGGGTGGCCCGGTCGTATGGCCCGGGCCGATACGACCCCTCGTTCGAGGATGCCGCCGTCGACTACCCGGCCGGCCACGTGCCCTGGACGGCCCGCCGGAACCTGGAGACGGTCGTCGACCTGTTGGCCTCGGGGCGGCTCGAGGTCGCCGACCTCGTCACCCACACCTTCCCCGTCGACGAGGCCGAGGCGGCCTACGCCGTTCTCGAGGACAAGGTGGCGGCGCCGCTGGCGATCCAGCTCGTCTACCCCGCCGCACCCGCCGCACCCGCCGCACCCGCCGCACCCGCCGCACCCGTCGGGCGTCGCGTCGCCGTGCGGCCACGCGTCACCGGGGCGCCGACGGTGGCCCTGATCGGAGCGGGCAACTACGCGCGCGCCACGCTCGTCCCGGCGCTGGCCGAGGCCGGCCTCGACGTGGTGGTCGTCGCGTCCTCCGCCGGTGTCTCGGCGGCGGGGATGGCGGGACGTCTGGGGGCCGCCCAGCGCGAGCCCGCCGAGGCGCTCGTCGCGGCAGAAGCCGACATCGTGGCCCTGGCCACCCCCCACGACACGCACGCCGACCTGGCCACGAAGGCGCTGGCGGCGGGCAAGCACGTCTTCTGCGAGAAGCCGCTCGCCCTCGACGAAGGCGAGCTGGCCATGGTCACCGCCGCGTGGCGGGAGGGGCCCGGCCAACTCGCCGTCGGCTTCAACCGCCGCCACTGCGAGGCACTCTCGGTCGTGCGGGACGCGTTCTCGTCGCGGGGCTCACCGCTCGCCGTCAGCTATCGGGTGGCGGCCACACCGGTGACCGCGGGGCACTGGCTGGGCGATCGGCGTCAGGGCGGGCGCCTGCTCGGCGAGGTCTGCCATTTCGTCGACACCTGCGGTGCGCTGGTGGGTCATCCGGCCGTGTCGGTGAGTGCCGCCGCCTCGGTCCACGACACCGAGATGCTGCTCGCCGAGAACCTGGTCCTCACCATCCGTTACGCGGACGATTCGCTCGCCACGATCCTGTACACGATGGGCGGCGCACCGGGGACCTCGAAGGAGCGCATCGAGGTGCTGGGCGGCGGCCGAACGGCGATCGTCGACGACTTCAAGGTGGTCTCCGTCGACGGTGGGGATGTGCGGCTGGCCAAGCCGGGGAAGGGCCACGCCGAGCTGCTGGTGGCCTTCCGGAAGGCGGTCACGGGCGGTCCGGACTTCGACACCCAGGCTGCCGTCCACACGACGGCGACGGTACTGGCCGCCGTTGCGTCGCTGACGACGGGCGCCGTCGCCGACCCCGCCCTCTTCACCCCCCTCCCCTCGCCGCCCCAGGCATGAGCGGCGTGCCGCCCCGACTGCTCGCCGTCACCCATGACGCGTCCCGGAGCGGTGCGCCGGCCATGCTCCTGCACTTCCTGCGCTGGATCAGCGAAGAAGCTCCCGGTCAGCTCGACGTCGACGTGGTCGCCCTCCGGGGCGGGCCGCTCGAAGCCGACTTCCGTGCGCTCGGCCCGCTCCAGGTGCTGGCGCCGTTCGAAGAGTGGACGCCCGCGGAGATCGCATACCTCGGGCTCGGCAAGGTCGGCCTCACGGGGTTGTCCTCCCGCGTGGCCGGGGCGAGGCTGCGGGTGCTGCTCGCCCGCTCCCGTGGCTACGACGCCGTCTGGCTGAACAGCGTGGCCAGCGCCCCGGCACTCCGAGGGCTTCCCCCGACGCCCGGCCAACGGGTGATCACCGCCGTGCACGAGCTCGACCAGGTGCTCGACGCCCTGCAACCGCAGGACTGGCAGGCGCTCGTGGCCCGCACCGACCTCTTCCTGGCGGGCGCCACCGGTATCGCCGAGAACCTCCTGCGCCGCCCCGGGGTGGATCCGTCCCGTGTCGTCGTTGGCCACGAGTTCATCGACGTCCATCGCGAGATGAACGGCGACCCGCGACCCGAGGCGCCCGACGGCCTGGCCCTGCGGTCGTCACTCGGCATCCCCGCCGACGCGTTCGTGGTCGGGGGCTGTGGTCCGACCGCCTGGCGGAAGGGCCCCGACCTGTTCATCCGGCTGGGCGTGGCCCTCCGGCGCCACCGGGCCGGGCCGGGCGCCCAGCCGGTCCACCTGGTGTGGATCGGTGGGCCCACCGACGGCGTCAAGTTCGCACCCCTCGCCCACGACCTGCACGCCGCCGGGCTCGCCGACACCGTCCATTTCGTGGGTGCCCTCCAGGACCTCACCGAGCCGTTCGCCATGTTCGACGCCTTCGCCCTGACGTCGCGTGAGGACGCCCTGCCCCTGGTCTGCCTCGAGGCGGCGCGGGCGGGCCGTCCGGTCATCTGCTTCGACAACACCTGCCTGGGCGAGGTTTTTCGGGACGGCGAAGGGGTGCAGGTGCCCTTCCTCGGCATCGACGCCATGGCCGCGCAGATCGCCGACTGGGCGGGGGAGCGGGTCGCGGCTCGGCAGATGGGGGCACGCGCCCGCGAGCGGGTGTACGCCGACTTCGACGTGTCGGTCGGCGCGCCCCATTGGTGGCGGGAGCTCCAGAAGGTGCTGGCGTGACCCGACGACCGCGGGTGCTGTTCGTCTCGCACCAGGCCACCCGCACCGGGGCCCCTGCCGTGCTCTTGTCGTTCCTCCGTTGGCTGGCCGACCACGGTGACGTCGACGCCGAGGTGCTCCTGTGGCGGGACGGCCCCCTCGAGGCGGCATTCCGAGAGGTCGCTCCCGTCCACGTCGCCGGGCGATTCGATCGAGGCAGTCGGGTCGAGCTGCTCGAGCGCAACCTCCCGGTCCTCGGACTCGACGGGGCGGCGCGCCGTCTCCGCGCCGCCCGCCTGCGCCCCCGGCTCCGGCACCTCACCGGGTTCGACCTCTACTGGTTGAACTGTGCCGAGAGCGCCCACGCCCTCGCCCACCTGCCGCCGATCGCCGGCCCGCTCGTCTCGCACGTGCACGAGCTGGCGATGGCGATCGGCTTCGCGCTCCCCGTGGCCGCCGATCGGCAGCGATGGCTCGACGCGACCGACCACTTCGTGGCCGTGGCGGACCGGGTACGGGACAACCTGATCGAGGGCGAGGGCATCGCCCCCGAGCGGGTGAGCCGCCACTACGAGTTCGTGGATGCCGATGTGGTGACGGCTCCGGCGCGCACGTCGCCGGAGGCGCTGCGGGCATCAGCCGGGATTCCGTCGGATGCGCCGGTGGTCGGCGCCGCGGGAACCCAGGAATGGCGGAAGGGCACCGACCTCTTCCTCCAGTTGGCGCGTCTCCTCGAAGGTCACCCGGCGGGCCCGGTGCACCTGGTCTGGGTGGGCGGGGGCCCGGCCCGGCTGGAGATCGAGCGCCTCGAACACGATCTACGCGACGCCGGGCTGGCCGAGCGGGTGCACTTCGTGGGCGAGCAGAGCAACGCCGTCGACTGGTACCGGATGTTCGACCTTCTGGTGCTGACCTCGCGCGAAGACCCGTTCCCGCTGGTGTGCCTCGAGGCGGGGCTGGTGGCCACGCCGGTGGTGTCCTTCGACAACGGGGGCATGGCCGAGCTGCTCGACGGCGACAACGGCGTGGTGGTGCCCGCGCTCGACGTCGAGGCGATGGCCGACGAGGTCGCGGCGCTGCTTCGTGCGCCCGACCGGCGGGCCCGCATGGGCGAACGGCTCGCCGCCGACGTCCGAGCTCGGCACGACACCTCGGCGGCGGCGCCCGCCCTCAACGACCTGCTGATGTCGCTCCTGGCCCGCGAAACGACCGGCGGTCGACGGGCGTGAGCAGCGGATCAGGCGCCAAGGGAAGTGGCACCAGATCACGAGGCCTCCTTACACTCGCCCATCGTGCACCAGCCTGGCCGAGGGACCGTGCTCTTCGTCACGCACTCCGGCGACCGGGTGGGGCCGCCGATGATCCTGCTCGACCTCCTGCGGTGGATCTCGGCCAACACCGACGTCCGCTTCGAGGTCCTCTTGTGGACCGGCGGTGAGCTCGACCGGGAATTCGCCGAGCTCGCTCCTGTCCACGACGCCGACAGGCTGCGTGAGTGGCGTCTACCAGTCGCGCTCGAACGCTTCGGTGGCCCCCCCGGCCGCCGAGTCGCCGGCTGGGCCCGCGGTGTGCGCCTGCGAACGTGGTTGTGGCGGATACCCAAACTCCGCACCGTGGTCGTGGTGTGCGTCGGCCCCAACGACTACCTCCGCTACGTCCGGCCCCGGCGACCTCGCGTGATCACCATGACGCTGGAGCTCGGCCTCCAGCTGGTTCACCTCGACGACAACGGCGGGCGCCTGCGCCGCGAGACCGACCGGTTCGTCGCCGGTGTCCCGGTCATCCGCGATGCCCTGATCGAGTTCGGTGTGGCCCCCGAGCGCATCGCCCTGGCGCAGGAGTTCGTCAACACGACCCCGCCGCCGCCAGTGCGCGTGGTCGACCGTGGCGAGCTGGGGATCCCCGACGACGCCGTGGTGGTGGGCTCGGCCGGCGTGATGGAGTGGCGCAAGGCCCCCGAGCTCTTCGTGCAGGTTGCCCGGTCGGCGCACGAGAAGGCGCCCGACCTCCCCCTGCACTTCGTCTGGATCGGCGGGGACGACCAGGGCTACCAGGCTCGTCTCGCCGACGAGGTGGCGCGGGCCGGCCTCTCCGGTCGGGTCCACTTCCCGGGTCGCCAGTCGAACCCGTGGGACTGGTTCCGTCTGTTCGACCTCTTTCTCCTCACCTCCCGCGAGGATTCCTTCCCGCTCGTCTGCCTCGAGAACGCGTCGGTGGGCAACCCGGTCCTGTGCTTCGATACCGGGGGCATGGTGGATTTCGTCGGTGCCGATGAGTGTGGGGCGGTCGTCCCCTTCCCCGATGTCGAGGCCATGGCCCGGCGTGTGGTCGAGCTCGCCGCAGATGACGAGGAGCGCCGGCGCAGGGGAGCGCTGGGTGGTGTCCGGGTCCGCGAGCGGTACGACGTGTCGCTGTGCGCTCCGACCTGGTACGACGCCATGGAGCCCCTGTTCCCGTGACGGCTCCCCTGGCGACCCGATCCTCGGGATCGAAGCTGCTGGTGCTGCTGCCGGACGCCAACGACGATGTTGCGGGGCGCGCGGCACTTGACCTCCTTCAGGCGGTCGCCGAGGACGACACCGCGTCCTTCGAGGCGATCGCGTGGACGGGCGGGGTGCTGCTCGACGACCTGCGGGCCCTCGGCCCCGTGTCGGTGGTCTCCGAGCTCTCGAAGCTCGCACCGGCCTCGTTGGCGGAGCGGGCGCTTCACCGCGTGGGTCTTCCGGCGGCATGCCACGCGGTCCGACGGCACCGCCTGGGCCTGCCCCGCTGGAACACCAGCGAGCCCGACGTCGTCTGCCTGACCAGCCCTGCCGCCGCGCCGTTGCTGCGCTTCCTGCCTGATCCCCTGCGACCACCCGTCGACGTCCTGGTTCCCGCCGGCGAGATGACCGAGGACGACCCGCGCGTGCCGCTCCGCGCGGATGACCTGGCGCTGGTCCTCGACCGCGCCGACCGGTTCTTCATCCAGGAGGAGGAGAGCAGGGAGCGTCTGGCGTCGCTCGGCGTGGCGTCGTCGAAGGTGGTCTCCCTCCGACCCGAGGAGCTGCTCTTCGACGCCCGGCCCGAGCGTCCCGATGAACATCGGTTGGCGGCATGGCGCGATCGCCTGGGCATCGATCCGAGCACGCCCATTGTCGTCGGGTCGGGCCCACTGGTCTGGTTCGGCGGTGCCGACCTCTTCGTGCGGACGGGCTGGATCCTGCGCGAGCGGCTCGGCATGGATGTCGCACTCTGCTGGGTCGACGAGGTGTCGACCAAGCGCGATCCGACCGAGGCGCTGGAGCTTCGTCAGTTGGACCACGACATCGTCCACATGGGCCTCGAGGCGCACGTGCACCTCCTCTCGCCCGAGGACGCAGAGCTCCTGTGGCTGGCCGACGTGCGACTGCTGACCAGTCGCGAGCCGGATGGGCCTCGGCCCTACATCCCGTGGGCGTCGATGAGCCAGGCCGTCGTCGGGTTCCGGACGCCGGGGCTCGAGGAGTTCGTGGGCGACGATGCCGGCCGCCTGGTCGACTTCCTCGATCTAGCGGGAATGGCGCGGGCGACGGCCGACCTGATCGGCGACGACGAAGGCCGGGTGTCGATGGGACGGCTCGCCGGGCGCCGCTTCGGTGATCGGCACGTGGCCTCGGCGCGGCCGGCCTTCCTGCTGCGATTGATCTGCGGGGCGCCTTGACGGCGCCGAAGGTCGTGTTCGTCTCGCACAACGCCAGCCGCAGCGGTGCGCCACTCCTGCTCCTGGCGTTCCAACGGTGGCTCCTCGAGCACGCGGAGCTGGAGATCTCGACCGTCCTGCTCGAGGGTGGGCCGCTCGAAGCCGATTTCAGCCGGGTGGGTGCGATGGTCGGGGTGGAGGACCTGGCCTCGACGGGCGCCGATCTCGTCTACCTCAACACGGTCGGCAGTGCGCCTGCGCTCGAGCACCTCGCCGAAGGGCCTTCGGTCATCTGCCATGTCCACGAGCTCGACTTCGCTCTCAACCACTGGATCTCGGCCACCGACCGAGATCGGCTACGGCACCGGGTGGACCGGTTCATCGTCGTCTCCGACATGGTGCACGACGCGGTGTCCCGGTGCCTCGGTGTCGAGCACGATCGGATGGTCAGGCACTACGGGTTCATCGACGTGGCGGCCGTCCGGCGCTGCCGGAGGACGCGGGCACCGGGCACGAGCGGACCGGCAGCGCTGGTCGGCACGTCGGGTACCACTGAGTGGCGCAAGGCGCCCGATCTCTTCCTCGGTCTGGCACGCCTCGTGCGGCAGTCGGTGCCCGAGGCCCGGTTCCGATGGGTGGGTGGCGTCGCCACGGGCCCCGAGATCGATCCTGTCCTCAGGGACCGCGAGCGTGTGGGCCTGGGCTCGGCGGTCGAATTCATCGGCGAGCAGCCAGATGCACGCCCCTGGTTCGCGGCCTACGACGTCTTCGCCCTGCTGTCGCGTGACGACCCGTTCCCCCTCACCTGCCTCGAGGCTGCCGCCCTCGGTGTGCCGGTGGTCGCTTTCGACAGCACGGGGGCGCGTGAGTTCCTTTCCGATGGCTGCGGGATCGTGGTTCCCTACCCGGATCTCGAGGCCATGGCCGACGAGGTGGCCGCGTTGTTGGGTGATCCCGAGCATCGGCGGTCGCTCACCGCGGCCGCCGGGCGGAGGGTGCTCGCCGAGCACGACATCGGTGTGGCCGCACCGCGGCTCCTGGCCGAGATGCAGGAGGTGCTCGCGTCGTGAACGGGTCGAGGCCACGGGTCGTGTTCGTCTCTCACGAGGCCACACTCACCGGAGCACCGGTCGGTCTGCTCCAGTTCCTCGACTGGCTACGCGACCATGCCGCCGACATCGACGTCGAGGTCGTGCTGGTCCACGGCGGCCCGTTGGCCGAGGAGTTCGAGTCGATGGCGGCGGTCCGTTCCGTCGAGGAGCTCGTGGCGGCACCTCCGCCCGACGTGCTGTTCCTGAACAGCATCTTCAGCGGCGAGGTGCTCCTCACCTCGAGCTTCACCGGTTCGTACGTGGTCGCGCGGGTGCCCGAGCTCGGATTCGCCATCGACCAGGTCCTCCCCGCCGCGACGCGCGACGCCGTGCTCGCCCGCGCGGACCGCTTCCTCGCGGTCTCCGACTTCGTCCGGCTACACCTCATGGACAGCTGCGGCGTCCAGCCGGACCGGGTGGTCACGGCCCACGGATCCATCCCCGTGGATGCCGTGACCGCGGATCCCGATGTCATCGACGCCGCCAGGGTGAGAGCGGGGCTCCCTCCGGCCCTTACCGTGGTGGGAGCGCTGGGTTCGAGGACTTGGCGCAAGGGCGCAGATTGGTTCATCCAGGTCGCGGTCGAGGTGACCCGGCGGCATCCCTCCCGCGCGACCCAATTCCTCTGGTTGGGCAGCGAGCCGGACTGGGAGCACGGTCGCCGGATCGAGGACGACCTGCGACGCGCCGGGATCGCCGACCGGGTCCACCTGCTGCCTGACGACCCTCGACCCGCTGCGTTCCAGTCCCTGATGGACGTCTTCGCGCTCACGTCACGCGAGGATCCGTTTCCCCGCGTGGCGCTCGAGGCGGCCGCACTGGGGCTCCCGATAGCGGCGTTCGACAGCGGGGGCGTGGGCGAGTTGCTCGCCCACGCCGGGGTCGGCGTCCTTCCCTACGGCGACGTCGAGGCGATGGCCGATCGAATCGACGGTTGGCTCGAGGCGCCCGAGGTGGCGCGTCGGGTCGGCGAGTCGCTCGCCCAGGCCGTGCGGGCCCATCACGATCTCTCGGTCGGCGCGCCGAAGGTGCTGGCCGAGATCCGCCGGGGGTTGCGGTGACGGTCGCCGCGGCCGCACCGGCGTCGAGTCGACCGGCCCGGCTGGTGGTCGTCTCGGACCAGGCGGACGACTCCGATGAGACGGCCTTCTTCCTCTCGCTGATGGGGTCGCTGGCGTCGGACCTGCCGGCAGAGCTCAGCTTCCTGCTGTTCTCGGGAGGCCCGAGCCTCGAGAAGTTCCGTGCCATCGCTCCCACCACGGTCGTGCGGGACCTCGAGCGAGAATCGCGGGACGCGCTCGTCGAGCGGGTGTGCTTCGCCCTGCGTCTCCGGCGGATGGGGTACGCGCGGCGCGCGCGCCGGCTCGGCCTCGGGCCCTGGCAGCCGGGGGACGTGGTCTACCTCCACACCGTCATGGCCCTCCAGGTGCTCCGGTACCTTCCCGTCGCCGCACCCACGGTGCTGTGCCACCTGGGCCGGTCCACCCCGCCGTTGCGGAACATCCTCCGGCGCCGTGACCGCGCCCTCGTGACCCGGCGCGTCGACCGGTTCCTCGTCGACGACCCGGACATGAGGCTGCTACTGGAGAACCGGTACCGGGTCGAGCCGGCCCGCGTCAGGCCGTTTCCCGACTACTTCGAGTCGGTCGATGGCGGTCCGGCGGCGACAAGGCCCGGGGTCGCTGCGAGGCGAGAGGCGCTGGGAATTGATCCCGACGCGTTCCTGGTGGGTGCGTTTCAAACCTTGGCGGGATCCGGTTCGGAGTCGCTCGCCCTGTTCGCGGCGCTGCTCGACAAGCGGCTGCCCGATCATGACTTCGAGATCCTCGCCATCGCGCCGGACGACGCAACGCGCTCGTGGTTCAGCCACGATGTCCTCCGTGCCGGGATCTCCGAACGCGTGCATCTGGCCCTGATGTTCCCCGACCACCAGGATCGCTCGATGTCAGATCCCTCCCCGTTCGTGGATCTCTGCGATCTGGTGGTGCTGTGGGCACTCGACGAGGCGAAGCTCCCGTACAGCTACGAGCAGGAGATTCGCCGGGGCACACCCGTGGCCTGCTTCGCGTGGAGCCCGGTCGCCGAACTGGCCGGAGGCACCGAAGGCGGACTCGTGTTGAGCGAGGTCGATCTCCCCGAGCTGGCCTCCCGGGTGGCCGCACTGGTGGCCGACCCCGATCGGTACCGAGACGCCCGCAGAACGGTGATCGCTGCGGTCGATGCCCACTACGGGCCGGCTCCGGCGGCCCGGTTCGTGCGAAGCGAGTTGGCGGGCGCCGCGGGATGGGAGTCCCGGTGAGCGCCTTCGACGGCGAGCAGCCAGAGGTTCTCTTCGTGGGTCACGAGGCCACCCGCACGGGTGCCCCGCTGATGTTCCTCTACCTGCTCCGGTGGATTCGTGAGCACAGCGACCTTCGGTTCGAACTCGTGCTGTGGCGCGGCGGTGACCTGGTCGACGACTATCGGGAGGTGACGGAGGTCACGCTGCTCGACGGTGGTGGCCCGGGGTCGACCGAACTGCCTCGACGGCTGCAGCAGGTGCCCATGGTGTACTGCAACAGCTCGGCGAGCGCCCCCGTCCTCGGCCTGCTGGACCCCGCCCACGAGCGGGTGGTCGTCACCCACGTGCACGAGCTCGAGGAAGGCCTCTCGAGGGGCCTGCGCCCGGGCCTTCTCGACCTGGTCCTCGAGCGGACGACCCAGTTCGTCGCCGCATCCGAGCTCGTGAAGGCGACCCTCGTCGAGAACCACGGTGTGGCGGCCGCCGACGTCGTCCGTCACTACGAGTTCATCGACATCGACGCGCTCGACGACGACGGGAACAGCGACGTCGAGCGTGATGAGGGCGGCGATCGGTTGCGGGTGTCGCTCGGGATCCCGGCGGACGCGCCGGTGGTCGGGGCGGTCGGCGTCCGTGAGATGCGGAAGGGCCCCGACCTGTTCCTGGCGGTGGCCGCACTCCTGGCGCGTCAGGAGTCGACCGCTTCGACCCATTTCGTGTGGCTGGGCGGCAGTGAGGACGATCCCGAGACCAGTCGGCTCGAGGTGCTCATCGACCGGTCGGGCCTCCGCGGCCGGATGCACCTGGTGCCGGCGGTGCCGAAGCCGCGGGACTGGTTCCGGTTGTTCGACGTGTTCGCGCTCACGTCCCGGGAAGACCCGTTCCCCCTGGTCTGCCTCGAGAGCTCGCTCGTCGGCACGCCGGTGGTCTGCTTCGACAACACCGGCATCTCCGAGTTCATCGGTGGGGACGAGTGTGGCTTCGTCGTTCCCTACCTCGACGTCGAGGCCATGGCCGCCCGCGTCGCCCAACTCGTCGAGGACCCCGACCTTCGAGGCGAGCTGGGTCGTCGTGCCGCCGAGCGGGCGCGCGGAGGCTTCGGTATCGACCAGCGCGCCCCATTGCTGTACGACGACATCGAGCGTTGGCGTGCCCGTGCCTGACCTGCCGAGGAATGCCACCAACGGGCTGTTGCCAGGGCGCGATCGGTGCGCCGTGCCCCGTGCGCTCGTCCAGAGGGCCGCGTGGTCGTGAGCGCAACCCCGGTGCCCCGTGTGCTCGTCGTCGCCGATTCGGCAGAACGGACCCGCGAGGGCCTCGTCCTCGTCGACACGGTCCGATGGCTGACCGAGCACACCGAGGCCGACGTCCGGGTCCTGCTGTTCACGCGTGGCCCGCTGTCCGACGAGATCGAGCGGGCCGCCCCGACAACGGTCGTGGCCGATCTCGATCGCACGTCGCGCGATGCCGTCATCGAGCGTCTGTGGTTCCGACTCCGCATGTCCCGTCGAGGCTTCCAGAAGCGGGCGGCGAGGCTCGGACTGTCCTCATGGGGTCCCGAAGACGTCGTCTACCTCCACTCGCCGACCGCCGTCCAGGCCCTCAACTACCTCCCCGGAGACCGACCCCCGGTACTCTGCCGGGTGGCCGAGTCCACCGAGGCCCAGGGCTGGGGCCTGACCAGGTCGAACCAGCGATTGCTCGTCAAACGCGTCGACCGGTTCCTGGCGGAGACGCAGTGGAAGGTCGACGAGCTCGTGAAGCGGCACGGTGTTCCCCGCGGTCGCATCCATCGGATCGAGCCCCTCATCCAGCCGACGGACCCCCGCCTGCCCTCCGAGGCGGCCGGTCCCGCGGGCACGAGATCGGCACTGGGCATCGAGCCGGACGCGTTCGTCATCGGGGCCTATTCGCCATCACCGCCGGAGGACCCCCCCGACCATTCGGTCGCACTTGCATCGCTGCTCACGCGCCGGGCGCGCCTCCACCCCCTGCTGTGCCTCTGGGTGGCCGATCGGGAGTCGACAGCCTTCTGGATCGAGCACGATCTCGAGCGCACCGGCCTGGTCGGATCGGTGCGCCTCTTCCGCTCGGCAGCGGAGATGGAGCGCTACTTCCCGCACTGCGACGTCCTCGCCTACCTCAGCCGCCTCGATGCGCCGGTGCCCCCTGTCTACCTGGAGGTCGCTGCCGAAGGAGTTCCCCTGATCTGCTTCGAGGGCAACGAGTTGGCCGCCTTCGTGGGGGAGAACGAGGGCGGCTTCGTGGTCCCGTACCTCGACGTGGTCGCCGTGGCGGACGCGATCGTGGCGCTGGCCGAGGACCGCGAGCTCTATCAGAAGCTGGGCGAGGGGGCGGCGCGTCGCGTCCTCGACCGCCATGGCGTCGCCGGCTACGCGGCGCTGTTGTGGGCGGACCTCAGGGACGCCGTAGCGTGAGCTCCGCCATCCCCCGGCTCGTCGTGGTGCACCGTCGTGCCGACCCGACCGCCGAGACGGTCGCCCTCGTCGAGCTGGTCCGTGCGCTGGCGGCCACCGGTGAGGTGCGGGTCGAGGTGCTGTTGCTGGCCGGTGGGGCACTCCTGGACGAGTTCGAGCAGGTGGCGCCGACCACGGTGGTCGCCGCGCTCGAGTCGCGCTCCCGGGCGGCGATCGTCGAACGCGTCTGCTTCGCTCTTCGCCTTCGCGGTGCGGGTTACCGGCGTCGCGCCGCGCGCCTGCACCTCGACCAGTGGGGGCCGGGCGACGCGGTCTACCTCCACACCGTCCTGGGCGTGCAGGTGCTGCGATACCTGCCCTCGGACCGGCCCGTGGTGCTGTGCCGGCTGGCGGAGGACGTGCACCCCCTCCGCCACCCGCTCGTCGCCGATGACCTCCGGGTGCTCCTGCGCCGGGTCGATCGCTTCCTGGCCGTCACGACGGCTGGGCTCACCGAGATGGTGGAGGTGCACGGTCTCGACCCCGACCGGGTCCGCAGGATGCCCGAGCTCTTCGTACCGCCCGACGATCGTCTCCCCGACCGGTCGGGTGAGCGCGAGCAGCTCAGGCGCCGGCTGGACATCCGACCCGGCGCCGTGGTGGTCGGGTCATTCGGGGCGTCCGACGCCGACTCGCCGGATCTCGGCGTGCTGTTGTGGTCGATGGTCTCGCGCCGCTCCGGCGATCGTGCGGTCGAGTTGATCTGGGGGTATGCCGAGTCGGAGGCCGGCTTCTGGATGGAGCACGACCTGCAGCAGACCGGGCTGGTCTCGGGAGTGCACGCGGTCGAGGCGGGCTCCGAGCTCCTGGCGTACCTCGAGCTGTGCGACGTGCTGATCCTGCTCACGAGGATCGACGACTACCCGTTCGCCTACCTCCAGCGGGCGGCGAGCGGAGTGCCCGTGTTGTGCTTCGAGGGGAACCGGCTTGCTGATCTCGTGTACCTCGGCGACCCGCAGCACGTGGCGCCGTACCTCGACGTCGTGGCCCTGGCCGACCAGGTGTCGCGCCTGCTCGAGAGCAGCGACGCACTCGCGAGGAACCGCGTCGCCATGCTCGAGGCGGTGGCGCGTGTCCACGGGCCTGAGGTCGTCGGTCGTCGGCTCCTGGACGAGGTGGCCGCCCTCACCGAGGCTGCCCAGGCGCGCACACCATGAGCGCGGACGTCGCCCGCGGGCGGGTCGTGGTGGTCGGCCGTCACGGCGAGGACACCGCCGAGACCGCCGCGCTCGTCGAGATCGTCCGCGGCTTCGTGGACCTGGGGTGTGGCGAGGTCTCGGTGCTCCTCCAGCGGGGCGGGCCCCTCACCGCCCGGTTCGCGTCCGTGGCGCCCACCGGTGTCGTGCCCGACCTGCCCCGGCGGTCTCCCGCCGCGTTGACCGAACGGCTCCTCGGGCGGGTCGGCCTTCGAAGGGCCGCTCAGCGGGTCCGTGGCCGCCGCCTCGGCCTCCACCGGCTTCGGGCGGGCGACACCGTCTACCTGCACACCGTGCTCGCGGTCCAGGTGCTTCGGTACCTGCGACCGGGCACGGCCGCCGTGCTCTGCCGGGTTCCCGAGTCGGCCCACCCGCTCCGGCACCCCCTGTCTGCGATCGATCTCGGGCTGCTCCTCGACCGGGTCGACCGCTTCCTCCCGGTCACCCGAGTGGGAGCCGAGGAGCTCCGCGGTGAGCACGGGCTCGATCCCAGGCGCGTGGCGCGCATGCCGGAGATCATCGCCACGGGGGACCGCCGACGGAGGCGACTCCCCGATGAGGTCGGGCGCCTGCGCCGCTCCCTCGGCATCGCCGCCGATGCGGTCGTGGTCGGCTCTTTCGGGGCCTCCGCGGTCGACCCGCCCTCTCCCTGTGCCTCCTTGGCGGTCGTGATGCGTCATCACACCGGCGCACCCACCGTTCTGCTCTGTGTGGCCCCCGAGCACGCGTCCGACGGTTGGGTGCTCCACGACATCGAGTGCGCCGGCCTCCTCGACCAGGTGACCGTGTTGGCGGCCGTGGACCCGTCGCCGCGGTACGCCGAGCTCTGCCAGGTCGTGGTGCACACGGGCTGGGGCCCCGACCATCCGATGGCCGTGCTCGAAGCGGCAGCCGATGGTGCCCCGGTCGTCTGTTTCGCCGGCCATGAGCTCGCCGACCTCGTGGGCGACGACGAGGCGGGCTTCGTATGCCCGTACCTCGACCTGCACGCCATGGCCGAGCGCATCGCTGCACTGGTGGCCGATCCTGAGCTGCGAGACTCCTTGGGGGCGGTCGCATCCGCCCGGGTGCACGCGGCCAACGGGGTCGCGGGCGCCGTGCCCCGGTTGTGGGAGCAGATCAAGGCGGTGAGTGCGTGAACCGGAAGACCACAGGCAACGCGGGCGGGCCTCCCCCGGACCTGCTCTTCGTCGGCCACGACGCGACGAGGACCGGCGCCCCGCTCATGTTGCTGTACTTCATGCGCTGGCTGCGTGACAACACCGACCTGACCTTCCAGCTCGTCGTGGTCGACGGTGGGCCGCTGGTGGACGACTTCGCCGCCCTGGCCCCGGTGACCGTGCTGGCCGACCTCGGCAGGGGTTGGGTCTCCAGGGCGCTCGAGCGGATCGGCCTGGGCCGTTTCGCGCCTGTTGGCCGCCGGTCCCGTGAACGCGCCGCCGTCCGCTCGTTGCGGCATGCCCCCGTCGTCTACTGCAACAGCATCTCGAGCGTCAGCGTGCTGCCCCTCCTCGGGCCCCCGGACCCGTCGCGTGTCGTCATCACCCACGTCCACGAGATGGAAGGGGCCTTCCGCTCGACGTCCCCCGAGGTGCTCGAGATCCTGTTCTCCGCCACGGACCGTTTCGTTGCCGCCTCGGAGCGCGTTCGCCGCCTCCTGATGGACACCTACGACGTCGAGCCGGACCTGGTCGTCCGTCACTACGAGTTCATCGACGTCGAGGCGATGGCGGGAACGCCCCCTGAGGACGGCGCTGTCCTCGCGGCGCGGGAGAGCTGTGGCATCCCCGCGACCGCGGGCGTGGTCGGTGCCGTGGGCGTGACCCAGTGGCGGAAGGGGCCAGACCTCTTCCTGCTGCTGGCCCAGGTGCTCAGGAGTCGCCCCGACGGTCGCGAGGTCCATCTCGTCTGGGTGGGGGCGGACCCCGACGCTGACGAGACCATCGCGCTCCGCAAGGACATCGAGCGGGCGGGGCTCGGTGACCGGGTGCACCTCCTCGGTCCCGATCCTTCCCCGGCGCGGTGGTTCCGGCTGTTCGACGTGTACGTGCTGACATCGAGGGAGGATCCCTTCCCCCTGGTCTGTCTCGAGAGCTCACTGCTCGGCACGCCCATCGTGTGCTTCGACAACACGGGAATGGCCGAGTTCGCCGGCGACGGCGACTGTGGCTACATGGTGGACTACCTCGACGTCGAGGCCATGGCGGATCGCGTGACCATGCTGCTCGACGACCCTGAGCTCCGTCGCGTGGTGGGGGAGCGGGCGGCGACCCGGGTCCGCGCCGAGTTCGACGTGTCCGTGGGGGCCCCGTCGCTCTACCGCGACATCGAGGCATGGTGGCCCCGGCCATGAGGAGACGCCGGCCCGAGGTGCTGTTCGTCGGGAGCGACGCGACGAGTACCGGCGCGTCGGTGATGCTCCTCGACTTCGTGCGTTGGCTGGACCGGCACACCGACCTGACCTACGAGGTCCTGCTCCTCGACGGCGGGCCGCTCGTCGACGACTTCCGGGCCTTGGGGCCGGTGCGGGCGCTGTCCGACCTCCGGGACGGCCGGGCCTCCCGATGGCTGGTGCGTGCGGGTCTCCACCGACTGGCGGCCCTGGCCCGGGCCCTGCTGGCGCGTCGGTGGTGCTTCCACCTGCGGTCGGTGCCCACGCTCTACTGCAACGGCGTCACCAGCATCCGGGCCGTCCCGCTGCTCGGCCGCCGTGATCGCCTGGTCATCAGCCACGTGCACGAACTCGAAGGGGCCATGGGTGTCCAGGGGTCGGCCCACGACCACGAGCTCCTGGCTTCCCGTGTCGACCGGTTCGTCGCCGCGTCCGACCTCGTGATGGCGAACCTCGTGAACAACCACGACATCGACCCTGACCGCGTGGTGCGGCACCACGGGTTCTTCGACGTCGACGCCTTCCTCGCCCAGCGGGAGGAACCGGCCACCGATCTCCGTGCGCAACTCGCCATCCCCGAAGGGGCAATGGTCGTCGGCGCCATCGGGGTCACGCCGAGCCTGGCCATGGTGTTGCGCCGCCGAGCCCTCGGACGGGCGGTGCACCTCGTCTGGTTGAGCACGAGCCCCACGGCGTTCGAGACGCAGTGGCTGGAATTCGACATCGAGCGGGCCGGGCTCGCGGGCACGGTCCACCTCGTCGGGCCACGACCCCGACCAGCGCCCTTGTTCGAGCTCTTCGACGTGTTCGCCTGCACGTCCCGCGACGACGCCTTCCCCCTCGCCTGTCTCGAGAGCTCGGTGCTCGGCACGCCGGTGGTGTGCTTCGACAACACCGGCACGGCCGAGTTCGTGGGCGACGACGAGTGCGGGATCGTGGTGCCCTGCCTCGACGTCGAGGCGATGGCGGACAGCGTCGAGCGGCTGCTCGGCGAAGCGTCTCTGCGGGCCGAGATCGGGGACCGGGCCGCCGCCCGGGTCCGTGCGTTCCACGACGTCTCGACCGGGGCGCCTGCGCTGTTCGCCGACCTCGAGGAGTGGAGGCGCTGTGCCTGACCGCGTGGTGATGGCATCACACGAGATGACGCGCACCGGCGCCCCGATGTCGCTCCTCCACGTGCTGCGCTGGCTCGTGGCGAACACCGACCTGGAGGTCGAGGTGATCGTCGCGAGGCTCGGCGAGGACGGGGGCTCGATGCTCGACGAGTTCGCCTCGGTCGCCCCGACCAGGGTCGCCCCTCGGCTCTTCGCCGCAGGACGTGGCCCTCGTGTCCCCGCGTGCTCGGTCCTCTACCTCAACAGCATCTTCGCCGCCGGCTGCCTCGCGCACCTCCCCCGGCACCGCCCGTACATCATCAGCCGCGTCCCCGAGCTGTCGATGCCCTTCCGGCACTGGTTCGACGCAGAGGAACGGTCGGCGCTCCTCGCCCAGACCGACCGCTTCCTCGCGGTCTCACGTCGTGTGGCGAAGATGCTCGTCGAGGAGTACGACGTCGCCGAGGACCGGATCGCGGTCGTGCACGGGTCGGTCGACCTCTCCGGGGTGCGCCGGGGGAGCGACGCCGACCGTGCCGAGCAGCGGCGGCAGCTCGGCATTCCCGACGATGCGCTCGTGGTCGGCGCCGCCGGCACGACCGACTGGCGCAAAGGGCCCGACCTCTTCGTCCGCATGGCCAAGGCGGTGCAGGAGCGCAGTGGCGGGCGCCCCGTGCACTTCATCTGGCTCGGGGGCGAGCGGGGGGGTCCCGAGTTCTGGCAGGTGGAGAGCCGGATTCTCGGTGCGTCGATCGGCGACCGGGTGCACTTCCTGGGGAGCCGGCCCGACCCCTACTCCTACTATGAGCTCATGGACGTCTTCACGCTGACGTCCCGTGAGGACCCGTTTCCCCGCGTGTGCATGGAGGTGGCCGCCATGGGCGTCCCGATCGTGACGTTCGACAACGGGGGGGCCACCGAACTGGTTTCCAAGGGCTGCGGGTTCGTCGTGCCCTACCTCGACGTCGAGGCCATGACCGACCGGGTGGTCGAGTTGCTCGAGGCCGGCGACCTGCGTTCCCGTCTCGGTGCCGTGGGCGCCGCGATGGTCCGTGCCGAGCACACCGTCGAGATCGGTGGGCCGGCCACCCTGGCCGAGATCGAGCGGGGCCTGCGCGCCGTCAGGGAGCGCTGATGTGTGGCATCGCGGGGTTGTTCGACCCGCGCCACAGCGCGACAGCGGAGGCACTCGCGTCCGTGGCGGCCGCGATGACCGACTCACTCGTCCATCGGGGACCCGACGACAGGGGGGTGGAGGTCGACGCCGCGGGCGGGGTGGCCTTCGGCGCGCGCCGCCTCGCGATCGTCGACCTGTCGGAGGCCGGGCACCAGCCCATGTGGTCGCCCGACCGCCGTCACCTGCTCACCTACAACGGCGAGCTCTACAACGCCGGCGACCTCCGGACCGAGCTCGATCGTGACGGCTGGGCCTTCCGGGGACGGTCCGACACAGAGGTGCTGTTGGCCGCCATCGCCCTCTGGGGCGCCCGTCGCGCCGCCGAGCGCGCCGTCGGCATGTTCGCCTTCGCGGCCTGGGACTCCCAGGACCGCCGGCTCGTGCTCGGCCGTGACCGGTTCGGTGAGAAGCCCCTCTACTACGGGTGGCAGGGCGGCCTGCTGCGTTTCGGGTCCGAGCTCCGGGTGCTGCGGGCCGACCCTGGATTCAGGGCCGATGTCGACCGCGATGCGGTGGCACTGCTGTTGCGCCACACCTACATCCCGGCGCCGCATTCCGTGTACCACGCGGTGAAGAAGCTGCCGCCCGCCAGCCTGTTCACCTGGTCGGAAGCCGACGGTGAGAAGGTCGAGCCCTACTGGTCCGTCACCGACCTGGCCCTCACGGCCGGGCGCCGACCCTTCGCCGACGAGGCCGAGGCCGACGAGGCCCTCGACGAGGCCCTCACCAACTCGGTGCGCAGCCGACTGGTCTCCGACGTGCCCCTCGGGGCCTTCCTGTCGGGTGGCATCGACTCGTCGATCATCGTGGCCCTCATGGGGCTCCATCACGCCGGGCCGGTGCGCACCTTCACCGTGGGCTTCGCCGACGAGGCCTTCGACGAAGCCCCGTTCGCCCGCCGCGTGGCCGAGGTGCTCGGTACCGACCACACCGAGATCGAGGTGAGCCCCGCCGAGGCCCAGGCGGTGATCCCCGAGCTGCCCTCCCTCTACGACGAGCCCTTCGCCGACCAGTCGCAGATCCCGACGGTCCTCCTGGCGCGCCTTGCCCGCCGACACGTCACCGTGGCCCTGTCGGGCGACGGTGGCGACGAGCTGTTCGGCGGCTACTGGCACCACCTGTGGAGCCGGGATCCCGTCGCCGGCCCGCCCGCTGCCGGTCGACTGCGCAGACTGGCGCGACGCCCGGCACCGGTGCCGGCCTGGCACCAGGAGCACCTGGATCGCCTCGCCAGTTGGGCCGACCCGACCTCCGTCGTGTGGGGCTCGAAGCTGCCGCCCACGGCGTTCACCGAGCGGGTGGCCCACCCCCGTTTCGAGGACCGTCTCGACTGGATGATGGAGCTCGACACCGCCACCTTCCTGCCCGACGACGTGCTCGTGAAGATGGACCGGGCGACCATGTCCATCAGTCTCGAGGGCCGCGCCCCGTTCCTCGATCCCGCCGTGGCCGAGGTGGCCTGGCGGATCCCGTCCCGTGACCGCCTCGGCGAGCAGGGCGGCAAGCTGGCGCTCCGCCGTCTGTTGGGCCGGTTCGTGCCCTCGGAGCTCTTCGAGCGACCGAAGATGGGCTTCAACGTGCCCTTGGGCGACTGGCTCCGGGGGCCCCTCCGCGAATGGGGCGCCGACCTCGTCGCCGGCATCGACGAGGACCTGTTCGACCGGACCACGGTCCGGGCCGTCTGGGAGGCCCACCAGGGGGGCGAGGACGCCGCCTACCGGCTGTGGCCCGTGCTGATGATGCAGACCTGGCTCGACACCGGCCAGGGCGGTGAGCGCGGCAGTACACTCTCTCTCCCGTGAGCACCGACACCTCCGTGACCACCGATGTGCCCGTCCTCGTGGACCGGCGAACCCTGCTCGACCCCGAGCTCCAGGCGCAGTTCGCCCGGCTCGGCTACCTCCGCCTCCCGCTCCTCGACGACGAGACGGTCGAGCGTCTCCGGGCGATCTACGACGAGATCTTCCCCGAGCCGATGAGCGGGTTCATCCCCACCTACGCCGTGTCGACCCCCGAGCGCAAGGCCCGCGCCACGGCCATGGTCAAAGACGTGCTCGTTCCGGTCATCGACCCGCTCTTCGATCGCCACCGTGCCTTCAACTCGAGCTTCTTGATGAAGTGGCCCGGCGACGACAGCGCCCTGCCGCTCCACCAGGACACCTGCTATGTCGACGAGCGGGTCTTCCGCTCGGCGGTCGTGTGGGTGGCGCTCGACGATGCCGACGAGGACCTCGACAACGGGCCCCTCCAGGTGATCACCGCCAGCCACCGCTTCGACCGCATGCCACGTGGAACTCGCACGTGGTGGCCCTACGGGAGCGTGACCGACTTCGTCGAGGAGCACTGCCTCGAGGCGCTACCCGTCCGCAAGGGCGATGTCCTGATCATGGACAACGCCCTCATCCACTGCTCGTTCCCCAATCGCAGTGAGCGACCGCGATTGGCCGTGGCCCTCTCGATGGCTCCCGAAGAGGCCGGGCTCATCCATGCGGTGGGACGCGACGACGGCACGGTGTCCATCCACGACGTCGACGAGTCCTTCTTCGTCGAGGAGTCGCCCTACGGGCTCCAGGCCAAGGAGTTCCCGTCTCGGTACCCGCGGCGTGAGGTGGGCCCGGTGGCGATGGTGACGGTCACCGAAGCGGACATCGCCGACCTCTGCGGCCTGCCCGACGGGACGGCCGCCGAGGTCGAGCCGGTCGCGGAGGTCGAGCCGGTGGCGGAGGTCGAGCCGGTGGCGGAGGTCGAGCCGGTCGCGGAGGTCGAGCCAGAGGTGGCCGTCGATCCGGTCGTTGCCGACGAGGGGAAGGGTCCGGGACGGGTGGCCGTCGCCGTCGAGACCCTGATGCGGGTGAACAACCGGCTCATCGGCCACGCCGAGCACCTCCGGCCGGTGCTCGACCCTGCCGCCTTCGAATGGACCGGTGTCCTCGAGCGGCAGTGGCGGGACATCCGACGCGAAGCCGAGGCGGTGCTCGTGAGCCGTCAGGTCCCCCGGATCGAGGAGATCCTCGGGGCCAGCCAGGGCAACGAGGGCGACTGGAACACCTTCATCCTCCTCGCCCACCGTCGTCCGGTCGGCTTCAACGCCTCGCTGTGCCCGATCACCACCGAGGCACTCACCGCGGTTCCCGGCATCCAGTCCGCCCTGTTCTCGGTCTTCGCACCGGGAACCCACCTGCCCTCCCACCAGGCCCCCAATCGCGGGGTGCTGCGGTACCACCTCGGGCTGATCGTGCCCGACCCGCCGGACTCGTGCCGCCTGCGGGTGGTCGACGAGACCCTGTCGTATCGAGAGGGCGAGAGCATCCTGTTCGACGACACGTTCGAGCACGAGGCCTGGAACGACGCCGACCAGCCCCGCGTCACCTTGCTCCTCGAAGTCGTCCGGCCGCTTCGCACCCCCTACCGCCAAGTGAACGCACTCACCCAACGGGCATTCGGCCTGTACCCCGAGGCGCGGGGGGCGATGGCCCGACTCGAACGCCTCGAGTGGATCCTCAACGGGAACCGGTGAGACCGCTTCGCTCGTGACAAGCGGGTCCCATCGTCTATAATCCCTGCGACCGGCAATCTGGCGAGGAGCGCACGTGCGAGCTACTTTTTTCGACGAGAAGTCGCAAGAGATCTTTGAACGGGACGGCTACGTTCAGATCCCTTGTCTGGACCAGGATGAGGTGGAGGCGCTGCGAGCCGTCTACTACGGCCTCGGCAAGGCGCCGGGCGACCCGGAGCGGGCCTGCATCTCGACCTTCCACACCTACGACGCCGAGTACAAGGCGGCCATCAGCGAGGGTGTGCTCAACATCCTGCGTCCCCACCTGGACGAGATCTTCGACCGCCAGCGCGCCCTTCCCGCCAACTTCCTCACGAAGTGGCCCGGCGGTATGAGCGGCTTCGGCCTTCACCAGGACCTCAGCCTGATCGACGAGACCAAGTACCGGTCCGGCGAGATCTGGGTGGCTCTTGAAGACACCAACGAGAACAACGGGCAGCTCTGGATGGTGCCGGGAAGTCACCAGTGGGTGCCCACCCTCCGTGGCATCCATGCCTTCCGATCGCCCTTCTACGGGTTCGAGCAGCGGATCGTGCAGCGCCACGCCGTGCCGTGCCCGCTGAAGGCGGGCGAGGCGATCGTGTTCAACCACGCCACGCTGCACTTCTCCTACCCGAACCGCACCGAGAAGGAGCGGCTCGTGGCCATCACCGACCTGGTGCCCGAGGAGGCACAGCAGATCCACTACTTCGGCAACCCCGACGGCACCATCGAGGCCTACGAGATCGACGAGTCGTTCTGGGTCGACAACAACCCGTTCACCCTCGGCACGCCGCCTCCGGCGGCCCAGAGCCTCGGGATCGTCGACTTCGAGTTCGTGGAGCTCACCGAGGAGCGCCTCGAGGAGTTGGTCGCCAACGGTGAAGCCATCGACCGCGAGGCCGAGCGTCACGGTGCTCTCAACGCCGGCCGTCCCTGGTGCCATCGGTGCGGCACCAGCGAGGGCATCGAGGAGGCCCCCGACCGCTGGTTGGGCAACGTCACCATGTTGTGCCCCGCGTGTGCGGCAGCCGAGTCGGAGCTCGCTCCCGCCTGAGCCTGTATCGGCGCTCCGCCGATCGAACGAACGGATCCCCGTCGGCCCCTGCGTCCTCGCAGCGGGCCGGCGGGGATTCTCGCGTCAAGGCGGCCCGCCGCTGCCAGAACCTGCAGTGGCCCCTGGAACGGGGTGGTGGAACGGGGTGGGTCTCGCCTCTAGAACAGGGTGTACAGGGTGTACGGAGCGGCCGCCTGGCCCACGGAGATGAACACCACCAAGAGCCCGAGCAACATCATGAGTGGGAGGATCCACCAGACCCGGTTCACCACCGCGTAGCTGGCGAAGTCACCCGTGAGTCGGAAGAGATGCCGTATGCGCAACACGGCTCAACGATAGCAGTTGGCTGCCCGTCGGCGTCACGCGTTGCCTCGTCGCCACCGACCCTCTTCGCGGTGCAGCTTCAGGCGAGGACCGACATACCGAGCCTGCTCGAGGGGGTTCAGGCGCCCCCGGAACCAGTTGACGTACCGGGGCGCAGGGCGCCCCCGCCGGGCGGCAACGAAATACGGGGGCCACACGAACGGGTCGTAGTGCCCGAGGCGGACGTACTCGGCAACGTAGGCCCAACGCTCGGTGTCGGTGGTGTTCGGACGCGTCGTGTGCAACAGCAGGGACGAAAAGACGGTCACGTCGCCCGCCTCGGCGGTCAGACATATCTCGCCGGAGGGCGCGACCTGTGCCTCCTCGAAGGACCCGACCCGGAAATGGGGAACCGGCCCTTCGTGGCTGCCCGGAACCACCCACAGCCCGCCGTTGTGGGCAGTGGCCGAGGTGAGGGCCACCCACACCTGGTAGTGCTCGTGACGCAACCGGTTGTAGCCGTTGTCCTGGTGCCAGGGGAAGGCCGGGGCACCGGGGCCCTTCGCCACCGCCTGGTCCCAGCGCACCCACAGATCGGGTCCGCCGATGGGCACGACCAGGTCGAGCAGCCGCGGGTCCACCACGAAGCGTCGGAGCTCGGGGCTGTGGGGCAGCAGGTTGCTGTAGAAGTCCATGCCGCCCGTGCTGAGGGCGCAGGCCTCCGGGGCACGAGCGGCCGCTGCTCTGATCTCGCTGAGCAACCCCTCCATCTCCGCCGGCGAGAACACGCCCGACGCCTGGAGGTAGCCGTACTGGCGAAATCGGCCGCGGCGGTCCTCCGCGGCCGTCGGCACGCTCAATCCAGTTCGAAGGTGGACTGCCAGTCGTCCTGGCTGTCCCAGTCCGGTTGGGCCACCTTCTCGAGGATGCAGTGCTCGAGGACGAGGTAGTCCATCTCGGTTCGCATGAAGCAGCGGTAGGCGTCGTCGGGCGTGCACACGATCGGCTCGCCGCGCACGTTGAACGACGTGTTGATCATCACCGGGCAGCCCGTGAGGGCGTCGAACGCGGCGAGGATCTCGTGGAACTCGGGGCTCTGGTCGGCGCTCACGGTCTGGAGGCGGGCGGAGTGGTCGACGTGGGTGACCGCCGGGATGTCGGAGCGGACCTCGTTGACCCAGGTGCGGAGGTCCTCGGCGTGGCCGTCGGCCTTCGCCCAGTGGCTCTCGCGCACGGACGCCGTGATCATCATGTAGGGCGACTCGCCCTCGATGTCGAACCACTCGGCGGCCTTCTCGGCGAGCACCGCCGGGGCGAAGGGCCGGAACGACTCCCGGTGCTTGATCTTGAGGTTCATGATCGACTGCATCTTGGGCGAGCGGGCGTCGCCGATGATCGAGCGGTGGCCCAACGAGCGGGGGCCGAACTCCATCCGGCCCATGAAGAGCCCGATCACCTTGCCCTCGTCGACGAGGGCCGCGATCCGTTCGGCCCGCTCGGCCGAGGTGGCGACACGCTCGTACGCGTACCCGGAGTCCTCGAGGTACCGGATGATCTCTTCGTCGTCGAACCGGGGACCGAGGTAGGCACCCGACATGGCGTCGGTGGTGCCGTCGGGATGGCGAGCGTTGCCCTCGATCTGATGCCAGGCGTACAGCGCGGCACCGATGGCCCCACCGGCGTCGCCGGCCGCCGGTTGGATCCAGAGATCGTCGAAGGGCCCTTCGCGCAGGAGCCGGCCGTTGCTCACGCAGTTGAGGGCCACCCCTCCGGCCAGGCAGGCGTTGCGCTCACCGGTGAGTTGGGCGGCGTGGCGGGCCATGCGCAGCACGATCTCCTCGGTGACCTCCTGGATCGACCGGGCCATGTCCATCTCGCGCTTGGTGAGCTCGCTCTCGGGCGCCCGAGGGGGCGAGCCGAAGAGCTTGTCGAACTTCTTGTTCGTCATCTTCAGGCTGTAGAGGTAGCCGAAGTAGGCCATGTCGAGGGTGAACGACCCGTCGTCGTGCAGGTCGACCAGCTTGTCCAGGATCCGGTCGGCGTAGACCGGCTCGCCGTAGGGCGCCAGGCCCATGAGCTTGTACTCGCCCGAGTTGACCCGGAACCCACAGTGGTAGGTGAACGCCGAATAGAGCAGGCCGATCGAATGGGGGAAGTTGAGCTGCTCGTTGAGGGTCAGGCTGTTCCCCTTGCCGACGCCGACGCTGCTGGTGGCCCATTCGCCGACACCGTCGAAGGTGAGGACGGCGGCCGACTCGAACGGGGAGGGGTAGAAGGCGCTGGCGGCGTGGCTCTCGTGGTGCTCGGTGAAGTAGAGGTCCTTCGGCATCTTGTAGCCGAGGTCGCGGAGGCCCTTTTCGATCTGGTACGGGATCCAGAGCTTCTCGCGAAGCCAGATGGGAATGGCCGTCTGGAACGACTTGAAGCCCTTGGGGCCGACGCGCATGTAGGTCTTGAGCAGGCGCACGAAGGTGGTGATCGGCTTGTCGTAGAAGACCACGGCGTCGATGCCGTCGGGCTCGACCTGGCCGCGACGGAGGCAGAACGAGATGGCGTTGACGGGGAAGTCGGCGTCGTGTCGCTTGCGGGTGAAACGCTCCTCCTGGGCGGCGGCGAGGACGACGCCGTCCTGGACGAGCGCTGCCGCGGAGTCGTGGTAGAAGCCGCTTATGCCCAGTATGTTCACGTGGCAACGGTAGCTTTGTTTGGGTTGCCGGGGCCACCGACCCCTACGATTCCCAGCCTATGGACGACCACCCTGAGCCCATGATCACGGTGCCGGGCGCTCCGCCCTGGGGGGCGACGCAGTTCCCCCCCGATGGCTTCGAGCCCTTCCCGGCCGAGGCCGTCGAGGGCTCGGTCGGCGACCGGTTCCGGGCCGTGGCCGAGCGCTTCGGCGATCACGTCGCCCTGCGCGGCCCAAATGGCGAGCGCCGGTTCGACGAAGTCGAGGCTGCGTCGAACGCGTTCGCCAACGCACTGCTCCGGCGTCTGGGGGACGGGGAGGAACCGGTGGCGCTCCTCTTCGCCCACGACGTACCCCTCGTCGTCGCCATGCTGGGCGTCATGAAGGCGGGGAAGCTGGTGCTGGTCCTCGACCCCGAGGCCGCGCCCACCGTCAGCGGCTCCTGCCTCGCCGACTCGGGGGCGCGCCTGGTGGTGGCAGACGAGGAACACCTCGAGGCTGCGCTCGACCTGATCGGCACCACCGTCACCGTCGTGCGCGACACCTCGCTCGTCGAGGGTGCGTCGAGCGAGGCGCCGGCAATCGAGGTCGGCCCGGATCGCGGGGCGATGTTGGCCTACACCTCGGGATCGTCGGGTGCCCCCAAGGCGGCCGTGCTCCCTCATCGGGCGTTGCTCCACCTGGTGCGTGGGGCGACCGACGCGTTGGCGATCAGCCCGGAAGACACGCTGCCGATGCTGTTCCCGGTCTCGCTCGCCGTGGCGGCGTACCCGATGTTTCTCCCGCTGTTGAACGGTGGCACACTCACCACCTTCGACGTTCGGGGCCAGGGCCTGGCCGACCTCGGGCGGTGGCTCGCCGACGAGGGGGTCACCGTCATGTACGTCGCCCCCACCGTGGCCCGGTTCCTGGTCGATGCGGTGGCAGGCCGGTCGTTCCCGGCACTGCGGCTGATCGTCCTGGGGGGCGAACGGGTCGATTCCGATGCTGTGGCGCTCGTTCGGGACCTCTTCGGTGAGCACCTGGTCGTCGCCAACGGCTACGGCACCACCGAGACCGGCGTCCTCACCTTCTACTTCACCGCTCCGGGTGAGGAGTTCGGCGATGGCGGGGTGCCGGTCGGTCACGCCATCGTGGGCATGGACCTCGAGATCCGCCGCGAGGACGGAACCCTCGCCCCGACCGGCGACGCCGGTGAGCTGTTCGTCCGCAGCAGGTACCTGCTGACCGGCTATTGGGGTCGCCCCGATCTCACGGAGCGCGTCCTGAGTGTCGAACCCGGAACGGGAGTACCCGTCTACCGGACCGGCGACGTGGCCCGGCTCACCCCCGACGGCTACCTGGCCGTGGCGGGCCGAACGGACGACCAGGTGAAGATCCGCGGCCAGCGCGTCGCACCTGGCGAGGTCGAGGACGCGCTGTTGGCCATCGACCTGGTCAAGGACGTGTTGGTGACCACCGGGACCGACTCGGCGGGCGCCCGGACGTTGGTGGCCCATGTGGTCCCCGCTGATGGCGAGGTCAGCGTCGACGCGATTCGTCGCGCGATGGCCGAGCGGGTCACCGCGGCGATGGTGCCGTCGTGGTTCCTCCTGCGCGAGTCGCTTCCCCAGCTCCCCAACGGGAAGCTCGATCGCCAGGCGCTGATCGATCGTGGGGTCGATTCCCCCGGATCGGAGCCCATTGCTGCGCCGCCAGTCGTCGGGGACCATCTCGAGGAGGACCTCATCGTCCTCTGGCAGGAGGTCCTCGGCGTTCCCGAGGTGGGGGTCGACGACGATTTCTTCGCGCTGGGCGGGCACTCGCTGCTCGCCGCCCAGATGCTCGTGCGACTCGAGGAGCGCCTCGGCCATCAGGTCCCCATGTCCGCCCTTCTCGACGGGACGACCATCACCGACCTGGCCAGGGCCATCCGCGGCAAGACCCACCACGGCGGTGAGGCGGCATGCGTGCAGCCGGGGGATCCCGAGCGCCCGCCGCTCTTCCTCGCGCACGACCTCTACGGCTCGGCCTACCGGTACCGCCATTTCGGCGCCTCGCTCGGTGCCGATCAACCCCTCTACAGCTTCGAGTCCCCGTTCCTCGACGGGTACCGCCTGCCGGTCAAGTCGATCGACGTGTTGGCGCGTCGCTACGTGAGCGAGCTCCGACGCGTCCAGCCCGAGGGGCCCTACTACGTGGCGGGCTACTCCTTCGGGGGGATTCTGGCCTTCGAGATGGCTCGCCGCCTCGAGCAGGAGGGCCAGGACGTCGCGTTCCTGGGCGTGGTCGATGTCGGCCCCGGCTACCGCGGCGACTCCTACTCGCGCAAGCATCCGCCGGAGAGCCCCTGGTTCGGTGTCCCGATGCCGGCCGAGCCCGGGTGGCCCTGGCGGGAGCGCGCCCGGTACTACCTGTCCATGGCCAAGCACGCTCCCCGGGGACTCGTACGTCACCTGGTGAAGCGGATCGGCCTCGATCGCTACGTGTTGCCGGTGCAGTGGGAGCTCGACCTTCGGCGTCGAGGGCAGATCCGGCCCAGTCATCGCCTCTGGTATGCGTGGCACCACCACTGGCGACTGGCCGGCCCCGACTGGCAGCCGTCGCCGTACGGCGGCGACCTCACCTTGTTCTGGGCGCAGGGCACGGCATCGGTCGATGCCACCATGGGATGGTCCGACTGGGTGGGGGGCACGGTCGACGTTCGTCGCATCGAGGTATCCCACATGGACGTCATGGCGGAGGATCATGTGGCGGCGTTGGCTAGCGTGCTCCGAGGAGCGCTCGATGAGGCCATCGCGCGCCACGGTGTGACAACGGGGGGGCAATGAAGTCAAGGACCGGGATCTCGTCCGATCTCCGCGATCGTTGCGACGACGGCCGGGAGTTGGCCGACAAGAGCTTCCGATCGGCCTGCTACGCCCCGTTCGGCACGTTCGAGCTCGACCCGCGTGGCTTCGTCATGCCGTGTTGCATGAACCCCGCCTACCCGCTCGGCAACATCACCCAGGAGCGGCTCCTCGACATCTGGCGCGGCCGCCGGGCCGCCGTCCTGCGTCAGGCCCTGGAGCGCTACGACTTCGGGTATGGCTGTGGCAGCTGCCGGTGGCAGGTCGAGCACGGCAAGGGTGAACCGACGCTTCGCCAATACGACCGGCTCCCGGTCGGGGACCGCGAGATGCCGTGGCCTTCGGAGATCGGGTTCGCGCTCAGCAACGTCTGCAACCTCGAGTGCATCCACTGCAACGGTGAGTACTCGTCGCGAATCCGGGCCCGGGTCGAGCACCGTCCCCCGCTCCCGTCCGTGTACGGCGACGAGTTCTTCGAGGACCTGCGCCTCTTCCTCCCGCACCTGCAGACGGCCCGATTCGTCGGTGGCGAGCCGTTCATGATGCGCGAGAACTATCGGGTGTGGCAGCTCCTCATCGACGATGGCCTCCGACCGCACTGTCACGTGACCACCAACGGCACCAAGTACAACGACAAGGTCGAGGGCGTTCTCGAGAGGCTCCCTGTGCACATCGTCTTCTCCATGGACAGCCCATTCAAGGAGCGGTTCGAGGCGATCCGCCGCAATGCGAACTTCGATGAGGTCGTCGCCAACCTGGGCCGATTCCAGGCCTACTGCGCCGATGCAGGCACCGATCTGGTGATCAACCACTGCCTCATGCGGGACAACTGGCACGAGTTCGGCGACATGCTGCGATTCGCCGAGGAGCGGGGCATCCCCGTCAACACCTCCACCGTGTTCAACGAGCCGTTCAGCCTCTACAAGGCGCCCCTCGACGAACTCCGTCAGGTGGTCGATGCCATGGAGGCTGCCAGCGGCCAGATGGCGGCCGAACTCACGATCAATGCCGACCTCTGGGTGTCCGAGGTCGAACAGCTCCGACGATCGCTCGAGGAGCGCGAGGGCGGAACGCAGGACACGATCATCGCGGACGCGGGCGCATCGGGTGAGACGGGCCTCGTGCCCGATCCTGCCGAATCGCGCTCGATCCGGTCGGCCCTGCCGGCGCAACCGACCCGGGTGTTCCTCCGCTCCCGCCAGGAGCGCCGCGAACGCGACGCGGTGGTCGCGGAGCTCGAGACGTGGGCGGGGGACAGCCTGGCGGTGGTCGACCTCGACCAGTTCGGGACCGTTCTCACGTTCGAGCCCAGCCAGGGCTCCTTCTACGGCCTCGATGCGGAGAACGTCGTCGGCATGCACCTCGACGACTGCTTCGACCTGCTCCGCGAGCGCCTCGGCCCCTCGCTGATCGTGATCGATCGTCACGTCTCGGAGGCTCGTTTCGACGTCCTGTTCGGCTACACGAACCTGCCGCCCTACGACAAGAACGGCACGTTCCTCCGGCTGGTCGCGCTTCCGGCCGGACGCGCCGAGGACAGCGGGTGGCACGTCGTCATCGCGAGCGACGAGATCTTCCCGCCGGTGCCGATCCCGTCGCCCCGCTCCACCGAGCCCTTCGCCGCGGCGTCCATCTCCCCGGTGCCCCGAGGCCCCCTCGCCCGCGCATAGCACGCCCTGTCACGCGTGGCCCGAACACCACGCAGCGATGGTGCCGCGGGAGCGATCGTCGAGCGTTTCGCCTCGTGATCCCAGGGGGGTCGGTCGCCGGCCCCCGCGTGTCTCAGACGGGAGCCGCGGGCTCGTAGACGTCCTGGTCGAGGTTGACGCCCTCGGCGTAGAACTGCTCGGCCCACTTGCGGAACTTCATGATAGGACCGTCGCCGTGGGCGAGCGCCGGGCGAGGCAGGTACGCCTTGTTCTCCCAGATCGGCACATCCTCGACCGTCTGGCCGGCGATGCCCTCGACGAAGGCCTCGGCCACCGCGGAGGTGGTCGCCTCGTCGCCGAGGTCGCGCACCGAGAAGGTCATGCGCAGTTCGGTGGTCTCGGCGTCGACCGGGATCGCGCAACCCAGGGTGAGCGTGTCGACCAGGCCGGTGAACCAGGTGACGGCGTGGCCGGGCCCGCAGCTGTCGGTGTCGATACGGCCCTCGAGCAGGCCGCGCGGGGTGGGGAACGGCTGGTAGAAGCGCATCCGCGAGTCGGGGAAGCTGGTGGTGTACTCCTCGACGGCCGGCATCGGGCTCTCGCCGGGCTCGATGCCCATGTTCTTTTCGAACTCCACCAGGTGCTGTTGCACGTGGGCGGCGTCGGCGACCGTCTCGGCGATCTCCTGCCAGTGGGTCTTCACCGTGTAGTGCTTGCGGTAGGACTTGGTGAACTCGGGATGACCGTTGAGCTCGGGAACCTCGGGGATCTCCCACTGCGGGGCCGAGTCGGTGGGGTGGTACCAGGCGAAGAGCCCACCGTTGCGCTCGACGACGGGGTAGGAGCGGATCTTGGCTTTCTTGTTCGTCCGGTGGCTGTAGGGCACATCGATGTTGTTGCCCTCGGTGTCGAACACCCAGTTGTGGAGCGGGCAGACGATCGTGTTGCCCTCGACATTGCCGCCATGGCTGCCGTCGGCCCCGAGCCCATAGCCGAGATGCGAGCCGAGGTGGGGGCAGAACGCGTCCATCAGGTGGGCATTCCCGTCCTCACCTCGCCACGCCACCAGGTGACGTGCGAAGTAGTACATCGGGACGGCCTTGCCCACGGGCACCTCGTCAGGCCAGCCGATCTGGAACCACCCGAAGGGCATGGGTAGGGGGTAACGCATCACTGCCGTCCTCCTGATACGCCCAACAGCGCATCACCTCGCTCAACCGCTTTCGACGGAGTATACGCAGAACCCCCGGCCGCTGGCGAGGACAACCGCGGAACATGGCCGCGCGGGAGCAGCACCGAGACCTGGGTTCGAGGGGTCTCGACTATGCCGTGTCGATGCCCCGGTAGGTAGGATCACCGCCGATGGCGGTCGATGATCTGATCCTGGTGAGCGTGGACGACCACCTGGTCGAGCCCCCCGATCTGTTCGACGGGCGCCTGCCGGCCGCCTTCGCCGACCGGGCGCCGCACGTGGTCCGCCAGGACGACGGCACCGACGTCTGGGTGTTCGAAGGCCAGGAGATCCCGAACATCGGCCTCAACGCGGTGGCCGGGCGCCCGCCCGAGGAGTACGGGGTCGACCCCACCAGCTTCGACGAGATCCGGGCGGGCACCTACGACGTCGACCGCCGGATCGACGACATGAACGCCAACGGCGTCCTGGGTTCGATGTGCTTCCCCTCGTTCCCGCAGTTCTGCGGCCAGGTCTTCACCAAGGCCGACGACAAGGCGCTCGGGCTCGCGGTGTTGCAGGCCTACAACGACTGGCACATCGAGGGCTGGTGCGGGGCGCATCCCGGTCGGTTCATCCCGCTCTGCGTGCTGCCGTTCTGGGACCCCGAGCTGATGGCGGCCGAGGTGCGACGGGTGGCGTCCAAGGGATGCCACGCCGTCACCTTCTCGGAGAACCCCGAGAAGCTGGGCCAGCCGAGCTTCCACAGCCCTCATTGGGACCCCTTCTGGCGGGCCTGCGCGGACGAGGGCACGGTGGTCTGCCTCCATCTGGGCTCGTCGTCCGAGGTCGTCATCACCTCGCTCGAGGCCCCCATCACCACCATGATCACCCTGCAGCCCATGGGCCTCATGTCGGCGGCGGCCGATCTGCTGTGGTCCCGTGTGGTGCGCGAGTTCCCCGTGAAGATCGCCCTGAGCGAGGGTGGCATCGGGTGGGTGCCCTACCTCCTCGAGCGCGCCGACTACGTGTACGAGCATCATCGCACCTGGACCGGGTCCGATTTCGGGGGGAAGCGGCCGAGCGACGTCTTCCGAGAGCGGTTCATCACCTGCTTCATCGACGACGCCGTGGGTCTGGCGATGCGTGACCGCATCGGCGTCGAGAACATCTGCTGGGAGGGCGACTACCCGCACAGCGACTCGACCTGGCCCGAGTCCCCCGAGCGGCTGATGAAGGCGCTCGACGACGTGCCCGCCGCCGAGATCGAGGCCATCACGAACGGCAATGCCCGACGGGAGTTCCAGTACGATCCCTTCGCCCACCGGCCGCGTGAGGAATGCACCGTCGGGGCCCTCCGCGCCGAGGCCGTCGACGTCGACGTGCGCCCGACGCCGTCGGGCCGGCCCTTCGACCCACCGGCCGAGCCCGTCACCTTGATGGCGCTCATGGAGAAGGCCCAGAAGATCCTCGAGGCCGCCAGCGGTACCCCGACCCAGCCCCAGAACCCGACCCGCACACCAAAGGACGATCCCCATGGCTGACCTTCGATTCGTGGACGCCGACGGCCACATCATCGAGCCGCCCCACGACCTTCCCTCGTTCGCGCCCCCGGGCTACGAGGACAAGGTGTTCCACGTCGACACCGACGATGACGGCAAGGACTGGGTGGTCGTGGGCGACCGGCGCATCGACGCCGACGTCTTCGCCTTCGCGGCCGCCGGCGGCCTTCCCGCCGAGGAGCGCGAGGCCGCCCACCGCGGCGAGTTGCGCTACTCCGACATGCGGTCGGGAGGCTGGGACGCCGACATGCGCATGGCCGACATGGACACCGACGACATCGCGGCCTCGGTGCTCTACCCGACGTTCCTGCTGTCGTTCCAGAGCCAACACCCCATCGACGTCGTGGTCGCCCAGTGCCAGGCCTACAACGACTGGCTCACCGACCACGTCTCACGCAGCAACGGGCGTCTCTACGGCGTGGCGGTGGTGCCCCACCGTGACCCCGAGGCTGCCGCCGCGGAGATCCGCCGTGTGGGTGGACGGCCCGAGATCGTCGGTGTGCAGGTTCGTCCGAACCCGGCCGTCGACTGGAAGCCGTTCAACGACGAGGTCTACGACCCGATCTGGACCGCGGCATCCGAGACGGGGATCCCCGTCGGGCTGCACCCGCTGATGTCCGCCGACCTTCCCGGCGCCGTGCTGGGGCTCCGCCTCCACCGCATGAAGTCGTCCGACATCCCGGTCCAGGAGGATGCGGACATCAACGTCGACAACATCTTCTTCAGCCAGATGATCGGCAACCCGGTCGACATGATGTCGTCCATGACGTTCTTCCTCGCTGGTGGTGTGTGCCAGCGGTTCCCCGACCTCAAGGTCGTGTTCCTCGAGACCAACGGTGGCTGGGTGGTGCCGTGGCTGGAGCGGATGGACCACCACTTCCACATGTACGGGTTCGACATCCCGTGGCTCGACCAGGACCCCTCGGAGTACTTCCGCCGCCAGTGCTGGATCTCCTTCGATGCCGACGAGTCCACGATCCCGTTCACCGCGGGGTCACCCCTCGTGGGTGCCGACCGCATCGTGTGGGCCACCGACTATCCGCACCCCGACGCCAAGATCCCCGGCATCACCAAGGAGCTCAGCGACACCATCGCCGGGCTGCCCCTCGACCAGCAGCGGATGATCGCGGGAGAGAACTGCGCCGCGCTCTACGACATCTAGGCCCATGGCCGCACCCCGGGCGCTGGTCATCGTCGGCGCCGGAGGCCAGGGCCGCGAGATGCTCGACACCGTCGAGGCGCTGAACCGGCTCGAGCCGACGTGGTCGTTCCTCGGCTTCCTCGCCGACGACGACCGCTCGGCCGACCTGGTGGCGGCGCGAGGCGCCGAGATCCTCGGGCGGGTCGACCGCCTGGCCGAGCTGGATGCCGCCTACCTCATCGGCATCGGCGACCCTGCCGTGCGACGGCAGGTCGACGCGGTGGCCATCTCGTCGGGACGGGAGCCGGCCACCGTCGTTCACCCGTCCGCACAGCGCGGTAGCCAGGTGCGGCTCGGTGCGGGTGCGTACGTGGGGCCCAGCGCCGTGATGACCACGAACGTGACCGTCGGTCGGCACACGATCATCAACGTCGGGGTCTCGCTCAGCCATGACGTGGTCGTGGGCGACTTCGTCACCATCGGGCCGGGCAGCCACCTCGCCGGCAACGTCACGGTGGGTGACGACGCCGATGTCGGCGTCGGTGTCTCCGTGCGACCGCGAGCGACGATCGGGGCGGGGACGGTGGTTGGAGCGGGCGCGGTGGTGGTGTCCGACCTGGGGCCGGGCGTGGTCGCGGCGGGCGTTCCCGCCGTGCCGTTGCGGCCCTCGTAACGTCCGCCCGGCGGCTTTCGCCACGGAAACCGCCGCGGCAGCCTGATCGCCGTGATCCCCGGGACGAAGCGGGAGGGCTCCGGCTCCTCTGCCAGAATGGTCGCCATGGATGCCCTGGTCACCGGCGCGGCCGGGTTCATCGGCTCGACCCTCGTCGACCGTCTGCTCGCCGACGGGCACCGGGTTCGCGGGGTCGACTGCTTCGTGCCGTTCTATGCGGAGTCGGCGAAGCGCCGGAACCTGACCGGCGCGCTCGCTCGGCCCGAGTTCGAGTTGGTGGAGGCCGATCTGCGCACCGCCGACCTGGCGCCCCTGCTCGACGGCGTCGGCAAGGTTTTCCACCTCGCCGCCCAGGCCGGGGTGCGCCCGTCCTGGGCGGAGGGCTTCGCCGACTACGTGAGCCTGAACGTGCTCGCGACCCAGCGCCTGCTCGAGGCGGCACGCCACTCGCCGGTCTCACGGCTCGTCTACGCGTCCAGTTCGTCGGTGTACGGGCAGGCTCCGAGGTACCCGACGTCCGAAGCCGACCTGCCCGCGCCCCACAGCCCATATGGCGTCACCAAGCTGGCCGGCGAGCACCTCTGCAACCTGTACGCCGCCAACCACGGGGTGCCCACCGTCTCGCTCCGCTACTTCACCGTGTACGGCCCCCGGCAGCGCCCCGACATGGCGATCCACCGCCTGATCGAGCACGGGTTGGCCGGCACGCCGTTCCCGTTGCTCGGCACCGGCGATCAATTGCGTGAGTTCACCGCGGTCGACGACGTGGTGGACGCGACGATTGCGGCCGCGACGGTGGCCGTGGAGAGCGGCCGGGTGATCAACGTGGCGGGGGGTGCCGAGACGCGTCTGGTCGACCTCGTCGGCCTCGTGGGCGAGATGATCGGCCGTCCCGTCCCCCTCGACCGGCGACCACCCGTCGCCGGCGACGTGGCGCGTACGGGCGGCACCACGGACCGGGCCCGTGCCCTGCTCGGCTGGTCCCCTCGAATCGATCTACGCCAAGGCGTCGAGGCCCAGGTGGCGTGGCACCGTCGACGGGCCGAGCCACCGACGTCGTGAGGGTCCTCGTCACCGGCGGTGCCGGGTTCATCGGCGCGAACCTCTGCCGCCGCCTGCTCGGCGGCGACCACGAGGTGGTGGTCATCGACGACCTGTCCACCGGCGATCGGGCCAACCTGAGGGACATCGAGGACGACCTCGAGGTCAGGGTCGCCAGCATCCTCGACGGCGAACGGCTCGATCAGGCACTGGCTCGTGTCGATGCCGTGGTGCACCTGGCCGCCCGGCCGTCGGTGCCCCGCTCCCTCGACGACCCGATGGCGACCCACGCCGTCAACGCCACCGGCACCCTGGCGGTCCTGGAGGCCGCCCGGCGGGCGGGTGGGCCTTACCTGGTGGTTGCGTCGTCGTCCTCGGTCTACGGCGGGAACCCCACCCTTCCCAAGAACGAGGATCTGGCGCCGCGGCCGCTCAGCCCCTACGCCGCCAGCAAGCTCGCCGCCGAGGCGTACACCTTCGCCGCGCAACACAGCTTCGGGATGGACGTGCTGGTGTTCCGGTTCTTCAACGTGTTCGGGCCACTCCAGTCGGCCGGGCACGACTACGCCGCGGTCGTGCCCGCCTTCGTCGATGCCGCCCTGGCCGGCCGCCCGGTCCGGGTGCAGGGCGACGGCGCCCAGACGCGCGACTTCACCTTCGTCGATTCGGTGACCGCAGTGCTCGACGAGGCGGTGACACGGCGGGTCACGGCGACGGTGCCCGTCAACCTGGCCTTCGGGACCCGGACCGACCTGGTCACGGTCATCGAGCGTCTCGAGGTGGTGCTCGGACGACCCCTCGAGCGCGTGCACGTCGAGCGGCGCGTCGGCGATGTCGACCACTCCGAGGCGGACCCCACCCGGCTGCGGTCCCTGTTTCCCGACGTGCGTCCGGTCGGCCTCGACGAGGGCCTTCGGGCCACCGTCGACTGGTTCAGGTCCGGCCGGTAGGAGTGGGTCCGTTGCGCGTCGTCGTCGATGCCACCGCCATCCGGCTCGGGGGCGGCCTCAGCTACGTCACCCGTCAGCTCGGCGGCGTCGAGCGCGTCGCGCCCGACCTGGACCTGCGGGTGGTGGCGGCACCCTGGAACGAGGAGTCTCTGCGTGAGTCCCTCTCGGCCGAGATCGTGACCGCTGGCGTCCACGGCCTCGCCGGGCGGCTGCTGCACGAGCAGGTGCGCCTGCCCCGCCAGGTGCCCGGGGACGCGGTGCTCCACTGCCCCGGCAACTTCGCACCCATCCTGCCCGGACGTCGTCCCGCGACGGTGCTCACGATCCAGAACCCGAACCTCTTCGGCGTCGGGCGCGAGCTGCCCCACAACCGGCGTTGGAACCGGCGCCTGCGAATCCTCGGGTCACGTCGCTCGGTCGAGTTGGCGACGCGGGTGGTGGCGGTATCCGAGGCGATGATGGCCCAGGTTCGGGCCGACGTTCCCACCCTCGGCGCGCGGGGGGTCGTGGTGCAGAGCGGTGCGCCCCAATGGGTGGACGAGGAGGAGCGGCCCACCGACCTGCCCGTGACTGGCGGCGACTATCTGTTGTCACTGGCCAACGACGCGCCCCACAAGCGCCTGGACGATCTGGTCCTCGCGTGGGCTGCCGCGTTCGCGGGCTTGGGTCAGTCGGCGCCGGCCCTCGTCTTCGTCGGCGACATCCCGGCGGCGCGACAGGCGTCCATGACCGCCTTCGTCGGGGCCGACATGCGCCCACGCCTGGTGTTCACCGGCCCGCTGGCCGGTCCGCAGGTCCTCCGGTGGATGGTGAGCCACGCCATCGCCATGGTGGCCACCTCGGCGCTCGAAGCCCATCCGCACACGCCCGCCGAGGCGGGGGTGCTGGGCTGCCCGCTGGTGCTCTCCGACATCCCGCCCCATCGCGAGGTGGCGGGCGACCACCCTGCGGCCTACGTCACGGTCGGCGACATCGAGGGCCTCACCGCCGCCCTCGGGTCGGTGGTAACAGGTGCCGACCGCACCCCGTGGACCTGGCCGATCACCTGGGACGACCACGCCCGCGAACTCATCGGGGTGTGGGAATCCGCGCTCGGCTGAATCGAGTGCGGGCCTCGGCTTCGCACTCGGTCGCAGAGTCGCTGGTCGGGGGTTGCCGGGGTGTTGCGAGCGGGCGGCGATTGCCTTCACGCGGCAGAGGCCACCGGTTCGCGACTGGCATCGCCCACGTGAACGACGCTTCATTCCACAAGGGTTCGCCGAGCGTCTTTCATCAGTAGGACCAGATGGAGGTCGTCGGTCGGGCTGGCTGTCAGCTCGGGGATCAGGTGGAAGTAGAAGGCGCGGGACTCGTTCGTCTCAGCGTGGATGAGGAGGCCACGGCAGCCAATGTCCTCGCTGATGTCGAGCAGCCGGGTGATGGCATCAGCGAGGAGGCCGGCACCGAGCCCTCGTCCCTCGTGGTCGGCGTGGACGCCGAGACGGGCGAGTAGTGCGATCGGCTGGGGATACCGCCCGGCGCCCCTTCGGAGCCGTGGCGGCGCGGACCCGATGTCGAGCTGGGCCATGCACCAGGCGTAGTAGGCGACGACCTCCTCGCTGGATTGAGGGGTGACGACGAAGACCCTGGTGGTGCCAGAACTCGAGGACTGTCGGGCGTGGCGGCGCAGCCAGTCGGTCTGTTCGGAGGAGCGGCAGGAGAACCGCTCGAGATCATGGCCGGGCTCGAGCAGTTGCGGTGGCTGGTACGGGGTCACTCCCTGAAGGGCGAGTGACGCTGCATGAGCCGTCGCAATCCGGCGAGGTCCCTGGCCGGGCGACGGTTGACGCGATCCCATTCGGCGGCAGCGTCCGAGGAAAGGACGAAGTGGTCCCGGTCGGCGAGCACGCGGCGCGCGGCGTCGGTGAGGTGGGTGACGACGAACGAGGTGAGGTCCGTGCCGGTCGCCTGCGCAGCCCGGTCGATGAGTCGGCGCTCGTCATCGGTCGTGCGAACCTCGAGTCGTCGGTCTCGTGTGCGGATTGGTGCAGCCATGATGAGCGCTCCTCAGGATCTCCGGCCACTGTACGGCCACTGTGTCCCTGTCGCAACCATGTCGGTACCCGTCGAACCCGCCGAAACTCCAGCCCGGGTTCCGGGTTTGCCCGAGCGTTCAGGAGGTGCCTTCACACGGCAGAGGCGGAGGGTTCGACACCCTCATCGCCCACGGAGCGTTACCCCTGGTCAGGGGCATATTCGGGCCGTTTGAAGTGGAATGGTGCTGTTGGCGTGGGCGTGTTCGGACCACGGTCAGACCACAAACGAGTGTTCGCCAGATGAGCTCTGGCGCGGGTAGTGGGCGCTCGACGAGGGCGGGAAGCAACCCAGCCATCCCGCTGACCCCATCAATTGGCTTCGGTGATGGTGTCAGCGATCTGCTCGGGCGTTGCGCCGCCTCTCCAGAGCGCGCCGATGTCGACAGGGCCAGTGGGTGTCGCTGCCCAGCCATCAGTCCGCAGGGCGACCCACCGATCGTCTCCGAGCTCAACGGCGACGAACCGTGGTGGGCCGCCCGGGATGGTGTCGCCGCAGGCTCGGATGATGTCGATGGCGGGTGCATTTCGAGCAGGTGCACCGTTCTGATCTGCAGCGAGGGTGAGCATCCGGTTGTCGCCGTCGATGAGCGCCCGGCCCCCGCCGGTACGCAGAAGCACGGCGATCCGGAACACCAGTGGGGTCGACGCCTTGCCGCGTCGGTGGAAGCAGTTCTCATGCCCGACCACGCCTGCCTCGGCCAACCCCAGGGTGGCGATGGCGTCGCGGAGGTAGGCCGACCAGGTCGCCCACACGCCGCCGTACAGCAGGTCGGCGGCCCCGGTGTTGGCCCACCGCAGCCCGGTGACGCCCGAGGATGCGACGAGGCCACTGTCAGCTTCTGGGTGGACGTCGACGCCGCAGAGCCGTCCGAAGTACCGGGGGGCTCGACGACAGGTAGGCGACCAGAGTGCGACGTTGTAGAGCTCCGATCCGAGGAGCCCGAAGCCGGGTTTCAGGCCGATGTCGAGGTAGTGGCGTTGCAGCAGTTCGTCGATCAGGCGCCATCGGATCCAACCGACGTGGTGGGCGCCCTCCCAGGGCACGCCGTTGGTGTCGATGCGACCGTTGACCACGCAGCGGGCATCCCACCAGTCGGTGTCGAAGGCGCCCATCAGATGCCGGTGAGCTGATAGCGCCGATCGAGCAGTGACCGACGTTCGGGGGTGTGCACCTGAAGCACGAGGTCGGCGGGGAGATCGACGAGGGTGACGTCGGGGACGCCGGCGAAGGCGGACTTGGCTCGGGTCCATTGGCGCCAGACGTTCCGGTTCCTGCCCGGGGCGCAGAGCGCGAACGCCACGGTGTCCGCCTCGCCTCGATCGAGGAGGGCGCGGGCGAGGGCCACGGTTGCGCATGGGCTGGTTGAGATCGAGGAACTCGCAGGCCTGGGCTGCAGTGGCGGCGACCCAGTCGGGCAGCAGGTGCGTGTCGTAACGGCGTCGTGGCGCGGTGTCGTGGTTGCGGAGCTGGAAGCAGTTGTTGGGGTCGCCGCCCCACGGTCCGGGCAAGCGGCACTGGCTGCGGGTGTCGTTGCGTTCGGACTCGAACGCGGAGCAGGCGCCGAACGCGGTCTCGGAGAGCTTCACTTCGATGAACGCCGCTCGGCGCTGGCCTTTGGTGGTGCGGCCGCGCAGCACGACGTCGACCTGGGTCTGGCGGGGTCGAGCGGATTGGGCTTCGCCGAGGCCGTCGTCGGGGTCGCTGTACTCGAAGCTGAGGTCGAGCTCGTCCGTGACTTGGGGGTCGACCAGGGCCCACAGGGCGGCGAGCTGGCCGTCGTCGAGGCCGGCGAACAGGTTGAGGGCAAACGCCTGGGACGAGCGGACGTGGTCGACGTGGCGGTGCGCGAGACCCCGTTCGACCAGGTCGTCATAGGCGGCCTGGGCGTCGGGCACGATCCCCGCGCCCTTCACGGCGAAGTGCACCCCGACAGCGGACGGGCCCGCCGCCTCCAACAGGTGGCGTTGGAGGCGGTCGGCGTAGCGGGTCACCGGCGGCGAATCCGGGAGCGTCCGCCGGGTCGGCAAGCTGGCGATGGCCGCGTCGGGCCGGTCCCAGTGGTCCACCGTGTGGAACCTCCAGCGGATGGCCCCGTCCAGTGCCGACACCACCGAGGCGGTGATCGGGTGCTGATACTGGCCGTCCTTGGCGCCGATCACGAAGTCGATCACGGGCGGCTTCTCGAGGTCGATGTCGGCCTCGAACTTCTCGGTGAGGTGGGCGGCAAGCTCACTGCGGTGAGCCGACGCCCAGATCCAGTAGTCCAGGCCCTGCAACACCAACATCGGGTCGGGACCGATCTTGGTCTCGACGACGTGCAGGCGCCGGTCGCGGCCGACGGCGAGGAAGTCGATGAACCCGCGTTGGCCGACGGGTCTCACGGCAGGGAACTCCCGAACGACCTGTCGCAGTCCGAGGCGGCGGCGCTCCTGGGCGACTCGCTCCTGCAGTTGGTGTTCGGCGTTGCCCACGTCGATCCCGGCGAGCCGGTCGGCGATCGCAGCCGATGCTGCTGAGGTCACACGGTGGAACACCGTGGGTGGGATGGGCCCGGAGATCGGTTCCGACAGTGGCGGACTTTCGGCCTTCGACGAATGGATCCCCGCGGTGATGGTCAGGCCGATCCGGCTGCGGCGGATGCCGACGACCTTGCGCCCCCGGCAGTGCCATGCCAGATAGCTCGACCGGTGCGCCGCCACGAGCTCGGGTATGGACTCCGCCCAAGCGACCAGCCGTTCCACCCACACGGTCATCTCTCCGAGGTCGTGGTCGTGGGTGACCAGAGGATCGTCGTAGTCGGCGAGGGCCTCCGCCTGGGCCAGCGGGGCGACCGGGAGCGGGGGCCCGCCGCCATCGAACCCGAAGAGCCGCACCGGAGCGTCGACCCACGGCAGCCGCAACCGTGTCGGTCCGGTCCTCGCCGAAGGCAGCACCAAGAGCAGTTCCCGGTCGCCCGCCTCGGCGATCCCGTAGGCGAGCGCCTCATCGAGGTGGCGTTGCAGCGCCTTCGGGTAGCCGGCCGCCACCAGGACGTCGTCGTCACCCCACCAGGTGAACACGCCGGGAACCCGACCTCTCGTTCCGCCCAGCCCGGCAGAGGGCGCCACCGCCTCGGCCAGGGTCATTCCGATGGTCGCCTTCCAGCTCTGGCGGTCCTCTGCAGGGGTCACTTCCGGAACCTACTCATCCATGTGATCTACCGGAGGGCTGTGACAACGAAGGCCCCGAGGGTGCGAAACATTCGGAAGCCAGCAAGGGTGGTCAATGCGCTCCCTTCACCGAGTAACCCAGTGACCGGAGATGCTCAGCGAGTTCGGCCTCGGCAGCGAGCGCATCGTTGCGGGTGCAACGGGGTGGCTCCTCTACGCAAGGCTCGGGGTGGAGGCAGATGAACTTCGCCGGTTCGCTTTCGGTTTGTTCACCCTCGACGAGCTACGCCGCGACATCGCCCGGTTCGCGTTCTTGTTGGGCGGGCCCTGCCTCGCGGCCGATACCGAGGAGGACGAGTGGTGACCGCCGCGCCCACACCCGAAGCGGTCACCGACGAGGTCGTCGACCTGTTACGCCAGCTCCGCCTCCCGCACATGCGCCATCACGCCCCCGACGTGTTAGCAACCGCGAAAGCGCAACGCTGGGATCCCGCCGAAGCGGTCAGGGCGCTCCTCGCCGAAGAGCTCGCCGGGCGGCAACGCTCCTCGATCGGAACCCGCCGCAAAGCCGCCGGGTTCCCCACCGGGAAGACCTTCGACACCTGGGACGAGACGATCTCGTCGATCCCGCCGCCCACGCAGCGGTCCCTCGCCACCCTCGAATGGGTCACGAACCACGAGAACCTCGTCGTGTGCGGCCCGTCCGGGACCGGCAAATCCCACCTACTCGAAGCCCTCGGCCACGCCGCGGTCGAAGCCGGCCACCACGTCGCCTGCTTCTCCCTCGAGTCCCTCGGCGCCCTGTTGCGCCGACACCGCGCCGATGACACCACCGGCCGGGCCATCCGCAAGATCATGCGCGCGGACCTCATCTGCATCGACGACATCGGGCTCCTCCCAGTCTCCACCGAGACCGCCGAAGCGCTCTACCGGGTCGTCGACGCCGCCTACGAACGACGCGCCATCGCCCTGTCATCGAACCTGCACCCCGCCGGCTTCGACGAACTCATGCCCAAGACCATCGCCAACGCCACCGTCGAACCGGCTCTTGCACCACGCCCACATCGTGATGACCGGCGGCGACTCCATCCGACTCACCCAAGCCACCACCGGCAAGGGGGTCAAGCCCCTCGACACCTGAACCCGCGGGCAGTTCTGATGGCCATCACCGGGCAATTCTGATGGCCACCAGCGGGCAGAACCACTGTCCGCCCCCGGGCAGAACCCATTGGCCATTGACACCGCTGCGTGGGTACTCTGCTTGGGAACCACACCTTCAGGTGTGCCGAGGGACCGCACCGTCAGGGCCGGTCTCGGTGTTGAGGTGGATGTGAGCCACCAGGCGCCTCGACACGAGGAGGTCGGTCTGATGACCGACTGCACCAAGCGCGTCTATCCGACGCAGTGGCACGCTTCGCGCGCGCTCGAGGCCATACAGCGAAAGCGCCAATCCCGGGGTGGCAAGATCCCGACAGGCTCGTACCTCTGCACGCCATGCGGTGGGTGGCACCTGACCTCGAGGTCGAAGTCTCAGGCTCCCCCTTGGCGTCGAGTGGAAAGGTCCAACGGGCGAACCTGACGATCTGCAGTGGCAACGTGGCCTCGGCTCGACGTAGCGACAGTGAGCCGCGACCTCATCAGAGCGCGAGTTGACCGATGCGCTCGTTCCGGGCATTGACGAACGCGATGGTGCGCTCGCAGTACGTGAGGTAGTCGCCGATGGTCTGAGGGACCGCCGGGAGGGTGAAGTCTTCCGAGGGCAGGAACAGCTTCACGTTGCCGTCGGCGTCCACGAGGTCATCGAGGAGCCAGAAGTCGACGTAGCCGGCGAAGGTGCCGAACAGGCCGAAGAAGTCTCGGTAGCGGCCGAACACGTCAGCGAGCGGATGGGTGGTGTCGCCCTCGTAGTGGCGGCGTACGCACTCGACGGTCAGGTCGAAGCGGTCAGCGATGCGGATGATGCAACCGCGGGCCTGGTTGATCGTCCACTTCCCATCGATCTGGTTGCCGGGCCAGAGCATTATCCCGCCGATGGTGCACGTGATCGTGTCGAGGGCCTCGATGTCTGCGGGCGGGAGTTGGCTGATGATCGCCTGCATGTCGACCCGCCGGGTGAAGGTCGCGAGGACGGAGTCACTCGTCAGCCAGAACTCGCCCATATCCGAGTCGTGGTGCAGGTAATACGGCTTCGTGGCCGACGGGGTTAGTTGAAACTCCCGTCCCGAGGGCAGCTGCTTGCTCCACAGCAGGTGGTGGTAGCGGAGCAACGTTGGGCTCGACGCGTCGGGATCCGGGTTTGTGCCGGTGACGTCTGCGCGGAAGTCGAAGCTGGTGTCGATCGCCACCGCTGCCCCCTCGCCGCGTCGCTCGCGATCCCATGAGCCTTTCGCATCGTAGATCGGACCTCGTCGCGCGGAGTGGGGATCCGGCTCGGCCCCGCTGTCGAGGTGTCGCCCGAGGCTCAGCCGAGGAACTCGTCTCTGGTCGCTCGGCCTTCCTGGGACACGCCGGAGCCCTTGAGCACCGCACCGACCGTGCGGGCCAGGATGGTCAGGTCGAGGCGCAGCGACCGGTGGTCGACGTACCAGACGTCGAGGGCGAACTGCTCGTCCCACGTGAGCGCGTTGCGACCCTCGACCTGTGCGAGCCCGGTGACGCCCGGTCGCACCTCGTGCCGTCGGCGTTGCTCGGCGGAGTAGCGGGGGAGGTAGGCCATCAGAAGGGGCCGGGGCCCGACCAGCGACAGGTCGCCGCGCAGGACGTTCAGGAGGGCGGGAAGCTCGTCGAGGCTCGTCCGGCGGAGCCAACGGCCCAGTCCGGTGAGGCGTGCCGCGTCGGAGCCAGGGCCTTCCTCGCCCGCCGTGGCGGCCCGCATGGTGCGGAACTTGAGCATCGTGAAGGGCACTCCGTCTCGCCCCGGCCGGACCTGGCGGAACAGGATCGGGGCGCCCATCGTGAGTCGGATCGCCACGGCCACCGCAGCCATGGGGATCGCCGCCACCATCAGGGCGAGCGCTCCGCCCACGAGGTCGATGCCGCGCTTCACCGCCATCGTCGCTCCACGGCATCGCGAAGCGCGGCGTCCAAGGATCGGGCGCGGGGAGCGATGGCATAGTCACGGGCGATCACCGCTCGTCCGCGTCGGCCCATGGCGGCCCGTTCCTCCGGGCCGGCGTCGACCAGGGCCCCGATGCCGGCGGCGAGGTCGCCCGCCGGCACGGCCACGCCCGCCCCGCTCTCGGTGACCAGACGGCCGACGTCACCCTGGGTGTTGGTGACGACGGGCAGGCCGGCGGCCATGTAGTCGAAGACCTTGTTGGGGCTGACGCCGTAGGTGAACAGCCCCACGTCGGCCAGCACGTGGAGGCCGACGTCGGCCGCGCCGAGCAGCGCCGCCATCTCGTCCTTCGGGCGGGCAGCGTCGAGGCGCACGTTCGAGATCCGCTCGCGTCGGACGCGCTCGACGAGGGCGGGCTTGGCCGGGCCGTCGCCCACGAGGAGGAACCGGACCTCGGGGTGCGTGCCGGCCAGGTCGACGGCGGCGTCGAGCGCGAGGTCGAGGCCGTTGGCGGGCCCGTGGGCGCCGGCGTACACCACGACGACTCCGTCCACGTCCAGCCGGCGGCGCAGCGCGTCCCGGTCGTCGGGGATCGCCAGGGGGTCGGCCCCGTTCGGCACGAGATGGATCACATCGGGGTCGGCACCCCGCTCGACCAGGGCGTCGATCACCCCGGGAGCGAGGACGATCACCGCATCGGCGCGGGCGACGATCCATCCGGCGAGCGCGTCGAGCCCCCGGTACAGGACAGAGCCGCGGTCGAGCTGTCCCATCTCGACGAGGACCTCGGGCCAGAGGTCGCGGACCTCGAGCACGAAGGCGGCTCGTCGGGCACGGGCCACGAACCACGCGGCGACGGGGGCGAGCAGGTGCGGGGTCGAGCCCACCACGACGTCGGGTCGCCGGCCGAAGAGGCCCACCAGGCCGGCCGTGACCGCGTAGGACGCCCAGTTGAGCACCCGGGTGATGCCGTTCCCCGCGTAGGGCCACGTCCATACGGTCCGGTACCGCACCCTGCCGGTGGGGTCGCCGGAGGTCTGGCGGAGGCGGGTGAGGTAGTTGCGGTTGGCGGCGACGATCTCGGGGTCCCACCCGTCGAGGGCGCCGAACAATTCCAGGTGACGGGTGCCGCCCGGCGCCCCCCGGGGGGAGGCGAAGTGGTTGAGGACGAGGACCCTTCGCGCTCCAGTCGCTGCGGTCACAGGACCAGGCTCACCGGCGGGGCCGGGGGAAGCTCGGGATGGTGGACGACGAGCTCGACGGCGCCCGCGAGCCACGACACGTTGATCGACGCGCCGTCGTAGCGCAGCACGTCGCCGTGGAGGACCGCCGGGATGGCGTCGCCGCCGCGGAGGTCCCACGCGACCGGGCCGCCCAGGCTCCCGTGCGCCACGAGACGGGTGGACGGTTCGACGGCGCCGTAGGTCTCGCTCCAGGGCCCCGGCTGGGCCGCCCGCTCGACGGGTTCGTTGAGGAAGCGGAGGTGGAGCGAGGTGCCGGCCGGCGTGGTGACCACGTCTCGGTCCCAGGTGACCCCGGGGGCCATGGGCAGGGCGAGCTGCCACGATGCACCGGGCGGCCCTTCGACCCAGTCCGCCACGACGACACCGCCCTCCGAGACGACGACCACGCGCGCCACGCGGCGCCTCGGCGTGAGACGTGTATAGGCATCGTGGGCGCACCACATCACCTGCGCGCCGGGAAGGGCCACGGGCGGCCCGATCCGCCCCGTCGCCTGGTGGACCCAGCGGAACGCGCGGTGGGGGACCAACTGGTCCTCGCCCTCGAGTTGCAGCACGGAGTGGGCCTCGGACGAACGGAGGAACGTGCGACCGGCGTCCGGGCCGTTGTAGTTGCCCGTGCCCGGATCGCCGATCACCCAGGCGCCGTCGTGCCGCACGGCGACAGACCCGTGGTCGGCGTGGCCGTGCCAGGGGCCGCCCCCGGCCTTCAGCCACGCCGTGAACGGGTCGCGTTCGGCTCGGCCGATGGCGCCGCCGAGGTCATGGCCGTCGGCTTGCGCGGCCTCGGCTCGTGCGACGTCGTGCGCACCGGCCCGGGCCTCCCGTGCATACCAGGCGACCTCGTCGTACTCGTCCCGCCATGCCGCCGGGGCGCCACCGCCGGCGAGCGAGAGGCCGAGCACGGTCGAGCCGGCGAGGTCGGCCTGGTCGGCGCAAGAGGCCAGGGCCCGGCCGCCGTCCCAGTCGCCGTATTGCGGCACCGGACCGTCGAGGACGCCGAGGCGGGCGAGGAACCGGGCGCTGCGGTGCAGGGCTGCCGTCACCGCCGTGGGGGGGTCGCCGACCAGCACCCTGCGGGCCAGCAACTCGATCACGAAGCGGTGGTAGGAGACCGAGTCCTCGATCATCGAGCCGTCCGGACGGACCTCGCGTTCCACCTGCCGTGCCAGGAGATGAGAGCCGGCCCGCTGCCAGGCCCGGCTCGCCGGATCGTCGGGGAAGGCCTTGGACAACACCACCAGGCCGGCGGCATCGCCGAGCAGGTGGTTGTTCCGCATCGTGCTCAGCGTGTAGGGAAGGTCGAGGAGCAGGTGGGAGCCGGCGTGGTGCAGGTGCTGGTCCATCGATCGCCGGATCGCCGGGTCGAGGTGGTCGCCGGCGCGTTGGAGCACCTCGAGCCACGCCATGGCGCGCAGGGCGACTTCGAGGTTCGAGTACCAGTGCACCCCCCGCTCGGGCGGGTTCTGGTCCATCCAGCTCTCGAGGTGACCGTGCAGGGTGGCGGCCCAGCGCGGGTCGGGTGACGGTGAGGCCACGGCCCGCGCCAGGAGCACGAGGTGGCGGTGGCGGGCCAACTCCCACGTCCACTTGACGTCGGCGATGCGGGCTGCGGATCGCAGGTCGAGGCGCCACCAGGGCTCGTCGGGCCACCGCAGGTCGGGTGCCGCCGGGTCGAACGAGCGGTGCCAGTCGGGACGGTCGCCGACCTCGACCGGGCGCCCGAAGACCACCACCACGCCTGCGGCGATGTCGTCCGCCGCGTCGCGAACCCGCTCGACGGCCTGCGCGGGCGGCTCGGGCAGGTCGTACACCGGCCGGCTCGCCGCCGTGGCGGGGGGGCGGCGGGCCAGGGCACCGAAGGCCGCGGCGTGGCCCCCGAGTCGCTTCGAGCCCTCGTAGGCCGCCCGGAGGGGCGCGCCGGCGCCGAGCGCGCGGAGGTCGCGCCCGACGGTGCGGAGCCGGGTCACAGCCCGAGCCGTCGGCTCAGATCGGACTGCAGGACGCCGGCGGGGTCCACCTCGGCGCGTACCGCTCGCCATTCCCCGAGCCGTGGGTACATCACCTCGAGCAGCTCGGGCCGGAGGCGGCTGTCCTTGGCCAGGTAGATGCGGCCGCCCGCCGCCACCACCTCGTCGTCCAGGCGGTTCAACAGGTGGGCGAGTGGTGAGGGACCGGCGGGGATGTCGAGCGCGAGCGTCCAGCCCGGCATCGGGAACGACAGCGGTCCGGGGTTGGCGGCACCGAAGCGCTTGAGCACGGCCAGGAACGAGGTGCAGCCCTCGACCGACAGGGCCTCGACGATGCGGCGCAGGACCGCCTCCTCGCCGAACGGCACGACGAACTGCCACTGGAGGAACCCGGGGGGCCCGTAGACCCGGTTCCACTCATCGACCATGTCGAGGGGGTGGAAGAAGGTGGTGATCGACTGGAGCTCGTCGCGGCGGCGTCGGGGCGCCTTGCGGTACCAGAGCTCGTTGAACACCCGGACGGTGAGGGGGTTGATGAGCCCGGCCGGGGCGAACGGGGGAAAGGTGGCGAGCGTGCGGGGGGCGAAGGCGCGTGCCACCGACGGTGCCCGCTCACGCTCGGGCAGTGCGTCGAGGGGGGCGAAGGCGCCACGCCCGAGGATCGAACGCCCCATCGACGACCCGGTGCGCATGAGGTCGATCCACGCGACCGAGTACGGGTAGTCGTCATCGCTCTCGTCCATGAGGGCGAGTGTCGTGTCGAGGTCGGGTGTCCGGTCGGTGTCGACGAGGAGGCGGCTGGTCTCGATGGGCGCGAGCTCGAACGTGGCGTCGAGGATCACGCCGGTGAGCCCGAGGCCGCCGGCGGTCGCCCAGAAGAGCTCGGGTGAGCGGTCGGGGCCGACCGTGACGGTCTCACCAGGCGGGGTGCGCAGGGTGATCGACCGCACGTGGTTGCACCACGACCCGCCCTTGTGGTGGTTCTTGCCGTGGATGTCGTTGGCGATGGCGCCACCGACGGTGACGTAGCGCGTGCCGGGAGTGACGGGCACGAACCAGCCGAGCGGCACGAGCCACCGCATCAGGTCGTCGAGGCTGGTGCCCGCGTCCGCCGTCACGACGCCGGCGGCCAGGTCGAGGTCGCGGATGCCGCTCACCCCGGTGGCGTCGACGACCAGCCCCCCGGCGTTCTGGGCCTCGTCGCCGTAGCAGCGACCGAGCCCGCGGGCGATCATCCCCCGACGAGGTGCGTGGTCGAGGCTCGCCGCCAGCTCCGAGACGTGGCGCGGGCGCTCGACGTCGGCGGCGGTGGCCGCCGTGCGGCCCCACCCGGCCAGCAGTTCGGGTGCCATCAGCGCCGCATCAGAGGAGGTAGATCCCACAGGCGAAGATCGCCACCCACGCCCCGATGGCGATCTGGAAGGCCCGGTCGTTCAGCGCGATCTCCTCGGGCGTGGACCCCTGCCCGAGGTCGAGGAGCATGGCGTAGCGCAGCACGGCGACGGCGAACGGGACGATCGAGAGCTGGTACCACGGGAACCCGCTGGCCCCCGCCAGATCGGCCTTCTCGAAGGCCCACAGGCAGTACGCCACCATCATCACGCCCGACGAGACCGATCGCAGATAGGCGAGGTAGGAGGTGGTGTAGACGCCCAGGGTGGGACGGATGGCGGCCGCGTCGCCGGCCAGCTCGCCGGCTTCTCCCCCCCGCTTGCCCGTCACGATGAACAGCGACCCGAAGCAGGCGACGATGAAGAACCAGTTCGAGATCCCCACGCCCGTGGCCGCTGCGCCCCCGATGGCGCGGAGGACGAAGCCGCCGGCGATGGCCACGAGGTCGACCACCACGATGTGCTTCAGCCAGAAGCTGTAGCTCGTGGTGAGGGCCACGTACGCCGCCACGGTGACCGCGAGCTGCCAGTGCGGGATGAAGCCCACGGCGACACCACCGACGATCAGCCCGGCACCGATGACATAGGCGAGCCCGGCAGGCACGACGCCGGCGGCGATGGGTCGACGGCACTTGGTGGGGTGCCTGCGGTCGGCCACCCGGTCGGTGGCATCGTTGAGGAAGTAGGTGCCGCTGGCCGCCAGGCAGAAGGCGACGAAGGCGACGAGCGCATCGCCGAGCGCCTCGCGGTTGTCGAGCACGCCCGCCGCTCCCGGCGCGGCGAAGACCAGGACGTTCTTGGACCACTGCACCGGGCGCGCCGTGCGCAACAGGCCCATGGTCAGGGACATGGGCCGCTCGGTGGGCGTGGGTGCTGCAGAGAGAGGGGGGCTCGACTCGAGCTCGTCGTGAGCCACGGCTCAAGTGTAGGGAGGACTACAGGTGCTCGACGTTGTCGCCCTGGATGCGATGCCTGGTGTCCATGACGTACCGGGCGTGTGTGGCCACCAGATCGAGGTCGAACGCGTCGTGATCGGCGAGGAGGACGACCACGTCGGCGGCCGCGATCTCCTCCGCGGTGGCGTCGACCCTCGTGACCGCCAGGTCGAGGAAGCCGTCGGAGACATGGGGGTCGGCGGCACGGACGTCGGCACCCAGGTCGAGCAGCTTTCGGGCGATGGGGCTCGACGGCGACTCCCGGGCGTCGCCGGTGTTGCGCTTGTACGCGAGCCCGAGCAGCAGCACACGGCGGCCCTTCATGGCGAGCCCCCGATCGTTCAGGGCCACCATCAGGCGCCGGACGACGTAGTCGGGCATGTGCTCGTTCACGTCGTTGGCGAGCTCGACGAACCGGAAGGCATGGCCCAGTGAGCTGCGGACCCGCCACGACAGATAGGACGGGTCGATGGGCAGGCAGTGGCCGCCGACACCGGGGCCGGGCGTGAAGCGGAGGTACCCGAACGGCTTGGTGGACGCAGCGTCGATCGCTTCCCAGACGTCGATGCCCAGGTCGTTCGCGAACATGGCCAGCTCGTTGATGAGGGCGATGTTCACGTGACGGAACGTGTTCTCGAGGAGCTTCGCGAGCTCGGCCTCGCGGGGGCTCGAGACGGGGACCGTCCGATCGACGAGCGAGTCGTAGAAGGCGGTGACGACGGCGAGCGACGCTTCGTCGACCCCGGACACGACCTTGGGCGTGTTGACGAAGGTCCACTCGCGGTTGCCGGGGTCGATGCGCTCGGGGCTGTACCCCAGGTGGAAGTCGGTGCCCATCTCGAGGTCGGAGCCCGCTTCGAGGATCGGTCCGACCAGCTCCTCGGTGGTGCCGGGGTACGTGGTGGACTCGAGGACCACGGTTGCGCCGCGTGTGAGGTGCGTCGACAGGGTGCGCGCCGCCTCCTCGATGTAGGAGAGGTCGGGGTTCCCCTCGCTGAGCGGGGTGGGCACCGAGATCACCGCGACATCGAACCCGGCGCAGTCCTCCGGGGCGGTGGTCGGGTGGTAACGCCCACTCTCGAGGGCGGCGTTCAGCCGTTCGTCGGTGACGTCTTCGACCATCGACTCTCCGGCCCCGAGGCGCTTGACCCGCCGGTCGTCGACGTCGAAGCCGACGACGTCGTGGCCCTGCTCGCACGCGCGAATCGCGACGGGGAGCCCGACGTACCCCTGGCCGACGATGACCACCCTCGTGTTCGTGACCGCGCGCACCTCCCGAGTCTAGG